>Ga0335078_10009030_pt1 | contig 14796 bp, 17 predicted proteins | sample Lox_Sample_32_FD_206711 | JGI IMG/M metagenome (GOLD analysis project Ga0335078, IMG submission 206711) | Soil microbial communities from Loxahatchee National Wildlife Refuge, Florida, United States - Lox_Sample_3.2 | ecosystem: Environmental > Terrestrial > Soil > Wetlands | place: USA...
CCGGCAACAGGACCCCAACGTTCTGGTCGGCTTCGATTTTGCCGATGACGCCGGCGTGTATCAAATCGCGCCCGACACCGCGCTCGTGCAGACCGTCGATTTCTTCACCCCCATCGTGGACGATCCTTACACCTTCGGGCAGATCGCCGCCACTAACGCCCTGAGCGACGTTTATGCCATGGGAGGGCGCCCGCTCAGCTCGCTCGCGCTCGTTTGCTTCCCGGAAAAAGGCAACCTTGATGTGTTGGAGCGCATTCTGGCCGGCGGACTGTCGAAGATGGTCGAGGCAGCCTGCACGGTCGTGGGCGGGCACTCCATCCGCGATGACGAGATGAAGTTCGGCTACTCGGTCACCGGAACCATCCATCCTGAGCGCGTGCTCGCCAACCGCGGCGCTCAGCCTGGCGACGCGCTGCTCTTCACCAAGGCGCTTGGCACGGGCGTGATCTCGACCGCGATCAAACGCGGCAAAGCCGAACCGGCATGGATCGACGCTGCCGTTTGTTCCATGACCACGCTTAACAAAGCCGCCGCGGAGGTGATCACTGGAAGCTTAAGTGGCGCGGGCGCCCCCGCCCGCGTACCGTTCGCCGTTCACGCCCTGACCGACGTGACTGGCTTCGGTCTGATCGGCCACGCTCGCGAGATGGCACGGGCATCGGGCGTCAGCCTGCGCATCAAGGCATCGGCAGTGCCGCTTCTGCCGGGCGCGCTGGAGTGTGTTCGCGCCGGCTACATTCCCGGCGGTCTGAAGGCGAATCGCGATTTTGCGGAATGCATGGTCGGATACGCAGACGGGATCCCGGAAGACATCAAGACGATGCTGTTTGATCCGCAAACCGCCGGCGGGCTGCTGATCTCAGTCGCTTCTGAAGAAGCCGACGACTTAGTGCGGGCGCTGGTTTCCGCGGGCAATGCGGCGGTACGGATTGGGGAAATTGTGCCAACGGGCAAGCCTCTGATCCAGGTGAGCCGATAATCTGGTGATTTGGCCATCGGGTGATCGGGTGATCTGAAGCGAATCGCCTTTCAATGACCCGATCTCCCGATGACCCGATTCCACTGTGTTACCGTAGGCGCGAGGGAACACTCATGGCCACGACTACCACTGCGCCCCGTCCCATGCTTGCCCACCACATGGTCACCACCGCCTTCGAACTCGACGGCTACCGCATTGTGCGCAACCTCGGCATTGTTCGGGGAATCGTGGTGCGCTCGCGCTCCATCTTCGGGACTATCGGCGCCGGCCTGCAGACCATGCTCGGCGGCAATATCACGCTGTTCAGCAAGCTCTGCGAGCAGACGCGCGAACATGCCTTCGACCTGATGATCGAGCACGCGGCCGCGCTTGGCGCCAATGCGGTGATCGGCATGCACTATGACGCCACCGAAATCATGAACGGCGTGACCGAGGTGCTCGCCTATGGGACCGCGGTGGTGGTGGAGAAGGCGAAGGACTAGGATTCGTTCTGCCGTTGCAGCTTGCGGCTTTCGGCCAGCATGCCCATGGAGTGCATCAGGTTCTGCAGGGTAACAATGCCGACCAGGTGTTCGCCGTCAACGACGGGAATGATGCTGAGGTTCTTGCTGGTGATCTTGCGGAAGGCGGAGGCCAGGGTTTCGCCACGCTCGGCGATGTCGTAGGCGCTGTTCATCACCGACTGCACGTAGGCATTGCCGCCGAAGCGCAGCGCATCGATGATCTTTTGCCGCGAAATCACGCCGACCATATCGTTGCCGCGGATCACCGGAAAATCATCCTGCAGCGAATGCACGGCCTTGGAGAGCGCGTGCTCCAGGGTGTCGGCGGGCGATAGGGTGGAGAACTCGGTGAGCATTACGTCTTCCATGCGCACCGTCTCGAGCACTGACTGGAACTCGATCGTTCGTTCTTCCAGTTGCGCTGCCACGAAGATGAACAGGCCCACCACCGTGAACCACAGGTTGTACATGCCGAGCACGAAGAAGACGATGGCAAACGCCTGGCCGATAGTGACCGCGCGGCGCGTGGCCAACAGATAATCCATGTGGCGGGTGAGAACCGCGCGCAGCATGCGTCCGCCATCCAGCGGGTAGGCCGGCAACGCGTTCAGCAGCCCGAGAAAAATGTTTGTCCACACGAAGCTGCGCAGCAGGCTGCCGGAGTAGATCCAGGGACGCGCCCCCAGGTGCAGGCCGGGGTGAACGGCCTGAATCACGACCGCGGCCGCAGCGGCCACGCCCAGACTAAGCAGCGGACCAGCCATCGAGATGCGGATCTCCCGTGCCGGATCCGGTTTGCGCGGGGCAAAGGGAGCGTCGTCCACAATGCTCACGCCGCCCAGGGGCAACAAAACGATGGAACGTATGCGAAGACCGTTGCGCAGAGCAACCGCAGCGTGCGCCATCTCGTGTAGCAGGGCAGAGCCGAGCATGAGCAGCACCAGCACCACACCGCGCACCGCCTCATGCGTGCCGCGAGAAGGCGGCGCGGTCATCCAGATGGGCAGCAGCAGCGCCAGCGAAAACACGTGGAGGCGCAGCTCCGCGCCGAACAAATGCCCCACTGGAATCGACCAGGTCTTCATGACTCAGAACATTGTATACATTAGATACCAGAGCGGCCGACGGGGATTGCGGAGTAGTTGCTAGTCGCTGGTCGTAAGTCGTTAGCTACTGCCGCATGCGACTCACAACTCGCGTCTTGCGTTCGATGCGCGTGATAGCCGGCAAATTTCGCAGCCGTCAATTGCGCTCCTTGCGCGGGCTGGACGTGCGTCCCACCACCGACCGGCTACGTGAGACGCTGTTCAACGTGCTCGCGCCGCAGGTCGAGGACTCAGTCTGCATCGATCTCTACGCCGGAACCGGTGCGGTGGGAATCGAGGCCCTCAGCCGCGGGGCACGCATGGTCTACTTCGTGGATTCGTCGCGGGAGGCAGCGGCCGTCATTCGGCAGAATTTGCGCTCGCTGCAGATCGAGGAAGGCTACGAGGTGCTGGAGCGCGAGGCGGAGCAGGCATTGCGCCGGCTCGATTCACAAGCCGTGAGTTGCGATCTCTGCTTTCTCGATCCGCCTTACCACATGCAGCGCGCCTATGAAGCGACGCTCGGATTCCTGAGCCAGTCACGCCTGCTGAGGCCTTCGAGCATTGTGGCAGCGGAGCACGAGAAGCATTTCGATCCTGGCGGAAAGTTCGGCGCGCTGGAGCGCTACCGCGAGCTTAAGCAGGGCGACGCGGTGCTGAGCTTCTACAGGATTGGGTGATTGGGTAAGTTGGTAATTGGGTGATTGGGTTCATCTTTCATTTTCCCAATTACCCAATTGCGCAATCTTACATCAGCAGTTCGCTGGTCCGCCGATAGATGGGATGCTGCATCTCCTGCAGTTCGTTCTTCACCAGGTTCAGTCCGTAGACGCAGCGCTCGAACTCCTGCGAGAGCCGAGCGAACAGCGGCGCGACCTTGGCGTACTCGAAGAACTCGAACTTGGAGACGATGTAATAGCTCTCTTTGCCGGCCTTGATGAAATCGAGGAAGCCTTCCATGCGCTTGCGCCGCAGGCGGAAACGATTGATGCTTTCGGGGAACATGCCGCTGAAGAACAACGTGTAGTCGCCGATGTGCTTGCGCACCTGGCGCTCCCGGTCGAAGGAGGGCGCTTCGCCGTAGATGGGATCGGATTCGAGCAGCATCTCGCCGGCGTCATCGAGCGCGCGGCCGGAAGCATTGCGGATCTTGTGGAGCTGGTCGGTCTCGCAGAATTCGGTGAGCACACTGGCGACGTAGTGGCTCATCTCCTGGTTGCGCAAGCCGACGCCGTCGGCAAAATTCCGGCTTACCAGTTCAAGAAACAGTTGCTGTAACGGATGCGATTCCGGGATCATGGTCCCCTCGTATTCCACACCCAGCGCGAGAAGCGATGCGCGAGTGATACAGCAAGATCATCGGCGCGCGCAAGTGACAAAAGCACTGCGGCTTGACCTTTGGTAACGGCGGCGAATCGCAAGTAACCCGCGCATCGCGCACCGGCCGCGCCTTTCACGCTGCAGTCAATTGGAATGCGCTGGCGAGGTGAACGTTTCCATCAGAAAAACGCGGAGTTACAAATTGGCAGCCAACCCTTGCGCTGGCTGATGAACGGAGCAAGCAACCCGCACATGGAGAGAGATTATGACGCGACAAAACATTGCGAGCGGAACGCCGTGGGAGCCGATCGTGGGCTATTCGCGGGCGGTGCGCATAGGCCCATATGTCCACGTATCGGGCACCACGGCTACCGCGCGAGACGGCCAAATCGTTGGTATTGGCGACGCTTACGCGCAGGCGGTGCAGACGCTGCGCAACGTCGAGGCCGCGCTGCAGAAGGCCGGCGCCAGCATGAAGGACGTGGTGCGCACGCGCATCTACGTCACCGACATCAGCCAGTGGCAACAGGTCGGCAAGGCGCATGCAGAGTTCTTTCGCGACGTTCGCCCGGCAACCTCGATGGTCCAGATCAGCCGGCTGATCGCACCCGAGATGCTGGTGGAAATGGAAGCCGACGCTTACGTTGGTTGAACGATTTCATTCCCCGTTCATGCTCGCCGTGCATCATCCTGGTGATTTGCAGATCGTCGGCAGCAGTTTTTTCCCGCATCGGAAATCGATCCGCGGGGAAAAACCGGGCATCCTGCTTGACACGCCCAACAGGCGGCAGATAATACCCCATCTGCCAGGGAGCGACGAGGAGCCGAAAATGGGAATCCTGAAGCTGTGTGAACAGAATCCGCCTACCGTGCCGCTGGAAGCAAGCGTGGCTGATGCCATTCACGTAATGCTCAATAACAGCGTCGGAGGTGTGGCGGTGGTTGACGCCGAACGACGTGTGGCCGGTATCTTTACGGAGCGCGACGTGTTGCGCAAGCTGGCGCTGAGTGGACTCGACCCGCAACAGACTCCCGTGCGGCAGTTGATGACCACGCCGGTAGACATGGCCACCACGGAAACTACTCCCGGAGAAGCTTTTGAAGAAATGGTCTCCCGCCACTATCGCCACCTGCCTATCGTCGATAAAGACGGGCGTCTCCTTGGTCTGCTTTCCATCCGGCACCTGCTGCAATGGCGCCTCGAAGAACTGAGCCAGCAGCTCGACACCATGGAGCAGTACGTCACCAACGACGCCTTCGGAGGGTAGACAACCTGAATTAGTACCGCCGAGGACACAGGGGACGCGGAGGAATCTCATTCTCCTCGGTGTCCTCCGCGTCCTCTGTGGTTTTGGGTGATCATGTCCGTCCGCGGCTTCTTCTCCTGGCTGCTATAATCAAAGTTTGCTCTCATGGAAAAGAAGCGGCTAGTGCGCTCCACCACCGTGCTGTCGGTTCGGCGGGATGGCAAGGTGGTGATGGCAGGCGACGGGCAAGTAACGCTGGGAGAAGGAGTGGTCAAGCACAGCGCCCGCAAGATCCGCCGCCTTTATCAAGATAAAATCCTGGCGGGCTTTGCCGGCTCCACGGCCGATGCTTTCGCCTTGTTTTCGCGCTTTGAATCCAAGCTCGAACAGTATCACGGCAACCTGGGCCGCGCCGCGGTCGAACTGGCCAAGGAGTGGCGCACCGACAAAATGCTGCGCCAACTCGAGGCCATGCTGCTGGTTTCGGACGTTAATCAAACTTTTCTGCTCAGCGGCCACGGCGACGTGATCGAGCCGGATGAAGCAGTCGCGGCGGTGGGTTCGGGCGGTCCGTACGCAATGGCGGCGGCGGAAGCCCTGATTCAACACACCAATCTCCCGGCGCGAAAGATTGCAGAAGAAGCCATGCGAATCGCGGGGAGGATGTGCATTTACACGAACGAGAAAGTGACGATTGAGGAGCTGTAGGGGCAGTTGGCAGTCAAATGATCTAAACCCTGATGGCCAGTGACAACTGACAACTAACAACTGATAACTAGCAACTGAGAATGGCCGGATACTCCGGAACACCGTTGGTGAAAAAAATCGGCATCAAGCCGGGACACCGGCTCGCGCTCGTCAACCCTCCGAAGGGCTTCGACAAGGAGTTGATGCCGCTGCCCGATGGCGTGTCGAACAGCGATGCAGCGCCTCTGGATGTGGCCATCCTGTTCGCGCCCAATCAGGCCGCGCTCAAGAGCGGCTTGGGCAAGCTGGCCGGGAAACTGGCGCCGGCGGGAATGATTTGGATCGCGTGGCCGAAGATGGCGTCAGGAGTTGCGACCGACCTGCGTGAAGGTATGGTCCGCGACGTGGGGCTGGCCGCCGGCCTGGTGGACATCAAGGTTTGCGCGGTGAATGATGTCTGGTCGGGACTGAAATTTGTGATTCCGGTCAAGGATAGGAAGGCAGTCGCCAGTCGCCGGTAGCCAGTCACCGGCCTTGGATGGGTATTCAAACTGGCGACTGACCACCCGCCACCGGCGGCTAGGGAACTGATCATGGCGATTTACCTACCGGGAACGACGGAAGAAGAGCAAGTATCACTCGATGAGCTGACGCCGCGGGAGATCGTGGCCGAGCTCGACAAGTATGTAGTCGGGCAGAAGGAAGCCAAGCGCGCGGTGGCGATCGCGTTGCGCAACCGCATGCGGCGGCAGAAGCTGGCGCCCGAGCTGGCGGAAGAAATTCTGCCCAAGAACATCATCATGATCGGCCCCACGGGCGTGGGCAAGACGGAGATCGCGCGCCGCCTGGCCAAGCTCGCCAACTCGCCATTTCTCAAGATCGAGGCTTCAAAGTTTACCGAAGTAGGCTACGTGGGCCGCGACGTGGAGTCGATGATTCGCGACCTGATCGAGGTCGCCATCGAGATGGTGCGGCAGGAAAAACTGGAAGACGTGGCTGACCGCGCCGAGCTCAACGCCGAAGAGCGGCTGCTGGACATCCTGCTGCCCGCCGCGCCGCAGCGTCCGCCGGACGGAGGTGGCGGCGCCGGCATCCTTCTCGAAGCCGGCGATTCGCAGTCTCGTACCCGCGAAAAGCTCCGCCAGCAATTGCGCGAAGGCAAGCTCGACGAACGCATCGTCGAGATCGACGTGCGCGAAAAGTCGTTCCCTGCGTTCGAGATCATCTCCAACCAGGGCGTTGAGGAGATGGACATCAACGTGAAAGACATGCTGCCCAACATCTTCGGCCAGCGCACCAAGAAGCGGAAGATGAAGGTCAGCGAGGCGTTCGACTACCTGATCCAGGAAGAAGAGCAGCGGCTGATCGACGCCGACCAGGTAACGCGCATCGCGGTGGAGCGCGTGGAGCAGTCAGGCATCATCTTCCTCGACGAGATCGACAAGATCGCCGGCCGCGAGAGCGGCCACGGGCCGGATGTTTCACGCGAGGGCGTCCAGCGGGACATTCTGCCGATTGTCGAAGGCACAACCGTTAATACCCGCTACGGCATGGTGCGCACCGACCACATCCTGTTCATCGCGGCGGGCGCGTTTCACGTTTCGAAGCCCAGCGACCTGATCCCCGAGTTGCAAGGGCGCTTTCCCATCCGCGTGGAGCTGCATTCGCTCACCATCGAAGACTTCATCCGCATTCTCACCGAGCCAAAGTCTTCGCTGGTGAAGCAGTACACGGCGCTGCTCGAGACCGAGGGCCTGCGCCTGGAGTTCACACGCGAAGCGCTGGAGGAAGTCGCCAACTTTGCCTTCCGCGTCAACGAGGGTACGGAGAACATCGGCGCTCGTCGGCTGCACACGATTATGGAACGGGTGCTCGATGAGATCAGCTTCGACGCACCCGACATGCAGAACAAAGAGGTAAACATCGACGCCGAGTACGTGCGCAAGATGCTCACCGACATTGTGAAGGATCAGGATTTATCGCGGTATATCCTGTAGGCTGGAACGTGTCTCTTCTGTTGTGTCGGTGGAAGCGCCGGGCTTTTGCCCGGCGAAAAAACACTCCAAAAACGAAGGGGGCCTTCGCCCAGGCTTGAAAGGCCCGACACTTTCGGGTCGAGATCTTCGCGGGCCTGAAGGCCCGCGCTTCCACCTCAGCCCCGCTCTTCGCTCGCTTGCGGAGCGCTCAGGTAGTTGTAGAGCTCGTCGTCGTTGTGCAGCACGCGGTAGTCCCAAATGCCGGCGGCGATTCCGGGATAAGCGTTACTGTTTTCCGGCGGGGCCATGCGCACCACCATGCCGCGCGCGACCACTTTGGCATGGTCAACCCCGGTAATTTCACGTGGCATTACCAGCATCAGTTCGACTTCGGCATTTTCGGGCAGAGGTTCGGGCGCATAGAACAGCACCCCGGTCTGGCTGACGTTATCCACAAGAGCGGGATGCCACTCGGCGGTGCCCACCTCGCGGTACTTCATCTCCTGCTTGTTCAGCTTGATGCGGCGGGCGCGCGGCGACCACGTGGATTTGCTGCGCGAGCGGCGGACGGGCCGGGCGCCGGCGCGCGGACGCTCCACGCCATGCGAGCCAGTGACTTTCTCCAGCCGCGACATGGTGTTCCAGTCGTACTTGTATTCTTCCCCGCACAGCAGGCAGACCTGGTAATACTCTCCGTCGGGCCAGCGCCGCGGCCAGGAAAACTCGTGCGAGCAGCGGCCAAGACGGAAAAAATCCAAGAGCCGGGAACCCATGAGACCTCATTGAGCGGCCGGGATGAGCGCCGCCGCTCTATTTATGACGCAAAATGGTGGTGTCGTGCCAGATAACTTTCGGACAATATCGGCGGGAGGTGACCCGCACAGCTTGCACCCTGTCCCCTCAGAGGAACGCCAACCGACAGTATAGCAGCAACTTAGGCGGCTTTGTGGATGGCCTTTTCCGTGCTCGCCTGGGCCTCGTTCCGCTCTTCGCGCCGCTCGCTTACGCCGGCCATAAACAGTATCCCGCCAAAGACCAGAAACACCGCCAGGGCTGTAAGACCAAGGATCAGGATCGGCATAGACACCTCAATATGCTTATACCCGCCGCAGTAGACCTTGGGCTGTGATGGCTTACCCAGACTGCGGTGACGAATTGCGTGGGTCATTGAGGGCAATCGCCCAATGACTCAATGGCCCGGTCGCTCAATCTCTGAATCGCCCAATGGCCCAGTCCTCTGCTACCCTGATTGGCCCTCCATGCGATCCAAACTCCTAACGGTGTTGGCGATGCTGGCGCTGACCATGCTCGTGGCCTGCGGTATTCCTGGAGCGCCGCAGCCGCCCTCTCTGGCGCTGCCGCGCACGGTGCAGAATCTGCAGGCCAGCCGCAAAGGCGAAAAAGTCACGCTCACGTGGACCACGCCGCGCGAAAACACGGATCGTACCCGCATCAAGCACCTGGGTGTCACGCGCATCTGCCGCGCTGTCGATGTGGTTGCGCCGGCGGAGTGTATGGAGAAGGTCGGAAAAGTTCAGCCCGGCCCTAAGCCGATGGGCGCAGCCGCTACGTTCATTGACACGCTGCCCAAACAGCTTCAAGGGGCGCACGCAACCGGGTTCGCCAGCTATGCGGTGGAGGTCGAGAATTCGCACGGGCGCAGCGCGGGATTGTCGAATCAAGTATTGGTGCCGCTGACGCCGACACTGCCGGCGCCGAGCCGGATTTCGGCTCAGGTGACTGCCGAGGGCGTAAGCCTCTCGGCGTCTGTCGAGTTCGGCCCGAACGCTTCACGCACTCATTCTGCTTACCACCTCTTCCGGCGCAGCCAGGGCGATAAGCAGGAAGTGGACCTGGGGGAACGCACGGCGGAGACCGCGAGCGGACGGAACTATACGTTCATCTTCCTCGATCGCACTACGGAGTGGGAGAAAACGTATCTGTACAAAGTTGCGGGAGTGACGGTCGAGCCCGTGCAGGGCATCGACGAACGGATCGAGGGCGACGACTCGCAGGAAGTAGAGGTTTTCGTCCACGATATCTTCCCGCCCGCCGTGCCCACGGGCCTGGAAGCCGTTTCCGCGGGCACGCCGACGCAGCCGTTCATCGATCTGAGCTGGGCGCCCAACACCGAATCCGATCTGGCTGGCTACAACGTATATCGGCATGAGGAAGGCGCGGAAACGAAGAAGATCAATGCCGAACTGGTGAAGGCGCCGACCTATCGCGATGCGGTGGTGCAGTCGGGCCATCGCTACTTCTACTCGGTGAGCGCAGTCGACCTGCGCGGGAATGAGAGCGGAAAGTCGGCGGAGGCCTCAGAGATGGTTCAGCCGTAACGGACAATCAGAGAATTGAGTCATTGGGCGGATTGAGCGATTGGGCCATTAACTCAAGGTCAATGACTCAATGTTCCAATCGCTCAATGGCGCAATGAAGAACGTCTTCATCACCGGCGGCACAGGATACATGGGCCGGCGCCTTGTCGGCAAGCTGCTGGCGCGCGGGCACAAAGTGCGGGCTCTGGTTCGCAAGGGCTCGGAGGCAAAGCTTCCTGCCGGCGTCGAATCGGTAATCGGCGATGCGCTCGACGCCTCGAGCTATGCCGATCGCGTTCTACCCAGCGACACGCTGGTGCAACTGGTAGGCGTGGCGCATCCCAGCCCAGCCAAGGGCAAAGAATTTCGCGCCATCGATCTGCCTTCGGGTCTTGCGGCGGTGCAGGCGGCAAAGCGCGCGGAAACGCATCTCGTGTACGTCAGCGTCGGCCATCCGGCGCCCATGATGAAGGACTACATCGCCGTTCGCTCGCAAGTGGAGCAGGCGATCCGCGACGCCGGGCTGAACGCCACTGTACTGCGTCCCTGGTATGTGCTGGGACCGGGACATCGCTGGCCCTATGCGCTGATTCCCTTCTATAAACTTTGCGAATTGCTTCCCTCCACGCGCCAAGGCGCGCGCCGTCTGGGCCTGGTCACGCTGCCGCAGATGATCGCCGCGCTGGTGCGGGCGGTCGAAAACCCGGCGCAAGGTGTGCGCGTGGTCGAGGTCCCCGAAATTCGTCAAGCGGTATGAACGACGCTCCTGCGGCCGACATCAGCTCCGAGCCAGTCTCACTGGCTGAGATCGCTCTCCTGTTTCTCAAGCTGGGAACCATCGCTTTCGGAGGCCCGGCGGCGCACATCGCCATGATGGAGGAGGAGTTCGTCCGCCGCCGAAGATGGATCAGCCACCAGGAATTCCTCGACCGCCTCGGCGCATCAAACCTGATTCCCGGACCCAGCTCGACCGAGCTGGCGATTCACATCGGCTACAGCAAGCGCGGATGGCGTGGCCTGCTGGTCGCGGGATGCTGCTTCATCGTGCCGGCCGCAATTCTGGTCGGACTGATCGCCGCTGCCTACGTGCGCTATGGCTCGCTGCCGCGCGTCGAGCACATCCTCTATGCCATCAAGCCGGTGGTGATCGCGGTAATCCTGCAGGCACTCTGGAACCTGGGGCGAACGGCCGTAAAGAGCGCATGGCTGGCCGTGATCGGCGTTGGCGCCGTGGTGGTGTACTTCTTTAACGCGCACGAATTGGTGCTGCTGGCCGTCACCGGACTGGCGGCAGCGATTCCTGCGCTAGCGCGTTCGCGCCGGGCGATGCTGCTTCTGCTTCCCCCGATAGCAGCCGCTGCCGTGCAACCTGCGCCCTTCGGGCTGACGCGCCTGTTTCTTACGTTTCTAAAAATTGGCTCTGTTCTGTTCGGCAGCGGCTACGTACTGCTCGCCTTTCTGCGCTCGGACTTTGTAGATCGCCTCGGCTGGCTGACGGAGAAACAACTTCTCGACGCGGTCGCCGTCGGGCAAGTGACGCCGGGTCCGGTTTTTACCACGGCAACTTTCATCGGCTATCTCGTTGGCCGCGGACGCGGAGCTGCCGTCGCAACGGTCGCAGTTTTTCTGCCGGCATTTATCCTGGTGGCCGCCAGCGGGCCGCTGCTGCCCAAGATCCGTCGCTCGCCCGTTGCAGCCGCGTTTCTCGATGGAGTGGTGGTCGGGTCACTTGCCTTGATTGTGGTCGTCGCCTGGCAACTGGGCCGCGCCGCCATCGTGGACGTCACCACCGCTTCCATTGCAGTGGTGAGCACCATCCTGCTGTTCCGCTTCCGGGTCAACTCGGCTTGGCTGGTGCTTGGGGCAGCGGCGATCGGATTGGCATTGTAAGATGGAGGTTGGCGCATGAAATACTGCCGCTTCAAAACCGAAGACGGGATCCACTGCGGCATCATCGAGAGCGTGGCCGGGCACGAGGTGATCAACCAGGTCGCCGCCACCCAGACCGACGATCCCTTCTGCGCCGAATACCACCCCACCATGACGCATCTGCCGCTTGAGGGCACGCGGCTACTCTCGCCGGTCACGCCGTCGAAGATCATCTGCGTGGGGCGCAACTATAAAGAGCACGCGCAGGAGCTCGGGAACCCTGTGCCGACCGAGTTGATCATCTTCCTCAAACCGCCGTCATCGATCATCGGACCAGAGGAGAGCGTGATCTACCCGCCGACATCGGAGCGGGTTGACTACGAAGGCGAGCTGGCGGTGGTGATCGGCAAGCATTGCCACAACGTGCGCAAGGACGAAGATGTGCGCCCCTACATCCGCGGCTACACCTGCCTTAACGATGTGACGGCCCGCGACCTGCAGCGCAAAGACGGCCAGTGGACGCGCGGCAAGGGCTTTGACACCTTCTGCCCCATCGGGCCGGTGGTAAGCGACGAAGCCGACCCGTGGAAAGGCGTGACCGTCGAAACTCGCGTCAACGGCGAGGTCAAGCAGCACGGCACCACCAGCGACTTCATCTTTCCGCTCGATGAGATCATCCGTTATTGCTCCGCGGTAATGACCCTGCTGCCCGGCGACGTGATCGCCACCGGCACGCCAGCAGGCGTAGGCTCGGTGAAGCCCGGCGATATGATGGAGGTCAGCGTGGCGGGAGTGGGAAGATTGAGAAATCGGGTGATTACGAGTCGCGAGTCGTAATTCGCTGGTCGCGAGCAGGATTCAGCGGCTTGCGACTCACGACTCGAGACTCACGACTGCAGTGACACCCCGGTTACCGCAGTGCTAGACCCGCGCCAATTCCTGATGTCGGCCCTTCCCAATTCGTAGTAGATTGATAGGCACCGTGCCACCTGGGGCAATGAACATCCTGCGCCACTATTCGCTGTTCCTCGTGTGCGGAGCTGCGTTCGCAATCGCCGTCGCAGCGCTTACCCGCCGTCGCCGCCAAAGCCCCGAGGATGTGGAGCGCCAGCGCCGCGAGCGCATCACCCAGAAGGGCCGCATCACTGACGGCAACATCATCGATGTGCAGGAGATCAATCTGAACGGCCGCGGCTGGGCGCAGATGCTGATCTATCAGTACGACGTCGCCGGGGTTACCTACGAGGCTTCACAGGACATCACCTATCTGCGCCACCGCGTGGACCTGCACTCCTGCCGGCTGGGCCTGGCCACTTCGGTGAAGTACGACACTTCGAATCCCGGCGATTCGATCGTGGTGGCCGAAGGCTGGAGCGGCCTGCGAAAATAGCTCCGTTCGTCCCAGAAAAAACTCTGAACACAAGAATCGGATAGCCAGGAAATTCATCCAACCCTATCCTTTATCGAAGTATGACCGTCGCCGAGCGCCAATTCCGCTTTCGTGTCGCCCTGGCCTTCGCCCTGGTCTATGTCTTCTGGGGATCGACCTACCTCGGCATTCGCATCGCCGTCGAGCACATCGGGCCGGAGCTGATGACGGGCGTGCGCTTTCCCATCGCCGGGATCATCACGCTGGCGGCATGCGTGCTTACCGGCCGTCGCGTGGCCATTACCGGTCGACAGTTCCTGCAGCAGGCAATTGTTGGAGCGCTGTTGCTCAGCGTCTCTAACACCACGCTCGCCTGGTCGGAGCAGTACATTCGCACTGGCCTGGCGTCGCTGCTGGTGGCCTCGATTCCCATCTGGATTCTGGTGATCAATACCTGGATCCTGCGCGGCGAGAGCCTGGCGGCGCGTGGACTGTTGGGGCTGGGGTTGGGCGCGGTGGGGACCGTGGTGCTGCTGTGGCCGAAGCTCGTCGCGCCCACTGGCGGACACCGCATGGAGCTGTTCGCCTCGGTCTGCCTGGTAGCGGCGTCGTTCGCGTGGTCGCTAGGCTCAGTGCTCTCGCGTCGCTGGCAGGGCAAGTTAGACGCGTTTACTGCTACCGGATGGCAGGCGCTGATCGGGGGATCGCTGAACCTCGGCTTTGCATTCCTGCTGGGCGAACCCGGCAGAGCGCAGTGGACCGCGCGAGGCATCGGCGCCATCGCCTATCTTGTAGTCTTCGGCTCGCTGGTCGGCTACAGCGCTTACATCTGGTTGCTGAAGAACGTGCCCACCACGAAAGTCGGAACGTACGCTTACGTGAATCCGGTGATCGCGGTCTTTCTCGGCTGGTACTTCCTCGGCGAACGGGTGGACGGCTACATACTGGCCGGGACCGTGATTGTCATCGCAGCAGTAGCGCTGGCGACTAGCGCCAAGGTCAAGCCTCACGCGAAAACAGAGCGAGAGCCAGAGATGCCGGCGTGCGAGGCGGGGGCGGACTAGTCCTCGCCGCCCAGAAAATCGTGAAGCAACTGTCGAAAGAGAACTGCGGTTGGTTCCCAGTCGCCTTGCATCGCCTTAGCGCCCGCTTCGACATAACCTCGGTATGGTCTTGGTCGCAAGCGGATGAACGGCGGCAGGCCATAGCCCATGGCCAGGTAGTTCGCCCAAAGCCGGGCTGTGCGGCCATTGCCATTGGCGAAGGGATGAATTCCAATCCATTCGGCGTGCGCCCAGGCGCAGAGATCGATCACCGCAGCCAGTTGGTCTGCGTCCGGGTCCTCGCCGGAGGGTATAATCCGGAAAGAGCTTTACGACAACCTGCTTTCGACGAACCCGCAGGAGCAATGAAACGCGTACCTCAACACGTACTGGAACTGCC
>Ga0335078_10009032_pt1 | contig 14794 bp, 12 predicted proteins | sample Lox_Sample_32_FD_206711 | JGI IMG/M metagenome (GOLD analysis project Ga0335078, IMG submission 206711) | Soil microbial communities from Loxahatchee National Wildlife Refuge, Florida, United States - Lox_Sample_3.2 | ecosystem: Environmental > Terrestrial > Soil > Wetlands | place: USA...
CGGCCTTGATGGCGTTCAGGCTCTTCGAAAGGCCGATTTTTTTGCCTTTCAAATCGGTCATCCGGTAGATGTCGTCCCGGGACCGCACCATCATGGCGCCGCCTTCGCTAGGTACGTGCGTCAACCCCAGCAGCCTGGTCCTGCGGATGTCTGCATGCACCTGAATGGGTGGGAACATGCCGCCGAAGCGGATGAGGTTGTCGAGGTTGTGGATGTAGTGCGGGTAGAAGTCGTTCTCGCGGGTGTTTCGGAAATAGTCGTACTTGACGCCAATCTTCTTGTATTCCTCGCGGGTCCAGCCTAACTCCTGGTCGATATTGCTGGAGGATACCAGCGGACAATTGGTGTACCAGACCTCTTTCCAATTCAACGGCACCGTGGTGAATTTCGTCCTTGTGGGTGCCGTTACGGTTGCTGCGCTCATCTTAAATTTCTCCTTTCGCGTTACCATGCAAAATTCCTTATTCGAGGTTTGTGGGGGTGCCTTCGAACTGTTTGACTCTGGCCTTCTGCACCAAATCCAATCCGCTTATCTCCTGGACGGTGCAGAACTGAATGACGGGCGCGACGGAGCTCAGTTCCATCAACAGCAGAAGCCGCTTGTAAGTGTCCGACTGGAGATGGCGGATCAAATCCTCTGCGGTAGCCCAGTTCGCTTCCACTACAAGTTCGTCCGGGTCTTGCCAGCTCTGTAGCAGCCGGCATTTCAAACATCCCGATTGCACTTGCGTCGGGCCGATGAGCGTCGCTAGAGCGCTACCTATAGCCTGTCGCTGCCCTTTCGGAGCACAAATGCTTAGCTGCTCGATAATCATTTCTTCCCCCGTCGGGAAATCTAAGCAGTCAGAGATTGCCGCGATGCAACGGTGAAGCGGCACTATGGAAAAATCGATGTCGGATGACTTTGTTATTGCAGGGCGGGTGCCAAAAGGAGTGGTTTATCCGGATGGGGCTGCTAAAGCCTCTGGTTGAAACCAGATGCGACGTTAGACGAGGCGGAAGAAAGACAGATGAGAAGATCCCTAGAACACCAAGTTTTGGAGAAACCCCAAACGATATTGGAGATCCTAGTCGCGCCGTTGAAGCCCGAGCTTCTTCATTCTTGCCTCGAGCGTCGTCGGCTTCAATCCCAAGATCTCCGCCGCCCCGCCTTTTCCCCGGATGCGCCACTTGGCTGCTTGCAGTACGTTTTGAAGGTGTTCCACTTCATCCGGTCGACGTGTTGTGCGATCAGGTTTCTCTTCAAGCTCCGGGATTTCGGCTCTGAACATAGGTCCAGTGTTCAGGATGAGATTACGCTCGATAATATTGCGAAGCTCACGAACATTTCCTGGCCAGTTGTACCGCTGAAATTCTGTTATTGTTTCGGCTTGTACCCCCTCGATCTTTCTTCCCATTCGGCTTCCAACTTCTTCCAGAAGGTACCAGACAAGCGCGGGAATATCTTCCAGGCGCTCCCTCAGGGGAGGAACAACGATCGGGAAAACATTTAAGCGGTAGAAGAGGTCTGGGCGAAATTTGCCTTCCTTCACCATCGTTGGCAAATCGCGACTTGTTGCCGCAATCACTCGGACATCTACCTTTGTCGTCTTCGAACTGCCTAGACGTTCGAACTCACCATCTTGTAGAACCCGCAACAACTTGGATTGCACTTCGGGAGGAAGTTCTCCAATTTCGTCCAGGAATATTGTCGAGTGGTCAGCCAGCTCGAACCTCCCCACCTCTCTAGCGAGGGCCCCGGTGTAAGCACCTTTTTCACGCCCAAAGAGTTCGCTTTCGATGAGTGTGGCCGGAAGTGCCGCAAAATTGGTCTTCACCATGGTGCGTTTGCTGCGTCCACTCATCTCGTGAATGGTCCTCGCGATCAGCTCTTTGCCGGTTCCGGTTTCGCCGAGAACCAAGACAGTAGAGTCGGTGCGGGCAACCTGCTCTGCCTTCTTCAGCACACCGCGAATCGCTGCACTGTCCCCCACGACAACCTTATGGCTGTACTCAAGCTTGATCTCTTGCCGTAGGTAGGTGTTTTCCTGCTCAAGCTGTTCCTTCAATCGCTCGATTTCGACGTATGCGCTGTGTAGGTTTTCATCTGCCTGCTTGCGCGCGAGAGCATTGGCGAATAGGTCAGCCATGGCCTGGAGCCGAGAGATTGTCACGGAGTTCCATTGCTGAGGTTCGCGGAAGCTGCTGTAGGCTAGTCCCCCCGTCAATGTGCCGCCGACCCGTAGTGGGACGATTAACGATGATTTGGCCCCGGTCGATTTCATGTGTTCGCGTTCGGCCTGCGCCTCTTCCGGCAATTCTTCCGGCGCCCCTATCACTGTAATTTCGCCGTCCAGTATGCGTCGCGTGAGCCATGGCAGCACGCCGCTTAGCAATCGTTGGGGAAACGGTTTTATTCCCGGTCGAGCCCACGCATGCTTGATGAGTATGTCCCCGGAGTGAGGCTCGATCAGACCTACGGTTGCGCGATCTCCGCCCAGAGCGTCTCCCAAAGTTTCCAGTCCCTTCGTGATTTCCCCATCCACAAGCTCCGGCGGCAGATTGATTAACCTCCCAGAAAGTTCCGACATCGCCCTTTCGAATTCGGCTTGCTTCAGCAACTGCTGCGCAGCGAGATTTCTCGAGCTGTTGTTACGAATGACGCTCACGACCAGCGTTCGTCCCTCCGACTTCACCGCACTCAGATTCACCTCAACTGCGAACTCGCTGCTATCCTTCCGCAGTCCCCAGATTTCACGTGCAGTATCCATGGGACGGGGAGCGGGCGCGGCCAAATACAGGTCGCGATAGGGCACATGCAAGTCTCGGAATCGACTCGGCATGAGTTTTTCGACTTTTTCGCCGATTAATTCTTCCGGCTTGTACCCGAACATCTCCAGCAATCGTGAATTCAAGTCAACAATTTGTCCTTCAGAGTCGCACGCCAAAAGCGCATCAGGCGCATTCTCAAACAAGTCACGGCAGTTGTTGGGAGTCAGCTTTAGCTCGTTGGGATCGATGAGGCACTCAGTATCTTCTTCGGGAGTCGCCGATTCGAACGCAGATGGACGACATTCAAGCGGATCCCACAGCGTGTTGTTCATCGTGAAAAATCCGGCCCCTTAGCGGGTATTACGCGCATGACTGACCCGAGGTGGTCGCAATGAGTCGGGCCGATCGCAAGTGCAAATAGGAGATTTGGAGTTTCTCCAACAATATTGGAGCACACCTGCCAGCCTTTCCGATAGGACTTTTCCCAATCTACGACTTAAAGAGGCACTTAGGCGTCCCAAGTTGGCCCTTTCATTTTGGCCAGTGCCGTGCACTCCTGAGGGCGACTCGGTAAGTTTTGGACGGACAACAGCCAACGGCCTGAAAACGTGGCGACGGTCGCGCCGCGACAACTGGCACTGACGGCTGCCATCGCGGCGTGACAAAGTTGGAAAGACTTGAGCGTCGAGATGGCATGGCTGTAGAGCCCTCGGCCACTAGCTGAAAGCTGGGCAGCGCAGACAATGTGGAACAAAACCAAAACAGTGCAGGCGCTGGTGATTCTTCTTGTATTTGTGGCTTACGTCGCAATTCTGTTCCGCAACTTAAATGAGAGTGACCGACGGTCGTTGCACCTCAAGTCGGAAACCGAAGCAGCCAATCAAGCGTTGGTATCCATCCGGGTCGTGAATGTGGACCCTAGTACAGGGGAAATGACGGCGCGCATAGGCGTTCAGCTTGCCGGGAGCATCGCAAAGGACGAATTCACTCCCACTGTCAACTTAAAGCTACTGCTCAACAGCTCCCGGGGAACACAGGAATTCGAGTTTCCGAAAGGAAGACGCCTAAGTCCTATCGAGGCCGTGTTCTCACTCGACGGGAATATGAACAAGTATCCTTTCGACAGCTATGAAAGTCACCTTGGGATGTTGATGACTACGCCTAAGCGCACGCGGCAAAAACAAGTCCAAGCAGGCACAGATGAAGAAGAGAAGGAGTCGGCGAATGCATTTCCCCAGTTGATGGTGGGCACGACCACATTTCAGGAGAGCGAACCGGTGCCTGTACGCCTTGATCTCTCAGCGTCCATTCCAAGAATGAAGTTCGAGGGCAAGATTGTGGAAGTTCCAGGCGAAGGCGTCGAAGGGATCGCACTCAGGCTGACGCGTGCGGGTAATGTGATCGTTCTCTCAGTCCTGGTCATGGTGTTGATGATGTCTCTCGCCATTAGTGTGTTGCTTATGGCCGTGAGCATGCTCACCTCAGACAATGGCTTTGATCTGTTGCCCCTGTCACTCTCGCTTACTTTGATCTTCGGCCTGCCGGCGCTTCGCAACGTACAGCCAGGTGTCCCCCCTGTGGGTGTCATGGGAGATTATCTCTCCTTCATATGGGCGGAGAATATCGTTGGAATTTCCGCAGTCATGATCATGGTTACATGGCTGAGGCGATCGCTGCGTTCGAAGGGGCAGAAGGCGGAGTGACACGATTTTACTTGCTCTTCGGCGAAGTTTGGCCACACCGCTGTAACCGAGGTCGCCGCCAATCAAACGGATTCTGACAAACGCGGATTTAGGAACAGAAGCCATGTTAGCAACAGCTACAAAGACAGGACCAGTTAAGATGAGCGATAAGACTGCCACGCTTGATGCGGAACATTCTCGGAAGGCCCTCTATGCAAGTGGTAAGGCACTGCGCGGAAAATGTCCGCGAAGCTCCCACGCTATTTGGAAAGCGCCACATGGTCGGCCGGATCCGGTAGAGCTGCTTTTGCGGTCTGAGAAAGGACGGTTGCCCGACCTGTTGCCCCTCCGCCACGGGCGCATGGTCCGCTCTCCGTTCACCTTTTATCGCGGTACGGCAGTGACAATGGCGTCCGATCTCGCCTCAACGCCGACCAATGGAGTTCGCGTCCAATGTTGCGGGGACGCGCATCTGTGCAATTTCGGCGGCTTCGCTACCCCAGAGCGGCGGGTCATCTTTGCGGTGAACGACCTGGACGAGACCCTTCCAGCGCCGTGGGAATGGGACGTAAAGCGCCTCGCCGCGAGTTTCGTCCTTGCGTGCCGCGACAACGGACTCAGCGACGCCGTCGCGAAAGACGTGGCGATGACGTGCGTCCGCACCTACCGTGACTCCATGGCCGAATTCAGCCAAATGAAGAGGCTGGAGCTGTGGTATCTCGCGATGGATGCGGATGATCTGGTCGCGGACATCAAGGATCCCGAGTTCCGTCAACGAGCGTTGAAGCGCCTTCAGAAAGAGCGCGCGAAGAGCATCGCTGAGGACATTTTCCCGAAGCTCGCGGAGCACAAGGGTGGGACGCCCCTGATTAAGGACCAGCTACCGACGATATTCCACAAAGAGGGCTGCCCACCAGGGAAGCTCTGGACAGATCTCAACATCTCTTTTGCAAAATACCGAGAGACTTTGCCCGCCTCCACACGATCCCTGCTGGATCGATACGAGATCCGGGATGCGGCCATCAAGGTAGTCGGCATCGGCAGCGTCGGAACTTCTTGCTGGGTGATGCTTTTGATGGCCGGAGAAGGAGATCCACTGTTCCTCCAGGTAAAGGAGGCGCGCGCCTCGGTGCTCGAGCCGTACGCTGGCAGGAGCCCTTTTTCCAATCACGGTCAGCGCGTTGTGAATGGCTACCGGCTGATGCAGCCGGCCAGCGACATGTTCCTTGGATGGGTACAAGGGGTCCGCGACAAGCGCCACTACTTCATCCGCCAACTCAGGGACATCAAGATTACCATTCGCGTGGAGACGTTCCACACTCCGGAGATTGATCTGTACGCTACCTGGTGCGGTCGGGCGCTGGCGCTCTCGCATGCCCGCGCTGGGTCGTCCGTTCTGCTCAGCGGATACATGGGTAAGAGCGACTCCTTTGACCGGGCCATCGCCGACTTCTCAGTTGCGTATGCCGATCAGGCCGAAAAAGACCACGCCGCCCTCGAACGTGCGGTACGCGATAGCAAGGTGAAGGCCACCTTTGAAGATACGCAGTGAGTAACGCTCTCAAATGCGCGATGTGCCGGGCAGCTTGATTGCGTGCCAGCCGGCCACGAAGACCCACGCGCAGTTGAATAGGACGATCAGGCGATCAGCCCATCCATCGAGGCCGAGCACTCCCTTCGGCAACGACTTCGGCGCGTGTTGCGGCAGGTGTCCGCCGTTGGGGTGAATCATCTGCATAGTTATGATGACGAGCGTTGCGATCAGCAGGACGACACTGATCCAGCTCAGATTGGCGAGCCAGAAGAGCGTCTTGCGCACTGGCTGCCATATTTCCTTTCGACCGAGAGCGATGCTGAGCAGCAGCGCCGCGACCGGAAATCCGAGGACGCCGAGCAGTCCTGCGATGCCGTGTCCGACTTCATGCCTGACGTCAAAGACCGAGGCCATGGCTTCGCCGACGCCGGCGATGACGAGAAACGCCAGACCCACCTTGCCCGCAGTGGTCGGGACCTGCGACTTGATTGCAACCGCGAGCGCCCATGAGCTGACGCCCCAGGAGAGAAACATGAGCGAGAGTACCCATCCGTAGCGGCCCAGCGCGTATTCGCTGATCACTCGCCAAGAAGGACTAAACTCCGGGCTCAAGATATGCAGACTTGCCAGCAGAAGAATAGTCGCAGCCGTCGTGAGAAGAGAAAGCCACGCTGCAGGAGACACAATGTTCTGCGTATCGATGGTTGGTGATTGATTCACAGGCTCGTCTGCGTCTTTCGGGGAGGAAGTATATACCCAGAATCGCGATTGACATGGACGAGTTGATGTCGAAATACTTCGGCGAACAGGTTGCCCCGCTATATCAGGGACCCCCACAGTGGCCCATATCAGGCTTTAAGCCCGTCTTGATGGTACTTCGCTTTTTCTTCGCTTGATAAAAGAGCAACCAACAACCTGACCAACAAAATGCGATGTTTTGTGCGACCAACGTGTTCTTAGGCAGTTCCCGCGGTCCTGTAAGTTATTGTAATATCTACTCTTGCCAGATTCACACGGTGGAAGTCACAGGTTCGAATCCTGTAGCGCCCACCATCTTTTCAATCAGTTGCAGCCGTTCCAGCCGGACCCTCATGCAGGGGTGACGCCGTTTTTCGCTGGTGAGCACTGAGAGCGAAAGCCGATGGAGAACGGCTTCAGGTAGCGTGTCCGAAACATTTCTCCGACTTGTTCTCCCACTGGCGCAACTGCTGAAGAACGCCGCCCCGGGTCTCACAGTAAGGCACCGAGATTGTTCGCCACCGGACACGATACCGTGTCGACGGACATGCCGGCCTTTCGGGCTACCAGCGAATCCGCCTGAAGCCGTTGAGAAACAATGGGTTAAATCAGGGCTTGCCTTGGACTACTGATTGCTGATCCCATGTCTACTAGCGGACGCTCGGTCGCGCGGGTATAACCCAGGTTGCATCCCGGAGAACGCACTCATGACAATCAGACTGGATTTGATTCTCCAGGACCTTAGGGTGGCGCTGAGGTCGCTATGGCGCAGCAAAGGCCTCTCGATCACGGTGATCCTGACGCTGGCGCTGGGCATTGGCGCCAATGCCGCCATCTTCAGCCTGGTCCGCGGCGTCCTGCTGCGGCCGCTGGTCAACCGCGGCGAGGATCGGCTGATCTACATCCAGCAGAGCGCGCCAGGATACGGCGACCAGAATCCAGCCTTTTCTGTGCCGGAGATCCAGGACCTCAAGGCGAGCGTGAAGTCTGTCGGCTCGTTTGGCGAGTTCTCCACCATGGGCTTCACCATGATCGGGCTGGGAGAGCCGCGCGAGATTCGTGCCGGTGTGGTCGACGGCTCGTATTTCGAAACGATGGGCCTGCGCCCGGTGCTGGGCAGGCTGCTCGATCAGCATGACGATGGCCCCAACGCCGCCGGCGCCTGCGTGCTCACTTATCGCTTCTGGAAGGACTCGCTGAAGGGCGACCCTGGCGTGATCGGCAAGACCATCCGGCTGGACCCGCGCACCGCTACCGTCGTCGGTGTGCTCGAGCCGTCGGTGCAGTATCCGTCGGAGACCGAGATCCTGGTCAACGTGGTGACCAGCCCGCATCATCTCTCAGCCACCATGGTCACCGGCCGTGTGCATCGCATGACCCAGTTGTTCGGCCGGCTGGCGCCCGGCGCCACGCTCGACCAGGCCCGTGCCGAGCTGCGCACGGATTATGCGGCGATGATGCGCGCGCACCCCGAAGCCTATCCCGCGAGTGCGCATTACCAGATCAAGGCCGTCATGCTGCGGGACCAGATCACCTCGGGCGCGAAGACAATTCTGTGGGTGCTGCTAGCGGCGTCAGGGCTGATCTTCATCATCGCGTGTTCGAATGTCGCCAATTTGATTCTGGCGCGCTCGGTGCGCCGCGAGGGCGAGCTGGCGATTCGCGCTGCTCTCGGCGCAACCACCGCGGCTTTGCGGCGAACGCTGCTGGCGGAAAGCCTGCTGCTGTCGGTTGCGGGCGCAGTTCTGGGCGTTCTCAGTGCGCAACCGATGGTGGCAGTTCTGGCGCGCTACGCTTCGCGCTTCTCGGTTCGCGCCCTCGATCTGCACGTGGACATGAGCGCGCTGTGGGTGGGAGCGGCGCTGGCGATCATCTCGGCAGTGCTGCTGGCGTTCGTGCCGCGACTTCCTTCGGTGGAATCGTCAGGGGCGATCGGGCTGGCCAGCAGCAGTAGCGTGCGCATCACCGGCGGCACCAGCCGCCGGTTGCGAATTTTCGCCATCACCCAGATTGCGGCATCCTTCATGTTGCTGGCCGGCGCCAGCATCCTCATCAAGACCCTGATTACGCTTCAGGAAACGCAGACCGGCTTCGACATGCATCGCGTGCTGGCAGTGAACGTGCCAGTCATGTCGTACGGGAAGACTTCCGATGACATCATCAACTTCTATCGCGAGGTGATCCGGCGCATCAACGAACTGCCGGGTGTCGATCGCGTCTCGTTGGGTACGAATGTTCCCTGGCGTGATGCCGGCAACGACGGGCCCGGGCTGCAATTCTCCGGCGAAGGCCATGTGAAAGGCACTCACGAGGAAGATCCGATGGCGCAGTTCCGCGTGGTATCGCCCGGGTTTTTCGCGTCCCTGGGCGTCCCGCTGATCGCCGGCCGCGACTTCAACGACAACGACAAGCGCGGCGGTGAGCCGGTGGTCATCATTAGCCAGAGCGTCGCGCAGCGCATGTTCCCGGGCCAGGATCCCATCAACCGTCACATCATGTGGACCGACCCGGTGATCAAGTTCATCTACATCAGCCCCGAGCCGCGCCGCGTTGTAGGCGTTGCCGCTGATATGGATGACGAGCACGTCGTGCCCGGACCGATGCTCACCATCTACCAGCCCTTCGGGCAGGTTCCCGACGACACCAGCAAGGAGCTGCCGCTGTTCGGCGGACGGTTGTTTGTCCACACTCGCCAGGATCCCCACGCCCTGGTCATCCCGCTGACGCGCATCGTCCGCGGCCTGTCTGCGGAACAGCCCGTGGAACACGCCGCCACGCTGGACGACATTCGCGCCGAAGTGCTCACCCCCGATCGGCTGAACACGCTGGTCTTCAGCGGCCTGGCGGGGCTGGCGCTGGCGATTGCCGTGGTCGGGGTCGCCGGCGTGCTGGCATTTTCCGTCAGCGGACGCACCCGCGAGTTCGGCATCCGCCTGGCGGTGGGCGCTCAGCCCAGGCACTTGCTGGTGGGCGTAATCACCGAAGGCGCGGTGATCGCAATAGCCGGCATTTTAACAGGAGCAATTCTTGGATACGTGTTAACGCGCGTCGCCAGCAGTTATTTCCCGGCCCTGCAGATGCCGAGTGTGTGGCCGGTGATTGCCTCGGTCATCGTGTTGCTGGTCGCCGCAATTATCGCGTCTACGTTTCCGGCGGCACGCGCTGCCCATGTGGACGTGACCGAAGCCCTGCGTGCCGAGTAGGGCAGCAATATGGCGGCCCCTCATTCGTTCGAGGACTCACTGAATTGCGTATGGTAGTGAGGTGTCGCTTGCGGCTCTTCGACGGGCGTCAAACCGTCACTGCCACGCGTGCGCAATCCGCTCTGCAGAGCGGAGATGGAGAATGCGTGAAGGACCTGGACCGCTTTGGAGGTCAGGTTGACTCGAATGCCATGCAGGGTTAACAACAATCGATCTTTAGGCTCCAGCGGCAGGGTTACATCTGCAGGAAGCTCAATCTCGACCAGGGGTATGCGTCCCAGATCGATCTTTCCCACCGCCACTCCACAGGTCAGGACAGGCGTGATCCCCGTGGTGTCAACCGAGAAACCCCGCAGACGGATCTCTCCGCTGGCCGCCGGCTTCGCGGCTGTTGCATGCGGCTCTCCGTGACTTTCGCAAGGCTTCGATTGCAGGATCAGGGAAGCGACGAATCTGATCTCGGCTGGAGGTTGAATTTCACTCCGGCGCACATCGAGGGTTTCTACGACGAGTTGTCGAAATCCGGTCAGCCACGGCACGCAGCCAAGGTAAGCGTCCCGGACACGCGGGCGAAGTGACGTGAAAGGATTTGCTGGACGAAGGGGTTGGATTTCCTGTAAAGTCGCTTCACGCTGTTCCCAAAGGCAGCGTGGAGCATCTCAATAACGAGCGCTCCTATTTTTGTGGGGCCGCCATCAATCTGGCTGGAATCTATCCAGTCGAGAACACGGGAGAGAGTCATGGAATGGACCAGTCCGAAGTTTGAAGAAGTTTGCCTGAACTGCGAAATCAACTGCTACGCCAGCGCGGAACTGTAAACTGCAGGAATGCGCGTTGAGATCCTGGGCTCCGCAGCCGGGGGTGGCTTTCCGCAGTGGAATTGCAGCTGCCGGAATTGTCGCTCCTTGCGGGCCGGGAGGCTTCGCGCCAAGAGCCGCACCCAAACCCAGGTGGCCGTCAGCGATGATGGCCGCGCATGGTTCCTGCTCAACGCCTCCCCAGACTTGCGAATACAAATTGAGCGCACGCCGGTATTGCAGCCGCGCGATGGCATTCGCGACTCGCCGATCTCCGGAGTGCTGCTGACCAGCGCCGACCTGGACCAAATCGCCGGCTTGTTGTCGCTGCGCGAGCTGCAGCCTTTTCGAATCTATTGCACGCCATCGTTGCAGAAGATCGTGTGCGAAGATAACACCGCATTCGGCATGCTGAACCGCATCCCGCGACAGGTGTGCTGGACGAACGTCAAAGCGGGAGATCGCTTTCCTCTCCTGGACGTCGACGGCAAAGCGTCAGGGATTGCGTGCGAGGTATTTTCGTTGGCTGATAGGTATCCTATGTATGTTTCGCCCGAGCGTGTTGCCGAACTGAAAGGCGACGAAGCGCTGCTGGGCCTGATCTTGACCGGAGCTTCCGGAGCGCGGCTGGCTTACCTGCCGGCTGTACCGAAGATCAGCGACGAGCTGCTGCGGCTTCTGGAGACCGCCGATGTCGTTCTCTTCGACGGAACGTTCTGGAGCGATGACGAGTTGATCCGGGTGCAGGGCAGCGGAGCAACAGCACGCGAGATGGGTCACGTTCCGGTGTCTGGGCCAGACGGCAGTTTGCAGTCGCTGGCGGGAATTCGCCGGCCGCGTAAGATTTTTGTACACGTGAACAACACCAATCCCATGCTGGACGAGTCTGGTCCCGAGTATCGCGAGGTGCAGGCCGCCGGCTGGGAGGTAGCGGAGGACGGGTGGCAACTGAATCTGTAGCGACGATGATGGATTTGCCGGTTCTTTCCGCCAAGGAACTGGAAGCGCGGCTGCGCGATGTTGGCGCGGAGCGGTATCACCATCAGCATCCGTTCCACACCATGATGCACGAAGGCAAGCTGAGCCGCGGGCAGCTGCAGGCCTGGGCTTTGAACCGCTATTACTATCAGAGCCGTATCCCTATCAAAGACGCGATCATTCTCTCCCGGAGCGAGGATCCGGACTTCCGGCGCGCGTGGCGCAAACGGGTTGTGGATCATGACGGCGATGCCACGCAGGAAGGCGGCATCGAGCGCTGGATTCGGTTGGCGGAGGCGACGGGGCTCGGGCGCGAGCGGGTGATGCGGTGCGAGGGAATTCTGCCGGGCGTGCGGTACGCGGTGGATGCTTACCTCGATCTCGTTAAGAATCGCAGCTTTCTGGAGGCGGTGGCGTCGTCGCTGACGGAGCTATTCTCCCGCGACCTGATCGCGCTGCGAATGGATCGCCTGCGCGAGCATTATCCCTGGCTTTCGAATGGGCTGGATTATTTTACGGCGCGGCTACATCAGGCGCCGGAGGATGCGCGGTTCGCGCTGCAATACGTGATCGATCATGCTAGGACGCGAGCCGAACAGGAACTGGCGATCGGCGCGCTGCAGGCCAAGTGCGACATACTCTGGGCGCAGCTGGATGCAATCTACTTCTCTTACGTGCAGCCGGGATGGCCGCCGCCCGGCGCCTTTCGCGTGGGGTCATAGCGTTGGCCGCTCCTTTGCCAGAGAGTCAGCCTCGTCTCGCCCCCGGTTGCCGCTGGGCCACGCACCAGGAGAAGCCGGTGGTGCTTTATCCCGAAGGGATGATCCGCGTTCAAGGCACCGGACAAAACATTCTAGAGCTGTGCGACGGACAGCGCACGGTTCAGCAGATTGTGGCGACGCTGGCGGAGAAGTATGGCGCGGATCCGGCAAAGGTCATGAATGACGTTGGCAGCTTCCTGGAAGCGCTGAACCACAAGCGGATCGTGGATTACTAGTAGCGCCGCCCTCCGGGCGGCTGTAGAGCGGGCCTCTGGCCCGCCGGGCGAGGGCAGGCGAGACGTCTGCCCGACAGCCGGCCTGGAGGCCGGCGCTACAAACCTGATTTTGGATAGGCCCTAATGACCCCGAACCCACTGGCGATGATCGCCGAGCTGACACATCGCTGCCCGCTGCACTGCGTGTACTGCTCGAACCCGCTGCAGATGGTTGCGAAGCATGCGGAACTCGCCACCGAGGAGTGGGTGCGGGTGTTTCAGGAGGCGAGCCGCCTTGGCGTGCTGCATCTGCATTTGACCGGCGGCGAGCCGGCGGCGCGAGCCGATCTCGAGGAACTCATCGCCGGCGCACGGAAGGCTGGGCTGTACACCAATCTCATCACGTCCGGTCTAGGCATTCCCGAGACGCGACTGCCAAAGCTGGTGGACGCCGGGCTTGACCATATTCAGCTTAGCTTTCAGGATTCAAAGGATGGTCCGGCGCAGTGGATCGCCGGCGCCAAGGGCCACGCGTACAAAGTCGTTCTCGCGGAGAAGATTCGGCAACTGCCGCTGGCGTTTACCGTGAACCTGGTGGTGCATCGGCAGAACCTCGATCACATCGAAGAGATGATCGAGTTCATCGAGCAGCTACGACCGGAGCGGGTAGAAATCGCGCACGCGCAGTATTACGGCTGGGCGCTGAAGAATCGCGATTACCTGCTGCCCACTCCGGAGCAATTGGATCGCTGCCTGCGCGCGGTGGAAGCTGCGCAAACGCGCCTCGCCGGAAAAACACGCATCGATTGCGTGGTGCCGGATTACTACGCGCGCTATCCCAAGGCCTGCATGGGCGGATGGGGAAGGCGTACGTTGCTGATCGATCCTTCCGGCCGCGCGCTGCCGTGTCACGCCGCGGGCGTCATTCCCGGCATACAGTTTGACAGTGTTCGCGAGCATTCGCTGGAGCACATCTGGCAGGAATCGGCGGCATTCAACATGTTTCGCGGCGACGACTGGATGCAGGAACCCTGCAAGAGCTGCGATCGCAAAGCCCAGGATTTTGGCGGCTGCCGCTGTCAGGCCTTTCTCGTGACCGGCGACGCGAGGGCGACCGATCCTGTCTGCTCGATCTCTCCCGATCATCATCTGATCGAAATCGCGCGCGCGGCGGCCTCCCCCGACCCATCGCAAGCCACCTGGTCCTACCGCGCCAGTGTGGGATGAGCGGCAGCGCAAACCCGCAGGCGACAGAAGCCTCCGGTCTATTCAAAACCTTTCGCGCGTTGCGGCATCGCGACTTTCGCCTGCTCTGGGTCGGCTTGGCGGTCTCGGCAGTCGGGACCTGGATGCAGATTGTCGCGCAGAGCCTGCTGGTGCTGAAGATCACTCACGGCTCGGCATTTGCATTGGGCACCGTGTCACTGGCGCAGGCGTTGGCGTTCTTCCTTTTTGCTCTCGTCGGAGGAAGCGTTGCCGATCGCATCGACAAACGACGCCTTCTGCTTCTTACCCAAAGCGGCTCGGCGGTCGCTGCCATAGTGCTCGGCCTGCTTACGTACTTCAATGTCATTCAGCTCTGGATGATTCTCGTCCTGGCATTCCTGAACGGAACCTTGCTGAGTTTCGATCAGCCGACACGGGGCGCGCTGGTTCCGATGCTCGTTCCCCGAGAAGATCTGGGCAACGCCATCAGTCTGCAATCGATGATCTTCAACGGAGCTTCGACGCTGGGGCCGGCGCTGGCCGGATTCGGGGTGGCGGCCATCGGTTACGCCGGCAATTTCTTTCTGAACGGCGCCAGCTTTCTGGGAGTGCTGGTGGCTCTTTATCGCATGCGCGTGCCCGCAAGCGTGGGTCACCAGCAATCCACAGCGCAGGCCATTGGCGCTGCGCTCAGCACGGTGAAACGCGATGCAGTATTGCCGTGGGTCTTGTCCGGCTTTGCCGCGATGCTTTTTCTGGGACCGTCGTCAGCGCTGATCCTGCCGGTGTTTGCGGTCAAGGTCTTGCACGTTGGGCCGGAGCGGCTCGGCCTAATGTTCTCCGCAGCCGGCGTTGGGACGGTTCTAGGAGCGCTGTTTCTGGCTTCGCTAGGCAGCAATCCCAGGCACGGGCGGATTTATCTTACCGGC
>Ga0335078_10009033_pt1 | contig 14794 bp, 15 predicted proteins | sample Lox_Sample_32_FD_206711 | JGI IMG/M metagenome (GOLD analysis project Ga0335078, IMG submission 206711) | Soil microbial communities from Loxahatchee National Wildlife Refuge, Florida, United States - Lox_Sample_3.2 | ecosystem: Environmental > Terrestrial > Soil > Wetlands | place: USA...
GCGTCGGAAAAGATTGGGATATGCGGGAGATTGAAGAGGAGACCAAGCGCGCCGGAGACAAGAGTAGTGACTAAGGTTTGGACCAAAGGTCCCCGGCGCATACTACAAGGGTCGGCGGAAACACCTGAGTACTTTAGGGGAGAGCTCGTAGGCGATCCTATGTCGTGACTATGGGTTACCCGCGACTTAGGGCTGCACAGAAACCTGCATCTTGTCGTGCGCGAACGAGAGAGGTCCTTTATAGGAAGCCTGGATGGAAGCGAGCACCTGTTGTTGGGCGTTCTCGATGGCTGGCGCGATGTGGCTCAAGAGGAGCTGTTTGACGCCGGCGTCGCGCGCCGCCTCGCCGATTTGCTTGGGCGGCGTGTGGAGAGCGTAGAGTTGGGAGGGCGAGTTGGGCGGATCGAGAACCACGCAATGGAAGACCAGGAGGTTGACGCCCTTGGCGAGCCGGATCAGGTTAGGGATCGCGGAGGCGTCCATGTCGCCGGAGAAGGCGATGCTTTCGTTTTGGTAGTCGATGCGATAGGCGACGGACGGGCAGTCGCCGTGATGCGTGGCGACGGCGGTGATGCGCAAACCGTTGAGATCAGCAATCTGGTGTTCGGGGGATTTCAGATCAATGGGGAGATCCACGCCGCGGAGGGTTTCGTCGGCGCCGAAGGTTTTCTCGTATTCCCAGGCGCCGCTTTTTTCGAAAAGCAGGGTCAAAAATCGGGAAGTATTAGGGAATAGGCCTGCGCCCGAGGGTCCGAAGACCGTGAGGTGGATGGCGGGAGTGCGGGCGGTGAGCGCGCGAGAGAGGAGCATCCCGGGAAGGTCGCCGGTGTGGTCGATGTGCAGGTGCGTGAGAAGCACGGTGTCCACCTGCCCGAGCGAAGCGTTTAGCTCGCCCAGGCGGAGAAATGCGCCAGGTCCGGCGTCGATGAGGATGCGGGGAGTGCCGTCGACTTGGACCAGATAGCTGGTTGCGGCGCGGCCGAACGGGCGCGGTCCACCGGAGCCGAGGACTAACACACTCAGCGACGAAGCCGCCGCCGGCAATGCCAGCGCGAAGGCTAGGATGAAAATCAGGAGGGCGGAGGTTTTGCGGTAACGCACCTTTTCAAATTAACCCGAAACTACGCCCTGTAACGAATATGTTTCGAGAATGCGGGTGTCGCGGAAAACGGGCCGGGGATTGGGTACGCTGGTAAGTGATTCCCTGATGGACGAGAAAACAATTCTAGTTAAGCTTCGTGAAATTTGTTTGACGCTGCCTAAGACCAGCGAAACCACAACGTTTGGACATCCGACTTTTCAAGTCGGAACCAAGACGTTCACGGTGCTGGAGACCTATCAAGGTATACTTTCGATCTGCGTCAAGGTTGGCAAGCAGATGCAGCCGGTATTTCTGGAAGACGACCGCTTTTATCGGACTCCCTATGTCGGACAGCATGGCTGGGTGTCGCTGCGGGCAAATACGCGGCTGAATTGGAAGGAAATCGAGCAGCTTGTGCGGGGCAGTTACGAGCTGGTGAGTGCGAAGAAGAGGCGGAGGTGAGTCCGGAGGAGGTAAGCCGGCGCGTAGCGCTTACCAGTATGGCCGTCAGCGCGCTGCTGGCGGCGGCGAAGATCGCGGTCGGTATCGAGGGACATTCGACTGCGGTGGTTTCGGACGGATTTGAATCGGCCGGCGACGTTTTGGCGTCGGGGCTGGTGCTGCTGGGTCTAGTGCTGGCGGCGCGGCCGGCGGATGCCGAACATCCTTACGGGCATGGGCGCGTTGAAACTTTGAGCGCGCTGGCAGTGGGGATGATGCTGGTGATTTCGGGGTCCTTGATCTCGGCGCGCGCGTTGCAAAGCATTGGGGAGCCGCAAGCCCAGCCGATGGTGTTTGCGTTGTGGCCGGTGGCGGCGTCCATCGGGATCAAGGTCATCATGGCGCTAACCAAACGCCGTTACGCACGCAAAATTCGCAGCTCGGCCCTGATCGCCGACGCGTGGAACGACAGCGTGGATGTGCTCTCGGGAAGCACTGCGCTGGTGGGGCTTGGCCTCGCGTTATTGAATCCGGTACGATTCGCGTCGGCCGACCAGGTCGGTGGCGCGCTGGTGGGACTGATCGTGATTTTCCTGGGCGTTCGGGTGGTGCGCGACACCACTATGCAGTTGATCGACACCATGCCGGACACCGAGTCGATGGATCGCATCCGGGAGGTGGCGCTGAGTGTGCCGGGCGCGCGCGGAATCGAGAAGTGTTTTGCGCGCAAGACGGGACTGAAGTGGCACGTGGATCTGCATCTGGAAGTCGATCCGGACATGAGCGTGTACGAATCGCACGAGCTGGCCACGCAGGTGCGCATTCGGATCAAGGAGACGCTGGATTGGGTGGCGGACGTGCTGGTGCACGTGGAGCCGTATCAGGCCGCCGTGCCGAGCGGGACACATGGAAAATCGTGAGATCGCGCGGATTCTGGCCGAGACCGCGGATTTGATGGAGATCGCGAGCGAGGACGGGTTCCGCATCCGGAGCTACCGCAACGCGGCGTCGGCGATCGAAGGATATCCGGAGCGAGTGCAAGACATTCTGGCGAATCCGGAGCGCAAGGTCACTGAGATTCCGGGCGTGGGGAAGGGAATCGCCGGGGCGCTCGGCGACATCATCCAGCATGGTTCCTTCGACAAGCGCGACACTCTGCTCGCGAAGTTTCCACCTACTCTGCTCGAGTTGCTGAAGATTCAGGGGTTGGGGCCGAAAGGGATCGCGCTGGTCTGGGAGCACTACAAGGTCGCCGACATTGATGGCCTCGAGAAATTGTGCAAAGAGCAAAAGCTGCGCGAGCTGCCGCGCATGGGCGCGAAGCTGGAAGAGAAGGTGCTGAAGTCGATCGCGCAGTATCGGCAGCGCGCGGGGCGGTTTCTGATGAGTTTCGGACGTCGCGCGGCAGCCGAGCTGACTGCGTATCTGGCGCAGACCGGAGGGATCGAAAAGATCGAGGCTGCGGGGAGTTTGCGGCGCGGCAAAGAGACCATCGGGGATCTGGATTTGTTGGTCACTGGTCCGGGCGCGGCCGAGGCGCTGGAGCGATTCGTCCAACATCCCAAGGCGCATCAGCTGCTTGGTAAGGGCGTGAATAAGGCCAGCATCCAATTTGGGCTGGAAGGCTTGCAGGTGGATTTGCGCGCGCTTGCGCATGAAAGCTACGGAGCGGCGCTGCAGTACTTCACCGGGAGCAAGGAGCACAACATCGTACTGCGCAGCCGGGCGCTGAAGCTGGGGTTGACGCTGAACGAGTACGGGCTGTTCCGGTTGGAGGGGAACGAACGGGTCGCGGGCGAGACGGAGGAAGAAGTGTATCGCGCGCTCGGCCTTCCCTGGATTCCGCCAGAGCTGCGAGAAAATTGCGGGGAGATCGAGGCGGCGCTGGAAGGGCGGCTGCCGAAGCTGATCGAGCTGGCCGATATTCGCGGCGACCTGCACATGCACACGCTCGAGACGGACGGGCGCGCGACGCTGGAAGAGATGGCGGAAGCTGCGCGGGCGTTGGGTTACGAGTACATCGCGATCACCGATCATTCGAAGGCGCTCGCGATGGCGAATGGCCTGGATGAGAAGCGCGCGGTGGAGTTCGCGAAGAAGGTGCGGCGGATTAATCAGGATGGGCTCGGCATTCGGATTTTTTCGGGGCTAGAGTGCGATATCAAACGCGATGGTGAGATGGATCTGGCCGAGGACGCGCTGGCGGAGTTGGATATTGTCGTGGCGAGCGTCCATAGCCATATGAATCTGGAGCACGCGGAGATGACGGACCGGTTGATGCGCGCGATCGAGTCACCCAACGTGCGCGTGCTGGGGCATCCAACGGGCAGGATGCTGCTGAATCGCGATCCGTATCCGTTCGATTTCGAGAAGGTGGCGGCTGAGGCGGCACGTCGCAAAGTGTATCTCGAGATCAACGGAAGCGCGGAGCGGCTGGATTTATCGAGCGCGATGGTGCGCACGGCGAAGGGGCTGGGAGCGAAGTTCGCCATTTCGACAGATGCGCATCAGACTAAACATCTGGCGCCCAACATGCAATTCGGCGTGATCACTGCGCGGCGGGGATGGTTAGAGGCGCGTGACGTGCTGAATGCCCTGCCTTTGAATCAGTTCGAGGAAGCAATCCGGAAAACATGAAGATCATTTCGTCGGTGGAAAAGTATAAGAACAAGTTGTTTTCGGTTTCTGAAGAGCATGCCGTGGATCCGAGCGGATTCGAGATCAAGCGGGCCATCGTGCATCACGCCGGTTCGGCGGTGATGATGGCGGTGGACGATCGCAAGCGGATTTTACTGGTGCAGCAATACCGGATGCCGGCGCGGAAAAAATTGTGGGAGCTGCCGGCCGGCAAGTTGGATCCGGGCGAGAGCGCGCTCAAGGCGGCCAAGCGCGAGTTGCACGAAGAGACTGGGTATCGCGCGAAGAAATGGGTGAAGCTCGTGGAGTTTTACCCGAGTCCGGGATACGTGGGCGAGAAGATGACGATTTTTCTGGCCACCGATTTGACGGCGGGCGCGGCGCAGCCGATGGATGACGAGCGGATCGAGACGCGCTGGTTCACCGGCAAAGAGATCGAAGCAGAGATTCGCAGCGGGAAGCTGATCGATGGGAAGACCATGATCGGATATTTCAACTGGAAAGCATTCCATCGCAAATGACGTATTCAGCGATCGCAGAAGTCGAGATTCCGCGCGCATCCGTGCCGTTGTTACAGCACGTGCTGGATACCTACGCGAGCGAGGTGAACAAGATCTCCTACGTGTGGGCGCAGTTCGCGGATGGCGAGATGGAGTATCGTCCGCACGCGCGATCGGCTACGGTTCGTGAAATCATCCGGCATGAATTACTTTCCGAGCGGCGATTCTTCGGCGAGTTCTTGGGAACGCCGGAGCCGGCGGCAGACCAGGTGATGCCGAAGGAATTGTCGATCGCGTCGAGCTCCCAGCGACTGGTGGAATTGGCGAAGCCACGGCTCGCGTTTCTGGCCGGTCAGCCGGAAAACTGGTGGCTGGAGCAGCGGCCTTTCTTCGACGTGACGCGCGAACGCATCTGGATTTTCTGGCGGCGCATTTTGCATTCGGCGCATCATCGGACGCAGCTCGATGTGTATCTGCGAATGCTGGATAAGCCAGTGCCGGCGATATATGGGCCGACCGCCGACGTTACGTGGACAGGCGCCGATCCTACGCGAACCGTTGAGGCTGCGTCGCGGCGTTAGCTCTTCCAGTTTCCGAGCAAACGCCGCAGCAGGACGAGCTGGCCGACGTGATACGCGTTGTGGTCGGCCACTAGCAGGGCTTCGCGCAACAGCGTTTGACCGTCGCCGTGCGGGATGGGCGCGTACAGGTCGCGCTTTTTATCCGCGATCAGTTTGGTCATGGCTTTCAGATCTGCACGGAATTTGCGGATGCTGTTATTCCAGGCGGCTTGGCTGGGCGGCGCCGCCGACTTCGGCCAATAGCCCTCCGGCCATTTCGGCGAGACGTGCTTCGCGCTACGGCTGAACTCGAGGATGTCCCACTGCGCGATGCGCAGATGTTCGAGCAGCTGCCAGGCGGTGTGCTCGGCGCCCTCGGGCTTCTTGCCGCGCAGCGGAGATGGAAGGTCGGTGACGGCCGCGTCAAATGTGGCGTGAGCGTTCCCGCCGCGCAGCAGGTCGAGCAGATGCTGCCGGAGCGCGGCGTCGCGATCTTTTGGGCCGGGCATGGCGCTAATTGCCGGACGGCTTCGGAGCTGCTTTGCCGTGCGCTTTGGGTTTCGGGGCGGGCTCCGATTTCTGATTCCAGAAGTCGGGATCGACGTCGGAGAATTCTTTCGGAACGTAACTCATGCGCGGCTCGATGGAAAACAGGAGTAACTCGTCGCTGACTATCGTGTCGCGGACTCCTTTGACGAAGCGCGTCGCGGCCGTGTCACCCATGGCGCGCATCATAGCGTTGGAACGGTCGGTCTCGGTGTCCATCGTTTTCAGAGATGCCGCGGGTTGAAACAGCATGTAGGTACCGGCGGGCATGCCGGAAACGATCTCATAGGCAACCACCGGCTGGTCGCTTACGGCTTTGCGAGCGGCGTCGACGTGCATATGTCCCAACTCGGCGAAATCCGCATCGTGACCAGGTTGAATGCGAAATATGTCGATGTTCATGAAACGCGCCTTGGGGAGACTTTGCACCCATTGTTCGGGGAGATAGCTGAGGTCCGGGCGGTACATAGCGAGCCAGGAGCGGCTGCCGCTGCGGAACTCAGCATCGAGTTCGTCGATCTGCGCGAACTTCGAATCCGGAGTCCCGTACGCTGCCAGAGTCTTTTCGACGGCTTCGAAGGAATCGTGGGCTTCGAGGAACCAGGCTTGTCCGGTTCCGGTGAGGGAGCTCATTCCGAGGATGTGCGCCGGGTAGTGCGCGGTGGCCGCCTCCAGCATGAAAGAGTTCTCGTTGTTGCGATGCGCGGTCTCGCGGCCTTCCTTGATGTCTTCGCGGATGATCCGGAGCACTGCCGGTGGATCGGTGGGGGCCTGAGCGGCCAATTGCGATGCGGCGGCGCAGAAGAGGCCCGCGGCTGCGAACGAATACAGTTTCATGATTCCTCCGTAAACAGGATTCTACCGCCGGCCCTAATTGGTTGGATATCCGGGAGTCGCCTTAACTTCGGCGATTTGTTTGTCGTGCCGAATGGTGTGGAGCGGGACGTAGATCAGCCAGTCGTAGGCATTGAGCGTTCCGAAGACAGGGAAAGGATGATCGGCGGTATGCTCCTTGAGTGGAAGCTGCGTTTCGGTGGCGAACTGCACGATCATGGCGCGCTGTTTTTCGAAGCGTTCCTTCACTTGTGCGTAGGTGAGTCCTTGGCGCGGCACGATAGGCTCCGGCGCTTGCGCTTTTCCAAGGCGCGCGGGCATCACGCGAATGATGAAGGCGTCTTTGCCTTTGGTCTGTTCTTCCCAGGCGGCATTCGGTGGCGCGGCTAAGGCCTGTTTGACGAAGTTGAAGAGCATCGCTTCGGCAAGCACGATGTGCTCCGCCGTTTCGCCCACCGACCAGCGTTCCGGGGTGGGCTTCCATTTCCACTGCGCGTCGGAAACGCCGTTAATGGAGGCGATAAATTCCTGGTGCGATTCGTCGAGCCATTTGAGGAGCTGCGTACGTTCGTCTTGGGACATGTGCGGATCGGCGGCTGAGAGCGATGGCAGGCTGACGAGGCCGCCGGCCAGAAAGAGCAGCGCGAGCCTTTTCATCGTGTACCTAGGATACCGTTGTTGTAGGTGGCAAGTGCGGATCGCGATTGTGTCGGACATTCACGGGAATCGGACGGCTTTCGAGGCGGTGCTGGCGGATTTGCGCGAGACTGCGCCGGATTTGATTCTGCACGGCGGCGATCTGGCGCTGGGCGGTGCAGCGCCGGCGGAGATTGTCGATCAGATTCGCGATCTCGGGTGGCGCGGCGTGCTGGGGAACGTGGACGAGATGCTTCCCAAGCCGGAGACCTTCGCGGAGTTCGCGGCGGCGCGGCCGCAGCTTGAGGCGTATTGGAAGCAGGTGGCGGAAACGGCAGCGGCGACACGGGAGGTCCTGGGCGCGCGTCGCATGGCATGGCTCGGTTCGTTGCCGCAGGGTGTGAGGCAGGAGAAATTTGCGCTGGTGCATGCAAGCTCGGAGACCACATGGACGTCACCCGAACCGGACGCGATTGACGCGGAGTTCGAGGCCGTTTACGGTTCGCTTGGTGCGCCGATGGTCGCGTATTGCCATATTCACAAGCCGTTCGTGCGCCGAGTGGGTGGAATGACAATAGCCAATTCCGGCAGCGTCAGCCTGTCATTCGATGGCGACTGGCGCGCGGCGTACCTGCTCATTGACAACGATCGGCCGTCGATCCGGCGCGTCGAGTACGACGTCGAGCGCGAGCGCCAGGCCATCGCCGAAAGTGGCATTCCGCACGCGGCCTGCGTCAGATGATAAAACGGTTATTCGCCTTTTGTCTTGGGTGTTTGAGAAGGAGCGTGGCCAGGTGCGCCAGAGGTTGGGGATCGGAGTGTGGCTGTTGCTTTCCGCGGCAAGCGCGATGCGCGCGCAGACAGGTGGAGTGCGAGGGACCGTGACGGACACTACGGGCGCGCCGGTGCCGGGAGCACAGGTTACGGTGTCGAACGATGCGGGCGTCAGCAAGCTCGCGACGACGAACGACACCGGAGGGTATCTCATCAATGGGCTTGCGCCGGGGAAGTACACGGTGAAGGCAGCGTTTCCGGGGATGCAATCGCAGCCCGCAAGCGCGGTTGTGGCGGACGCGATCGGGACGCTGGACATCACGCTGCGCGTCGCGCTCGAAAAGCAAGAGGTCACGGTGCAGGAGACAGCCGGGCCGATGGTCTCGACCGATGCAGCGCAGAACGCCAGCGCAATCGTGCTGAAAGACGAGGCGCTCGATTCGCTATCCGATGACCCGGACGATCTGCAAGCAGACCTGGCGGCGCTGGCTGGGCCCGCAGTCGGGCCGAACGCGAATCAAGTGTACATCGATGGATTCACCGCGGGCGATGCCGTGTTGCCGAACAAAGACGCGATTCGCGAGATTCGAGTGAATCAGAACCCTTTCGCGCCGGAGTTTGACGCCATCGGCTATGGGCGCACCGAGATTCTCACCAAGCCGGGCAAGGACCGGTTCCGCGGGCAGGTGTTTTTCAACTACGGCAGCGACATTTTTAACTCACGCAATCCTTATGCGAGCGAGAAGCCGCCGTTCAATCTGACGGATTTTGGGGGCAGCTTGGGCGGCCCGATCAATCAGCACGCATCCTTCTTCCTGGATGTCGACCGAAGGCATATCGACAATGGCACGGCGATCGATGCGGTCACATTGGATCCGACAACTTTCCAGCCGGTTCCGTTCACGTCGGTGTTTTCCGCACCCCAGAGCCGCTGGCGCGTGAGCCCACGGCTCGATTATCAATTCGGCGCGAACAATACGCTGACGTTCCGCTATGCGATCAGCGATAACTCGACTTTCAATAACGGCGCGGGCGGGTTCAATCTGCTGTCGCGTGCATATACGCAGAGCAATTTGGAACATGCGTTCCAGTTGAACGAAGCGGCGGTACTCAGTCCCAAGGTGGTGAACGAATTTCACTTTCAATTTTTGCACCAGCATTGGAATCAGAGCTCGCCGGACACCGATCCGTCCATCATTGTGTCGAATGCTTTCAACGGCGGCGGTCCGGCCAACGCAGCGTATCAGTACATCCATCACCACTACGAATTTCAGGATTACGTAACGATGGTGGAGGGCGCACATACGTGGAAGATGGGGATTCGAGTGCGCGCGGTGTCGATTCAGGATCGGTCGGCGGCGAATTTCGATGGGACGTACACGTTCGGCGGGGCCTATGCGCCGATTCTCGATGCCAACAGCATGCCTGTGGCACCGGGAGTCACATGCAATCAATTTGTGCCAACGCCGGGCTGCGAGACGATTACGTCGATCGAGCAATATCGGCGCACGGTCCTCGGCTTGCCGGGCGGCGGCGCAAGCCAATTTACTTTGAACACCGGGAACCCGTTGGTGCTGGTAGGTCAGTCCGATACGGGATTGTTCGTCGGCGACGACTGGCGTATGAAGCCGAATCTGACGGTGAGCCTGGGGCTGCGGTATGAAACGCAGCTCAACATTCACGGGCGGCTGGATTTCGCGCCGCGCTTAGGGATCGCGTGGGCGCCGGGCGCGACGGCGAAAGCATCCAGGCCGAAAACTGTTTTGCGCGCTGGATTCGGAATTTTCTACTATCGCTTCAACGAGCAGAACATTCTGGTGGCAGAGCGTTTTAATGGCGTCACGCAGCAGCAGTTTGTATTGGATAATCCGGACTTCTTCACTTCCACCGTAACGGCTTCGCAACTGGCGGAACTTCAACAAGCTTCCGCGACGCAGGCGATTCACACCGTGAGTCCAACGTTGCAGGCGCCTTACGTGTTGCAGTCGGCTGCGGGGATCGAACGGCAGCTGCCGGGGAACACGACGGTATCGGTGACCTACACGAACTCGCATGGTCTGCATCAGTTGCTGTCGCGCAATATCAACGCGCCGCTGCCGGGCACTTATACGGGCGTAACGGGCAGCGGGGTTTTTCCATACCCGAACCAGGGTCCGATTTACGAGCAAGAATCGGGCGGGCTATACAACCAGAATCAGGTTGTGACGAACGTGAATTCGCGAGTGGGCAGGAAGGTTTCTCTATACGGGTATTACGTGCTCAGCTATGCGAACAGCAATACGGACGGGATCGGAACATTTCCGGCGAATCAATACAGTTTGGTGGGCGAGTACGGGCCGTCGGCGACTGACATCCGGAATCGAGGAACGATCGGAGGGACGATCATCGCGCCGTGGGATGTGCGCTTGAGTCCAATGATCGTGGTGCAATCGGGTGCGCCGTTCGATATCATCACGAGCCAGGATGTGTATGGCGATGCGATACTCAGCGCGCGTCCGGGCATTCCCAGTAGCTGCAGCAATACAGGCGTGATTTACAATCCGCTGTTCCCGGTGCCGGGTCACTGCCTGGACCCCAATCCAACGCCGGGCGAGACGACGCTGCCGCGCGATTTCGGGCGCGGGCCCGGCCTGTTCAGCGTGGATCTGCGCGTGGCACGGACGTGGGGGATCGGGCGGGTGAAGAATGCGAGGCCATCGGGCGTTGCTGCAGGGGGCGCTGCACCGGCTGCTCCCGCGCCGGGACCGGCGGGACGCGGAGGCATCGGCGGATTCGACAATGCGAGTTCGGGCGGTGGGGGGAGTTCGTCGGAGCGGCGCTATAGTTTGACTGCGTCGTTATCGGCACGCAACATTTTCAATCACACGAATCCAGGACCGATCATCGGCGATATCAACTCACCGTTCTTCGGGCAAGCCAATCAGATTGCGGGCGGCGTGGGTGCGTATTCGGGGTATTCGAGCAACCGGCGGCTCGAGTTTCAGTTGCGTTTCGGATTCTGATTCGAATCGTCGACAAAGCGTGCCGTGATGATGTAGTCCATTTTTGGAAAGTGCTGGACCAAGTATTCGTTAGTCTCGCCTTCCACGCGGCCAGGGTCGATGTCTTTGCCTTCCGGACGCATTTCGCCGTAGCCGGAATAGAGCTTGTCGATTACGTCGATGCCGGAGATGATCTTGGCGAAGGGGACAAACTTCTGGTCGTCTAGAGCTGGGTTGTCGGCGAGGTTGATGAAGATTTCTGTGGAGCGAGTGTCGGGGTCGGACTTGGCGAAGGCCAGGGTGCCGCGCAGATTCCTTTCCTTGAAGGGGTCGTCGGGAATCACGAGTCTGCGCCATTTGTCGTGGACGTCGAAATCGCGATGGACGCCGAATTGGGCGATGAAGCCTTTGAGGACGCGGAAGAACCGGCCCTGGTCGAAGTATTTGATGCGTACGAGTTCGTGGAAGCGGTCGACGCCGCGCGGGGCCCAGGATTTGTTGGCTTCGACGACGAAGGTGCCTTGGGAGGTATCGAATTTCACTTGGAAAATATTGGGGACGACTACTTTGGGTGCGGGTTTCTTGCAGGCGCAAATCGAAAGACAGAGTACGGCAATAGGAATGAAGCGGTTCATTAGTGTGTCATCGCGTAGACGAGATAGTTGATGCCGTAGCGGTACGCTAACGCGGTCATTTGTTCGGGGTACATGGGGGAGTCGGCGTATTCCCAGGCGTCGCCGACGTCGGTGTTGAAGTTGATGGCGACGATCATATGTTGCTTGTCGTCGTACATGGCGCGCCAGGCGGGGGCGGTGCCGGCGGGCTGGTAGACGCGGACTTCGCCGGTGGGGCTCACGCGCAGGTGCCGCGTGCCGGGGATAAAGGTGCGGTCCTTTTCGTTGATGTCGTATAAAACGTGCATGACTGAGTCTGTTTCGGCGAGATCGCTGATGGAGCGGCCAGGGAGGACGCGGTTCATGGTCTCGCGAAAGATCTCCCATTGCTCTTCGCCCCAGAAATCGTCCACCACGATGAAGCCGCCGCGCAGCAGGTACTCGCGCAGGCGCTTGGTTTCGGCATCGGTGAGGCCCCACCAGCCGGTTTGCGTCGCGTAGATCCAGGGATATTCGAACAGTTTGTCGTCGGTGAGGCGGAAGTGGCGCGGATCGCCCGTGTCGACGCGTGTAAGGCGCTGGACACCGGTGCTGAAGTGGTCGTCAGCGTCGGGCCAGTCGACGATCCACCAGCCGGTGCCGGTGCCGCGGCGCGAGGCGAAGCTCCAGGTGCGGTGGAACTCGGGCAGGTCGGTGTATTCGGTGCGGACGAAATGAAATTCTGATTGCGTGGGGAAGTTGGGGCGCGGGCCGTCGTCTTCCTCGTCCGAAACACGGCCACCGCGCTGTGCGAATGCGGCTATCGCGAGCAGAGCTAACGATGCTCGGGCGATAGCGCTGGGCATAAACTACTGCCCGGTCGCGTTGGACGAGGGCGCGTCTTCCTTCAAGAATTTCAGCAGGGCGGCGTTGAAAACTTCCGGTGCCTGGAGGTGTGGGACGTGGCCGAGCCCGGGGAGCAGGGCGAGTTCGGCACCGGGGATGGTGTCGGCGATGTGCTTGGCGCGTTCCGGAAAATCGGGCGTGTCTTCGGCGCCGCCGAGGACCAGCGCTTTCACTTTGATCTTGGCCCAGTCGTAGACCACGGGATCCTGCAAGACCATTTGTCCGAGCAATACGCGAACCATCGCGAGCCGGGGCCAGTCGGCACTCAACGACGGAGTATAGAGGATGCGGACGTACTTTTCATACTCGGGCTTCCATGCGCCGGGCGTGTGGAAATAGCGGTGGATGGTGGCGGAATTTTGCGAGTAGAGTTGATCCTGCGTCAGCGACATCATGCGCTTGTAGGCTTCGTCGGCGGTGACCCAGGGCTGCTGGTAGCGCGTGTCAGTGAGTCCGATGGGATTGTAGAGAACCACGCGCTCGGTCATGTCGGGATAGGAGGCAGCGAAGCGCGCCGCGAGCATTCCGCCGCCGGAGTGTCCGACGATGATGGCCTTGGTGACGCCGAGGTGCTGGAGCACCTTGCGCGTGTTGGCGGCGAGATCGTTCCAGTTATAGGGAATGATGGGCTTGGAGGAGCGGCCGAAACCGATTTGATCTGTCGCGATGACGCGGAAGCCTTCCTTGCGCAGCATGTTGATGGGGCCTTCGAAATAGAAGCCGCCGAAATTCATGCCGTGCAGGAGGACGACGGTGCGGCCATTGGGACGGCCTTGGGGCGGGACATCCATGTAGGCCATGCGGACGTCTTGTCCGTAGAGAGTCAGCGGCAGGTAGGAGACGGGATACGGGTATTCGACCTCTTCGTAGGTGATGCTGCCGGGCTTGACGTCGGTGGGGGCTTTCAGCTGGGGCATTTGGGCCAACAGCGGCGAGAGTGAGATTGCGAAGACGAGTGCGGTTTTCATTAATGAGTGCTCCTATTGCTTCACTTCGACCAGCTCGAGCGCTTCGCGGCTGGGGCCTTCGATCATGATGGCGCGCGTGTCGCCGAGCTTGTAGGGTTTGGCTTTGATGAATGTTACGTTTTCGCTTTTCAGCTTGGCTATCCAGGGATCGAGATTAGGGACGCTGAGCGCGATGTGATCGTAGAGTTGGCCGAGCGTGCTGCCGAGCGGCTGGTCGCCTGGGCGGACGTACCAGTTGAGCGAGACGTCATCGAAGAGGACGCCGGCGCCGGGGATGCGATACATGCCGTCTTTCTCGAGAGCGGGCCAGCCTTTGTCAGGTGTACGCGCGACTTTGCAATCGGCTTCGGTGTGTTGGGGTCCTCCGCGGCGGCCACCGGCGCGCGCGTTGAGATGTTTCTCGTACCAGAGCTGGGCGCAGAAGGGGTCGTCCTGATACATGTGGACGTGGTTGAAACGCTCTGCGGGCATGTTGCCTTGGTACTCGATGATCGCGTGGTCGGGTCCGTCGAGGTAAGCGAAGCCTGCGCCGCCGGCGGGTTTGATGCCTTGTGCTTTCGCTTCGGCGATTTGAGCCTTGGTTCGACCGAGCGTTCCGCCCGTGCCGGGCCAGGTGTCGGAAGAGATCCAGACGGAGGCGTCGCCCTCGCCGGTGTAGAGCGGGAGCAGCGGGACGTGATTTTCGAGATACATTTTGTTGCGCTCGCGGACGTCGGTGACGTGCCAGCCGAAGTGCCAGATGGCGCTTTGGGGCACGATGGACGGAGGCTTCGAGACCTTATTAAACATCACGTAAACTTTGCCGGACTTGAGCACTGGTTTGCCGCCCCAAGTGTCTTTGGAAGTGGAAGGGAATTGCTTCGTGTAATAGTCGATGGCGGCTTCGGGGTTGGTGGCGTTGAGGTGCAGGTGGTGGAAGTGGGGCGGAGGCAGGGAAGCGGAATCAGAAGATTGCGCGACGCTCAGGACAGGGAGCGTCAACCCGAGGATCGCTGAGAGAAATAGCGCTCTGGTTGGCATGATGTCACCTGGTTTCAGGAGGTTTGGCGTGCAGCGGTGCACGAGGAATTGATTATAGCATCGGAGGTTGACGTATCGCGGGCGGAGTGGGTGGGCATCTTCGGAGATTTTGAAAAACGAAGCCATGTAAGTTGGGGTGGTTTCATTGAATCGGGTCTGTGCTAGCGACGTACTTCTTAGCGCTGGCTCACGCAAAGGTCGGTAGTGTTTCCGATTTTGTGTAAGTAGCGTTTCTCCGTGTTTTTTTCTAGTTCCCCTTACGGTAACAGGCCGGGCCGGAGCGCCTGCTTTTGGCGCGTAGGGCCGGCCTGTTACCG
>Ga0335078_10009034_pt1 | contig 14794 bp, 10 predicted proteins | sample Lox_Sample_32_FD_206711 | JGI IMG/M metagenome (GOLD analysis project Ga0335078, IMG submission 206711) | Soil microbial communities from Loxahatchee National Wildlife Refuge, Florida, United States - Lox_Sample_3.2 | ecosystem: Environmental > Terrestrial > Soil > Wetlands | place: USA...
TTCGCCACGCATTCTAGCGAATGGGAACGATCGCGCAGCGCTTCAGATCGCGACCCGCGCCGGCGGCAAACCGCGCATCGCCCTGCTCGAAAATCCCGGCGGCGTGACAGTCGGGGAGCCTGACGGTGGCGCGGGCCACTGGACAGCGGCGGTGCGGGCGGGAGTCATGCCGGGACGGGTGCGATTTCGCGTGACGGTCCCCGGCGCGCGGGCCGCATTCGGGGAACTCAGGGCAGTTGCCGACTGGCGCGACAGCCTCGCGGATGGCACGCCCGATTTTCTACGCCTCGATGACGAGCACGATCGCAGCGCATTCCGGCGCTGGTTCACCTTCCTGGCGGAAGCGCAATCTTTCCAGCCGGCGGCGGCACGGCCGGCGGAGATCACAGATTGCGCCGCGCTCATCCGCTATGCCTATCGCGAGGCGCTTCACGCCCATGACGATGCCTGGACCGCGAACGCGCGCTTACCGCTCGTTCCCGCGTTCGATTCCGTCGCCAAATACCAGTACCCGCACACGCTTCTGGGCGCGGCACTGGTTCGCGTGCGTCCCGGGCCGCTCGCGCCCTCGGATGTCGCGGATGGCGCTTTCGCGCAGTTCGCCGACGCGAAAAGTCTGTGGCGCTGGAATTGCCACCTGGTGAGCCGGGAGCTTTCCGCCGCCCAGCCCGGCGACCTGCTGTTTTACCGGCAGACTTCGCGCGAGAGTTTTCACAGCATGATCTACCTTGGCGCGAGCCAGATCGAACCGAACGGCAAGCGCTACCTGGTCTATCACACCGGTCCCGACGGAAGCGATCCAGGTGAGATCCGCCGGCCTACGGTGGAGGAAATGATGCAGTTTCCGCGGTCCGAATGGCGGCCGCTCGCAAGCAATCCGAATTTCCTGGGTGTGTATCGATGGAACATTCTGTGTTCGGCAGGCACAAATTAAACGAGAAGCCAGAAGTCGGAAGCCAGGAGCCGGAAGGACCGCCCCGGCAACGCAGGCAGGATTCGCCAAGACTTCCGGCGTTGCGTACAGCAAGTCGATGGCTGAAGCTGCTCCTGTTGCTGGCGGCTGCCGCGCCCGGCCTGAGCCAGGGAGAAAGCGAACCGTACTTCGCGCTGTTCGCCGATCGTACGTTTCCTTCCGGCGGCAAACCGAACGTCTCGCTCACCGCGTGGAACGTGGATTCGCTCGATTTCCGCGTGTACCGGGTCAACGATCCGGAAAAGTTCTTCGAGCAGCTCGAAGATCCGCACCAGTTCGGAGGACGCGTGCCGCGGCCTACTCGCACGCCTACGCTGCTGGAGCGAATTCACCGCTGGAAGCACGGCCTGAGGACGGAAATCCGGCGGTCTTTGCGGGCGCAATTTACGGAATCGCCCAGCGATCGTCTGGTGGGGCGTAGCGCGCCGGCCGCGAAGGCTGGAGCGCCGGGCGCCAAGGGTGTGCCCTACGCCGAAGCCCCCTTGCTGAACTCGCAGCAGTTGGCGTTGACGTTCACCCAGGCGGTGCGCAGCTCGTCGCGCTGGGATCGCTCCATTGTGGACGTTGGTGTTCGCGATAAAGGCGTCTACCTGGTGGAAGCGGTGCACGGCGAGTTGCGCGCCTACACCATTCTGATGGTTTCGGACATCGCCATGGTAACCAAGTCCGGTCAAGGCAAGGCGACCAATCTGCTGGTGGACCGCGCCACCGGGCAGCCGATTGCGGCAGCCAAGATCGCTTTGCTGGCCCGCGACGAGCGCATCGCAGACACCGAAACGGACAACGAGGGCATCGCCAATCTGAAGCTTCCCGCCGCGAAATCAGGCGGTAAGGAGCAGCGCGATTTCCGCATTCTCGCCTCCCGCGGCGGCGATTACGCCGTGAATACCGTCGGCGGATACGCCGGCGCGGACGCGGAATGGACGGGATACATCTATACCGATCGGCCCGTGTATCGGCCCGGCCATACCGTCCATTTCAAGGGCATTTTCCGCACCGGCGCGCCAGGCGGTTATCAGGTTCCGGCCGGCAAGACCGTGAGCGTGGTGGTCAACGATTCCGAGCAGAAACCGGTCTACCAGAAAACGCTCACGCTGAGCGCGAGCGGCGGCGTTCACGACGACTTTACGCTTCCCGCGGCGGCCGCCCTAGGCAACTATTCCATTGAAGTCAAGTCCACGCAGGGCGAAGGCTACATGAGCGGCGATTTCGAAGTGCAGGAGTACAAGAAACCGGAGTACGAGGTGCGCGTGACGCCGGCGAAGACCCACGTGCTCCAAGGCGACGACATGCAGGCCACGATCGAGGCCCGCTACTATTTCGGCGAGCCGGTCAGCGGCGCGAAGGTGAAGTACTCGGTGTATCGCAGCCGCTATTGGCTGCCGATCTGGTACGAACCGGACGAGGATTCCGAATTCAATCCCGCCGCCGACCAGGGAGACGTCGCCGACGCCGGCGATCAGCTCAACGAAGTGGAAGGGCAGCTCGACGCCGATGGCAAACTCGCCCTGACCCTCCCCACCACTACGTCGCAACACCGGGAGGACTTCGTCTACACCATCGAGGCGAAGGTCACAGACCAGGCCAATCGCGAAATCAACGGACGAAGCTGGGTGGTAGCCAGCTATGGCAGCTTCGCGGTGAACGTCCTGCCCGGCCGCTACTTCTACGCGCCGGGATCGGGCGCCGACTTCCAGGTGCAGGCGCGCAATTACGACAACCAGCCGGTGCGCACCACGGTTCACGTGGAGCTGTTGCAGTGGAACCGGCACGATCCCGACAACTGGACCACGCGCGCCAGCACCGACGTCGATACCGGCGATGGCGGATCGGCCACGGCGCACCTGGAGATTCCACCTCAGGGCGGGTCGTACGAAGTCAAAGTGAGCGCCACCACCCCGGAACACCGCGTGGTGGAGGACTACACCTACTTATGGGTTTCCGGAGGCGACGATTTTGGATTCCGCGGCGGGAGCGATAAGAACATCCAGATCGTTCCCGATAAGAAGAGCTATCGCGCCGGAGACACGGCCAGACTGCTGGTGGTGACGGGCCGGCCGAACACGCCGCTGTATCTCACCGTGGAGGGCCGCGATCTGCGCGCGTGCAAACTGCTGCGCTCCGCCGATTCCACCGCTACCTTCGAACTCCCGGTCACGGCCGACGATGAGCCCGGCATCACCGTCAACGCCAGCTTCATTCGCGACGGCGAATTCCATGCCGGCATGAAGTACCTCAAAGTGCCGCCGGTGGAGCATCAGCTCAACGTGAAGATTTCGACCGACAAGCCGCAGTACCAGCCAGGGCAGACCGCGTCGTACGGAATCGACGTTACCGGGGCCGATGGCAAGCCGGCGCCGCAGGCCGAATTCAGCCTCGGGGTAGTGGACGAGGCGATTTACGGAGTGCGGCCCGATACCACCGGGAGCATCCTGGACTTCTTTTTCGGCCGGCAGTGGAATCGCGTTTTCACTTCGTCTTCGCTCCAGTATTTCTTCAGCGGCGAAGCCGGAAAGCGGCGCATGCAACTGGCCCAGTTGCGGCCGCGATCGCACCTGGCGCAATTGAAGCCCGAGCGCCTGGTGCAGCCGAAAGTCCGCAAGGCATTTCCGGACACCGCATTCTGGGCGGCCGATCTGACCACCGACAACAACGGCCGCGCGCAGGCGAAGGTGGACTTCCCGGATTCGCTCACCACCTGGCGGGCCACCGCGCGCGGCATCACGGCCACCACCAAGGTAGGCAGCGCCACGCTGAAGACCATCGTGCGCAAGAACCTCATCGTGAGGCTCGCCGTGCCGCGCTTCTTCGTACAGGGCGATGAGGTGACCATCTCGGCGCTGGTCCATAACTATCTGGCCGATGCCAAGACGGCGCGCGTCTCGCTCGACGTCAAGGGTCTCGACGTGCTCCAGGGCGCAACGCGCGATGTGTGGGTCCCCAGCCGCGGCGAAGTGAAGCTCGATTGGCGGGTGCGCGCGCAGCCGGTGCGGGGCACCACGGTGCTGGCCAAGGCATTGACCGACCAGGAATCGGACGCGCTGGAATTGGAACTGCCGGTGAACGTGCCGGGTGTAAAAATGGCGCTCGCGCACGGCGGCTCGCTCTCGCCGGACGGCTCGGCGGCATTCGATCTGACGTTCCCGCAGAAAGTCCAGCCGGGTTCGCGGTCGCTCCAGATTCAGGTTTCGCCTTCCATCGCCGGATCGCTGTTCGGCGCCCTCGACTATCTCACGTCGTTTCCGTATGGCTGCGTGGAACAGACCATGTCGAGCTTCCTTCCCAATATCACGGTCCAGCAGGCGGTCCGCGAATTGGGTCTGAAGGCGCAACTCGACCAGGCCGGTTTACAGGAGAAGATTCGCGACGGGTTGGATCGCCTCTACAACTTCCAGCACGACGATGGCGGATGGGGCTGGTGGCAGACCGACGATAGCCATCCCTTCATGACGGCATACGTGGTGGCGGGTCTGACGCAGGCGCAGGCGGCCGGCACGGCGGTGGAGCAGGATCGCATCCAGCGGGGCGGCGCGTGGCTGCTCAAAGATTTTACCCAGGACCCGCGAATGGCGCCCGACCTGCGCGCCTACATAGCGTACGCCATGACGGTCTCGAAGCAATCGGACTTCACGCCGTTCCATGAGGTGTTCGAAAAGCGGGCGTCGCTCTCGCCCTATGGGCTGGCGATGCTGGGGCTGGCGCTGGAGCAGGTGAAGGACAGCCGCGCGGGCGGCGTCGCCGCGGAACTGGAGCGCGCGGTCGAACAGAACCAGGAGGAGGCATGGTGGAAATCGAGCCGCGACGCCATGCTGGATTTCGACGAGGATGCTTCGCCCGAAGCCACCGCTTATGCGGTGAAGTTCCTCTCCCACCAGAAGCCGGAGAGCGCGCTTCTGCCGAAAGCGGCGGTGTGGTTGATGAATCATCGTAACGAAGGCTACTGGTGGGCGTCCACGAAGCAGACGGCCATGGTGATTTATGGCCTCACGGATTATTTGCAAGCGTCGCACGAGCTCAATCCCGATCTCACCGTGACCGTCCTGGTGAACGGCCGGCCGGCACTGGCGCGCAAGCTCGACAACGCCACCGCGCTTGCGCCGGCGCCGCTCATACTGGACGAATCGAAGCTCGATCCGGGCGTGAATCGCATTCGCGTTACCGCGTCGGGAACCGGACGGCTGTACTATTCCACGCGCGCGGAATACTATTCGGCGGACGACCGCCTGCAAAAAACGGGGAGCGTTTCGCTGAATCTGCTGCGCGATTATTTCCGGCTGACGCCCGCGAAAGAAGGCGATCGCATCGTCTACGACACCGCGCCGCTCAATGGGCCCGCGGCCGTGGGCGATATCCTGGCGGTGCGGTTGACGGTAACCGGATCGGAATGGAAATACGTGATGCTCGAAGACCCGATCCCCGCGGGAACGGAGTTCATCGAGCGCGACGACCAGTATCAATTGAAGAGTCGTCCGCCGTGGTGGGAATACTACTTCACGCGGCGCGAGCTGCACGACGACCGGCTGGCCATTTTCAAAACGGCCTCGCCTCCAGGCCAGGAGCAGTTTTTCTACCTGCTGAAGGTAGTGAATCCGGGAGTCTTCCAGGTAAGCCCGGCGCGGGTGGGGCCGATGTATCAGACGGACGTGATGGCGACGAGCGAAAGCCGCCGGCTGGAGGTCAAATGATTCCGCTCGAACTTGCCGGCAACGCGCTGTTGTTGTGGCTGGCATATTATTGGCTGGGGATCGGCGAAGGCACCGCCGGCCAGTTGCTATGGGGCGCCGCCGTCGCGCTCGCCATTACCGCGGCCGCCTGCTGGATGCACGGCGCGGCATTCGCCTACTTCGGGCCGGCGAAGCGGCGAGTTCGCCCGGCGCTGGCGAGTGCGCTGCGGAATATCCTTCCGTTGTTGCTGGCGGCCGCCGCGCTTGTGGGCGTCTACTTCCTGCTTTCCCAGTGTGCTGGATGGAGCGCGCGCCCGGCGTTTCGCATCGCTTCGTATCTGACCATGAAGCTGCGCAAGCCGGTGAAACCGTCGTCGGTGCTGCGCTGGTTCCAGGTGGCGATCTGGCTGATGGACTGGATGGTCGTGCCGGTGCTGGTGCTGCCGATGATGGCCGGCATCGCCGGCCGCGGATGGGCGGGATTCCGTGACTTCGGCGCGCGCCTTCGCCAGTGGCTCTACTGGATCGAGACGCCGGCGCTCGCGCTCGCGGCCTTTTGGGTTCCGTTCCGGCTCTACGATTGGGTGCCGCGCACGCACAGTTTCGGCATGGAGATGACGAGCTTCGTGCTGCGCATCGCGGCGGGCTATTTGCTTTTCGTGGGCGCGTGGCTGGCGCTGGTGTTCGTCACCTCCGCCGGCACGCCGCGCTTCACCCAATCCAAAACGGCGGTTTCGCCGTAGCGGCGCACGAGACCGGCCACCATGCGCGCGGCATCCTGGTAGGCCTGGCGGGCGCGAGCCGCGTCGGACGTCTGGCGGAGATCGGCATCGCTCGGAATGCGCGCGGGTGCGCTGCCGGCCGGCGGACCGGCGAGATATTCCACCAGGCCTTCGCGGAACCAGAGGGGCAGATCGGCGCGCGCCTGCGATTCCACCAGGACGTGCAGGAACTCGTGGCGCAGTGTCGCCTCCAGTATGCCGCGGCTGCGCAGGAGTGCGGCGGGCTGAAGGTGGATCCGCGTGCCGGTGGTGTGCGCGGCCACCCATCCGGGCTCGCCGGTGGCGTTGCGGAAACGGTCGAGATCGGGATAGGAATAGATTTCGAGATCGTGCGGCGGCGGCCAGTGCGTGCGGCCGGTCACGGCGCGGAGCACGCGGACGGCCAGCGCCAGCACGGGCCCATCCTGCGGCGGATTGGTGGTCTCGAGCGCGATGTTCTCGCTGGCGAGCCGTTGCCACGGGATGTCTTTCGCCGCGGCGCCCACCTGCGTGCCCGGAAAGTAGAACGCCAGGATTTCGCGATAGGAGCGGCCTTCGGCGCCCATCCGGTCCGCGCCCAACTGGCAGAGCCCGACGCCGTGTCCCGATCCGCGCCCCTGGAATTCCACGCGGCCGCCGGAAGCGTGGACCTCGTAGAGATCGCTGCGCACGGAATTCCAACCCAGCTCGCGGCCGATAGCGAAGCGGAACGAGCCGGCGCTGATGCGCGCGCTTTCCCCGCCGCCTTCGAGCAGCAGAGTCTGCGCCCGCCCCGATGCGGTGCGCGCGGCAATCGCGATTTGTTCGACGGCGCGCGGGGAGCGGAGCGACGAGCCGAGCAGCGCTTCGGCGATCTGGCGCGGGTCGCCGCTCCAACGCCAGGGCGATGCTCCGGCGCGCGCGCAATAGGGGTCGTCATGCACCTTCAGATAGGGCGCCGCCATATCGGGCCACACCACCGCGGCGTCTTCCGATCGCCCGCCGCAATCGCGCGTGTACGGAGTGAAGGCCGGTTTGCCTTCGAACCAGAGCAACTCGCTCGCAGTATCCGCCGCCGCCCTTTCGATCCGCGGCGCGGGCGGCGACGTCTCCAGCCTCTGGCAGTGCGTGGTGGCGCAGAAATCGTAGCCTTCCGCGGCGTGCCTCCCGCGCATGCGGATCGCCCAGGTGCGGGCCGTCACCGCCATCGCCTTCAGCGCTTCGGCGGATTGAAACACGCTGCTTTCGCCCGCTACCACTTGCGTGACGTAGCGCTCGAGCGGGAGATCGGCGATGTCTCCGCCCGCCTCGCGCACGCGCACGGTCTGGCCGTTGGCCAACGCGGCCAGAGCGAGCGGCAAGATGAGGCGCGCGGTCATCGCAGTTTCCCCGCCCGGTATGCTTCCAGCATCTCGGCCGCGACGGGCGCGGCGTCCGACCCGCCCGATCGTCCTTGCAGCATGACTGCGATGGCCGCTTCCGGCTGGCGGCTGGGCAGGAATCCGGCGAACCACGCGACGCGTTCGCCATTCTCCATGCGCACGCTCCCGGTCTTGCCGGCGACAGTGACGCCTTTTACGCGCGCGCTTTGCGCGGTGCCGTACTCGACGGCGCCTTCCATTCCGGCGACGATTGCGGGAGCGGCGTGCAGGGCAAGCACGCGGTAGGCCATTGCCAACTCCGCTACGGTAACGGCGACGCGGGCTTCGCCGAGGGCCTGGAGGCGGATGGCGTCCGGCCCTGGCGCGGGCGAGATTCGGCCGGCAGCTTCGTCCTCCGCGAGCAGGCCGGTGGGCGAGGCCAAACCGCTGCTCACGAGTTCCCGCGCCAACTCACCGGGTGCGAAGCGTTCCGCCATGTGGGCCACAAAGCAGTTGCAGGAATACCCCAGCGCGGTATCCACGCGCATCGGAACATCCGTGCGCGGATGGGAGCAATTCAATTTCCTGCCGGCGATGGTGAGCGAGCCGGGACAGGCGAACGTCTCGCGATCGGTCAGTTTTCCGCGCTTCAGCAGTGCCGAGAGCACCAGCGGCTTGAGCGTCGAACCGGGCGGCAGGAGCAGGCGTCCGGCCGCCGCGCCGCCGCGCACCGCCAGCAGGCGCCGCTTCGGGATATCGACGAGCACGGCGGTGCCCTCTTCGGCGTTGGCGGACATCGCGGCGCAGGCTCCGGCCAGCGACACGAGAGCTTCCCTACGCAACATGGTCATTTGATTGTAGACGCGTTTTTTCATTTGTGACGCGTTTCGATGAGAGACACTTCGCCGGGCCCGCCGTCCAAGCACCCATGCGCATTGTCAGATCGCTTATCCTCGCCGGCGCCCTCGCGGCATTGGGCCGGGCGCAGGCTCCCGAACTCACCACCAGGGAGGCCGTTCTCGAAAAGTATCAGCAAGCCCTTGGCGGTGTGGAGGCTATTCGCAAGGTGCAATCCGAAACTCGCCACGGCGAGGCCGAGTCGCCCGGGATGCCAGGCAAGATTACATTTGTCTCGTACTCCAAACCGTTCAAATGGCTCGCCAAGGTAACCATGCCGGACGGCGGCGAGCGTACCCACGGATTCGACGGCCAGGTGTCATGGTCGAGCGGTCCGAAAGGCGCCGAAATCGACAAGTCGGTCCCGGTCGAATCGGTGCGCCGCGACGCCGACCTCCAGTACGCGCTGCACCAGCCCGACTATTTCACCCGATTCGAATTCGCCGGCGTCGCCGATTTCGAGGGCCATCATTGTTACTGGCTTCACGGCACCACCCACTGGGGCAAGGACAACAATCAGTTTTACGATACGACGACCGGGTTGCTGGTGGGCTACCGTTTTCAATCCGACGATGAGAAGGCGGTCACGACATTCGTGGTGTATGACGATTACAAGAGCTTCGGAGGGCCGCTCGTTGCCACGAAGGAGACGGACCGCCAGGGCGACCAGACGCAAATCACCAGGATTACTTCGGTGAGCTACGAACCGATCGCCGATTCGCTGTTCGATCTGCCGGCGGCAGTGAAGGCTCTGCTGAAGTAGGCGCCGCGACCGCAAGGCAGCGGTACTTTTGGCTGATCGCTGAATGCTGCGAGCTTGCTGTACTAAGCTGGGAAGCGGATGTCTTCCTGCAATTGCGCGTCCATCTGGATTCTCTTGGGACTGGCGGGCGCCGTTTCCGCTCAGACTTCTCCGGCCGATCGGCCGGCGCGCGTCATCTCCGTGGATTACAACAAGGTGCGCGGACCGCACAGCACGGTGTGGAAGGAGTGCATCGGCGCGGGCAGAGCCAATGAAGGTCTGCGCGCCGATTGGCAGCAGCAACTCGCGCTCGTCCAGAAGGAAATCGGCTTTCGCTATATCCGCATGCATGGCCTGCTGCACGACGACATGGGTGTGTACCGGGAAGTGAAGGGGCAGCCGGTGTATAACTGGCAGTACATCGACAAGCTCTACGATTACCTGCTGCACGTGGGATTGAAGCCCTTCGTCGAACTGGCTTTCATGCCGCACGATCTCGCCAGCGGAGACAAGACGGTGTTCTGGTGGCGCGGCAACATCACGCCGCCAAAATCTTACGAGCGGTGGGGCGAACTGATCGCGAACCTGGTGCGCCACTTCCGCGAGCGCTATGGCGATGCCGAGGTGAAGACGTGGTATTTCGAAGTCTGGAACGAGCCGGACATTCCGCCGTTCTGGAGCGCCGATCTGGCCGAGTACCTGAAGCTGTACCGCGCCGCGGCGGAAGCGGTGAAGAGTGTTTCCAAGGACTATCGTGTGGGCGGACCGGCGTCGGCAATTCCGTACCAATTCGAGCAGGAGCTGGTGAAATATTGCGCGCGCGAGCACGTTCCGCTGGATTTCGTCTCCACCCATTCCTACGGCGTGAAGGAGGGCTACTTCGACGATACCGGTTTCCGCGGCACGGTACTCGATGGCGACCGCACCGTGGTGCGCTCCCGCATGCTGCACTCGCGTGAGTTGATCCGCCAATCGGAGATGCCGAATCTGCCGCTGCACTTCACCGAATGGAGTTCGGCCTACACGCCGACCGACTACGTGCACGATCAGTATCACCAGGCGGCTTTCATCCTCGACAAGATCAAGGGCGCGCAGGAAGCGGTGGATTCCATGTCGTATTGGGTTTTCACCGACATTTTCGAGGAGAATGGCCCGCGGATGACGCCGTTTCACGGCGGCTTCGGCTTGCTGAACTACCAGGGGATCCGCAAGCCGGCGTACTTCGCGTTCGAGTTTCTGAACCGCCTCGGACCGGAAGAACTGGCGAACGGCGACGATTCTTCGTGGGTGTGCCAGAACGCGGCGGGCGATGTGCAGGCGCTCGTGTGGGACTTCACTCCCATCATGCCGCCGGAAGGCGTGAACGACCAGGTCTTTTATAAGCAGGAACAGCCTTCGCGCCAGGCGGGCGCCGCTTCGCTGAAGATCGCCAACCTGCCAGCGGGAACCTATGCACTCTCGGTCTACCAGACCGGGTATCGAGTGAATGATGCCTACACCACGTACCTCGATATGGGGTCGCCCAGCCAACTCACGCGCGCGCAGGAGGAAACGCTCCGCGAGAGCGCCGGCGGGGCGCCGGTCCGGCAGGAAGTGGTGAAACATGGCGGCGGGGTATTCGTCAGGGACTTCCCGTTGCGCCAGAACGACGTATTCCTGTTGGTACTGCGCAACCTGAAGCGATTTTCAGAGTAGCAGCATCCGGCAATAGGCCGCCGCTTCCGGCGATCCTTCCGCCGGCGCCCACGGGGCGAATTCCTTGTCGTTCGCGGGGTCCCACGGCCCCGGCTTCACTTCGAAGCACACCGCCCGCTCCGTCCGCGGCAGCACCGTATGCCAGACACCCGGCGGGAGGTCGATGCCCCACAGGCGACCCTCGGCAGTTTCCATTCCCAGCGCATGACGAGTCGTAATCGCGCCTGAGTCGTCAAAGAGGATCACTTCTGCTACGCCCTCCAGCACCAGAAAGGTCTCCGATTTCGGCGGTGCGGAGTGCCGGTGCGGCCGTATATAGGTTCCGCGCAGCAGCACGTTGAGGAACCGGTGCGGATTGTCGCCGGCGGCAGCGTGCAAATTGTGGTTCATGCGGCGCCGCGGCGAAGCCGCCGCGAGTTCCGCAATGCCATCGAACAACCCGGCCGAAATCAGCTTCGCGCCACCCATGCCCTCAGCTTACGCTATGATGACACTCGCATGACCACCGGCTCCAAACGTCCCGGCCCCAAAGCCTATCTCCTCATCACCCTATTCGCCCTGCTGCTGGTACTGTTCCCGTTTCTGTTCTGGTACTACACCTGGTTCGGCCGTCCGCTCACCGCGCGCGATCTCGATGAATACTTCGCCGATAAGGCCAAGCCCCGCCACGCGCAGCACGCGTTGGTGCAACTCAGCGACCACCTGGCGCGCCATGAGAACGTTTCCCGCTGGTATCCCAACGTCATCGAGCAGGCTTCCAGCCCCAGCCTGGAGTTGCGTGAAACCGCCGCCTGGGTAATGGGCCAGGACCCCGCGTACGTGCCCTTTCACGAGGCTCTCCTGCGGCTGATCCATGATCCCGAGCCCATGGTTCGCCGCAACGCCGCCCCCGCGCTCGCCGCGTTCGGCGATCCCGCGGCCCGTCCGGAATTGGCCGCCATGCTCCAACCGTCCACCATCGCCGCGCCCATCGCCGGAATCGTGAAATATCGCCTCAAACTCGGCGATTTTGTAAATCCGGGAACGCTCGTGGGCCGTATAGGAGATAGGGAAGTGCGCGCGGCTGTTCCCGGGGAAGTACGGTCGCTGGAGCGGGAAAACGGCGACCGCGTGAAGGCCGGCGATCCGCTGGTGGAGTTGTCGGCCGATCCCAACCACGTCTGGGAGGCACTGCGGGCGTTGTATCTGGTGGGGGAAACGCCCGATCTCGAATTTGTGCAACGATTTACCCACCCGGTGCCCGGAATGCCCGAAAAAATCGAGCGCCAGGCGGAATTGACCAGCGAGGCGATCCAAAAGCGCGCCGCCCATTGATACTGTTGCGCACCAGCCGCAACCGCCGGGTCCCCCAGAGCATCTGCATTCATGAGATAGTAAGAATTGAGCAGTTCCGGTTAGTCTGCGAGGATCATTGAAGACGTTTTCTGTTGTTTGCGCCCTATTTTTATCTTTTTTTCAGGCCAGCAGTTCACCATTAGCGCTCATTGTTCTCAATACAGCTTCCTGGGACGCGGGCCGCGTCCCCATGGACTGGCAGGTGAAGGTGAATCATGGCCGGCCTGAATTCGGCGTTTGCCAGGATAGTTCCGTGCCGTGCCTGCATTTGAAGAGCACCGCCGCGTCGTACGGCCTGGAACGTAAGGTGGACGTGCAGCCCTCCAGGCTACCCTACCTGACGTGGCGCTGGAAGGTCACGAGTCTCCCGGCGGGAGGCGATTTCCGCCATTCCACCAAAGACGATCAGGCGGCACAGATCCTGGTGGCTTTCGAGGACAACCGCGTACTCACGTACATCTGGGATACCACCGCGCCCAAAGGCACCGCCGCTCCGGCACAGTCGTTCCCGTTCGTGCATATCTTCGCGGTGGTCTGCGAATCGGGCGCCGCCGAGTCCAACCAATGGCTCTCGGAGACCCGCAACGTCGCCGCCGATTTCGCCCGCGCCTTCGGCCGCCCCGCCCCTCGCGTGAAGGGGTTACGGCTCCAGATCAACTCTCAGCACACCGGAACGTTGGCCGAGAGTTATTTTGGAGAGGTGGCTTTTCGAAGCACGCCCGAATAAATGATCCTGGTCACCGGGTCTACCGGCTTTGTCGGTAGCCATCTCGTGGAGAAGCTGCGTGCGCGCGGCGAGCGCGTTCGCCTGCTGGTGCGTCCCTCCACCAATGCCCGCCGCCTGCCCGCGGGAGTGGAAACGGTCGCCGCCGATCTCGCCAGCGGCCAGGGCATCGGCCCCGCACTCGCGGGCGTCGACGCCGTGATCCACGTTGCCGGCGTCACCAGGGTATTGAACCCTCACGATTACTACGCGGGGAACGCGCGCCCCACGGAAAGCCTGGCGCGCGCCCTCGCCGGCAGCTCCATCCGCCTGGTCTACGTCAGCAGCCTGGCGGCCATCGGACCCAGCGGCGATGGGCGCCCGGTAGATGAAAACACGCCGCCCCACCCCGTCAGCACTTACGGCAAATCCAAGCTGCAAGGCGAGAAGATCGCGCGGGCGCTGGTTCCCGATACGGTGATCGTTCGGCCTCCCGTGGTCTATGGCCCGCGCGATACAGGCGTCTTCCAGATTCTGAAGGCCGTAGCCCAAGGGCTGGTGTTGGAAATCTCCGGCGGCGAACGCTGGTTCAGCGCCATCTATGTGGAAGATCTCGCCGAAGGTCTCTGCGCTGCCCTCAATGTGCCTCGGGCTGCCGGGCGAAGCTACTTTTTGGCTCATCGCGATCCGGTTACGTGGCGCGAACTTGGCGCCACCGCCGCGCAAATCATGGGCCGCCGTCCGCGCACCCTCCGCGTCCCGATTTTTGCAGCGAATTCCATCGCCTTTTTGAGTGAAATTTGGTCGCTTCTCTCGCGGAATCCTGCTATCATCTCGCGAGAGAAGGTCGCGGAAGCCTGTTGCCGGTTTTGGACCTGTGACCCTGCGCGCGCTGCCGCGGACTTCGGCTTCGAGGCGCCAACGCCGCTCGCCGCCGGCCTGGCCAAAACCATAACGTGGTACAAGGAGGCCGGTTGGCTCAAGTTCTAGCGGTTCGCGGAAGCCTTCCCGAGCCGTGCGCTTCGGCGAGCGGTTGCGGCAGGTTTAGAACTGCCTCCCAACCGGGTTTCGAGTCTGGTCGCCGCTCATGAGGTCCACAGACACACGTTTCTGGGCCATCGATAAAGTCATTCTGGGCTTCTTCCTTCTCACTGGCCTGGTGGTTCTCGGCTGGTGGAAGACGTTGCCGCAAGCCCCCGGCCTGCTGGTCTGGCACATCGCCGGTTCCGCCCTGGTCGTGTTCGAAGTAAAACGGCCCAACGTTACTTCCTGGCTTTTTCGGAACTGGTATCCCCTTCCGTACGTTGGTTATTTTTACAAAGAAATGGCTCTCCTCATTCCGGCGGTTCGCCAGGACGATATTTCCCAGAAATTCTCCGATCGCTGGCTGGCCTCCCTCGATCACCACATCTGGAGCGTCAATCCGTGCGTCTGGCTGGAGCGGATTCAATTTCCCGCGCTGGTGGAATGGGAGCAGTTGCTGTACACGTTATTTCTGCCGGCGGTCATTCTGGTGGCGCTTCTGCTCTGGCGCAAGGGCCGTTTCGTGGAGTTCCAATATTATGCGTTTTTGATCGGCGTGGGGTACCTGGTATCTTACGCCGGGTACATCTTCGTACCCGCCCGTGGCCCTCGATATTGGCTCAAGGACTTGCAGCACGTACCATTGCAGGGATTATGGCTG
>Ga0335078_10009035_pt1 | contig 14793 bp, 7 predicted proteins | sample Lox_Sample_32_FD_206711 | JGI IMG/M metagenome (GOLD analysis project Ga0335078, IMG submission 206711) | Soil microbial communities from Loxahatchee National Wildlife Refuge, Florida, United States - Lox_Sample_3.2 | ecosystem: Environmental > Terrestrial > Soil > Wetlands | place: USA: Florida...
CGCGCAAATTGGGTTACGAGGTGACTTTGCTTGAAGCTCGCCATCGCCCCGGAGGCCGCGCCTGGAGCGCGAAGAACGGCGACGTGGTCGAATTCATAGATGGTACTCGACAGCCGATTACCTGGAGCGAGGGTCTATATCAGAACATGGGGCCTGCCCGGCTGCCCTCGGTGCATGGCACGATACTTGGCTACTGCCGTGAACTCAAGGTTCCTCTCGAAGTTGAAATCAACACCTCGCGTTCGACCTTCCTGCAAAATGATAAGGTCAACAATGGTAAGCCTTACCTTCAACGCAAAGTCATTAATGACACGCGTGGCCAGGTGAGTGAACTGCTGGCCAAAGCTGTTAAGGGTGGAGCGCTCGATCAGGACCTGACTCCGGAAGATCGCGATCGGCTGGTCGATGCGCTCACGCGCTACGGCGCGCTCGACAAAACAGGCAAGTATGTCGGCTGCGACCGCGCTGATATCACGCGTTATCCCGGTGCCGGTCCGCAGACGATGGTGGTTGACGACGATCCGATCCCGCTCCACGCCCTGCTCGACGCCAACTTCTGGAACTCTGAGCTCTACGAAGAAGCATGGGATTGGCAGGCGACGATGATGCAGCCCGTTGGCGGCATGCAGCAGATCTCGAATGCATTTGCCAGGGCCCTTGGACCGCTAATCATCTACGAGGCGCCTGTAACCGATATCGCAAAATCATCGCGCGGCGTGCGCATCACCTACGAAAAAGCAGGTGTTGCGCACTCAGTAGATGCGGATTATGCCGTGTGCGCAATGCCGCTCACAATCCTGCGTCAAATCAAGGCCGACCTTGATGCCGATCATCGCCGGGTTGTGCAGACCGCGCAGTATCGCTCTTCGTTCAAAATTCCCTGGGAGTCGAAACGCTTTTGGGAAACAGACTACAACATCTACGGCGGGCTCTCCTTCCTCTCACAGGGGCCCAGCCCCGTCTGGTACCCAAGTGCTGCTCTCATGTCGGAGCGAGGCATCGTTGTCTCCGGCTACATGGATGAGTTCAACGATGGATTCGACAAGCTCACGATGCAGGAGAAATTCGACGCCTCCCGCGCTCAGATCGAAAAACTCCATCCCGGCCACGGAAAGGATCTTGAGAAGCCTATCTTCTGTGGATGGCGTCACGTCAAGTGGAATGAAGGGTCTTGGATTGGCGGACTTTCGCAACAGGATTACGATACGATAACTTCCCCCGATGGCGCGATCTACTTCGCTGGCGATCATACGAGCCATGTGGTGGGCTGGCAGGAGGGCGCAGCGCTCAGCGGTAGACGAGCAGTTCAAATGATCAGTGATAAGGTTACTAACTCACGGTCATAGTCATATTGAATTACCGCCCCCAAATCCCTTGTCCGTCACTACTTGTTTGCTTTGTCAATACCTCTTGACTTTTCAACTTATTATTTGTAACTTTGCAGTAACCCCTCACTTCACTTTTCGAAAGTTGAGGGTTCCGCGATTCTTCTCCACGCCTTTCTCCGTCCGAAGGCATAACTTCCGCGGCTTCCTTCCCTGTCGAAGATCACTCGGTCCCGAAACACAGATTGAACACTTTTCCTAACGTCTGGTTGCGCGTTTGTACACGTCAGCTCTTCGGATACTCGCGCGAATCCGTTTTGCGTCGTCCATTGATCAATCATCGGGTGAAGTGAACCGGGCCGACTTTCCTGTTCGAACTGGGTACGAGTCGTATATCTCGCTGGGGTCCACATTACTGGCCGCAGTGGTTGCTATCCCTCATCTCAACTAGTTTGCTCTTAGCGCCCTCGGTGTCTTCAGCAGACTTTGGCGATGAGTCACTACCACAGCATTACCTATTAAGGAGGTCTCATGTTGAAGTCCTTGTTGCGAATCTTAAGATGGGTTCCAACCCTGACCGTGGTCATGTTTGCGGTCTCAACTGCCAATGCTCAGGTAAACAGTGGTGCGGTCCGTGGCGAGGTCAAAGACGGCAGCGGCGGCCTGGTACGCGGCGCTCAAGTCACCCTCACGAATCAGGAAACCGGAGTATCTCGTACCGACGTCACAAACGATAGCGGCATTTACCTCTTTCCGACGGTTGACCCTGGAACATACACCGTGACGATCATTACGCCCGGCTTCGCAAGATTCTCCACAACAGGAAACATCGTCACGCTGGGGAAAACACAAACCGTGGATGCCACTTTGCAAATCGGCAAAGAGAGTCAGACAATTGAAGTCGTCGCCGGCACCCTGACATTAGATACAGCCAGTGCGGAAGGCGGCCAGCTCTTTAGCCAGGAGCAGGTTCAGAACCTGCCGACTCTTGGACGTAACCCGTTCATGTTTTCGACTTATGACAGCAACGTCGTGACTCTCGGAGACCCGCGATACGTCCGCGCCGAAGATTCTACGGGCAGCTCTCAGGTCTCGTTGGCCGGCGCACCGAGCGGCACGAATTCTTATAATGTTGATGGGATTCCGGTTTCCACGTCTTCAGGCGGCGAAACCTTCGTCGTGTCTCCCGATGCGGTGTCCGACGCCAAGATTCAGTCAGATACCTTTGACGCTGAGGTTGGCCGGACAGGCGGAGGCATCTTCAACACCTCACTTAAGTCGGGGTCTGATCAATATCATGGGGAGCTTTATGGAGAAACGCGCCAAACCCCCTGGGCTGCCAACACATGGTTCAATTTCAATGGAACCCCTACGCCGAATGACGAAACGTATCTCTACTCTGGCGCATTCGGCGGCCCGGTTCCTTTCACTAACAAAGTCCCGTGGCTCAAGAATACTTTTTTCTGGGCGACGGAAGAAGGTTATCGCCAAGGCCAGCCGAATACCGGCACCAATCAGTACTATGTTCCAACGCCCGCCGAGCGTACCGGCGACTTTTCGGCTGATTCCATTCTTGTTTACGATCCGACGACATCGCCGCAAGGCGCCGGCCGGACATCGTATATGCAGGAAAACGGCACGAATAAGATCCCGGCGAGTGCGATAAACCCGATCGGCGCGTGGGTGGTGCAAAATGGATGGCCGGGGCCGACCGGTTCCCAGGCGAACGCAATTTATGGCGCAGGACTGAATTACATCATCCCCTCAATGAGCTTTAAGTCCCGTTCCGATGAATATGTCGGCAAGCTGGAGCATGTGTTTACGTCGTGGTGGACGGGGAATGTGTCTTTTCTGCACGACGGTGTTCAAGAGCCGGACATCACCTTCTTACTCACGCCACTCTCTGCAAATGACACCAAACTAATTCGTTTCTTCGATGCTACTTCCGCTGGCAGCACGTTTACACTCAGCCCCACTACTGTTCTCACCGTCGGTTATGGCTTTAATCGCTATTACAGCGCATCGCCCCCATATTCCACACCATTCAGTTCGTCGAATGGATTCGGTGGAGCGGGATTCCCGGGGTCCTTAACAAGTTACATGGCCTCGCAGACTTTCCCAAGCTTCACTCTTGCGAATATGAACAACGCCGCGGCTTTGGGCGGTTCCTATAGCGGCCCAACCATCCAAGCATCTCATAATTGGGTCGCCATTCTCAGCAAGACCATCGCGAGCCATACCTTCAAGTTTGGATATGTGTATCGTGGGTTCGGCTACTTCACAAATCCGCAGACCGGCTCGGCAGGGGCTTACACCTTCAACGGCCAGAATACAGACGCAAACGGCACGCAGCCAACCGCAACCGGTGTTGGAGCGATCGCCGATCTTCTTGTTGGCGAACCGTCTAGTGCAACCATGCAAATCAACGATGGTCCCTACATTAACAAGGAAACTTATAACTCGCTCTTTGTGCAGGATGACTACCGGATCACTCCCAAGCTGACGGTCAACCTCGGGCTGCGGTACGAGTACGAACTCGGCCAGTTCTCAGCCGGCAACAAATTCAACATTGCCTTTAGTCCAACGGCCACCGAAAGTTATACTGCGGCATCGGGCAGCACCGTGAGCACTAATGGCGGAATCCTTTTTGCCGGGCTCAACGGCGCGCCGACTCACTGTTGCAGCCCCCCGCACAACAAGTTTTCCCCGCGAATTGGGGTCTCGTATCAGGTAATGAACAACACGGTAGTGCACCTCGGCTTCGGCCTTTTCTACGCACCTGTCGGTATCTCGCCTGAGACGGCAGGATACTCTCAAGTCACGACCTATTCGCCGGGGAATACGAGCACACCGCTTCCGGTAGGTAGTTCCGCTTGTCTCTCCACTCCTTTTGTCGGCGACAACTGCAACATCGGACTTTTGCAGCCTTCAGGCAATTCCCTGGGCGCTCTCACGGCCTTCGGCAGTTCCATCGGCAGCGCGACAAGTCCGGGCGTTCTGGCAACCAATCGCAGCTATCCATTCGTTCAGCAGTACATGATGGATGTTGAGCGTCAACTTCCATTCGACATCATCGTGAGGGCTTCCTACATTGGCGCTCACGGCAACAATTTCTTCAATACCGTCAACGTGAATCAAATACCCGATTCCGCTTTGGCCACCGCAGTTGCCAACGGGACTAACTTGGCCACAAAAGTCGCTAATCCATACTACGCGAAGACAATCGGCGGCTATCCTTCTACGGGAGTGCTTGCGGCATCGACAATACCTCAGGGACAGCTGCTCCTTCCCTATCCCCAGTTTGGCGGAGTCTATGTTTCAGAGTCAAACGGCTACTCCTGGTATAACGCGCTTGCCCTGCGCGGAGAGAAGCGATTGACCAATGGTCTGACAATGCTGGTAACTTATACCTGGTCAGCCAACTGGGACAACCTATGGGGAACCAGCTCTCAGGTCTATTCCACTTATGGGGCTCAGGACTACACCAATCCCGGCGCGGAGTATGCACGATCCATCAACAGCATCCCAAACCGCGTAACAATGGCAAACACCTATGTGCTTCCTTTCGGAAAGGGGCAGAAGTTCCTGAGCAGTCCCACCGGTCTTGGCGGCCATCTTCTCGATGCGGCTGCAGGCGGCTGGCAAATGAACTATGAGCAGATTATCCAGAACGGCGTTCCGCTCTCCGTTGTTCAATCCGACTTGAGCTCCAGTGCAACTTATGGAACGACCGGAATTGGTGGGAATTATCAACGTCCATCGATTGCGAGCGGTATGGATCCGCACGACGCTTGCGTTTCCGGAAAGCCTCAGTCGAAACTTGGATACTTCGCGGGTCCCGACGTGGAACGCTCTTACCTGAACATCAGCGCCTTCAGCGCTACGGCTCCTTACGAATATGGCAACGTGCCGCGCTCGCTGCCATGCCGCGCTCCCGGCGCCGACAGCGCCTCTTTGTCTCTCAACAAAACGTTCACAATCCACGAACGATTGGCCTTTCAATTCCGCGCTGAGGCTCTGAACGTCTGGAATACTCCTCAGTTCGGTTATCCAACAACCACTCTTACCGTGAAAGGAAACGGTGTAAATGCCGAGCCAACCATTCCAACAAACACCCCAACGAATCTTACCGCTCAAGGATTGGGCGACCTCAATACCCAAATCGGGTTCGCGCGGATCCTTCAACTCGGCGGCAGATTGACCTTCTAGCCTATCTCGTTCACCGCTCTGGGGAAGATTCCGGTATGAATTCTTTCCCAGAGAGATTCTGTGCGCAGATATTCTCGGGATGGCTTCTGACCGCTACTTGCCTCCTATCGCATTCGTCTTTCCAAGGATTCGATTGATAGACATGTTGGAGAATTCTTCCGATGGTCCAATACGCTTCGCCTTATTTGCAGCCGACTAGCCGGCGCGCCTTTCTGCAACGATCAAGCGCTTTTGCAGGATTGGGCGCCCTCGCACTGAGTGGCTGCGAGAAGAAGGTCGCGACGCTTGCGACCCCGACTCCGCCTCCATTGCCTATCTACGACGAGTACACTCCACTTGTCCCCATTCGCGCGCATGCTGATCGCATTTTCCGTATCACTGTTTGCCTGCGTCCTTTCCGCGCGCAGGGACCGCGCATGGATGTTGAAAAGGTCGGCGACAAAACGGTGGTTCACAATTACGGCCACGGCGGTAGCGGTTGGTCGCTCTCATGGGGTTCGGCCACAGTCGCGGTGAAGAGTGCCATGACCGCCGCGGAGGGTGCGTCAGACATTGCAGTTCTCGGTGCCGGAGCCATTGGTCTCACTTCAGCCACTCTCCTGCAGCGCGCCGGCGCAAACGTAACTATCTATGCCAAGGAACGCGCCCCTTATACGCGCAGTTCCCGCGCCACGGGCAGCTGGACTCCTGATAGCCGCGTCGCTCTTGCGTCGGCCGTTACGCCCGACTTCCCCGCAATTTGGGAATCCATGGCTCGCGCTTCGTTCTTCTACTATCAAAGTTTCTATGGAATGTCCGGCACGCCAGTGGAATGGACCGATCGCTGGAGTCTGAGTGATCAGCCGCGTCGCATGGGTGCTGACGGTCGGCCAGATCCGAACTTCCGTCCCGATGCTCCACCCGCCCAACACGATTTCATCCACTTGAATCATCGCATCGACGACCTTACTCCGCGTCCGATCGTTATGCCACCGGGTTCAACTCCATTCCCAACCAAGTATGTTACACGCTCCAGTTCAATAACCTTCAATGTTGCCGACTACTCGCGGCAGTTGCTCACCGACTTTCTGATTGCCGGCGGCAAAATCGAGACGCGCGAGTTTCATTCGCCGCAGGAACTTACATCGCTGCCCCAAAAGGTAATCGTGAATTGTCCAGGATATGGTGGCCGCGCGCTATGGAACGATGAATCTATCACTCCGGTGCGCGGCCAGATCGCCTGGCTCATTCCCCAGGACGATTGCCACTATGGTCTGAATTACAAGGGTCTCAACGTGCTCGCCCGTCGCGACGGCATCGTACTCCAGTACAACAAAGGCGGGGACGACGAGGGTTGGAACGACACGAACGAGGAACCCGATCGCGCCAGTGCTGAGGCCAGCGTAGCAGTTCTGCAGGATCTCTACTCCCGCATGGCAGCGATGAAAACAACCGGTTGACTCGAAGGGTTATCTGGAACCAACTCAGCTCAATTGAAGTGCTTGCGTAGGTTGCGGCAAAGAACGCTTTCCGGTCCCTCTCAGAGCGTGATACCTGTGAATTTGCCTGGAGACATGGAATAGTCGGAATGAATCGAATTTCAAGGCAAAAGCTGGTGCGAGCTACACGCGAGCGGCTGCTCCATGCAATGGCGGAGGGAGAGGGATTCGAACCCCCGGTACCCTTTCGGGCACAACGGTTTTCAAGACCGCCGGTTTCAACCGCTCACCCATCCCTCCGCGGCGGGGAAATCGCATCGTTTTCCTAGTTTATCTCAGCTGGAGACCGCACATGCCGAAGGCGAATCGGCGGGCCCGCGCCAAACATCCGCAGTGTCCTTTCACTGCGAGGGCAAAACCATCAACTCCACGCCAGAGGCTGCGTCGCGCTGGTGAAAGATCACTTCTGTCGCCAAGTGAAAATCTTCAGGCTTTGCGAAGGGAATGTCGGTGAAAGTCTGCGGGTTGCGATCGGTGAGCGGGAACCACGAGCTCTGCACCTGCACCATGATGCGATGGCCACGGCGAAAGGTATGGTAGAGGTCGGGCATCGCAAAATCGACTGCGGCCATTTTCCCGGGGATCAGCGGCTCCGGCTTCTCCCAGCTGTTCCGGAATTTTGCCCGGAACGGCTCACCGCGTAACAACTGCTGGTAGCCGCCCATCTGCAGCGGCGGCGCTTCAGTGATGCGCTTGTTGCCGGTGGCTGCGCTGTCGGTGTTGGGATAGTCGTCGGGATACACGTCGATGAGCTTCACGTCAAAATCAGAATCGGTGCCGGTGCTGGCGATCTTGAAATGTGCTGTTATCGGCCCGGCGATAGTCAGGTCTTCAGAAAGCGGCGCGGTCTCATACGTTTCCACGTCCGGCCGGTAGCTTGCGAACCGCTGATCGTCGACCATGTATCGTTGCGGCACCGTGTCAGTGGGGTAGCCAACGAATGGAACGGGATGGTTCGGATCGCTCTGGTATTCGTCCTTGCTCGCGGTTTCAGTTGGCGGATCGAAGCTGAGTTTGCCGCCTGAGCGAAGATAGAGCATTTTCGGGGCCGCAGCCTTCGGCGGCCATTCATCATAGCGCCGCCAGACGTTTGTGCCGGTCTCGAAGACGATCGCCTCCGGAAGAGACCTTCCTTTGTCCTTCAAATAGTGCTCGAAGAATGGAAGCTGGATATTTTCGCGAAAATACTCAGCAGTCTTGGCGCCAAACTGCACGTCACCCAGATGACTGCCGTCCGTACGCGCCCATCCGCCGTGGACCCAGGGGCCCTCGACGAGTGTGGTGGGCGTATCGGGATTGAATTTGCGGATCGCGTAAAACGTGCGGTATGGCCCCTCGAGATCTTCGGCATCGAACCAACCGCCCACGACCAGCACAGCACACTTCACATTCTTCATATGGCGCGACAGGTCTCGCAATTGCCAGTAATCATCGTAAGTATCGTGCTTGAACTGATCGTTAAACAGCCAGTTCGAGCCCTTCAGATCGCTAGTGTCCAGGGCGGAGATGTTTCCGGCGTTCAAATAGAAACGGTAGGTGTCGGGCGCGTTCAATTTAAAGGGCGCCGGCGGCTCTGAAGCCTCAGGATTTCGCTGCGGGTAAAAGTTTGAGTAAAAGCCGAAGTTGGCCGAGAGCATAAACGCCCCGCCATGATAGGTATCGTCGCCGCGAAAGAGGTCCGTCATGGGCGCTTGCGGGCTGGCGGCAACGATCGCCGGGTGCGAGTCAATAATGGATGCCGATGTGTAGAACCCCGGATAGGAGATGCCCCAGATGCCGACCTTGCCATTGTTGTTCGGCACATTCTTCAGCAGAAACTCAATAGTGTCGTGGGTATCCGACGATTCGTCCACGTCTTTCGGCGATTTCTTCACGTCGATGTGCGGACGCATTTCAACAAACTCGCCTTCGCTCATCCAGCGGCCGCGGACATCCTGGTAAACGAAGATGTAACCGGATTTTTCGAATTCGTCTGAGGGCCCAAGGTGCGCCGGGTAATGGTCCTCGCCGTAGGGCGCCACGTTGTACGGCGTACGGTCCATTAGAAACGGATACGGCCCGGGATCCGCAGGAAACGCCGACGCCTTGGGCACATACACCGCGGTAAACAGATGGACACCATCCCGCATGGGAATGCGGTACTCATATTTGGTGTAGTGTGCGCGGACAAACTCCTCACTTTCGCTCGAGGGAGGTCGCTGAGCACACGCGAAACCGATCGTTACAAGGAAAAGGACGGCGAGAACCGCCGGAGAGCAATAAGGTCTAAGCATCGGGGGGCCGAAATCTCCTGAAACTTAAGATTAACGCAGCGCAGACCGCGCTGAAAGGCCGCGCAGCTTCGAAGAAATGGACCGCCGCGCCGGGATTTATTCACTTGACGGACTTTTCAGCCGTGGCTACTCTGCCCGTATGTCCCTTCCCCGTGCTGCGCAGGCCGTGTGACTCGCGTAGCAGCGACCGTCCCCCGATGGCTAGTTAGAAACTCCCTAAGTGGACAAAGGCTATGCTTGTGAAGCCAGGAGGAAAAATGCCACTGAAAGTCTTCTTATTTGCGGCGTTGTTTCTGTCAGCGACGATGCTGGTTGCCGCACAGAACGCCCCCAGCGCTCAAGGGGCGCAGATGCCGCCGGGTCACGGAATCAAATGTCTGAAGTCGGACGGATCTCCGTGTGGGACTCCCGAGGTCAACGACCTCGCTCAGGACGTCGCCGACACTAAGAACACGGTTGGCGATAGCAAATCGGCCGTCGGGGACGCAAAGCAGAACGTTTCCGATGCCAAGCAGGCGGGCAGCGATGCGAAGCAACTGGGCGCGGATGCGAAGAACCCCCTGGCCAACCCGAAGCAGACCGTGGCCGACGCCAAGCAGGCGGTCAGCGATGTGAAGAGCGCCGTCGCAGACGCACAGCAGACCAAGTCTGACGCGCAACAGGCCGGGCAGGACGTTAAGCAAAATCTCCAGGACGTCAAGAAGACCTTCAAGGACCTTGCGGGCATAAAGTCACTCGCCCTGAAAGCCCTTGATGGCTCGATGAATTGCTCGCAGAGCGATGGTTCGGCATGCAACGACACTCAGACCAAGGCGCTGCAAGCCAAGGCTGCGCAGAAGACTCCCCCGCTCACCGTCCAACGCGAAGTGGATCAAGCAAGCAATTAGAGGACTTTCGCGCTCAATGGCGCTATTCGTTCGCTGTCTGGGTTGGAGCTCTTTCCGGCGTCGTCAGCGGCTTCGTGATGTCGTCAAGATAGTCGGGGGTTCCGTCCACTCGTTCGAGCACCGGATAGCGCTCGCCGTCGTGATAGTCAATATCGGCCATGTTAACGAACGAATCCGCCTGCACGATGAAGTGAATTGGCTCGGTACTGCCCTTCGCGTCGCGAATCGCCGCGCGCAGCACGTCAGCCGAGTACACTTGCCCATTCACTGCAATGATCTTTTCACCAGGGGCGAGGCGCGCTTTGTCAGCCGGACCACTCCAGCGCACATCTTTGATGCTGCCGCTGTCGTCGATGCGGAGCCCGATGGAAAACCAGCAATCCGGCCCCATGTTGCGCCTGCCATGTATCCTCGACAAAGCTCGCTCGGTCGGACTTGGTTTGTCCTTGAAAGCAAGCTTGTATCCGCCCTGCTCGATGCCGGCAAAATCGGCATGCAGGTTAATGTTGTCGACGCGGTCGTGCAAGAACGTTGCCCAGTCATAGGGGACGACGGCATTGAGATCTTCTACGAGTTCATCAAATTTATACGGCACAATCAGTGGCCCGGTATTGCCGCCTTTCGCGAGAAATATCCGCTCAAAATCGTTGAGAGATTTCTTGTTGTCGGTCAGCTTGCGGATCAGCGTGTCGGCGTCGAGCCACAACAGCTCACCCTCCTGGTAGTAGTCCTGCCCGCGGCGCCAGTTTGACCACGCAACATTGCGATCGCGCAAAACGCTGGCGGCGATCGCCGTGTCCTCAGTCGAACGCCATTCGCGGCCGGGGTTATAGTCAAGCCGGGCAGCACTGCGCGCCAGTTGGTCGCGATATTGTGCCTGCGTTTCAAAGCCGGAACGCGCCGCCAGGACATTGCCAAGGTATTGCGTCATTCCCTCGTATACCCACAGCAATGCTCCCTGCTGCGCCGTAGCGAAATCAGGCTGATACAACCCTGCCGGCCGGCGGTACTTACCATTCCACGAGTGCGTAAACTCGTGGGGCAAAAGGTCAGCATTCGCTAACGTATGGTCGTCATCCGCATAGCCCTTTTCGCCCACGCCATTATCAGACGACTGCCCGTGCTCAAGCCCCTCCTCGCCGGCTACGTCAGAGAGTGTAAGCAGGAAGTGGTAGACGCGATAGTGATGCGACTGATAGAGCGCGTCGGCTTCGCGCACAAGATTGGCACTCGCGGCCAGTATTTCGGGTCGCAGGTTAGCGTCTTCGGCGTTGTCCGCAACTACGTCGAGGTAGTGCTTCGGCGTGATCGCCGGTGCGAGCGGGAATTCGCGAAAATATTGCCCCGCAATCACGGGCGAGTCCTCGAGCTGCTCCACGTCAGTCAGGGCGAATTGCGTGGTCGTTCCGGCAGCGGGAACTGGATACGGACCGCCGCTGACGGGTGTTAACGCCGTACCGATGCCCCAGCCATCGGGAACCTTGATCGAAGGTTGAATCCGAATCTCGCGCACCGGTGTGTTGGCCGGATAAAGCAGGAGCTTCTCCCACTCCAAAACTGCCAGCTTCTGCGAGACACGCTCCGTCACAATGCAATCGAGATGTGCATGCAGCAGCGTAATGCCGGCAGGAATGGTGAGATGAAACTCATAAAGATCGACATCATCGCGTCGCCATTGCAAGGTTTGACCGTTTACCGAAAACACAACACCTGTAATGTCGCTAATCGGCCCCGTGGGGCGGTGATTGCCGGGGATCCACTGCGGAGTCGTCAGAGAAATCGGTCCGGCCGACACGGGAATCTCAACATCGGCATGGTAAAGCTTGCGCGGCGCATCAGTCAGATCGGCTGTGATCAGAATGGGGGGCTTTTGAGCGAGCGCCGCTGGGGAAACCAAGGGAGTCGCCAGCAACACCATGCCGACGATGAAGCAGACCATTAAAATGCGCATGAAGATCCAAACTCCTGAACGTTTAGACTATCGTGCCGGCGGGCCAAACAAAAGGATTTGCGACCTTTGGGGGCTTTTTCCTGATGGCAGCTTTATATCGGACATGCTAGAAACAAGAGGATAGAGCTATGAGCGCAAGCCATCCAGTGGAGCTGGAACCCCTCATCGGAGATTACCCGCTCGACCAGGCATACGATGAGATGCGTGTGCCCAGTGGCGAACTGCGCACACACTATCGCTCGATGGCAGAAAACCTGGCCACGCTGCCGCCAGGGGACCTTCAGCGCCGCAAGCAGGCAGCCGACCTCGCGTTCCTCACCCAAGGCATCACGTTTACCGTTTACGGCCGCGAAGAAGGAACGGAACGCATCTTTCCCTACGACCTGCTGCCGCGCTTGGTCACTGCCCAGGAATGGGATCGCATCGAGCGCGGCCTCACACAGCGCATCACGGCTCTGAACTTGTTCCTGCGCGATGTTTATTCCGATGCAAAGATTCTCAACGACCGCGTGATCCCGCGGGAACTGGTCTACAGCTGCAAGCATTATCGCCGTCAGATGCGCGGATTGCAGGTTCCACGCAATGTGTATATCGCAGTGGTCGGCACGGATCTTCTCCGGCTCAACAACGGCGAGTTCGTTGTGCTTGAGGACAATCTGCGCGTACCCTCGGGCGTCAGCTACATGCTCACCAATCGCCGCGTGATGAAGCGGACGTTTCCGCTTCTTTTCCAAAGCTACGGTGTGCGGCCCATCGAACATTATCCGCAGGTGCTGCTCTCTACGCTGCGTTCGCTTGCGCCGGAGGGGCGCCCGGAGCCGAACATCGTGCTGCTCACGCCGGGCGTTTTCAACTCCGCCTACTTTGAGCACACTTACCTCGCGCGACAGATGGGCGTTGACCTCGTCGAAGGGCGCGACCTCGTCACGCACGATAACGTCGTTTACATGCGCACCACCGACGGCTTGAAGCGCGTCGACGTCATCTATCGCCGAGTTGACGACGACTTCAGCGATCCACTTGTGTTTCGCGCGGATTCGGCGCTCGGCTGCGCCGGCCTCTTCAATGCTTATCGCGCCGGCAACGTCACACTGGCCAACGCATTCGGGACAGGCCTGGCCGATGACAAGGCGGTCTACGCCTATGTGCCGCGCATGATCCACTATTACCTGAATGAGGACCCCATCCTGCCCAACGTGGAAACTTTTCTCTTGAGCGAGGAAAAGGATCGCAAGCACGCGCTGGCAAACCTCGACAAGCTGGTTGTTAAAGCCGTGGGTGAAAGCGGCGGCTATGGGATGCTGATCGGCCCTCAGTCAACTGCGCGTCAGCGCGAAGAATTCGCTCGGCAGATTGAAGCCAATCCACGCAACTACATTGCCCAGCCGACACTCGATTTCTCGCGCGCGCCATGTCTTATCGATGGCCGGCTTGAGCCGCGGCACGTAGATCTGCGGCCCTACATTCTTTTTGGCGATAAGGTGAACATCGTGCCCGGAGGATTGACCCGCGTGGCCCTTGAGAGAGGCTCGCTGGTCGTCAATTCGTCGCAGGGCGGAGGCAGCAAGGACACATGGGTTCTGGAGTGATCGGGTTCGAAAAAGCTCATACCGAAAAGAAGGACAGAATGCTATCGCGAGTCGCCGACAGCCTGTACTGGATGAGCCGCTATCTTGAGCGTGCGGAGAATACCGTGCGCCAGCTCGACGTGACCATGAGCCTGATCCTCGACACCGGCGGCCCGAACGTGGAAACGCGCTGGGAGCGGATGATGGCCGCGCTGGGCAAACCGGGAGGCATGCCGTGGTGCGGCTCTCTCGAGCCCATGGTGCGCAAGTTGATCTTCGATCCCGTCGATCCGCTCTCCGTCACCTACTGCGTGAACGCCGCGCGCGAGAATGCCCGCCAGGTGCGCGAAGAAATATCGACCGAACAATGGCAGAGGCTCAATCGCCTCTACCACCACATCCACTCGCCGCATGCGCAGTCGCAGTACAGTTCCAGCGTCAACGACATGCTGGCCACCATCATCGATGGCATCTACCTCTTCAAGGGCACAACCGATACCACGATGATTCACGGCCAGGGATGGCAGTTCATCCGTCTCGGCCGTTACCTTGAGCGCGCGTACGCCACGGCCACTCTGCTCGAGGTCTACCAGCCGGAGCTCTTCCCGCAGGGCGCGAAGGAAAGCGCCGCTCACCTTTATCTCGAATTTGTTGGCCTGCTCCGCTCCTGCACATCGTTTGAAGCCTACTGCCAGGTTTACACCGCCGATCTCTCGCCGGATCGCGTGCTCGAGTTCCTCCTTCTCAATCGCGACTTCCCGCATGCCATCCGGTACTGCGTCGATGGTGCCCGCGACTCGATCCAGGGCATTCAGCACACCGGTGGCCGTCGCGCTCCCGATGAGCTCAACTCCAGCATCGGCAAGCTGCACGCCATGCTGGTCTACACGAACATTCACGAAATCCTGGCGGGCGACGCGGCGTCGTTCCTGCACACCATTCGCGAGCAATGCCTGCGCATCCACGAGTTGATTTACCGGTATTACGTGCACTACTCAATTCAATCGGCGCTGGCGGTCTGAAACACGTCACCTGTAATCTGAAACCTGAATGATGAATTTCTATTCCATACGGCATCTCACGCGCTTCCGCTACTCGCAGC
>Ga0335078_10009036_pt1 | contig 14793 bp, 11 predicted proteins | sample Lox_Sample_32_FD_206711 | JGI IMG/M metagenome (GOLD analysis project Ga0335078, IMG submission 206711) | Soil microbial communities from Loxahatchee National Wildlife Refuge, Florida, United States - Lox_Sample_3.2 | ecosystem: Environmental > Terrestrial > Soil > Wetlands | place: USA...
CAAGCCCGCCGGGTCCTTGAGCAGCGTGGTGATGTCATAAAAAAGGATGCCGGGTTTGGGGAAGTCCGGCACTTCGCGGATGAGTCTCTTCAGATCTGCCATCAGGCCTCAATACGGAACGAACCCAATTCTTGCACGGCGCATTCCTGCTCTTCAACCGCGCGAACGTCGGCCCAGCGCGGCCCGCGGTGCAGCATGCCGGCCAGCTCGTCGAGCTTTGCTTCCGGCCCGGCCGCGTAGATTTCCACCCGCCCGTCATCCAGGTTGCGCGCGTAGCCGGTCAGGCCCAGCCCGGCCGCGGCCTTCTGCGCGAACCAGCGGTAGCCCACTCCCTGCACGCGGCCGCGCACCAGCCAGCGGCGGGCGGAGATGCGCGCAGCCATCTTACTCCCAGCCCAGAATCACTTTGCCCGAGTTGCCCGAGACCATCGCCGCGAAGCCGCGCTCAAACTCGGTGTAGTGGTAACGGTGTGTGATCACGGGTGTGATATCGAGCCCGGACTCCAGCATCACCGTCATTTTGTACCAGGTCTCGTACATTTCGCGGCCATAAACTCCCTTTACCGTGAGCATGCGGAAGATCACGGTGCGCCAGTCGATGGCCACTTCGGCGGTGGGGATGCCCAGCATGGCGATTTTGGCGCCGTGGCTCATGTTTTCCAGCATGTCGCGGAAGGCGGCCGCGGTGCCCGACATCTCGAGCCCCACGTCGAATCCTTCGGTCATGCCAAGCTGGGTTTGCACCTCGCTCAGCTTGGTGCGGGTGGCATCCACGGCAACCGTGACGCCCAGCTTGCGCGCCAGCTCGAGGCGCGACGGATTGATGTCGGTGATTACCGTGTAGCGCGCGCCCGCGTGCCGCGCCACCGCGGCGGCCATGATGCCGATGGGGCCGGCGCCGGTGATGAGCACGTCCTCGCCCAGCACCGGGAAGGAGAGTGCGGTATGAACGGCGTTGCCGAAGGGATCGAAAATGGCCGCGACATCCAGCGGGACGGTTTCCCGATGGCGCCAGATGTTGCCCATCGGCAGCGCCACGTATTCCGCGAATGCGCCGGCGCGGTTCACGCCCAAGCCCAGCGTGTGGGCGCACAAGTGGCGCCTCCCCGCCAGGCAGTTGCGGCAGCGCCCGCAGACCACGTGGCCCTCGCCGCTCACGATATCGCCGGGAAAGAAATCCGCGACGTTCGATCCAACTTCCACGATCCGTCCCACGAACTCATGGCCGATTGCCATGGGGACGCGGATCGTTGCCTGCGCCCATTCGTCCCACTTATAGATGTGTACGTCGGTGCCGCAAATGCCCGTGCGCAGCACCTGGATCAGCACGTCGTTGATGCCGATCTTCGGAGTTTCAATCTCTTCCAGCCACAACCCGGGCTCCGTCCGCTTCTTCACCAGCGCTTTCACAACACTACGATAGCCCAGAAGAGTCCGCGCGCCAAGGCGCATCGCCCCGGCGGATCGAAGGCGGCAACTCCCAATGGGCCGTGCTACAACGGTACGCATGAAAGCCGCCGTCTACCGCCGGTATGGGCCGCCCGAGGTGGTGCACATCGAGGACGTCGAAAAGCCGGTTCCCCGCGACAATGAGGTCCTGATTCGCGTGCATGCCACCACGGTGGCGGCGGCGGACTGGAGGTTGCGATCGGCCCACCCGGCGCTGGTGAGAATCTTCTGCGGCTTCTGGCGGCCCAAAAAGACCCTCATCCTGGGGATGGAATTCGCCGGAACCGTGGAATCGGTGGGCAAGACGGTGACGAAGTTCGCTCCCGGCCACCAGGTATTCGGTTCCACCGGGTTCAAATTCGGAGCGCACGCCGAGTACCTGTGCCTCCCGGAGGACGGCGTGCTGGCGCCGAAGCCGGCCAACATGACGCTGGAGGAAGCGGCGGCGGTGTGCTTCGGCGGGATATCGGCGCTGCACTTCCTGCGCGAAGCGAAAATCCAGGCCGGGCAGAACGTGCTGATCTACGGGGCGTCCGGCAGTGTCGGAGTCTTCGCGGTTCAACTGGCGAAGCACTTTGGGGCGCGCGTCACGGGCGTCGCGAGCGGCGCCAACCTGGACCTGGTGAAGTCTCTGGGCGCCGACGAAGTGGTCGATTACACCAGGGAAGACTTCTCCAAGGCCGGCCGCGTCTACGACACGATCGTCGACACGGTCGGCAAGAGCGGATTCTCGCGCAGCCTGAGATGCTTGAAGCGCGGCGGTTGCTACGCGCGCATCGGCGCCGCGGGAGGCACGGTGTGGATCCTTGGCGCCCTGCTGCGGGGGATGTGGATCTCGCTCACCGGCGCGGCGAAAGTCATGGGCGGAGTGGCGCGCGGCGGCGCCGCGGATTTGTTTTTCTTCAAGGAGCTGATCGAAGCCGGGAAGCTGAGAACGGTCATCGACCGGCGCTATCCGCTCGCCGAAATCGCCGAAGCTCACCGCTACGCGGAAGCGGGGCACAAGAAGGGAGACGTCATCGTCCGGGTCGAACCAGCGGCGCGGTGAGGCGCCCCGGCTGCCCGCGCTCACGGTGCCACGCGAGGAACGCCGCCGCCGCCGGCTTGCCGAAAAACCGCTCGAGGATGGCGGGCGGCGCCGCGCGCAGGTCCACCATGATGAGCGCGTCGAGCACGTGGGAGAAGCCGCGGTCCACGTTGAAGGCCAGCAGCCTGCCGCCGGTCTTCAGGTATTGCCGCAGCAGGATGGGCGCGCCTTTGCCGTCGCGTTCCAGGTCGGCCACCAGGTCGGACAGTTGTTCAATACTCGCCGGAACGTGGCTCACCATTCCGGTCCGCCGGAAATGGCGGCGCGAGCTTTTGTAGGGGGTGCGCGGCGCCACTAATTCCGCCAGCTCTGCGGCGCGGCGCGCTTCGAGGAAGCGGACCATCAGGTGGCGCGAAACGGCGTGGTATTGGTTGCTGATGCTGACGCCGCCGAACAGCACGGCGCACTCCGGCCGGGAAGCCACGTAGCGCGCGATGCCCTTCCACAGCAGCAGCAGCGGCGCGAACTGCCTCTGATATTCCGCGCTGACGAAAGACCGGCCGAGCTCGATGGCCGGGCCGATGCGTTCGAACAGGCCGCGCCGGAATCGGAACAGCGTGCCGGTATAAAGGCCGCGCGTGCCGTGGACGGGCAGAATGTCGGGAGTGGGACCGAGGCGGTATGCGCCCGCCACCCGCCGGGCGCCTTCGTGCCAGAGCACCAGGTGCTGGTAGTGACGGTCGAAGCGGTCGAGATCGATGGCGCGCCCGGTGCCTTCGCCGGCCTGCCGGAACGCCAGTTCGCGCAGGCGGCCGATCTCGGCGACCACCTCGGGAAATTCCGGTTCGCGCGCCAGGTACACGGCAAATTCGCCGTTCTCGCACAGTCTCCTTTCGCTGGGAAGCGCGGCGATTTCCGCCGCGAGGCCGTTGGTTCCGCGCGAAGAGGCGACCGGCGCCGGCCGTTTGCCCGCGAGCGTGAGCAGGGGCAGCCCGTGCCCGCGGGCGGCGCCGTTTCGCCCATCGTCCAACAGGTAGGTCCGGCATCGCAGGTACTCGGTCGCTTCGCGCGCGCTCGCGAACCCCTGCAGAGTGGCCGGCGCCACCGGGCGGCCGATGTGAATGCGAATGCGGCGGCCGCGTTTGTTCAAGAGCTCGCGCGGCAGGTTGGCGGTGCGCAACCCGGGATGCAGTAAACCGGCGAGCTGGAACCCCACGCTGTTGGCCCCTTCAAAGAAAACCGGCACCGCCGCCGCGTTGGTTCTTTGCGCGATGCGCGCCACCGCCGGATTCCAATCGGGGTCGGAAAGCGCGCCGCTCTTCCAGTTGAAATGGGCCACTTCGCCCGCGGGAAAGACCACCAGCGCGCCGCCGGAGCGCAGATAACGAACCGCCTCCAGCAGCGCATGGGCATTCCCGCCGACCGCGTCTTTGGCGCCGAACGGGTTCACAAAGATGCACCAATGGCGCAGCTCCGCAATCCCCGCCAGCAGAGAATTGGTGAGAATCCGGACGTCGGCGCGAACAGCCGGCAGCGCGTTCGCCAGGATCGCACCTTCCAGCAGGCCGAACGGATGATTCGCCACCACCAGAAGAGGGCCGGAGCGCGGAATCCGATCGATTTCGACGGGGCTGGCTTCCCAGGTGACGCCGAGTGCTTCCAGCAGCCGGCCCAGCGGGTCCCCGCCGGCGGCCGCGCCGCGCGCGGCTTCCAGCGTTTGCCGCAGCCGGTCCATCGCGAAGAGCCGCTCGATGGCCGGTTCCACCGGATCGAGAAAGCGGCGCAAGGGCCCCTGGAAAAAGCCGGAGAAGGATGGCAGTTCGTTGCTGCTCTCGGTGCGCACGGTTCGCAGGTCTCCTCGCGCTGCTCCTTCCAGCCTGACGCTGCTTCGTTTCAACCGAATAAAGATCAGGTGAAAGGTTGCGGCCGATCTGTATTCCGCCGCGCGGCCTCCCCGCCTCATCGCACCGTCCGGCCGAACGGCGTGATTCGCGTTGCAACCGGGAAACGCAACTTTCTTGGGACTGTAACAAAACCGAAGCGGCCTGCATGGTACTTCAGGAACGGGGAATCCATGGGACGAATCGCAATCGCTGTTCTGATGTTCGGCAGTGTGTTATCCGCTCGGCAGGCGGAAGAGGCGCCGGAGCCGCACGTCATTGTCATCGGCGTGGACGGCTTGAGCGTCGACGGGGTGGTGAAGGCCGAGGTTCCGGCGCTGCGCTCGCTGATGGCGCGCGGGGCGTGGACCCTGGAAGCGCGCGCCGTCATGCCCACGCTCAGCAGCCCGAACTGGATGTCGATGATTTCCGCGTCCGGGCCGGAGCAGCACGGCATCACTTCCAACGGCTATCTGAAGCGGATGCAGGAGATCGTGCCCGCGTGCCAGGATGCTTACGGAGGATTTCCAAACATTTTCGGCGCTTTGCGTGCGCAGCGGCCGGCGAGCCGCATCGCCATATTTCACGACTGGCCGGGCTTCGCCAGGCTGCTGGAGCGCGGCGTGCCGGACGTGATTGAGCACCAGCGCGGGCCGGAGCGGACCGCCCGGGCGGCGATTGAATATTGGAAGCGGCAACGCCCGGAGCTGCTCTTCATCCACCTGGATAACGTGGATCACGCGGGGCACCATTCCGGCTGGTCGAGCCGCGCATACTACCGCGCCGTGGAAGAAGCGGACCGCCAGATCGGCGCGATTGCCGCCATGCTGCGCGACGCGGGCGCGCTCGATTCCACGTTCGTCCTGGTCACCTCCGACCATGGCGGCAAAGGACACAACCACGGCAGGAACTCGCTGGCCGAAATTCAGATTCCCTGGATTCTGGCCGGTCCCGGAGTGGCGGCGGGCAAGATCGATTCCGCGCTCTTCACCTACGACACGGGCGCCACGCTGGCCTGGATTTTTGCCTTGCAGCCGCCCGCGTGCTGGATCGGGCGGCCGGTGCTGGCGGCGTTTCAGCCCGCGGTGGTAGCCATGCGGGCTTCTTCCCTGCAGGCGGCGGGAAACGGCGGGTGCCTGACGGCGGGCGCGCAGCCGGGCGCGCAACCGGGCATCGCGATCGCCAGGAACGGAGCCGCCGGCGAGGCGCTGCACGCCGAGGGCGGAGGGTCGCAGCGATGAGACGCGCCATCGAGTTCATTTACATCGATGCCGGCGGCGGGCACCGCGCGGCGGCCGGCGCGCTGGCCGAGGTAATCGCCCACCAGCGCCGTCCCTGGGACATCCGCACGCATTCCGTGCAGGATCTGTTCCACTCGATCGACGTGATTCGCAAATCGACCGGCATCGACTTCCAGGACGTTTACAACATCATGTTGCGGCGCGGATGGACGCTGGGCACGGCGCAGCTGGTCCCGGTGATGCACGCCGCCATCCGCCTGTTTCACAGCGCGGAAGTGCGCGTGCTCGAGCGGCACTGGGCGGAGTCGCGGCCGGACATGGTGGTCTCGCTGATTCCGCACTACAACCGCGCGTTCAAGCAGGCGCTGGACCGCGTGTGGCCGGGAACGCCGCTGGTGACCATCATGACGGACATCGCCGACTACCCGCCGCATTTCTGGATGGAACGCCAGGAGCAATACGTGATCTGCGGCTCGCGGCGGGCCGTGGAACAGGCGCGCGCGCTGGGGCTTGCGCCTTCGCACATCTTCCAGGTGTCGGGCATGATCCTCCATCCGCGCTTTCACCAGCCGCCCGCGGTCGATCGCGCGCGCGAGCTCGTCCGCCTGGGTCTCGCACCGGACCGCCCGACCGGCATTGTGATGTTCGGCGGCGAAGGCTCGATGGAGATAGTGAAGATCGCCAAGGCGCTGAACCGCTCCGAGCTGAAGACGCAATTGATTTTGCTCTGCGGCAAGCACCAGACGGCGCCGCGCGTTCTGGGGGCGATCGCGCGGCGGATGCCGATGCGGATCGAAGGCTTCACCAGAGAAGTGCCCTACTTCATGTCGCTGGGCGATTATTTCATCGGCAAGCCGGGCCCGGGCAGCATCAGTGAAGCGCTGGCCATGCGCCTGCCCGTGGTGGTGGAATCGAACGCGTGGACGCTGGCCCACGAACGCTACAACGCCGAGTGGATTCTGGAGCAGGGCGCGGGAGTGGTGGTGAGCAACTTCTCCAAGGTGGCCGCCGCGGTTCGCGAGCTGCTGCGGCCGGACCGTCTCGCGGCCTATCGCGCGCGCGCCGCCGGGATTCGCAACTCGGCGGTCTTCGAAGTGCCGGAAATTCTGGCGGAGATCTTTGCCCGCCGCGCCCGCGGCGAGGACAATCCACTGCTATGGCAGGGCGGTGGCGGCGATCCGCGCCGCGAATCGGCATCGCTGCAATAAAGGCCAGGGCGGAACGGCCGGCCCCGCCAGCGCGCGCGGCGGGCTACGAAAAGGCGATGCTCCGCCTACGGCACCCAGGTTCGGAGAAACCGGCTCGGCTCGCCCGCCCTCACCTCCGGCTGTGCGCCGGCCTCCGCGAGCAGCCACACTTCCCCGCGCCGATACGCCTCGCCGCCGATGGCGCCGCATCCTTCCGTGACGATCCACAGCTGGCAGGTGTGCGCCTGCGGCGTCAGGGCCTCTCCGGCGCCCAGATGAACCAGCTCGGTGATGAAGTGGCGCGCGCGCACCAGCTCGTCGCGATGATCGTCCAGCCGCACGGGCCGCGCGGCGCCCGGATGCACGGTGAGATCGGCGATCGGCACCGCCTGGGCGACGTGGATGGGACGCGGGCGCCCGTAGTCCCACAGGCGGTAGGTCACATCCGAGTTCTGCTGGATCTCGCAGAGAACGATGCCGGCGCCGATCGCGTGAACCGTGTGTGCGGGCGTGAAATAAGTCTCGCCCGGCTTCACTTCGATCCATTGCAACAGCCCCTCGATCTCGCCGGTGCGCGTGGCTTCGACGAGGCGCGCGCGGGTAATCGGCTCGCGGAAACCGATCGCGATGCTGGCGCCCGGCTCGGCCTCCAGAATGTGCCACATCTCGGTTTTGCCGCGCGGCCCATCCTCTCCGTCATCGGGGTGCACCTGCACCGACAGCCGTTCGGAGGTGAAGATGAGCTTCACCAGTAAGGGCAGCTCGCGATCGGTGAGGAACCAGGCTTCGCCGATGGGGCTGGGCGAATCGCCGAACCAGGGTTCGAGATGCGTTTTGCCCCATACCTTCTCGCGCAGCGACGGAGTGAGGCGAATCGGTCGAGTCATGCCTTATCTTTTCCCGTGCGAACCATGCCGAAGGGCCGCGCCGCTGATTCGCGCGCAGAGCGGCGCCGGCCGGGCAGCGTTCTGGCGCGCCCCATTCTATTCCCTGAGGAACTGCCCGATCGCCCGCGTGGCCTGGCGGATGCGCTGCTCGTTTTCGACCAGCGCGAAGCGGACGTGCCCCTCACCGAGCGGTCCGAAACCGATGCCGGGCGAAACCGCGACCAGGGATTTTTCGAGCAGCAGCTTGGCGAACTCGAGCGATCCGGCCGCGCGGTAGCGCTCCGGCAGCGGCGCCCACAGGAACATTGAGCCGCGCGGCTTCTCCACCGGCCAGCCGGCGCGTTTCAGGCCCGCCACCAGCACGTCGCGCCGCTTCTGATACACGGCGCAAATCTTGCGCGTATCCGCCTCGCACTCGCGCAGCGCAATGATGGAGGCGATCTGGATGGGCTGGAACACACCGTAATCCAGGTAGCTCTTGATGCGCGCCAGCGCGGCGATCATCTTCGGGTTGCCCAGGCAATAGCCCACGCGCCAGCCCGCCATGTTGTAGCTCTTCGACATGGAAAAAATCTCGACCGCAATCTCTTTGGCCCCGTCCACCTGCAGGATGCTGGGCGGCCGGTAGCCGTCGAAGCCCAGGTCGGCATAGGCGAAATCGTGGATGATCATGGTGCCGTGCGCCGCCGCCAGGCGCACGATTTCCTTCATGAAATCCAGGTCCACGCATACCGTCGTCGGATTGTGCGGGAAGGAGATCAGCAGCATCTTGGGCTTGCGCGCGGTCGTGCGGTAGAAATCCTCCAGGCGGTTGAGAAAGGTCGCGGCATCCGGCATGGGCAACACTTCGGCGCGCCCTTCGGCCATGATCACGCCGTACTGGTGAATCGGATATGCAGGGTTGGGCGAAACCACCACATCGCCCGGCCCGACGGTGGCGAACAGCAGGTGCGCCAGGGCGTCCTTGGCGCCGATGGTGACGATGGCCTCGCGATCCGGGTCCAGCTCCACTCCGTAGCTGGTGAGATAGCGCTTGGCGATTTCTTCGCGCAGCTTCGGAATGCCGCGCGATTGCGAGTAGCGGTGGTTGCGCGCGTTGCGCACGGCCTCCACCAGCTTGCTCACCACCACGCGCGGCGTGGCGCCATCCGGGTTGCCCATGCCCATGTCGATCACGTCCAACTGGGCCGCGCGCGCCTTGGCGCGCATCTCGTTGATCACCGCGAACACGTAGGGCGGCAGCTTCTGAATGCGATAGAAGTCCTGGGAGGTTTCGGGAAGTGTGATGGTTTCCGGCACTGGAACTATTTTACCTGCGATCCGGGGTCGCGCCGCCGCGGCCGGAGCCTACTTCAGTCCCTGGAAACTGGCGAAGGCGATGCGCTTGCTGTCGGGCGACCAGGGTGGATTCGGCATCGATGTCACCCCGCCGGTAAACTTTGCCAGGGTTCGAACCTGTCCGTCCGCGAGCGTCATCAACTGCAGGGCGACGGGCAACACCGTATCGGCCGGGGAACCGGAATCCGGTCGCTGCGGGGTGAGGAACGCGAGCAGGCGGCCGTCCGGCGACACGTGAGGGAACCAGCTGCCGGCGCCATTCTTCGTCACCTGTTCCGCTTCGGAGCCGTCGGGCTTCATGCGCCAGATCTCCATCGCGCCGGAGCTTGCGGAATTGAAATAAATGTATTTCCCGTCGGGTGAGTACTCGGCGAATCCGCCGGAGGGCACCGTCGTCAGCAGCGCCTCCGCGCCGCCGGCCGCCGGAATCGTGTAGATGCCCAGGCGGCCCTCTCTGGTGCCGGTGAAGACGAGCGTTTCGCCGTCGGGCGACCAACCCGGCGAGTCCGAAGGCGATTTCGCCGTGACCCTGCGAGGCTGGCCTCCGCCGCTCGGCATCAGGTAAATGCTCCGGTCGGCGGAATGAGTGAAAGCCAGGGTCGCGCCATCCGGCGAAACGCTGTAGAACCAGCCGATCCTCGAAGCGCTTCCCGCGGAGACCGTCTCCGGCTTCCCACCCGCCACCGGCACGCTCTCGATGCTGCCATCGTGCCAGAACAGCAAGGACGCGCCGTCGTGCGTCCAGGTGGGAGACCCGACGTCGGGAAGCGAGGAGGCATAGGTCACACGCCGATCCGTGGACGCGACCGCGATGGTTTCGAGCGCGCCCTCGCTCACCCCGGAAACCGAGACGGTCGGCAGGTGTTTCGACTCCACGTCGCTGAACACCGCCGTCTCGACCGCATCTTTGTCATGCGCGCACACACCCAGCCCCACAAAGAACGGTCCCTTCAGCGGCACGCGCATCGCGGCGCCCGAAGGCTGGAACTTGCCGTCCTCGCCCGCGATCCATAGCGAGAATTCATCGCCGTGCTTCACGAGGCGCACCCGCTTCGGGGCGGAGACATTCGCCTGGACTTCGTGCGTCTGCTCTCCCTTCGCCGCGCGCGATTGCAGCGAGGTCAACCCGGACGCATGCACGGCCACATCCGCGTAGGCCGAATCCGCATCCAGGCTCTGGCGCGCCATCAGTATCGCCTTCTTGTGCGGGTTGCCGCCTGCGCCGAGGATCGAAATGCCGGCCGTGAGCGCGAAATCGCCTTCGATTTTCTTCCACACGAACTGGAACGCGTCCGCCGTTCCCCAGACGTTCTCGCCGCTGCCGGCGATGGTATACGTCCGGCGCGCCTCGTCATACCGGGCCGACCCCGCGTGCAGCACAACCCCGACGTCCGCGTGATCGGAGAAGATTCCGAGCGGCGCTGCGCCCGTCTGCGCGCGCACACCCGCGGCGCCCAGCGCCATCATCAAACAACCGCATGCTGCCCATCCGATAGGCTTTTTCATGATGTTCCCTCGCTCTCTATCCTTTCAGAGTCCGTTGCCGCGCCGGCCGGCGAAACCGGCTGCCCCGCCTACTGCGCCTCGCACGCCGAAGCCACGGGAATCTTCTGATCCGCATTGCTGTTGTAGCACCAGTCGACCAGAGAGTCGGGATGCGCGCCCTGATTCGCCCGTCGCAGATCGTCCAGGCTGAGCTGATGGAATTCGAATTGAATCGAGCCGTCGGACATCACCGCGGCCAGCAGGTAGCCGTAGACATCGGTGCGGGCGATGGTGCCGCCCGTGACGCCCGGCGGCAGGCGGTAGCGCACCGCTCCGGCCGTGCCCACGATCCATCCGGGCAGCACGCGGCCGCCCCAGTAGGGCGTGCGGAACACGTCGTCCATCACGTAGTGCGAATGGCTGGCGAGCACGTACACGCGTTTGCCGCTCTGCTGCAGGTCCCAGAGCAGGTGGTAGACCTCGCGCCCGGTTTCGATTCCCGCGCGGGAATCGCACATGCTGTGGCTGAGCCCCTTGCTTCCCGGCAGCGCCTCGTGCATGCCGGCGACGATGGTGACGATGGCGGGCGATTTCCGGTCGGCGGCAAGGCGCGCGCGAATCCACTTCATCTCGTCGTCATCGAAGCTGTTGTTCGCGTTATCGAGCGAGAGGAAATCGGTGTGATGGAAGACCCAGTGATAGTAAGTGCGCGGGCCGGCGGCATCGCCATCGGCCGCGCGCTGGGCGGCCAGGCGCGGGCTGTTCAGGTAGGAGGCGAACTGGGCGGTGAACGCGCTCTTGGTCTGCGGAAAAATCAGTTCGTGATTGCCGATGCCCAAAAAGATCTCCAGCTTGCCGAACGGGCGGAGTTGATGCTCGATGAAATCCGGCCACGCGCGCTGCAGGTAGGTGATGATGTTCAGGTGCGGCGTATCGAGGTGGAGTTCGCGGGGCGGCGACATATCCTCATCGAAGTCATAGATGGCGCGGAAATCGCCCAGGTGCCAGTAGAACGCGGCGCCATCGGCGAGCACCTGGCGGGCGATGGCGGGCATCACCACGTCGCCGCAATTGCGCGAGTCACCGGAAACGGCAAACTTCCAAACCGGCGCGGAAGGGTTCTGCGCCAGCGAGCAAAGCGCGGGCGCGAACAGCAGGAGCAGCCTGGCCGCAAGGTGTTTCCTCATGGACGAAAACCTCCGCGCGGGCGGCGATCGGGCGATCCGCCCACCTTAGCGTTGTATCACATCGGGGCTGTATCGCATCGGGGCGAAGAGGCCAGTTTGCTATGCTGAGATTTGACCCGCTCGACCCTGCTCCGTTTGGCGCTGCCGTTCGGGCTGGCAGCCGTTTGCGCGGCCCAATCCACTCTGCTGGTGGATGCCATGTCCCAGGAACTGGCGCGCAATTTTCAGGCGCTCAAGGATAAGGGCGATCCTCCCCCTTACTTTCTGGGCTACGAAATCACCCAGGAGGACGTCTACGAAGTGTCCGGAACACTGGGCACGATTGACTCGAGCGGCGGCGGCAAGTCGCGGACGCTGGATGTCTCGGTGCGCGTGGGGTCTCCCAAACTGGATAACTATCACCGCGTGCGCGGGGCCGGCGGGGGCGCTCCCCGATTCACCTCGGGAGCGCGCATCACTTACGAGGACAACGCCAACTCCATCAAGCACAGCCTTTGGGAAGAGACCGATCGCGCCTACCGCGCGGCGGCGGAGCGGCTGATCCGGATTCAAACCAATACGCAGGTGAAAGTGGCGGAACAGGATTCCTCGGCGGATTTCTCGAGCGCGCCGCCGCAGGTGTCGATCTCAGCGCCGGTGAAGCTCAAGTTCGACGTATCGGATTGGACGGACCGCATTCGCAGGCTTTCCGCGCGGTTCCAGAATTACTCGGGCGTGCTCACCAGCCGGGTGACGGTCAGCGGGCAGGCCGAGACCCGGTACCTGGTGAACACGGAAGGAACCCGGCTCGAGTTTGGCCGGGGGTACGCGCGCATTTTCATTTCCGCCTCCGCCAAGGCCGCCGATGGCGCCGACGCCGCCGACTTCGACAGCTTCGAGGCGGAAGACTCGGACAACCTGCCGGACGACAAGACGGTGCTGGCGGCGATCGACCGCGTCGCCCAGAACGTGACGGCGCTGCTCAGCGCGCCCGAAGCCGAGCCGTTCGTGGGGCCGGCGATCCTCTCCGGCCGCGCGGCCGGCGTGTTCTTCCACGAAATCTTCGGCCATCGCGTGGAGGGCCACCGGCAAAAAGACGAGGAAGAGGGGCAAACCTTCACCAAGAGCGTCGGCAGCGGCGTGCTGCCCGATTTCCTCTCGGTGATTTTCGACCCCACGCGGCATGCGATCGCGGGCGACGACCTCTACGGCTGGTACGACTACGACGACGAAGGAGTGAAGGCGCGGCCGGTGACGGTAGTGGAGAACGGCGTGCTGAAAACGTTTCTCATGTCGCGGTCGCCGATCGCGGGCTTCGGCGAATCGAACGGCCACGGGCGCCGGCAGCCGGGGTATGAGGTGGTTTCGCGCCAGTCGAACCTGATCGTGGAATCGGCCAAGGCGGTTTCCGGCGCGCGGCTGCGCGAGATGTTGATCGATGAGATCAAGCGGCAGAACAAACCTTATGGCCTCTACTTCCGCGACATCACCAACGGGTTCACCACCACCAGCCGCGCCGGGCTGCAGGCCTTCAGCGTGGTTCCGGTGATCGTGTACAAGGTGTACGCCGACGGCCGGCCGGACGAGCTGGTGCGGGGCGCCGACATTGTGGGAACGCCGCTGGCGAGCTTCGCCAAAATCCTGGCTACGGGCGACAAGGCGGAGGTTTTCAACGGCTACTGCGGGGCGGAAAGCGGGAGCGTGCCGGTTTCCGCGGTGTCGCCGGCGATCCTGGTATCGGAAATCGAGATCGAGAAGAAAGCCAAGGGAAATGACCGGCCGCCGCTGCTCTCCGAGCCGGCGGCGCTCGAAAAAGGGGCGGGACGATGAAACGCGCCCTGCTGGCCGCGGCGGGCGCGGCGCTGGCGGCGCTGGCTTGCTGGGCGGCCGATGCTCCGGCGCCGGATCCGGTGCTGGCGGCGATGCGCGACGAAATCGCGCGCGCTGGCAAACTGACGGTTGCCAACCTGGACACCCCCTACTTCATTCAGTACGTGATGGACCAGGGGGATCTATTCAGCGTTTCGGCATCGCTTGGCGGGCTGGTATTGCGGCGCCGCGATCATATCCGGCTGCCGGAAATCCGGGTGCGCGTGGGCGATTATAAGTTCGACAACACGAATTTCGCCGGCGCGGCGGCGGGCACGCGGTACGACCTGGGCCGGTGGCCGCTCGATGATTCCTATGCGGTGCTGCGCCGCTACTTGTGGCTGGCGACCGATTCGGCATACAAGGGCGCCGTGGAAACCATCGCGCGCAAGCGGGCCGCGCTGCGCGATCTCACCGAGAGCAATCCGCTCGACGATTTTTCGCGCGCCCCGCGGCTGGAGTATATCCATGAGCTGGGCCGGCTGGGGATTGACGAAGACGCGTGGGCGGCGCGGGTGCGCGCCCTGTCGGCGGTCTTCGCCGGCTATCCGGGCGTGGTGGATTCGCGCGTGGAGCTGGACGCCGAGGCCGGCGGTTACTACGTGGTGAATTCCGAAGGCACGGTGGTGCGGGCGGCGGAAAACGCCGCCTGTTTGCGGGCGCGCGGAGTCTCGCGAGCCTCCGATGGCATGGTCATGCACGACGCGGTGACGTTCCTGGCATTCGACCCGGAGCACCTGCCGGGCGATGCCGCGATGAGCGGCGCAGTGCGCGCCATGGCGGAGAACCTGGAAGCGCTGGCGAAAGCCCGCAAAGGGGAAGATTACAGCGGCCCGGTGCTCTTCGAGGGCGCTGCCGGCGCGCAGATTTTCGCCGAAGTGCTGGGCCGCAACCTGGCGCTGCCGCGCAAACCGGAGGGCGGGCGCAACGGGTTTAACGCGAGCGAGCTCGAAGGCCGGCTGGGGGCGCGCATCCTGCCCGAATCCTTCGATGTTGTGGATGACCCGTCGCAGCAGGAGTGGCAGGGCCAGGCGCTGTTCGGCAGCTACGACGTGGATCGCGAAGGCGTGCAGGCGAAGGCGCTCACCCTGGTGACCAAGGGCGTCCTCAAGGATTTCCTGCTGACGCGGCAGCCGGTGCGAGGGTTTTCGGCGTCGAACGGCCGGGCGCGCCTGCCGGGGCCCTATGGCGCCGCCACCGCCGCGGCCGGCAACCTGTTCGTCAGCTCCTCGGAAGCGATGCCCGCGGGCGAGCTCAAGAAAAA
>Ga0335078_10009037_pt1 | contig 14793 bp, 14 predicted proteins | sample Lox_Sample_32_FD_206711 | JGI IMG/M metagenome (GOLD analysis project Ga0335078, IMG submission 206711) | Soil microbial communities from Loxahatchee National Wildlife Refuge, Florida, United States - Lox_Sample_3.2 | ecosystem: Environmental > Terrestrial > Soil > Wetlands | place: USA...
TGGTTCCCCGAGGTCGATGGCCTTCATGCCGCGAACCATGCCATCCGTGGGCTCCATGGCCACGCATTTCACGCGCCCCTCGCCCAGGTGCTGTTCGACTTCCGCAGTGACGTTGATTGGCTCCGGAACATCGAAGCCTTCCGATGTGATGCGCAGGGCATTGTAAATGGGCGGAAGATGCTCGCCTTCAAACGCCGCTACCAGGACGGGGCCGGTGATTTCTACCACTTTGCCTATGTGTTGCTCAGTACTCATGAGAATTCCTTTGTAGAGAAAAGTCGAAAGTCGGGAGTCCAAAGTCAAAACTGAAAGAAACACGTTTCGACTGCGATAGTGCGGGTAAGGGTCCGGCGACTTTCAACTTTCAACTCTCGACTTTCGACTGTTACGTTGCCGCCGCTCCGCTCACTACCTCGATGATCTCGCGCGTGATGGCCGCCTGGCGGACGCGATTCATGTGGAGCGTAAGGGAATCGATCAACTCTGCGGCGTTGTTTGTGGCCGCATCCATGGCGGTCATTTGAGCGGCCAGTTCCGCGGCCCGCGATTCGAGCAGCGCCCGGTAAACCTCGATCTCGAGGTAACGCGGCAGCAGCGCGCTGAATATTTCCGCGGGGGGTTGCTCGTAAATGTAATCGATCAGCACCTCCCCCGCAGCCGGTTCGACCGGCTTTATAGGCAGGTAGCGCTCAACGCGCACGCGCTGAGTCATGATCGACTTGAACTCGTTGTATATGAAATCGACCGCATCCACCTTTTTTTGCGTGTAGAGGTCTATGATCTCCTTCGAAATCTGTTGCGCGTGCGAGAACTCCAAATGCGCGAACACGTTGATATGCTCCGCGAGCATCTGGCGGGAGAGCCTCCGGATTGCATCGCGCCCTTTGCGGCCCACCGCAATTATCGCAACTTCCTTCTCGCCCCGCGACTCGATGTATTCCCGCGCCGCGCGGATCAGGTTGGCGTTGAATGCCCCACACAGGCCACGGTCGGCAGTGACGAGCACCAGCAGAACCTTCTCGATGGGCCGCACGGCAAGCAAAGGGTGCTCTCGCTGCTCGGTGCGGGCGGCCAGGCTTTCAAGCAGCGTCATCATCTGATTGGCATAAGGCCGAGCGTTGAAAATCGCATCCTGGGCGCGACGCAGACGAGCCGCCGCAACCATCTTCATGGCGCGGGTAATCTGCTGCGTGTTCTTCACGGATTTAATGCGGCGCCGAATATCAAGTAAAGTTGCCATGGCTCTTTCAAAGCCCGTGTAGCGGGCGACGTCATTTAGCCCACGGCGAAGCCGTGGGTAAGGAGCCGCGCCCTCAGAATCGCTTCAGCCCCGTCAGGGGCGGCATCGGGATTCGCCTTAGTCAAAAACATATCGAGGATCGTATACGACTCCATGTTTCTTCAGGAAAGTGATAACTTCCTGCTGAAAGGTCACTCTGCGGTGATGCTCTTCCTGATGTTCGATATAGCGTTTCACCGCCCCTAGTTGTGATTTGCTAACGCTGAATGCCGCATATCCCGTTTGCCAGGCAAAATCGCGCTGGTCAGGCCAGCGTTCTTTCGCCCACCCTGAAGAATTTGCTTTGACCTTTTCCATCACGGTGGCGATCGAGAGTGTGCGGGGTTGGTCGAACAGCATATGAACATGGTCCCCCGGGCCGTTCACCAGCAACGACTGACCTCCCAGTTCGTTCACAGTGCCGCCCAAATAGCGAAAAACCTCCTCGCGAATCTCATTAGTGTTGAGCCGGGCATGGCGGCCCTTGGTGCTGAAGAGCGCATGAATCAAGATGTTGGTGTACGTATGTGCCATGGACCAGCTTAATCCGTAGCGCCCGATGACGCCCCTCAACGGGGCTCCAAGCCCGCCGTCAGTTCCTTTCCCCACGGCTTCGCCGTGGGCTAAACGATGCCGCCCGCTTCGCGGGCTCTTTCAGGCCACTTTTTCCTTCTCCTTCCGGTCCGCCCGGAATTTGGCCTTGTACTCGTCGAGCATCTTGCGAATCTCCCCTCGTAAGGGCTCGTCAATCTGTTTCTTCTCGACGAGTTGGCTTCCCACCGAGGGGTAAGAGTTATCCATGAACTCGTAAAGCCCCTGCTCGAAGGCCAGACACTCTTCCACCGCCAGATCGTCGAGGTAGCCGTTGGTGCCCGCGAAAATGATCGTCACCTGCTTTTCCACGGGCTGCGGACTGTACTGCCCCTGCTTGAGTATTTCGGTCAATCTTTGACCGCGGTTGAGCTGAGCTTGCGTGGCTTTGTCGAGGTCGCCGCCGAATTGGGCGAAGGCAGCCACGTTATTGTACTGCGCGAGGTCCAGACGCAGCGTCCCGGCCACTTGCTTCATGGCTTTGATCTGTGCGTTGCCGCCCACGCGCGACACGGAGAGGCCCACATCCACTGCGGGCCGGACGCCACTGTTAAACAGGTCCGTCTGAAGGTAAATTTGGCCGTCCGTGATCGAGATGACGTTGGTGGGAATGTAGGCGGAGATGTCGCCGGCTTGCGTCTCAATGATGGGCAAAGCCGTCAATGATCCGCCTCCCAGCGCGCTGCTCAGTTTTGCGGCGCGCTCGAGCAATCGCGAGTGCAGATAGAACACGTCGCCGGGGTAAGCCTCGCGGCCGGGAGGGCGGCGCAGCAGCAGCGAGATCTCGCGATAAGCCACGGCGTGCTTGGAGAGGTCGTCGTAAAGGCACAGCGCGTGCCGGCCGGTGTCGCGGAAAAACTCACCCATGGCGCAACCCGCGTAGGGCGCGATGTACTGCATGGGGGCCGGGTCGGACGAACTTGCCTCCACCACGATGCTGTATTTCATCGCCTCGTGTTCTTCCAAAGTCTTAACCACTTGCGCGATGGTTGAACGCTTCTGGCCGATGGCTACGTAGATGCATATGACGTCGCCGCCTCGCTGGTTCAGAATCGTGTCAAGCATGACGGCGGTCTTGCCGGTCTGCCGGTCGCCGATGATCAGTTCGCGCTGGCCGCGCCCGATGGGGATCATGGCGTCAATGGCTTTGATTCCGGTCTGCAATGGCTCGCGCACCTTTTGCCTGTCAATCACGCCGGGGGCGAGTCTCTCAATGGAGAGATATTTCTCAGTCAGGATGGGACCCTTGTCGTCGACTGGACGGCCGAGCGCATCCACAACCCGCCCCACCAGCGCTTCGCCCACCGGCACCGACATGATGCGCTTGGTGCGCTTGACCGTGTCGCCTTCCTGAATCTTCACATAGTCGCCGAAGAGCACCGCGCTCACCCGGTCCTCTTCCAGGTTCAACGCCAAGCCGGCTACCTCGTGGGGCAGATCGAGCAGTTCGCCCGCCATGACGTTGTCCAGTCCATGGATGCGCGCCACACCGTCGCCGACGGAAATGACCGTGCCCACTTCAGCCACTGAGACGCCGCGGTCAAAGTGTTCAATCTGCTCGCGAATGATCTTGGTGATTTCGTCTGTCCTGATTTGTGGCATTTGCTTCCATCTCCCAGCCGCTACCCTCGTAAGGGCAACCCTTGTGGTTGCCCTCGGGCGGCCACAAGGGCCGCCCCTACACCGCAAGCTCTCGCAGTGGTTTCTCTAGCGCGCCATCAACTGCTCCCGGATGCGCTCGAGACTCCCCCGCACCGATCCGTCGTACACCGTACTCCCGATTTGCGCCATCAGTCCGCCCACGAGCCCGCTGTCGATCCTGAAATCGAGTTCAACCTGCTTGCCCGTGAGCTGTCTGAATCGCGCCGCCACGCTCTCGCGTTCGCTCGCGGACAGTTCCGACGAAGACGTGATAGTTACTTGCACAATTCCTTCCCGATCGTTTGAGATCTTCCGGTAGGCCTGAACGGCTTCTTCGAGCAAGGGCATCCGGTAGTTGGCGAGAAGAACTCGCAGAAAATTCAGCGTTACCTGAGATACGCCCAGCCACTGCCCAATCGCCTCCAATACCCTCACCTTTTGCGGCAGAGTCACTGCGGGCGAAACGAACACGGCGCGCAATTCCGGGCTCTCGCCATAAGCTTTTTCGAATTCCTCGAGCTCCCCAAGCACTTTGCGGTAATCGCCGCCAGGCCCGAGAACGTCGGCGAGGGCGCGGGCATATCGAGTTGCTATCACCATGGGCATGCGAATCTCGTAGTCGTAACGACGAGCTTACCTCGCCTGATGGCGGCGTAAAACCGCCTCTACCTCAATTCCGATGCGTGTCGGGCTTGACGCCAGCCACGAAATCAGCCACCAACTTCTTCCGCCCAGCATCGTCAAGGCGCCGGCGGATGATCTCTTCCGCCAGCTTGACGGCTTGATCGGCAGCGTACATCTTTAGTTCCACTTTCGCAGCCCGCGTTGCCGCTTCGGTCTGGGCGCGAGCGGACTGGATGATCTTTTCGGCCGCCTCGGCTCCCGCCAGCTTCAGTCGCTGGCGTTCGGCTTCCATTTCGCGGATGGCAGCCGTCTTGAACTCCCCTATCTCTTCTTCCAGGTGTTTCAACTTTTCTTCTACCGTTTTGAGCTGGGCCTGGGAAGCCTCCAAAGCCTTTCGGCCTTCTTCCAGGCCGGTGCGGATGGAGCGAGAGCGCTGAGCGAAGAAATCAGCCGCAGGCTTCCGCAGCAAGTACGCGAGCGCGCCCACCAGGATGGTGAGATTGATAATCTTGTAGATTAACTCACGCCCCTCATTTTTTCCTTCTTCGCCGGATGCGGCCGCGGCAGCGAAGGCGAGGCCGGCATGCAAGGAAGGCGTGCGCGCAGCAACTTGCACGCTTGCGAGCCCCAGACAAAAGGCCGCCAACAACCCTCCGACCAACGCGCGACGCGACCGGTCCCTCAAGGTCTTACCCCTCCCCCAGCGGCGCCCCCAGAACGGTAGAGGCGATCTCCCGGCCGAGCGACTCGCCGGCAGCCAGGAGTTCCTTTTGGCTTTTCGCCACTTCCGCTGCCAGGACGGCCTGAGTTTCTTTGAACAATGCCTCCGACTGCTGGCGCGCTTTGTCGAGGGCCGCTTGCCGATCCTCGAGCATGGAGCGCCTGGCGGCCTCCCGCTGGCGGTACACTTCCTGACGCGCCGCCTGGAAAGTGGCTTCGTACTGGCGCGCTTTCTCCTCCGCTGCCGCCGCCTGCTCGCGGGCTCGCGCCATCGCGCCTGTGGTTTCTTCTTCTCGCTTCCGCATCACGGCCGTCAGCGGCTTAACCAGGAACCGGTTGAAGATGACGAAAAGCGCGAAGACAAAGATAACCGTCGGAACAGTCGAGATAAAGAGATTCGCGAGTATGGACAAAATGCCGCCCATAGCTAAAGTGCACCCTCACATGTATCTATCGGCAGTCTCGTCAAAGACAGGAAATTTAGCACGCCCTTTTCAGGAGTGTCAAGGAATCACAAATAATGAGTAGTGTCTCACTCTGAATTCGTAGTGCGAGTTCACCTCGCCCAATGGACGCACAAGCTAGCTGCGGAAGAAGTTCCGAGGCCGGTTATCCTGAGTGGAGCGAAGGGTCTGCTTTTCTTCGGGGCCTATGAACGCTTGGTGCGGCGGCGCCGGGCGGGGCGGCCGGGGACGACGCGGCGTTCGAGAACGTTCGAGCGGCCCAGGCGATATTCGCGGTGGTAGTCTTCGGAAAGATTGGTGATGCGCACCACTACGGCCCCGTTCGAATCGCAGGAGTAACTCTCTTCGATCTCCTGGTTTCCGTTAAGGGTGCGCGCCACCTCGGAATCGCTGAGCGAAGGGGCATCGCGGAGAGCAGGATCGAAGGGGAAGAGGATGTCGCCCCAGGCCACGATGTCACCGGCGGGGCGCGCGTCGTCGGAAAGTTGCGCGCACTCGAGATAACGGAAGTGGCCGATGTTATGGGCGGGCCGGTAGCTGCGGACCTCGCGGAGCGGCGGCTGGCTCGGTCCGGGAAGGACAACGCCTTTCTTGAAGATCGGGTCGAACACGGCGGTGCGCCCGGCCTCGCCCTCGCGCCAAACTCCAAAATAGCGTGTGAAGCGGTCGCGCAGCTGGTAGCCGGCCTCGGCGTCGGCCTGAATGGCCAGCCCGATGGCAGTGGCGAAGCGCGTGTAGGCGGAACGGCGCACGGAGCGCCCGAAAACTTCGCGCAGCATGCGGGCGACGAGGGGTAGTTCGCTGGCGCCCCCGGTGACGTAGAGCGTATCGATGTGGGCCTCGCTCGCCGGCGCGCGCGGGCCGAGCCCCTGCGATTCCATCAGGCTTTCGACGGCGTGAATGGTCTCCTGAACGGCGGGACGGCAGTTCTGGTAGAAATCGGCGGTGGCGACGGTGGTGGACCCCCATCCCGGGCGGACCTTGTCGAGGTCCACGTGGATAAGGCGCGTATTGGGATGGAGCGCTTCCTTTTTCTCCCGGCACTCTTCGTGCAGCCGGAATAGCTCGGCCTGCGTCAGCGAATCGCGCTGCGCCGCCGAAATGCCCGCCGAGTCGAGGACGAGTTCGGCAAGGTACTCGTCAAAATCGTCGCCGCCCAGTGATTCGATCCCTTCCGAGGCCAGCACGGCGTGCTCGTGCCCACACAGTCTCACCAGGGAAGCGTCGAAGGTGCCGCCGCCCAGGTCGTAAACCAGAATGTGCTCTTCCTCGTGGGCGGAAGAATCGCGGCGGCGGTGGCCAAATTCAATGCTGGCAGCGGAGGGTTCGTTCAGCAGGCCAAGCACCTCAAAGCCGGCGCTGCGAAACATGTCCGTGGTCAGGAAGCGTTGGTTGCTATTGGCATTGGCAGGAACGCCCAGCATCGTTTCAAAAGGTTCGGACTCCCGCGCGGGCAGGTTGGAGTGTTTCAGCAGGCTCTGGCGGAGCGACGAGCACAGTCCCACCAGCAGGGTTTTCAGCGGCATGACCTGGCCGGCAATTTCCACCTCGCTCGCAAGACTGGCCGAGCCCAGCACGCGCTTGAGCGAACGGATGACCGTCCAGCCCGGCTCTTCCTGAACCGCCCAGGCGTCCCAGCCGAAGAGCATTTGGGAGCCCTGGACAGCGACGAGCGGCGGAAACCAATCGCGCGCCTCGCCCTCAGGCGTTTCGAAGGTGACCACCGGATAATTGCCGGCGTCTACAAATGCCACCACGATCCGGGTGGTGCCGAAATCGATTCCCAGTCTCATCGTTTTGCCGTGTGAAGCAGCTTCATAATTATTATAGTGGGATTTGCGATTCTGACCATACCGAAGTGCGTTGCTTCTCCGGAGCCCCGTTAGGGGCGGCAGAGATTAGCCCAGGGTGTAAGAAGCTGTGAAAAACCGATGCCTGTCATCCTGAGCGCAGCGAAGGATCCCGGCAGTTTCTCATGATTCAGCGATTTGCGAACGACTGCAGAGATCCTTCGCTGCGCTCAGAGCGTGTGACTTTTTCAGTTTTGAGTGGCACTGGCGCCGCCCAACCTGTCATCCTGAGCGAGAGCGAAGGATCTGCAGTTCGCCGAGCATCGTGAAATCAAGAAAATGCAGATCCTTCGTCGCCTGCGGCTCCTCAGGATGACATCTGGTGTTTGGTCGAACTGAATAAAGTCACAAGCGCTCAGGATGACACCTTTCGAATTTCTTCATACCTTCATAGCCTTTCCGCAAGACAGGGCGGCAGAGCCGCGCAAGGGACGCCGTAAACCGGCAAATTTGCCTGTTCTGTGGCCAGCGCATTGACCGAATTCGCAATTTGAGCAATTATCTACGCACTCGTCGAGGAGAGATCATGAGCGCGCGTCCGAAGATCATGGGTGTCATCCCCGCACGGTTGGGATCGACGCGGCTGCCGGGCAAGGTGCTGCGGGAAATCGCAGGCAAGCCGATGGTCTACTGGGTGTATTACCATTCACGGCGCTCGCCGCTGCTCGATGAACTGGTGGTGGCTACGGAAGACGAGGAAGTGAGGCATTACTGCGAGTCACAGGCGATTCCCGTCACCCTCACGGGACGCCACCCGTCGCCCACGGATCGCGTCCACGAGGTGATGACGCGGACGGACGCGGACATCTACGCGAATATTCAGGGAGACGAGCCGATGCTGCGGCCCTCCCACTTCGAACTTCTCCTCACCCCGTTTTTCGAGGGAGATGTCCAGGTGACGACGTTGAAGGTGGCCATGAACGCCGCGGCGGCTGAGGAACCCGGCAACGTCAAGGTGGTTACCGACTACGCCGGACGGGCGCTTTACTTCTCACGCTACCCCATCCCTTACGACCGCGACGCCCAAGGCGGGATTCAGCATTACAAGCACATGGGAATTTACGCCTACACCCGGGCGGCGCTCGCCGCATTTCATTCCTGGCCGCAATCCTCGCTGGAGCTCGCGGAAAAACTTGACCAATTACGCTTTCTCCAGAACGGCATTCCCATCAGAGTGGCCGAGACGCCGTATGACACCATCGGGGTGGACACGGAAGAGGATTTTGAACAGGTGAATGCCCTCTTCCGAGACGGTCGATTTCCGATTGTCGATTGACGATTGCGAAGCGCCGTGGAGTGCGGCAGCGAAACTCCCGCCGTTCCGCCGCGATTCCAAGGCGGCAGCGTCGCTGCCGCACTCCACGGTCAATCCTTCCGCTGCTTGCGCTCTTTCACCCAACCAGGCTTCGTGACCTGGCGGCTGCGCGCGATGGCGAGCGAATCGGGCGGCACGTCTTCGCTGATGGTCGAGCCGGCGCCGGTGTACGAACCTTGTCCGACGCGCACCGGGGCCACCAGCATGTTGCCGCTGCCGATGAAGACTCCGTCTTCGATGACGGTAGGATACTTCTTAACCCCGTCGTAATTGCAGGTGATGGTTCCGGCGCCGATATTAACCTTCTGGCCCAGCGTGGCGTCGCCAAGGTAGGTGAGGTGTTGAGCCTTACTGCCCCGGCCCACGCGTGATTTCTTCACTTCCACGAAATTGCCGATGCGCGCGTTCTCTTCGATCACCGCGTTTTCGCGCAAGCGCGCGAAAGGGCCGAGTGCCGCGCCAGGCCCAACCTCGGAGTTCGAGATCACGCAAAAGGGCCGCAGGGTCACGCGGTCGGCAAGCGATGAGTCGGTGACGACGCAGCCCTGTTGCACGTGGCAGTCGCGTCCCAGGCGCGTCCCGCCCAAAAGGCTCGCGCCCGGCTCGATCACCGTGTCCTGGCCGACTTCCACGTCCGGGTCGATATAGGTGGCCTGGGGATCGACCACGGTCACGCCCTGGCGCATGAGAGCTACGGCCTTGTGCAGCCGCAAATGCCTCTCAATCTCGGCTAGTTCGACGCGGTCGTTGGCGCCCAGCACCTCGCGCGAGTCGGCCACGGGGAAGGCGGTTACCTTCAGCCGATGCCGGTTGAAAATCTCGACGAGGTCCGTCAATAGATATTCCTTCTGGGCGTTCTCCGCCGTCAGTTCGCCGAGATGCTTCAGCAAATGGGTTCGCGAGAAGCAAATGATTCCGGAGTTGATTTCGTGGATCCGCTTCTGGTCGGGCGTTGCAACTTTCTCTTCCACGATGGCTCGCACGCGGTCGCGATCGCGCACGATGCGTCCGTAGCCGGTGGGGTACTCAAGGCGAGTAGTCAAGATGGTTGCGGCGGCGCGCGCCTTGCGGTGGATCTCGGCCAGGTGCATGAGTGTTTCCGGGCGCAGCAGCGGAGCGTCGCCCACCAGCACCAGCACCGCCGCGCTGGGGCATTTCTCGAGGTCCTGGCGGGCCATCATCACCGCGTGCCCCGTGCCCAGTTGCTCGTTCTGCTCGATGAAAACAAGGCCTTGGCGGGCAAAAGCTTTGCGTAACTCTTCCTTCTCGTGGCCGATGATCATGTAGAGGCGGTCGGGTCTTGCCGCCTGTGCGGCTCGCAGAATGTGCTCGCCCAAAAACCGCCCCGCCAGCCGGTGCAGCATCTTCGAGTGTTCGGATTTGAAGCGCGTCGCTTTGCCCGCAGCCAGGATCAGGATGGAAAAGTTCCGGTCAGACATTTCGCTCTCCGCAGCCTCGGGGTGAGTTTCGCCTGCGATAGGAGCTAAAAACCAAAGCCGCCGTGATTATTATACACTCCGCCGTTGAGCCGGCTGCACACCGGGGGGCAGTTTGGAGTGGAACTTTATCGCGGTGACCGCTGGGTCGAGTCAGGCTCGCACCATATCCAGGGCCGTGAAATCGACCTCGAGCGATCCGCTCTGAAACGCCTTGACGAACGCTTTCACCACGCCCGGGTCAAAGTCTGTTCCCGCGCCCTTGGCGATAGCCTCTTTGGCGGCGATCGGCGACATGGCCTTGGCGTAAGGCCGATCGCTGGTCATGGCGTCGTACACGTCGGCGACCGCAATGACGCGCGCCTCGAGCGGAATGTCGTCTCCCTTGGTCGGGTGGTAACCCGAGCCATCGAACCGATCGTGATGGGCCAGGATAATCGGGATGATGCGGTTTAGCCTGCCCCTTACCGGCTCTATCTGCATCGCCCCCTTCTCCACGTGCTTCTTCATTTCCTCGTATTCACTGGCCGTGAAGCGTTCTGCCTTGTGCAGAAGCTCACGGGAGGTATCCAGCTTGCCGAGGTCGTGCAGCAAGGAGGCATCCCAGACATCGTCCACGCGGTCTGAATCGAATCCCATACACTTGGCGATTGTCGTAGCGTAGGCCGCCACACGGAAGGAATGGTCGTGCGTGTACTTATCGTGTGCGGTCATTTGGCGGAGGATGACCACAATACCCTTGTAGGCCTCACGCAACTCGACGATCTGCGATTGCTTCTTCTCATAGAGCGTGCCCATGGCGTAGGCAATCACCAGCAACGTTCCGCCCCAGACTGCAATGTCCCACCACTTCTCCGCCACTATTCTGACCCGCCCCTCCACCGTGAATAATCCCGGGTTTGTGTACACGATCAGCACGACCAATAAGAGGCTGAGCAAAGCCGTCAACGTCGCGTGACGGCGCCCGCGAAAGTACGCGGCGTACACCGAAGGCAAGACGTAGAATCCCAGGAGCATGCGGTCGGACGAAATCAGGTAGTTTACTCCCGCGAGGATGGCGAACATCATCAACAACAGCCATAGTTCTTTGTTCACCTCCTGGAACTGACGTACGATTTTCGACCCCATAGATTAGAACCTCCTCACGCGATCGGTAATGTACACATGATTACCTATTGATGCAATGGTACTAAAGGGCCTTCTGACAGCTTGGAGTAGCACTAGGGTCCCTTCAGGTTCGCGGGTGGCGCGTTGAGCCGGAGACGGGCTACTCGGGATTTCACCATGAGAAACAAGGCGATAACGGGGCTTGACAGGGTGGGGTTGGCATAGTATATTGTACATGTACATTAGACTATGAGCAGCCACCCTCCTGTGCTCCAGATTGACTTGGCCTCCGAATTGCCCGCTTCCGAGCAGATCGTCCGTGGCCTGCGCGCCGCCCTTGTGGCCGGCCAGTTCCAGCCCGGCGACCAACTACCTTCGGTTCGCCAACTCGCCATGGATCTCGGCGTTCACCACAATACCGTGGCCGGGGCTTACCGGCAGTTGGCCGAGGAAGGCTGGCTCGATTTGCGGCGCGGGCGCGGCGCCACGGTCATTGAGCGGCCCGCGCCGGCTCCCACCCTGCGCGCCGAGGCCGAATTCCGCCGGCGGCTGGATGAGGTGGTTGTAAAAGCGCTTGCCGAGGGGGTGCCCGCGGGTGTGGTGGTCCGCGGGTTTACAGTTCTGCTCCAGAAGCTCGAGAAAGCCGAGCGGCCATGAAGCGATTTCAGACTGCGGCCACAGTGTGAGAGGAGCTGAGGCCTTCAGAATGTGTCATCCTGAGCGCAGCGAAGGATCCCTGTCGTTGCCTGCAAGTTGCTGAACTTGGAAAACTGCAGAGATTCTTCGCGTCGCTCAGAATGACATGGTTCGCGGGTTTTCCTCAGCCCGTGAAGAGCACCGCCAGGCACAGGCTGGCAGTTGATGCCTGGCCCCGGAGAATTAAGATGAATACCGAATGGTACTTGATGCCGAGCCTGATCATGGCTTTTGTGATCGTGCTCTGCCTCGTTCTGTATTACTTGATGCCGCGCATGACGCGTCCGGACGTCTACTTTGCGGTGACGGTACCCTCCGAGTTTCGCGATTCGGCAGAGGGTTGGTCCATTCTCAAACGCTACCGCCTGGCAGTGGGGATCGCTAGCCTTTTGGGCCTGCTCGTTGTCCTGGCTCCGGCGCGCACTGGGGAATCTAACTTGGCGCTGGTCATGTCTCTCGCTGGGCTACTCGTGCAGGGCGCCGGCGTTTTCTTCGCTTATTATCGTGCCCGGCGGCAGGTCTTGCCCCACGCTGTCGCTCCGGCAACGGTCAGGGAGGCGGCGCTCGAGCCGCGGCCGGCGCGCTTGCCGGGTGGATGGCTTCTGCAGTTTCCTCCCTTCGCCATTCTGGCAACAGCGGGGATCTGGCTGGGCGCGCACTGGGACGAGATTCCGGCGACTTTCCCAATCCACTGGGGAGGTAACGGTCAGCCCAATAACTGGAGTACCCGCACTCTTACCGGAGTCTACGGGTCGCTGCTGATGGGACTAGTCATGTGCGCGTTTATGGGTTTCCTCGCTTATGCTCTCCCTCGCTGGTCTCGCCCCATCGAAGCGGCCGGAACGCGGGGCGAACGCGAGCGCCGTTTTCGGAAAATGGTCGGCTCGATTTTGGTGGCCACTCAGTATCTCGTGGCGCTGCAGTTTGCCTGGATCGGGCTCACGCCGTTGTCTCGCCCGCAGGTGGGTCCGCCGGGCGTCGTCCCCATACTCGTTATCGCGTTCGGCTTCGTGGTAGCGGTCGTGGTGTTCGTGACGCGTTACGGTCAAGGCGGAACGCGCCTGGCCGGCGCCGCGGCCGCTACCTCCGGCGGCACGCCTCCGGTCGGTGACCGCACACCCGACAAGTATTGGAAGCTGGGCTTGTTTTACATCAATCGAGACGATCCGGCGGTATTTATTGAAAAGCGATTTGGGATTGGCTACACGGTTAACTTCGGCCATCCGAGCGTTTGGATCGGCTTGGCCGTACTGGTGGCGGTCACGGTGGCTGTGGTGCTTCTCGTCCCGTCGCAGCACCATCCGTAGGAGTTGAGAGTCGAAAGTCAGGAGTCAGGAGTCAGGAGTCAGGAGTCAGGAGTCAGGAGTCAGGAGTCAGGAGTACTGCTTCTTAACTCTCCGAACCGTGACTTTCAACTCTCGACTTTCGACTCTCGACTTTTGACCCCTCGACTTTCGACTAACCGCAGCAGCAACTTCGCCAATTGAGCCGGGTTGTGACGGGCCACTCGGTCTTCGAGAAGGACATTCGCAAGCACGGGCTCGACACCCAGAGCGCGCACTTCCGCCAGGTCATTCTCGACAGGCGCCGCTCCATCCGCGGCGTATCGCCTCATGAGCGCGGTCGAGACTTTACAATTGTTCAGGATCACGGCATCGAAAAGCCTGCGGCCGGCATGTTCGTGCAGGGCGCGCACATGGTCGGCGGCGGAGTAACCTCGCGATTCCCCCGGTTGGGTCATGAGGTTGCAAATATAGACCTTGAGAGCTCTCGACCGAGCGATTTGTTGCGGAATGCCTTGCACCAGCAGATTGGGTATAAGCGATGTGTAGAGCGAGCCGGGACCGACCGTGATGAGATCGGCATGCTGGATCGCGGCCAGCGTTTCGGGCAATGGGCGGCAGCGGTTGGGGATGATGTGTAAGCGCTGAATGGGAATTGGAGTCTTTGTGATGCGCGATTCCCCGTAAATCATGCGGCCGTCACTTTGTTCAGCCTTCAACCGGACGTCGGAAAGAGTGGAGGGGTAGATTTCGCCTCGGATGGCCAGGACTTCGCTCGAAACCCGTACAGCCTTCGCGAAGTCGCGCGTGAGGTGGGTGAGGGCCACCAGAAACAGGTTGCCGAAGCTGTGGCCCCGCAGGCCGTGGCCCGATGAAAAGCGGTAGTTGAAGAGCTGGGTGAGGAGACGTTCGTCTTCAGCCAGGGCAACCATGCAATTGCGGATGTCGCCTGGCGGGAGAATTCGGAAGTCGCGCCGCAAACGCCCGGAGCTTCCCCCTTCATCGGTGACTGTAACGACCGCAGTGAGTCTGAAAATCTTTGCCTGACGGCCGAGGGGGTTGGTGATTCCAGGAAGATAAGCCTTCAATCCGCGCAAGAGGGTGGATAATCCCGTACCACCACCAATGGCTACGACTTGCATGATACTCCCGTGCGGCGGCGGCCGTGCGGCGTCTGGCTCGCGGGCGATGGCGGCTGGTAGTCGCCGTGATAGCCCGAACTAAAGCCCCGAATTGGAGACTAATTCCCGAAAGCGGACATCGGCTGCCAGCGTCTGGAAGTCTTCGTCGCGCCTGGCCTGGATGCGGTTCTGAGGCCGGAGAGCTATGGCCTCCTTCAGATTTTGCAGAGCGTCTTCCGCATCTCCGCGCAGCGAATAGGCGGCGGCCAACGCGTATCGAACGTGCTCGAGCTTGGGCGCCGACTTCTGGGCTTTGTTGAGGTACTCAATGGCGTCGTCAAGACGGCGGGAGTTCAAAGCTCCTACCCCCATCGTGTATAGATCTTCGGGCTTCTTCGGCGCAGGAACTGGGCGACTAAGTCTCTGCTCGCACAGACGAAGATGAACACGTGCCCTCTCCGCTACGCCTGCCACTCCACTCGATGCCAGCTTTTCGAATATTTCCTTGGCTTTTTCATAATTCTGTTTGTGGAGAGCGCGCGACCCGAGTTCGAAGTCCTTTACTGCGCTTTGAAACACCGCTCCAGGTTGCCGAAGTCCGGTTGTTTGCGGGATTACTTGATGACTGAAAACACGAGCCACTGAGCGAACGGAGGCGCCTGAAGC
>Ga0335078_10009038_pt1 | contig 14792 bp, 17 predicted proteins | sample Lox_Sample_32_FD_206711 | JGI IMG/M metagenome (GOLD analysis project Ga0335078, IMG submission 206711) | Soil microbial communities from Loxahatchee National Wildlife Refuge, Florida, United States - Lox_Sample_3.2 | ecosystem: Environmental > Terrestrial > Soil > Wetlands | place: USA...
TGCCCAAATCCTGATTGATGGCCGCCGCCACCGCTTCCGCGGTGCTGAAATTGGGATCGTTGAGCAGCAGCGCGAGCCGGGGCAATTTCTGCAGATCAACCGCGGTATCGCGCTCCACCAGGCCTCCCCCGGGAATGCGCCCGACGGTGGGATGGTTGACTTCTTTGGCGTTGCCTCCGGTGCCGGCGCGGTATCCGCCGACCACCAGCGCGCCCTGGGCCTCGGCATAGATGCGGCCATCCACTCCATAGAGCGGCGTGATCAGAAGCAGGCCGCCCTCGAGACTTTTGGCATCGCCGGTCGAAGAGACAGTGACATCCAAGGGCGTTCCCGGGCGGGCAAACGGGGGCAGGCTGGCAGTTACAAAAACCGAAGCCACATTCTTCACGATCATGGCGCTGGCGGTGACCTGCACGCCCATGCGCTGCAGCATATTGGCCAGGGTCTGGGTGGTGAAGATGGTCTGCTGGCGGTCGCCGGTGCCCTTGAGACCCACCACCATGCCATAGCCGACCAGCGGATTGGCGCGCACACCTTCGATGCTCGTGATATCGCGAACCAGCGACTTGTGGGTGACGTCCTCGGCCGCCGAGGAAAGTGGAATCAGCACCAGCACCAGAGCCACCGCGAAGAAAGCGAGTTTGCGCAACAAGCGATCCTCCTAAGCCCGCGACTAGAAACCGACGATGCGCAGAATCCAGCGCACCAGGGGATTGGGCGGACGCACGCCATCACTCAGCACGCCTTTGCCTTTCAGCTCAAGCTCGAGATTGGCCACCAGATTGGAGGAGATGCTGCCGTCGGGGGCGATGTCCCCGGGGCGCACCAGCCCGCGCACCAGCACGGTCTGCCTTTCATTGTTCATGGTCATTTCACGCTCAGCCTCGACCACCAGAACTCCGCTAGGAAGAACGGCGACCACGATGCCCGACAAACTGGTTTGCAGGGTGGAAGTGGTCGCCGCCTGCGACTTGCCGGCCAGAGTCTGCGAGGAATTGGGCGAGAACAGGCTTTGCACGCCGGTGGTCTTCAACTGCCCGCCGAGCGCGGTAATGCCGGAGCTGGCGTTGAGGGTGCGCGCGGTAGAGACGCTGCCGGCGCTCTGCGCGCTCAGGCTCTGATTGACGACGATCGTGATCGGGTCGCCGACGCGGGCGGCCTTGTAATCAGAGAAGAAGTGCACCAACGTGCCGTTATCGGTCCACAGGCTGCCCGGACTCGACGGCCGGAGATCGGGGACCTGCTGCTGCATGCGCTGGACATATTGCTGGCGGCTTTCTCCCTGCACGTGCTTCTGTTTGTCCTTGGCCGCAAGCGATGCGCTCAGCAGGAATTCGAGCGCCAGAGCGAAGATCAGCAATCGGTATCTCATGAACATCCTTCTAGCGAGTCGAAAGGCAGGTCTCAGAACTTGGCGCGCAGCACTCCGCCGCCCATGACTTCGCCGTAAAACATGTGGTGGCCGCCGGCGGCCCGCACCCGGATGGTCTGGCCCAACGCTCCGCTCTGCAGGCAAACCGCGGGAAGCGAAATGCGAATGCCGCCACTTTCGAGCACCAGAGTCGCAGTATCACCGGGCTGCTCGACTGGCGGCCGGATGGTGGCTGCTTTCAGCCGCGCGGGCGCGTATTCCGCGACGGCCAGCAATCGCGGGGAAGGTCGCGAGAAAGACCGCGGCGGCTCAGGCAGCGCGGGCGGTTGCTCCTGGGGCAGGCGCATCTCGGCCAGGAAACTGCCGCAGGCCGCGGGGTTTTGGCAACGCAGGCGAAACTCAACCAGGCGCCGCCGGGGATCAAGCGCGGTTCCCATCACTTCGAGCACCGGATTCTCGGAAAGAGACACTGGCCTTCCCGGCCAGCTCAGGGAAGAGTAGGCAAGCGGGGCGAATGCTTGGCCGCGAGCTGCAAGAAATTCGTCCACCGCACGCCCGATGGCATTCCCCGAAATCGGCCAGCTTTGCCGCTCCACTTCTACCCGCGCTGGAATGGAGAGTTCCTGCAACATCCTTGCCGGAAGGCTGGCCAGCAGTTGCTGCCGGGTGAAAATTCGCAAGCTGCCGGGCTGCGGAGCAGCGCCCAGCGCGATGCCGGCCGCGGCCATCCTCAACTGCGGCGGTGCGTCCTTGGGCAGCAGGTCGCAGAGGCGAAGTTCCGCACCCGGCACCGTGGCCGCCTCCGGCAGAGAAAGCTTCTGCTCCGAGCGCGCGAACAGCGCCGCCCACAGCAGCATCAGGCCGAGAACGATCCAGAACTTCACCACGCCTCCTTCGGCTTATCAGTGCGAGAGATTATTGAGCTCCTGCAGCATCTCGTCGGCGGCCTGCACCACCCGCGAGTTAGCTTCGTAAGAGCGCTGGGCCAGAATCATCTGAATGAATTCCTCGACCACATCCACATTGGACTGCTCCAGATATCCCTGCTGAATGGTGCCCAAACCATCGCTGCCTCCGGGAGTGCCGACGATCGGGTCCCCGGAAGCGGTGGTGGCGAGAAACAGATTCTGCCCAATGCTGTTCAGCCCGCCGGGATTGGGAAACAACGCCAGCTGAATCGAACCGACCTGCTGCGACTGGGTCTGGCCGGGCGTATCCACGCTCACCGTGCCGTCAGTTCCGACGGTGATGGAGGTGGCGTTGGTGGGAATGGTCACGCCCGGCTCGAGGGGATTGCCATCGGAGGTAACGATGTTGCCCTGCTGATCGAGATGAAAGGCGCCGCTGCGGGTGTAGCCGATCTCGCCCGTGGGCAGCGTCACCTGAAAGAATCCCTCGCCCTGAATGGTGAGATCGAGGGGATTGCCGGTGGCGCTGAAGTCTCCCTGCTGCTGAATGATCTCCGAGGCGGCGGTGCGCGTGCCCAAGCCAATCTGCAGGCCGGCTACGACCGTGGTCTGCTGGGTGGCGGCGGCCCCGGGCGCGACCAGATTCTGGTAAAGCAGGTCCTGAAACTGCAGGCGGCGGCGGCGAAAGCCGGCGGTTGAGGAGTTGGCCAGATTGTTGGCGACATTATCGAGGTTCAGCTGCTGCGCCGTCATGCCGCTGGCCGCAGTGTAGAGCGCTCGAAACATTCGCTTCCTCCGGCTAGACGCGGGGCAGATCCTGCGCGGCCACGCGGTTGAATTCGTTGTAGTAAGCGGAAAGCGCGCGCTCCATCATGTCGGCCTGGCGCTGCACCACGATCAGGCTGACGGTGGCGGCAACCGGGTTGACGTTGGAAGCTTCGAGCATTCCCTGGCGCACGTAAGCGCCGGCCGCGGTGCGGACAGAATTTGCCGGCGCCGAGTAGTACGACGTTCCTTCCGCGACCGGCGAAGTGCCGGGGGCAAACTCGACGATGCGCAGCTTCCCGGCCGTGGCCCCGGCGCTGGAAATGGTGCCGTCGGCGCTGATCGAGACCGGCCCCGCGGGCAGTACGATCACTCCCTGGTCTCCCATGACCGGGTCTCCCGTGCTGCTAATCAATTGCCCTTTGGTCGAAACCTGAAAGCTGCCATTGCGCGTGTAGCGCACGCCGGCCGCGGTCTGTACCACGAAGTAGCCGTTGCCTTCGAGGGCCAGGTCGAGGGGATTTCCCGTGCGCTCGAGATTGCCGGGGCTCGAATCGATGCGGCTGCCGCCGAGCACGTCGAAGTCATTGATGGCAAAATTCAGCGGGTTCGCGCCGGCGGCGGGTGCGCCCGCGAGCAGCGAGCGAAACGTGGGCTGCTGGCCGTGGTAAGCGGTGGTGCCCAGGTTAGCGAGATTGTTGGCGACGATGTCGAGCGCCTGGGTCTGCGCCATCAGCCCGGCGCAGGCCGCATAATATCCGCTGTTCACTCTGCCCTCCACCCAGGCTTTTGCACGTAGCGCGCCAGTGAGAGGCAGGCGTGGCTTTTGAAGCGCTTACAGGAAGAATGGCAAGGCCAAGAGGCAGAAAGGTGCGGGCACAGGTTGGAAGCCTTTGCCGCTAAAGACGGGTTCGCCCGGCAAAGCTTGCCGAAAGCGCGGTCTAATTTCTAGGAGTGCACTTCTTTAGGAATGAACTTTTTTTAGGAGTGAACCTCCAGGGCGACTACGATGGGGGACCCTTCGAAAGTGAACGTGACCTCCAGCGGCCCGGCGTCGGCCAGGGAGTGGAAGCTGTAGTCCGCGCCGGTGATCACCGTGGGCACGGAAAGCATGCAGCGGTCGGCCATGCCGGTAAGCTTATTTTTGAAGTTGCCGGCAATCATGTTGCAAACCTCGCCCAGCGCGTCCCACATGTGCTCATCGGCCTGCTTGGGATCCACACCAAGCATCTTAGAAGCCATTAAGGTAGCGGATTGTGCGCTGCAGCGCAGGGTCAGAACCCCGCACAACTGGCCCGCAAGACCGACCATGGCGGTGAATTCGGGTGGCACCGCTTCCTGAGCCTGCAGCGGCTCCAGCTTGCAGCCCAGCATGATCTCAAAGACTTCCCGGCAGGCAAGCTCCAGGAAGGGAAGCCACTCTTCCGGCGCCCCGTGGCTGGCGATGAGTTCGTCGGCAGATTTCATTTCTTCTCTTCCAGAAGGGGAATGACGTGCTCTTTTACCTGTTCGGGAGTGAAGGGTTTCCGGATGTAGCCGCGCGCCCCTACCGAGAGCGCCTGCACCACGTGGGATTCACTGCCCTCGGTGGTGATCATGACCACAGGAACGTTCTTGGCGTTCTGCACGCCTTGCAGCTGGCGGAGGAACTCGATGCCATCCATCACGGGCATGTTGATATCGCAGAGGATCAGGTCCACGCTGGATTCATTGATCGCCCCCAGGCCTTCGGCGCCGTTTGAGGCTTCGCGGACTTCCGCCAAATCAATGCCGGCCTGGCGCAGGGAACGCTCCACGATCTTTCTCATGACTGAGGAATCATCCACGATGAGCGCGCGTATCTTTTTCATAACCGCAGGCCTGCTGCCTGGGTGCATGCCTCGAGGTTCATGGCCGGGACTGTTCCTTCCGCATGTCTAAGCATGCCCGTACCGGTGCCGTCTGTGGCCCAATGACCTTCATCGGCACTTCCGCAGGGGACTTTACTGGAGATTTGCGGTTCCGGCTCCCGGCGGGGCCAGGCCCATCACCCGGCGGGAAGGTAAGCCGGCGGCGCGGGCAAGCCGGCCCCGAGGCTTTGGAAGGGCGCGGCGGGGCGTTCAAACAGCAGATTGGTAGAAGCCGTATCGCATTGCAGGCGCACCCAGATGTACGCCCCGCAGGTGACGATGCGGACCTGCCAGGCGCCCAGTTTGAGCGCGTAGCCGGAGGCGATGCGCGCCATCTCGGCCTGATCGCGCCGGCCGGGGAAGAGCAGGTCACTGGGGCGGCGCTCGTGGCTGAGGCGCTGCAGCACCCGGTCGAGGACGCTGGGGCTGAGCAGGCTGGCTTCGGTGCGGCAGCCAAGCATCTGCTCGATGGCGTAGAGCGCGGTGTAATCCACGCCTTCGGCGAAAGCGATGTAGAGCGCACGGGTGGCGGCCACGTAGTGCACCGGCAGCATGCGAAAAGCCTCCATCAGGCGCAGGGGAAGCATGTGGGCAGAGCGGGCATCCTCGGCGGCGAATGGGGGCAGGATGGGGCAGCCCCACTGCTGCCCCAGAGCAGCGATGACCTGCTGTTCGGTGGCAAAGCCCAGGCGCTGCAGCCAGTCGCCCAGCCGCCCCTCGCCCCTCGAACGCTGGGCCTGCAAGGCGGAGCGCAGCTGGGAGTTGGTCAACTGGCCGCGGGAAAGCAGGAGCAATCCCAGGGGAACGCGGTGCCGCGGCGGCGGCGCCGGCAGAAGCCCGCTGCGGGCGCGGGCGAAAATTCCCTGCATTGCTCTCTCCAGACATTGCGGCCCGCAGTACCAGGCGGCATGAAGCCACACCCCGCCAGGGCGATGCCGCAGCCGCCGCCACAGGCCGCGGGCCCGGCCGCAGCCCGGGTCGGCACAGCGGGGCAGGAGCGCGCTCCAACAACTCGCGGCCTTCGCGGCCAGTGTGCGCACAGCGGTCATAGGCGATTGGTCCAGCGGGGTTTCATCCGCCGGCCCCCGGCGGAGGGGAAACTACTTCGAGCACGCGCAAGCCATAGTTTCCGTCCACCACGACGACTTCGCCACGGGCGATGAGTTTGCCATCGAGCAGAAGATCTGCCGGGTCCTGCACTTGCCGATCGAGTTCGACCACCGAGCCTGGTCCGAGCTCGAGAATTTCGCGCAGCAGCATGCGGCGGCCGCCAAAGCGAAGAGTCACATCCAACTCGACGTCCATGAGCAGGTCGAGTTTGCCGGCCGAGGCGCCCGCAGAGAGCTCAGGCGCTTCGGCCGGCGGTTGCGGCGCGGACTCCGCCGCGGGGGCGCGCAGGGCGGCCGCCAAGGCGGCGCTTACCTGCCATTCCAGCCACAGCCGGGTGGGGGCGCCGGCGGCGGAGGCGATGTAGCCGCTGGCGGCCGAGGACCATGACGGGGACTGGCCGAACTCCAGCCGCAGATGCACCTCGCCCCAGCGCGGAGCGAGGGCGGTGGCGGTTTGCCCGGCAATCTGCCGTACCAGTTCTTCCGCCGCTTCGCGATGCTCGGGCTTGAACTCGACCGCCGGATTTTGCGGTTCGCTGAGAAGCAGCTGGGCGAGTGTGAGCGTCGCGGTGGCGGGCAGGCGCAGGCTCATCTCGCCGCGCAGCGCGCCGGCGGCGGTAATCATCACCGGCAGGTCGGTTTTATCGGGAGGCGCAGCCTCGGGCGGTTCGGCCGGGAGCAGTTCCACGGGGAAGGCGGCGCCGGCCACCTGGCCCAGCACCTGGGTCATGCTCTCAGCCAGCGTCTGCATCCAGGCACGCAGCTCGGGATCGGGGAGAGAACCGTCGGCAGCGCTCATTTACCCGGCTCCCGCTCCTGCCGCTGCAGGGGGCAGCGTTCCAGCAACTGGGCCACCCGCCGGCCGCCGCGCCGGGCCACGGCCGCGGTAAACATTTTCTGATCACCGACCATAAGCGCGGCCTGCTGATCGGGGCGACGCCGCAGCAGCAGCAACTGCCCCGGGGCCAGCCCCACCAGCTCGTTCAAACGAACATAAATGGAGCTGAGGCCGAGCTCCACCTGGAAAGGTGAGTCCATCAGGCGGGCGCGCAACCGGGGCTCGGCATCCGAGCGCACTCGCGGCCGGGAGGGCGCCCAGCCCGCCGAGAGCTTGCGCAGCAGGGCGTTCGAGACCACTGCCGGCACCACCAGATTCAGCGTCCCCCGGCTCTCGGCGACGGTGATCTCGAAGCTGAGGGAAAGGGTCTTCTCTTCGGAGGGCATCAGGTGCTGCACCTGGTCGGGGCGCTGCCGCTGCTCGAATTGAAACTCCAGGCCCAGGGTCTGCCAGGCGACCTGCAACTCGCGGCAGATGATGCGCACCACAGTTTCCAGAATCTGCTCTTCGATCTCCGTGATCTCGCGCCCCGGGGGCGCGCCTTTGCCTTCGCCTCCCAGCAGCACATCAATCAGGGGAAAGGCCACGGGCAAGTCGAGCTGCAAGAGGGCGGTGGCATCGGCAGGAGCGAGGTGGCACGAGGCCAGGTAGGTGACCTCGGGAATGCGCTGCAGAAATTCCCCGTAGGTCAGGTGCTCGGCCGAAACCAGGGCGGCGGTAAAGGCTACCCTCAGGTAGGCGCCCAGGGAATGGGTCAGGTTGCGGGCAAAACCTTCGTGCAGGGTGTTGATAGCGCGCATCTGCCCCCGCCCGATCTGGCCTGCCTGGCGCACATCCCAGGTGCTGACGCTCTTCTGCCGCTGCCGGGGTTCGCCGCCGCGGCCGCCGCGCGCCGCCCGCACCATGGCGTCAATCTGTTCCTGGTTGAGTACCTTCTCGACCATCGGTTTCCCGCTACCGTGTTCTGGCTTCTAGCTTCGGGCCACTGTTTTCAGCCGCCCGATTTTCCCCCGCGCCATCGCGGTATTCATTTCCCTGAGCTCGCGATGAGTTCGAGCTGGGTCTCTCTCGCAGCATTCATTTCCTTGCCTCGCGGTGACGATTCGCGCCGTGCCTTCATTGCCGAAGGCTTGCCGCCCGTTTTCGAGCCAGCTCCTGGTTTTCAGCCGCCCGCGCCCGCCGCCATTCTGCCGGCGCCGGTGAGCTCGCTCAGGCGCGCCCGCAGGCGCACCACCGCCATCGAGTGAATCTGCGAGACCCGCGACTCGCCCACTCCCAGCACCGCCCCCACTTCCTTCATGGTGAGTTCTTCAAAGTAATAAAGGGCCAGCACCTGGCGCTCTTTTTCCGGCAACTCGGCGATGGCGCGCGCCAGCAGCTGTTTCATCTCCGAACGCAGGCAGAGCAGCAAGGGCGTCTCCTCGGGATTGTCGGGCAGGTACTCGCACAGGTCTTCTTCTTTGCCGTCGCGGGGCGAGGCCACGCGCAGGCTGCCGATTTCGAGTCCATTGATTTCCCCCAGCAGCAGCTGCAGGCCGCGCAGGTCCATGCCCAGCTCGACCGCCAGCTCCGGCTCCGAGGGATTGCGCCCCAACTGGGCGCGCAGCTTACTGTGCGCCTCCTCCAGGCGGCGGGCCTTGCGCCGCAGATCGCGCGGGCTCCAGTCCATTTCGCGCAGGCTGTCGAGGATGGCGCCGCGGATGCGGAACTTGGCGTAAGAGGCGAACTGCACGTGCTTGGAGCGGTCGAACTTGTGCAGCGCGTCAATCAGCCCAACCACGCCGGCGTGCACCAGGTCCTCGAGGGGAACGTGGCGGGGCAGGCGCTCGTGGATGCGGCGCGCGATGTAGCGCACCTGGGGAAGCTGCTCGACCAGCAGCCGCTCCCGCTCCGCCTCGCTGTGCCAGGCGGTGTAGGCCTTCTTGCTCGCTTCCGACATGTCTGGTCCTCAACTTCCACCTCCACAGAGCGGAATTTCCCGCCCTCCGGCCTATCGCACCACTCCTACCGACTGCACCGACACGGTGGGTGGAATCTCGACCGGAGAAAGCACTACTAACTTGGGGAGAACCGGCTCGAGCAGACGCTTCAAATGAAAGCGCGCCGGAGTAGGGCAGAGCAGTACCGGGGCCGCTACCGCCGCCTGCTCGCCCGCCAGGCGGCGCAGCCCGTCGAGCACGCGGCGGGCAAAGGAGGGCTGCAAGGCAGCCGGCGGCTCGGCGCCGGCCTGCGGGCTGAAGGCGCGCCCCAGCTCTTCTTCCAGGCTGCTATCGAGCGTGACCACGCGCAGGTGGCCGTCATCGCCCAAGAGCGGCCGCACCAGGGCGCGGCCCAGGGCCTGGCGCACGGCTTCGACCAGCAGCACCGGGTTCTTGGTAGCCGCGCTGGCATCGAGCAGGGTCTCAAGAATGGTGGGCAGGTCGCGCACCGAGACCTGCTCGCGCAACAGCTGCTGCAGGACTTTTTGCACCTCGCCCAGGCTAAGCAGCTTGGGAACCAGCTCTTCGACCAGCTTGGGATGGCTTTCCGCCAGGCGATCGAGCAGACGCTTGGCCTCCTGCCGGGTGAGCAGCTCGGCGGCGTGCTGCTTGATAACCTCGGCCAGGTGGGTGGCCAGCACCGAGGTCTGGTCCACGACGGCGTAGCCCTGGGCCAGCGCCTGGCTTTCGAGCGCGGGCGCAATCCAGAGGGCGGAGACGCCGAAGGCCGGCTCATGCGTGGGCGTGCCGGGCAGGGGCGGCGGCGAGATCTCGGAGCTGATGGCCAGGCGGTCGTTCTCATGCATCTCCCAGCGGGCGACTTCCACCCCGCGGATGGAAATCACATACTCCCGCGGCTTGAGCTTGGCGTTATCGGTGATGTGCACCGGGGGCACAATGAATCCCAGCTGCTGCGCCAGGTTGTGGCGCAGCGCCCGCACCCGCGCCAGCAACTGCCCGCCCTGGGGCGTATCCACCAGGGGCACCAGGCCATAGCCCACTTCGAGGCCAAGCTCATCCAGCTTGAGCAGCTCTTCAAAAGTCTCGGCGGCCGGCTTTTTGTCTTTTTCCTTTTCTTTGTCTTTTTCCTGGGCGTTCTCTTTGGCCGCGGCCGCCCCGGCCCGGGGGGCGCGCCAGGCCAGCAGCGCGGTGACCCCGCCGAGAACGAGAAACGATAACTTGGGCAGGCCGGGAATGGCGGCCAGGGTGAGCATGACCGCGGAAGCCAGAAACAGCGGACGCCGCCCGGAAAACAGCTGCTTGCCCAGATCGCCGGCCAGCCCGGCGTCGGAAGAGGCGCGGGTCACGACCATGCCCCCCGCCATCGAGACCAGCAGCGAGGGAATCATGGTTACCAGGCCATCGCCCACGGTGAGCACGGTGTAGGTGCGCAGCGCCTCGCGGAAGGGAACGTTGAGCTGAAACACCCCGATGAGGAAGCCGGCGATGATATTGACCGCGGTAATGAGGATGGTGGCCAGGGCGTCGCGCTGGTTGAAGCGGGCGGCGCCGTCCATGGCGCCGTAGAATTCGGCCTCGCGCGCGATCTGCTCGCGCCGGGCGCGGGCCTGGGCCTCGTCAATCAGGCCGGCATTCAGGTCGGCGTCAATCGCCATCTGCTTGCCGGGCAGGGCGTCGAGGGTGAAACGGGCGGTGACCTCGGCGGTGCGCACCGCGCCGTGGCTGACCACGATGTACTGGATGGCGATCAGGGCCACGAACAGGACAAACCCGACTACATAATTGCCGCCCACCACAAACTGGCCGAAGGCCTCGATGACGTGCCCGGCGGCGGCCGCGCCTTCATTGCCGTGCAGCAGAATGCGGCGGCTGGAGGCCAGGTTCAGCGACAGGCGGAAAAGCGTGAGCAGCAGCAGCAGGCTGGGAAAGACGGAGAACTGCGAGGGCCGCAGGATATTGAGCGCCGACAGCAGCACCAGCACGGAGGCGGTGATGCTGGTGGCCAACAGCAGGTCGAGCAGGAAGGCGGGCACCGGCACCAGCATCACGAAAACCAGCCCGACGGCGGCGATGGGCACGATCCACTCGACGGCGCCGCCGCTCCGGGCGCCGGGCAGCAAGGCTTCGGCCATGGCTTAGCGGCCTCCTTTTCTGCCCCGGGCGCTCGCGGCCCGCTCCTGAGCGCGGTAGATCGCGGCCAGAATGCCGGCGACCACGGCGTAGAGTTTGGGCGGAATGGACTGCCCGACCTCGACCGCGCGGTACAGGGCGTGCGCCAGCGGCGGGTTCTCCACCAGGGGAATCCCCTCCCAGCGGGCGATTTCTTTGATCTCCTGCGCCAGCCGGTTGCGTCCCTTGGCCACCACCACCGGGGCGGGCATCTCCGGCTTGTATTCGAGGGCGACGGCGAATTCGGCCGGGTTGGTGATGACCACGGCGGCGCGCTTGGCGTCTTCGAGCATGCGGCGGCGGCGCGCCGAGCGCTGCAGGCGGCGGATGCGCGCCTTCACCGTGGGATGGCCTTCGGTCTCCTTGTATTCATCTTTCAAGTCCTGGCGGCTCATGCGCAGCTCGCTTTCGAGCTTGCGGCGCTCGATCAGGTAATCGGCCCCCGCCCAGATCAGAAGCACCAGCGAGGATTTCCAGGCCACCTCGAAGACCCGCCCCAGGCTGAAGCCGGCGACTCCGCCGAGCGCCAGATGAGGCATGGTCAGGAGGGCGCGCCAGTCGCGCGTGAGCAGAGCGAGAGTCAGATAAACGATGGCCGCGCCGGGCAGCAGGGACTTGAGCAGACGGCCGAGCGCGGGCAGGGAGAAGAGCTGTTCGAGGCGGGTGGCGGGATTCAGCCGCTCCGGATTGAAGGCCAGGGCGGAGGGGGCAAAGACCAGCCCGCCCTGGGCCACGCCGCTGACCATGGCCGCCATCCAGGCCAGGCCCAGCACCAGCGCCCCCACTTGCAGCACCGGCAGGCTGGCCGCCATCAGCAGAGGAAGATCGCGTCCCAGATCGCCGCTGCCGGCGGCGTCGAGCACCGAGCCCAGCATGCCGCGCCACTCCCCGGCCAAGGCCGGCCCCCGCGCCCCCAGCAACAGTACCGCGGTGAGAGCGGAGAGGCTGCTGACCAGCTCGCGGCTGCGCGCAATCTGGCCTTTTTCCCGCGCCTTTTGCCGCCGCCGGGGTGTCGCCTGCTCGGTCTTGTTTGCTTCCGGCATTCCGCCTCAAGTCTTCCCCAGGGCCGGGTTCGGGTCCCGGCCCCTGGCCGCCGGCACGGCGCGCGTGCCCCTAGTGCGCCAGGTGCAGCCAGCGCTGGCTCAACCCCAGCGCCCAGGAAAAGTGCCGCTCCAGCAGGCGCGGCCAAAGAGCCAGGCTGCCGGCCAGAACCAGCAGCCCCAGGATGTTCTTCACCGACAAGCCGACAAACACCACCGGCAGTTGCGGCGAAGCCTTGCCCAGAAAGCCGAGGGCCACATCCGCCACCAGAGTGGCGGCCACCACGGGCGCCGCCATTTCAAGCGCCACCAGCCAGATGGCCGCGGCGGCGTGCCAAAGGCCCGCGCTCAGCGCCCGGCTGGAGAGTTCCGCCCCCGGCGGCAGATAGGCAAAGCTTGCGGCCAGGCCGCGCAGCACCCAGTGGTGCACGTCGAGCTCGAGAAAGATCAGCAGCGCCACCAGCTGGTGGAAGATCGAGAGCACCGGGGTATCCGCCTGGGTGGCGGGATCGAGAATGGTGATCAGCGAATATCCCGTCTGCACGCCCACGATCTGCCCCGCTCCTTCGACGGCATCAAACACAAATTGCAGCGTCCCCCCTAAAACCAGGCCAATGACAAATTCCCCGATCACCACGCGGACCCAGCCCACCGCATCCGCTTGCAGCCCCACCACGCCGACCACGGGGTAAAGCAGAGCGGTCAACACCACCGTGAACCCGGCTTTTACCAGTACGGCAATGCTGTCACTGCTCAAAAAGGGCGCGAACACCATGACCCCGGCAATGCGCGCGCCCACGAAAACCGCGGCCGCCACCACCGGCTCGAGATTCAGCGTGGGCATAAGTCCGCGGCCGCCGCTAGCGCAGAAACGGGCGAAAGTCGGAAAACATTCCGACGGTGAAAAAGCCCAGGCGGCGCACCATCCAGGGCAGCAGCAGGAAAATCGCCACCGCCACCGCCGCCAGCCGGGGCACGGTCGAAAGCGTGGTCTCCTGCAGCGAGGTCAGCACCTGCACGATGTTGATGCCCAGGCTGACCACGGTTGCGATCAGCAAAAGCGGCGCCGCCAGCCAGACCGCGGCTTCGAGCGTGCGCCGCGCCAGCTCGACCACCATATCCGCCGGCATCCCGTCTCTCCTTTCGCTTGCCGTCTTGCCGCTTGCCGCTTGCCGCCGGCCGGGTTCAATTGGCCATCCGCTCGGCGCTTTTTTTACCCGCCCGGTTCAGCGGAAGCTTTTCATCAGCGAGCCCACCAGCAGGTTCCAGCCATCCACCATGACGAAGAGAAAAATCTTGAGCGGGGTCGAGATCACCACCGGGGGCAGCTGCAGCATGCCGACCGAAGTGGTGATGGCGGCCACCACCATGTCCACCACCAGGAAAGGCAGATAGAGCGCCGCCCCGATCTGGAAGCCGGCTTTGAGCTCCGACAAAATGTAGGCCGGCACCACCACCCGCATGGCCAGATCGTCGGGCGTAGACGGGCGCGGCTGTTTCGACAACTCGAGAAAGAGTCCGAGATCCTTCTGCCGGGCATACTTGAGCATGAAGCGGCGCAGCGGCCCTTCGCCCCGCTCGACCGCCTGCATGGCATCCACCTGGCCCTGCTCGAAGGGCACGATGGCCTGCTCGCGAATGGCCTCGCCCACCGGCTGCATGAGAAAAAAAGTCAGAATCAGCGACAGCCCGATCAAGGTCTGGTTGGTGGGCGTGGTCTGCGTGCCCAGCGCCTGGCGCAGAAAGTGGAAGACCACCAGCAGGCGCACAAACGGCGTCATGGAGAGCACCAGCGCTGGCAGCAGGGTAAGCAGGGTGAGCAGGACGACAATGTTCCAAGGCACCGAGCCGCTGGCCGCGCCCGCCCGCCAAGCCAGGCCGGGAGCCGCCGGCGCCGCCGCCGCCCGCGTGCTGGCCAGCACAATCAGCCCTCCCGCCGACAGCAGGCGGCGCGGCAGTCTAGCCCTGAGCGCTCTCATTCTCCGCCTTCTCCCTGGCGTCCTGCCCCCTCGATGTCACTGCTTGCGCTTCCGGCAGCGCCACGGCTCTGTGCCATCTCGGCTAGAAGCGTCATCGAGCTCTGCGTCCCGCCGATCAGAAACCTCTGCTCTTCGAACTCGATGACGGCGACAAAGCGCCGCTCCCCCAGCGCCAGAGTCTCGCGCAGGCGCAGCTGGCGCGGCGGACGCGCCCGCCAGCAGCGCCCCACCAGCGCCCAGGCTCGCGCCAGGCCTTGCCCAAGACCGCGCCGGGCCCAGTGCCCAATTCCTTCCCCCGTGATTTGCAGCGTGCTCTCCATGCCCGCCTCTCTGCTTCGCTTCGCGCTTACGCCACCTCGGTCACCCGCACCGCCAGCCGGTCGCCCACCACCTCGAACTCACTCCAGGCCACCAGCTCTCCATTCACCCGCAGAGGCAGGTCGGCGCTAGCCTGCCAGTGGCTGTCAATCACAAAGCCCGGCCCCAGTTGCAGCAGGTCGCGAACCTTCAGCCCGGGCAACTCCAGCTCAACCGTCAAGTCGCACGGCAGAAGCTGCGCCTGCGCCCAGGCGGCGGAGGCCGGCGGGGCTGCGGTTGCGGGCTCGCGGGCGGGAGCAGGTTCGGCCATAGCTAGCGCTGCACCAGAAATTCCGTGAAGTAAATCTCCTCGACTTGCAGTTCCGGAGCCCGCTGCCGCAAGGCGGCCAGCAGCCGCAGCTTCAGCCGGTTTTTGCCGTCTTCGGTCAGAACATCGTCGGGGGTCGAGCGCGTCAGCACATCCAG
>Ga0335078_10009039_pt1 | contig 14792 bp, 15 predicted proteins | sample Lox_Sample_32_FD_206711 | JGI IMG/M metagenome (GOLD analysis project Ga0335078, IMG submission 206711) | Soil microbial communities from Loxahatchee National Wildlife Refuge, Florida, United States - Lox_Sample_3.2 | ecosystem: Environmental > Terrestrial > Soil > Wetlands | place: USA...
CGGGGAGTCCGAGCGGCTGACGGTCGGCGAGGTGCCGCCGTGGGACGCCGAGGCGACCTGAGCGCGCTCAGACCGGCGTGAGCCCGAGCTGACGCCCGACCAGGCTGCGCGTCCTGCCGCCGATCAGGCCGGCGATCCTGGTCAGCTCGACGGCCGCTGCCGCCTCGGGTGCCGCGAGGACGAGCGGCAGGCCCTCGTCGCCCGCTTCGCGCAGCCGCAGGTCGATCGGGACCTCGCCGAGCAGCGGCACCTCCGAGCCCACCAGCCGGGTCAGCGCCGCCGCGACCGACTGGCCGCCGCCCTTGCCGAACACCTCGATCCGCTCTCCGCAATGCGGGCACGGCAGATACGCCATATTTTCGATAACGCCCACCACGCGCTGGTGCAGCTGGCTGGCCAGCGACCCTGCCCGCTCGGCCACCTCGGCCGCCGCCGCCTGCGGTGTCGTCACCACGATCAGCTCGGCGCCTGGGATCAGGTGCCCGGCCGAGATGGCCACGTCGCCGGTGCCCGGTGGCAGGTCGAGCAGCAGGACGTCCAGGTCGCCCCAGTACACGTCGGCGAGGAACTGCTGCAGCAGGCGGTGCAGGATCGGGCCGCGCAGGGGCAGCGGCTCGTTGCCCTTTTTCAGCATGCCGCTTGAAATGGCCTTCACGCCGTGCGCCACCGGCGGCATGATCATCTGCTCGACCTGGGTCGGCTTGCCGGAGACGCCGAGCATCCGCGGCACGGAGTGACCGTAGATATCGGCGTCGAGCAACCCTACCTTCTGCCCGGACGCCGCGAGTGCCGCGGCCAGGTTGACCGTGACCGACGACTTACCCACGCCGCCCTTGCCGCTGGCGACCGCATAGACCTTGGTCAGCGAGGTGGGGCTGGCGAACGGTATCTCGCGTTCCGGCTTGCCGCCGCGGAGCCTGCTGGCGAGCTCGCCGCGCTGCTTGTCGCTCATCACGTCAAGCTCGACGCGGACCGCGCTGACGCCGGGCAGCGCGCCTACCGCGGCGCGCACGTCGCGGGTGATGGTGTCGCGCAGCGGGCAGCCTGAGACCGTCAGCCACACGTCTACCCGCACCGAGCCGTCCGGCCCGACCTCGACGTTCTTGACCATCCCCAGGTCGGTAATCGGTCGCCGGATCTCCGGGTCGAGCACGCCGGCCAGCGCCTGCATCACCTGCTCGACGCCCGGGGCGCCGGTCACCTGACCCGGCTGGGCGGCTGAGGCTGGCTCTGGCGGCGAAGTCGTGGACATGAACCCATGCTAGAAGGACCCGGCCACCTCATCGAACGGTCTGGCATAGGATCATCGGTCCATGACGAGCACCGACCGGCCGCGGCGGTCCTGCCTGACCGTTCCTGGCAGCAGCGAGCGGTTCCTCGCCAAGGCCGGTGAACTGACCGCTGACGAGGTGATACTCGACCTTGAGGACTCGGTCGCGCCGGCGGCGAAGGACCAGGCGCGGGCGCATGTCGCGGCGGCGGTCGGTGCGGGCATCTGGGGCAGCCGACTGCTTGCGGTCCGCGTCAACGACGTGACCAGCCAGTGGGCGCACCGCGACGTAATCGGCGTGGTCGAGCGGTCCGGCGGCCGGCTGGACGCTATCGTCCTGCCCAAGGTCACCTCGGCCGCCCACGTTACCTGGCTCGACCTGCTGCTCGGCCAGGTCGAGCGGGAGGCGGGCCTGGATTTCGGTCAGATCGCGATCGAGGCGCAGATCGAGGACGCCGCGGGCCTCGCCGCCGCCGACGCCATCGCCGCCGCATCGCCCAGGCTCGCTGCCCTGGTCTTCGGCCCGGCGGACTTCATGGCCAGCGTCGGGATGCGCTCACTGCGGATCGGCGCGCAGCCCGATGGCTACCCCGGCGGCGATGCGTTCCACTACCCGCTGATGCGCATCCTCGTCGCGGCCAGGGCGGCGGGCCTGCAGGCCATCGACGGGCCGTACGCGGCGATCGCGGACCTCAACGGACTCGCCACATCCTGCGCGAGCGCAGCCGCCCTGGGCTTCGACGGCAAATGGGTGGTCCACCCCGGTCAGATCGCCACGGCGAACGCCGCATTCACGCCCAGTCAGCAGGACTACGACCGGGCCGAGCTGATCATCGACGCCTATGCCCATGCCACGGCGACGCGGCGCGGCGCGGCGATGCTCGATGGCGAGATGATCGACGAGGCGTCGCGCAAGCTCGCCCTGGCCGCCGCGGCCCGCGGCCGCGCCGCCGGCCTGTCGAGGACCAAGCGCCGCACGCCGCACTGACCTGAGGGTCTATCCTCAGCCCTACCGTCGGCGGCCTATCGTCGACGTTCGACAGCGCTGGGGGCGGGCGTTTGCCAGCGACCCGGGCCGAGCATCGTACTAGCTGGGGTGCACGTGCGGCGATCGACCGACCGGACGCGGCGTTGAGGCGATGGACCTGACCTGCCCGCGCTGCGGTAGCCCGGCGACGCCGCCCAGTGACGCGGCAGGCAGCTGGCGGTGCGCCACGCACGGCGACATCTACCCGCTCTGGCAGGTGCCGGCCGTGTCGCCGCAAGGGCAGGCTGAGCTGACCGCCCGCGCTGTCGTTCCCGTCATGCTGCCCTGGCCGCTGCCCGACGGATGGCTGGTCAGCGGATTCGCCGCGGTCGGCGCCGAGACGAGCGGCGTCCGAGGCACGGTCGTCGCCCTGTCCGGGCCTAACCCGGTCGGCGGTCTGGCCGAGATGCTGCTGATCTGCGAGGAGCTCGGGGTAGGCCTCGGCGCCCACTGCGCGGGGATCGAAGGCCCCGATCCCGGTGCCGACCTCCTGGCCTGTTCCCCGCATGCGCAGGTCGAGCACGGCAACCACGAGTTCCCGCTCTGGCACGTGGACGCGCCGGGCTGCGCCGCGTTCGCCGGCGAGGTGATGGGCAGCTGGCTGTGGGTCCTGCTGTGGCCGGACACGGCGGGAACCATGCTGGTTGAGCCGATGCGGCTGATCGACCTGCGCGATCCAGGTCAGGAACTCGATCTGCCGTTCGGAGCCCGGTCGCCGCGCCTGCCCGGCTAGGACGGCTACAGTCGCCTCGTGCGCGCCGACCTGCACTGCCACAGCTCCGCATCTGACGGGACCAGGCCGCCCGCCGAGATGATGCGAAGAGCCGCGGCGGCCGGCCTCGACGTGATCGCGCTGACCGATCACGACACCGTGGCGGGAATCGCGCAGGCGGCCGCCGCGCTGCCGCCCTCGCTGACCCTGATTCCCGGCATGGAGCTCTCCTGCCGGCGCGACGAGCACAGCATTCACCTGCTCTGCTACCTGTTCGACCCGGACCACGCCGCGCTGGCCGCGCAGCGCCGCGCCCTCGCCGAGACCAGGATGGACCGGGCCAGGGCGATGGTCGGCAGGCTCGCCGAGCTCGGCGCGCCGGTGACCTGGGAGCAGGTGCGCGCGATCGCTGGCGACGCGGTGATCGGTCGGCCACATATCGCCAGGGCGATGGTCGAGTCCGGCGTGATCGCCTCGGCCGATCAGGCGTTCACGCCGGAGTGGATCGGGACGGGCGGCAGGGCCTACGTGCACAAGTACGCGCTCGACCCGGCGGAGGCGATCGCCCTCGTGCACAATGCGGGCGGCGTGACCGTGCTCGCCCACCCGTTCGCTGTCACCCGGGGCTGGACCGTGCCCGAGCGGCTGATCACCGATCTGGCGAGCTCCGGGCTGGACGGGGTCGAGGTCGCGCATCCCGACCACGACGCCGAGCAGCGCGCCGAGCTCGCGGCGCTCGCCCGCGGCCATGACCTGGCGGTGACCGGCGGAAGCGACGACCACGGAGAACTTACCGGCGACCGGGTGGGCTGCGAGTCGACCGATGCCCAGGACCTCGAGCAGCTGCTCGCCGCCGCGTCGGGCGCCCAGGTGATCACCGGGTGATCTCGTCGGCCGCCTGATCCTGAGCGGGGCCTGGGCGTTCGTCGCGACGACGCTGTTCGTGCGGCGCGTTGCCCCGGTTGGCGGCGCGGTCGCCTTTCGGTGCGGCTATTGTCGCAGTCGACGCCGCGCTCTGGCTGACGATGCGATTCTCCGCAGTGATACTCAGGGAGGCCGGGCGCCGGCCGGCCAGAGCCAACCCGGAGGGAGAGGCAGGGCGATGGACGCGAGGATCGAGCGGATCGCCGGTTCCGTCAACAGCTGGGTGGTCGGCGACGACGACGAGGTGATCGTCATCGATCCTGGCGAGTCGGCGTCTGAGGTGCTGCGTATCGTCGGCGAGCGCGAGGTGCTCGCGGTGATCTGCACGCACGGGCACGCGAGGCACGCCGCCGCCGCCTTTGAGGTGGCCAAGCGGGACGAGGCGCCGGTCGCGCTGCACGCGGCGGACCGGCTGACCTGGCGGGAGGCGCAGTCGGGCGCCGAGCCGGACATCTGGATCGAGGACGGCGGCCGGTTCGATGTGTCCGATGTCACCCTGGAGGTCATTCACGCGCCAGGGCACACCCCGGGGTCGGTCTGCCTGTACAGCGAGGAGCTGTCCGCGCTGTTCTCGGGCGACGTAGTGGGCGGGAACGGCCCGGTGCCGCACGAGGGCTACTTCGAGGACTTTCCGCGGCAGCTGAGCTCGATCGGCGCGAACGTGCTCACCCTGGACAAGAAGACGAGGATCCTGCCCGGCCACGGGGAGGAGAGCAGCGTCGAGGCCGCCGAGCGGCGGTTCGATTCCTGGGTCTCGGCCGGACCTGAGGGGCTGATCGACGAGTCAGCGGACTAGCCCGACGGTGGAGCAGCTTGGCTTCGAGGGAATGCCGCGGCGGCTCTACCCGTGCACGCCGAGCCGGCTGCGGGCGTGGCTTGACTGCCCGCGGCGATACCGGATGACCTACCTGGACCGCCCGGCGCCGCCGAAAGGGCCGCCATGGGCGCACAACAGCCTCGGCGCCAGCGTGCACAACGCGCTGGCCGGCTGGTGGCGGCTGCCCGTGGCCGAGCGGACGCCCGCGGCGGCCGTGTTGCTGCTTGAGCGTGGCTGGCTCACCGACGGATTCGCCGACGACGCCCAGTCCGCCCAGTACCTGCGCCGCTCGACCGCGATGGTGCGGGACTACGTGGCCCGGCTCGACCCGGCCTGCGAGCCGGCCGGGGTAGAGCGCACGGTCGGCACCAAGACCGACCTGATCGCGGTCTCCGGCCGGATCGACCGCCTCGACGACCGGCCGGTCGCCGGCCGCGAGCTGCGGCGCGAGCTTGTGGTGGTCGACTACAAGACCGGTCGGCGCCCGCTCACCGCGGACGACGCCCGATCCTCGCTCGCGCTCGCCCTGTACGCGGTTGCCGCAGGGCGGGTGCTGCGCCGGCCCTGCACGGCGGTGGAACTGCACCACCTGCCCACCGGGGAGGTGGCGCGCTGGGACCACACGGCCGACTCGCTCGGCCGGCAGCTGCGGCGGGCAGAGGACATCGCCGGCGAGTGCTCGGCCGCCGACGAGAGCTTCCGCGCCGAGCCGGAGTCCGGGCGCGGTGACGTGGTCTTCCCGCCGAGCCCGGGATCGTGGTGCGGCTGGTGCGACTTCCGCGCCCAGTGCGCGGAGGGCCGGGCCGCGTCGGCGCAGCGCAGGCCATGGGACGGTCTGGCCGACGACGACGCGGACGCCGACCCGCTCGCCTAGCCGGCCGCCCGCGCGTCAGCGGGCCGACTCGGCCTGGTTCCAGAACGCGGTGAGCATGGCCGCCGTGGTCTCCGGCGCCTCGACCGTCGGCGAGTGCCCGGCACTGGGCAGGCAGACCCGCTGCGCGCCGAGCCGCTTGGCCATCAGGTCCTGGACGTCCGGCGGCCATGCGTCGTCGTTCTCGCCGTAGCTGACCAGCTTGGGCAGCCTGTCCAGGGCCGCAAGCTCGTCGGTCAGGTCGGGACAGCCGAGCAGGTGGCCGGCCATCACGGCGAGCCCGAGCGGGCAGCTGAGCAGCGCCCGCTCGGCGAGGAACTCGATGATCTCCTCCGGCGTGCCCTCCGCCTCCGCCTGCGGGCGCAGCTGGGCGTTCCAGAGCTGCGTGATCATGGTTCCCATCATCTCGACGTCGCCCGCCGCTGGCTCGAGGTAGGCGAGCAGGTCGCGCAGGGCCTGGGCGCGGTCGCCGCCGATGGCGTGCGGGCCCGAGCCGAGCAGGGTCAGAGACAAGTAGGCGGCCGGGCTGCCGAGCGCCGCCTGGCGCGCCACCAGGCCGCCGAACGAGTGGCCGAGCAGATGCACTCGCCCGGTGTCACCGGCCACCGTGGCGGCCACCGCGGTCAGGTCCTCGCCGAGCTGGTCAAGCTCGTACTGCGCGCTGGTGGCGGCCCGCGGGGACTGATACTGCCCGCGCATGTCGATCGCCACGACGCAGCGTCCGGCATCGGCGAGCGGCTCGAGCACCGACAGGAAGTCTTCCTTGCTCCCGGTGTAGCCGGGGATGAGCAAGGCCGGCTGCCGCTCGCTGACGCCATTCGCCGGGTCGGCGGCCAGGGCGGCAAAGCGGCCGCGGTAGGTCTCGATGACGACCGGCCTGACCTGAGGGGACCTTCGCAGCGACCGGGGAGTGCTCACGGGGCGGCAGCCTACCTAGCCTGGATCAGCGGGACCTGACTCTAGCCGAGCAAAAGGGGGTCGTATCGTACCTCGGTGGTTCAGGGAGTCTCAATGTCACGGCGTTCCGCCTGGTTGGCGGGCCGGGTGGAACCCGACCTCCGGTCGTCGGCGCGGCCTTCGCCGGTCCGGCCGCCACGGCCGCGGCGCGGCCTGCGGCTCCTGCGGCGCGGCTCGTCCGCCAGGTCGGCCGCCGCAGCCGGGTGGCCGGAAGCGGCGTGCTCGGGCTGCGCGTGGTGGGGCGCGTGGTCGGCCTGGGGCGCGTGCGGTGCCTGCGAGCCGTGCTCGGCGGCCGGCTGGCCGGTTCCGGCCAGCGGAACCCCGCCCCTGGTGCGCCGCCTGGCCGGCCTCGCGCGGCCCTGGTCGTGCTGGTCGGCGCCGTCGGCGCCTGCGCCGCGTGCGGTGGCCGGTCGTCGGCCACGGTCCCGGCTAGCGGCGGCTGACTGCGGCCGCGACCTGACCTTGCCGGTCTCGCCGATGTCCTCGAGGTCCTCGGCCTCGAGCCCGGCCCGCTCGCGCTGGGCACGTGGCAGGGTGCCGGCCGCGCCCGCCGGGATGGCAAGCGCGCTGAACAGGTGCTCCGAGGTGGAGTAGGTCTCGAGTGGCTCGGGCTGGCCGAGGTTCAGCGTCTCGCTGATCAGCTTCCACCGGCCCATGTCCTGCCAGTCGACGAAGGTCACGGCCACGCCGGTCCGCCCGGCACGCCCGGTCCTGCCGATCCGGTGCAGGTAGGCCTTATCGTCCTCGGGGCACTCGTAGTTCACCACGTGGGTCACGTCGTCGACGTCGAGGCCGCGGGCGGCGACGTCGGTGGCGACGAGCACGTCCACCTTGCCCGACCGGAACGCGCGCAGCGCCCGCTCGCGCTGGCTCTGGCCGAGGTCGCCGTGCACGGCCCCGGCGGCGAAGCCGCGCCGAGTCAGCTCGGCGGTCACCTGGTCACAGGCACGGCGGGTACGGCAGAACACGATCGTCAGGCCGCGTCCTTCGGCCTGCAGCACGCGGGCGAGCACCTCGATCTTGTCAAGCTGGTGGGCGCGGAACACGTGCTGGTCCGTGGTCGGCACGTGGGCAGGCTCGTCGTGGTGCTCGGCCCTGATGTGGATCGGCCGGTACAGGTGCCTCCTGGCCAGGGTCACGACCTCGGACGGCATGGTGGCCGAGAAGAGCATGGTCTGGCGGCTGTCCGGGGTCAGCCGCAGGATCGCCTCGACGTCGGGCAGGAAGCCGAGGTCGAGCATGCGGTCGGCCTCGTCGAGGACCAGGATGTCCACGCAGGACAGGCGGAGCTGGCCCTGGCGGGCCAGGTCGAGCAGCCGCCCTGGCGTGCCAACCACCACGTCCACGGTGGCGAGCGCCTCGATCTGCGGCTCGTAGGCACGCCCGCCGTAGAGCGTGACGACGTTGACGTCGCTGCCTGCCGACGCCGCCCTGAGATCGTCGGCGACCTGGATCGCCAGTTCCCTGGTCGGCACCACGACCAGGCCGCGCGGTGCCGCTGGCTTGCCGCGCTCGACCTGCAGGATGTGCTGGACGATCGGGATGCCGAAGGCGAGCGTCTTGCCCGTCCCTGTCCTTGCCTGGCCGATGACGTCATGTCGGTCAAGCGCGATCGGCAGGGTCAGCGCCTGGATCGGGAACGCCTCGGTGATGCCTACGGCCGCCAGCGCCGCGCAGATCGGCTCGGCGACGCCGAAGTCCACAAAGGGCACCCCGTCCGCCGCCACGGCGCCGGCCAGGTCAATAGGCAGGTCCGCCACAATAAGGTCGGTGCTTTCCGCTACCGGTGTAGCTAGGTCTTGCATAGTCAGGCTTCCGCCTCCATGAGTGGCCCGCGCCCCACCAGGCGGTTTTCCGTCCGGTCCGCGGGCCGCGGGACGATAGCTGACTCATCCGAGAATCGACCCGCCGCACTGACGGGCAGCGCTCCGGCCGCAGCTCATGCGGCTAGGTACGCACAAGGCAACCGGAAGGAGCCAGGCGCGGCCAGACCACGAACGGTTCTCATACCGCGCTACGTGATTCAACGCGCCCCGGGGTGATCGCATTCCACGATGAGGTCGCTGCTCAGTGTAGCAACGCCGGCTGACAGGCCAGGGTCTGCGGACCTGCCGTGCCGGTCACGGCGCGAATCCGATGGCGCGGGGCGTGGCGTTGTTACGCTGCGCTTGTGACCGCGCCAGACACCGATCCCGCGGGCCTGCAGGAATCCAGGTCTGCCGAGCCAGAAGCCCCGACCGATGGCGTCATCGACCTGCTCGGCCTGCTCGCCTACGCGTCGCTCGTGGCGTTCTTCCGCCTCGCCGACGACGCCTCGCTGGCGACAGAGCTGCCGGACAAGGCGGACCTGGCCGCCATGGCCGTGGCCCAGTTCGGCCACTTCGGCATGCTGCGCGACCGGATCGTGGAACTCGGCGCCGAGCCCGAGCAGGCCATGCAGCCGTTCGTGGACCCGATCGATGAGTTCCACGCGAGGACGGCGCCGTCCGACTGGCTGGAGGGCCTCGTCAAGGCCTACGTGGGGGACGGGATCGCGGCCGACTTCTACCGCGTCGTCGCGCAGCTTCTCGACCAGCCCACCCGGTCGCTGGTGCTGGCGGCCCTTGCCGACTCCGGGCACGCGCAGTTCGCGATCGCCCGGGTGCGTGAGGCGGTGGCGGCGGACCCCGCGGTGGGCGGGCGGCTGGCACTCTGGGCGCGCCGGCTCGTAGGCGAGGCGCTCAGCCAGGCGCAGCGGGTCGCGGCCGAGCGGGAACCGCTCGCCCGGCTGCTCGCCGGAGGCTCCGCAGCGCAGCTCGGCGAGATCGGCCGGATGTTCGCGGCGCTCACCGACGCGCACGCGCAGCGGATGGCCGCGCTCGGACTCGCCGAATAGCCGGGATCGGCCGCGCGAGGCGCCAGAGCGGAGAAAGAGCAGCGGAGAATCAGCTGCCGAACCCGATCCGCCGCGGCTCGTTCAGGTCGAGCTCGACGTAGGCGATCTTGTCGGCCGGCACCATGACGGTGCCTCGCCTGGCGTCGGTAACCACGAACACCGTGCCGTCGGCCAGGGCGGTAGTCAGGGCCCGCTGGATGTCCTCGGGCGAGGCCGTGGTCTCGACCACGAGCTCACGCGGCGCCATCTGTATGCCGATCTTGACTTCCATGCGGGCGATCCTCCGCTCGTCGTGCCTAGCGCCCGTGGTGACCGGTGCTGATCGGGCCGGGCGTCGAGCCCGGTGCCTAGTCGTGCGTGCCGTCGGCAAGCGGCCAGCTGCTGATCCCGCGCCAGGCAAGCTGGGACAGCAGGTGCTCCGCGGTTCGCTGGCCGATGGTGCGCTCGCCGCCCAGCCAGTACCGCGAGCTGACCTGGGCCATGCCGACCAGCGCCATGCCAAGCAGCGCGGCCTCGTCGTCCGAGACGCCGGCGTCCTCGCGGATGAACTCGCTGACCATCTCGGCGCACTCGTCCATCGCACGGTCCAGCCGCTCCCTGACCGCGGGCTCGTTCGACAGGTCAGACTCGAAGACCAGCCGGAACGTCTCGCCCGCGGCGCTGACGTAGTCGAAGAACGCGCGGAACGTGGCCGGCACCCGCTCGGCGTTGTTGCCGGTCGAGGCCAGCGCGGCGGAGACCGCGCCGACCAGCTCGGCCACGCTCTCGTCGAGCAGCGCCAGGTAGAGCTCGAGCTTGCCGGGGAAGTGCTGGTAGAGCACGGGCTTGCTGACCCCGGCGCGCTCGGCGATCTCGTCCATCGCGGCGGCGTGGTACCCCTGCGCCACGAAGACCTCCCGGGCGGCGCCGAGCAGCTGCCTGCGCCTGGCTGGGCGCGGCAGCCGGGTACTGGCCGGCCTGGTGGTCTGGGACGTCGCGGTCACGGGAATCTCCGAATTGCTAGCGGCGCAGGTCAGGAGCTTTAGGTCGCCTGACTGCCCATCCTACGGGCGGCACCCGCTCCGCCGGCGTGCCGAAGGCCAGGTGCCGGGCGCCTGGCCGTGCTGTCCTACCGGTATTCTTCCTCGCCTAGCTCCACTTCGCGGGCCTGCTCAGCGGCATCGGCAGCGTCGGCCTCGAGCGGCAGTTCCTCGGGAAGCTCGGTCTCGGTGGGTTCGTCGGCATCAGGAACCGCCTCGGTGTGCTGCTCGACGACGTCGGCGACTGGCTCGTCGAGGCCTCTGTCGGTCATGTCGACCCCCTCCGGTGCGTGCCGTCGCCTTGCGGGCAAGGCATCTGGCGCCCTCGAACATATTGCCGAACGCCTAGTTTAGGACAACCCTTGTTGTATCAGTACCCGATCCGCCGGGGTAAGGAGATGACATGCGCAGCATGTGGAAGGGCGGAATTTCCTTCGGCCTGGTCATGATCCCGGTCCGGCTGTACGCCGCCACCGAGCAGAAGGACATCTCCTTCCGGCAGGTGCACCGAGCCGACGGCGGCCGGATCAGGTTCCGCCGGATCTGCTCGGTGGACGGCGAGGAAGTGCCCTACGAGGACGTGGTCAAGGGCTACGAGCTGCCGACCGGCGAGATGGTCGTGTTGGACGACGAAGACCTGGCCGACCTGCCGCTGCCGACCACGAAGGCGATCGAGGTGCTGCACTTCGCGCCCGCCGAGCAGCTCGACCCGATCCTGTTCAACCGCAGTTACTACGTGGAGCCCGAGGCGGCAGGCGCTCGTGCCTACGTCCTGCTCAGGGACGCGCTCGAGCAGTCGGGCAGGATCGCCATCGCCCAGGTGGCGCTGCGCCAGCGCGAGTCCCTCGCAACGCTGCGCAGCAGGGAGGGCGTGCTCGTGCTCGAGACGTTGCTCTGGCCCGACGAGGTGCGCCCTGCCGCGTTCCCGTTCCTCGATCAGGACATCGAGGTACGCCCCCAGGAACTGACCATGGCGGCCACCCTGATCGACTCGATGACCGCCGACTTCGACCCTGACGCGCATCACGACGGATACCGGGAGGCGCTGATCGAGGTGGTCGACGCCAAGATCCAGGGCAGGGAGCTTGCGCAGCCCGGCACCCTGGAGATCGCCGCCGGCGAGACGACCAGCCTGGCCGAGGCGCTTAAGGCGAGCCTCGCGGCGGCCAGGCAACTCCCGGTGGCCGGCCAGAATGAGAGTAAGGGAGCCAAGTCGGGCACAACGAAGGACGGCACGGCGAAGGACGGCACGGCGAAGGGGGCCAAGGGCGGGTCGACGAAGGCGACCCGCAAGGCGAGCTGACATCCCCCGGGGTCCGCGTGCCGCCCGAGGCGGTATGAGCAGCCGGCTTGGGGAGATGCGAGGCGATCGACATGCTGCAGGTGACCAGCGATCAGGCGCCATCCGGCGAGCCAGGCGGCGACCAGGGAACCGGCGAGCCGATCCCGCACTGGCCCGGCCGCTGCGTCGACCTGCGGGGCGGGCAGGTCTACGTCCGCAGCGCCCCGGCCGTGCCCGGCGCCGAGCCGGCTCTGTGCGTGCACGGGCTCGGCGGGTCGTCCACCAACTGGACCGACCTGATGGACCTGCTGTCGCGGCCGCGGGAGGCCGGGGTGGCCGGGCCCGCGCTCGCCTGCTCCGCCATCGACCTGCCAGGCTTCGGCTGCTCGCCGCCGCCGCTGAGCGGCGACTACTCGATCAGCTCCCATGCCAGCGCGGTGATCGAGCTGATCGAGTACCAGGCCGCCGGGCCGGTGCACCTGATCGGCAACTCGATGGGCGGCGCCGTGATCACCCGGGTGGCCGCGCGCCGGCCGGACCTGGTCGAAACGATCATCCTGATCTCCCCGGCCCTGCCCGACCTGCGGCCTCGTCCGCTGCCGCTGCGGCTCGCGCTGGCCTCGCTGCCCGGTGTCGGCCCGGCGATCATGGACTGGCTGCGCAGCGTTCCCGCCGAGGACAGAACCGACCGGACGCTGCGCGACCTGTACACCGACCCCGGGGTCATCCATCCGTCCAGGCGCAGCGCCGAGATCGCCGAGGTGCTCAGGCGGGACAGCCTGATGTACGCGAACAACGCCCTGATCATGTCCGCGCGCAGCCTGGTGAGCGAGTACTTCAGGGTGGGCAGGAAGTCGCTGTGGCGTGACGCCGCGGCGAGCACCGCGCCCGCCCTGATCCTGCACGGCAGTCACGACAGGCTGGTGAACCCGGTGATGGCCGGCAAGGCCGCCCGCGCCTTCGGCTCGGCGCGGGTGCTCGTGCTGCCCGGCGTCGGGCACGTCGCGATGATGGAACGGCCTGCGCTGGTGGCCGCCGAGATCGGCGTGTTCCTCGACCGGGTCCGCGCCGCCGCGGCCGGCGCCGCGGCGGTGTCCGCCGACCGCGTTCGCGGTTAGGCATATCGGGCGACATCGCCCGCGGCGGGTGCCAAGCTAGCCAGATGCTGATCGCGGCGGCACGGATCATCACCGCGGTCCGGGCGCCATACGGCGCCGCCGAGGTGCTCGCGCCTGGCTATGTGGCCTGGGAGAACGGCCAGATCGCCAGCGTGGGACCCGGCCAGCCGCCCGGCCGCCCCGACATTGAGCTCGGAGACGGCGTGCTGCTGCCTGGCCTGGTCGACATCCAGGTGAACGGGTACTTCGGCGTGGAGCTCAGCGCGGCTGACGAGGTCGGCTGGGGCGCCGTCGCTCGGCGGCTGCCCGAGACGGGGACGACCGCGTTCGTCCCGACCTTCATCACGGCGCCGGTCGCCGAGATGGCGGCCGCCGTGCGCAGGGCCGCGGACTTCGCGCCCGACCTGGCCGGCATGCCGGGAGCGGCCCGGGTGCTCGGAGTGCACCTGGAGGGCCCGTTCATCTCGCCCAAACGGCCAGGCGCGCACAACCCGGCGTGGGCCGCCGCTCCCGATCCGGGCGCGGTCGCCGACCTGCTCGCGGCCGGCCGCGGGCTGGTCAGGGTGATGACGCTGGCGCCCGAACTCGACGGGGCCATGGCGGTGATCAGGCAGCTGACGTCGGCCGGCGTGCTGGTCGGCGTCGGTCACTCCGATGCCACGGCCGCTCAGGTCAGCGCCGCGGCGAGGTGCGGCGCGCGACTCGTCACGCACTTGTTTAACGCACAGCGTCCCCTGCATCATCGTGACCCAGGCGTGGTGGGGCAGGCGCTGGCCGACACCCGCCTGGTGTCCAGCCTGATCGCCGACCTGCACCACGTCGCCGGCCAGGTCGTCGCGATCGCGTTCGCGGCCGCCCCGGGCCGGATCTGCCTGATCTCGGACGCGTCCGCCTGCGCGGGCATGCCGCCGGGGCGCTACGCGCTGGGCGGCGAGCCGATCGAGCTCGGCGAGGGCGACGGGACGCCGCCGGTGCGTGCCGACGGCACGCTGGCCGGCTCGGCGCTGCGGATGGACTCCGCGGTCGCGAACATGGTCGCGACCGGTGTCGGTCTTGCCGACGCGGTAGCCGCCGCCACCAGGATCCCGGCCGACCTGATCGGCCGCGGCGACCTCGGCCGGATCGCGGCCGGAGCGGCCGCCGACCTGACCTGGCTCGGCGATGACCTGCGCACCCGCGCCACCTGGGTCGCCGGCCGCCTGGCCTACGGTTCTCACCTGGGCTAACAGCCTGGGCGAGTGCCTCGCGCCGGACGGCGCGCGTCCCGTAGTCTGCCGGCGGGGAGAATTCGCATCAAGGCGGGCACGGGCAACGGACGGGGTCGCGGTGGCAACCGAGCACCAGCAGCAGCCGACGCACATGCGGGCCGAGATCATGGAGCAGCCCGCGGCGCTCCGCGCCACCATCGACGCGCTGCTGCCGCAGGCAGCGCAGGTCGCCGCCCTGGCCGGACGAGCCCGCCAGGTGCTGTTCTTCGCCCGGGGCACGTCGGACAACGCGGCGGTCTACGGCAGCTACCTGATCCAGACCAGCGCAGGCAGGCTGGCCAGTCTCGGCGCGCCGTCCGTGGCCACGGCCTACCACGCGAGGATGGACCTGACCGGCGTGCTCGCGGTCGGGTTGTCGCAGTCGGGCCAGACCGTGGAGATCATCGAGACGCTGACCTGGGCGCGCGACTGCGGCGCGGCGATCGCGACGATCACCAACGGGGCCGGCTCGCCCATCGCCGAGCTCGCCGACGTGGCGCTGGTGACCCAGGCGGGCGCCGAGCGCGCGGTGCCGGCCACCAAGACGTTCACCTGCCAGCTCGCCGCGCTCGCCGTGCTCGCGATCGGGCTCGGCGCCGACCTGGACACCGGCCAGCTCAGGGCGCTGCCCGAGGCCGTCGCTGAGCTGCTGGCCGGCGCCGACGGCCCTGCC
>Ga0335078_10009040_pt1 | contig 14791 bp, 10 predicted proteins | sample Lox_Sample_32_FD_206711 | JGI IMG/M metagenome (GOLD analysis project Ga0335078, IMG submission 206711) | Soil microbial communities from Loxahatchee National Wildlife Refuge, Florida, United States - Lox_Sample_3.2 | ecosystem: Environmental > Terrestrial > Soil > Wetlands | place: USA...
GGATTCGTCCTTCCAACCTGTCACACAGAATTTTTTGGTTGAAACAAACGGCGTAGCCATGCCCCAATTGAATGCACCGGCGGAGAACACACCGGTACGACCCCAGATCGAAAAGTCACAGGGGAACCAGACGCCCTCGCGTCCTTCGCCGGGAAGCGACCTGTTCCAGCCCCTGTCGCCGGAAGGCTACGTCAATACCAATGCCGTAGCGTCTCCAAACCCGTAAAACAATTCTGACGACCTGTGCCAGAATCCGGTAGCGAGACTCTGTCAGCGCCATACGTTCGCCTGTTGTCCGACTGCCGTTGCCATCCGGCAACCGGCCCGGTGGAGTTGTCCTCTGGAGTCATTTGAGCGGGAGGGCATTGGTGTCAACGCCATTGTAAAGCATTTCCTCCAGACTGCGGATGGGATGCAGCGGCATCAGGAAGAATTTGGGAATGTAAACCGGTTCCATCTTCGGTTGCTGGAGGGTGCCGGTGATTTTGTACTCAAACAGTTTGCTGACCGGCCACAAAGCCGTGCTCAGGAGCGGCCCGACCACCCAGGTATCACGCAACAGTTGAGCATCCACACGGGCGTTCACCTGGCCGTGCAAATCCACCGTCCCGGCATATTGCAGCCGCATCATCGTGGAACGCATTTCCAGATCGTCCGAGAAGATCACGCCGTTGGTCATGCCGAATTGCATCACGGCGTCCGTCGCGCGACTGCTGCCCAGACCCGGGATGATGGCGTTCAACACCGGCGATAAAATGCCAAAGATGGGAACATCCCAAATCAATCCATCATGCAGATTGGCCACTCCGTAGCCGTTCCAGGTGCGCCAGTTTCCCGAATTGGCGCTCGTCATCACGAACCGTCCGCTCAACACCCCTTCGAGATGGTTGGTGGGCGACGAGAGGTCGGTGGCCAGCAAATGCAAATTCGCGTTTCTTACATGGGCAGTGAATTCAAAATCCGCCCCGGTCTTTGGATGAAAATCAAAGTGAGCCACACCGTCAGCATCGCCTCCATAGGCCGCCGCGGTCAGGTTGGTCAAAATCAACGTTTCACCCAGCCAGTGAACCTTTCCGGTGATGCGCGACGTTTTCAGTTTCAACCATTCGAAGGGCGCGCCTTGGGCTTCAAACCACAGATCCGCGTCTTCCACTCCGCGCAACGGCGCGTAACCGTTGACCTGGGCCGGACACGGCACGGCGAAGCGATAAGGGTCCATCACCTGGCCGGCCTTGGTGCCGATGGCGCGCGCCACGGCGCGTGGATCCGCCGTGCTGAAGCCGTTGGTGAAATAAATCCGCCACGCATTAAAATCCACTGCAATGCCGTCAGCCATCATCTTTTGCGCGCCGGTTTGCAGGCGCGGTTGAAAGAATTCGAGGCACCGGTTTGTGTATCGAAAGTCACTCTCAACACTGTCCACCATCTCCCCGCGGATGGTGAAATTGGTGAGGGCCAGATGTCCCCTGGCGCCAATGCTGTCGTCATCATACAGCCGGCCCCACACGTCGGCGTCCAGAAATAAAGGCTGGTTAAAGGTGAAAAGTTCCGAAATCCGGCCGGTCTGGTTGACGGTCAGCAAAGGTTGGAGGGCAGACGGGGCCAGCGCACCGTGCACCCGCCAGTGATAATCCTTGGTGGCATCATTTTCGACATCGGCAAGGGTCAGCGCGCCTTCGGGGCGCTGGACGACGAGATGCGGCAGCCGCCAGACGAGATGGGAATAGGAAAAATCTCCCTGCGCCGAATCTACGGCGATGTCGCGAAACGCGCCCTGGGCCGCGGCAAATTCACCCGTCAGTTGTACGGTCGGCTGAACTTCGCTCCGCCAGTCGGGCTGGCGGTTTGTCCAGGGGGGCAGAATGAGCAAACCCCGTGCCCGCAACACCGGCGGTTGGGTCCAGGAAAACTGGGCCAGCCAGGTGCGGGTTTTTTCGGTCAACAGCGTCTCGATCGCGCGTGGATCAAAATCCGATGAATTGGTAAAGGCAAAGACGCGCGTATCCACATTCAACCGCGCGCTCGCCTCAAGTTCGCCCCCGCCCAATCCGGCGGACAGGTTGGTCACGGCCAGTTCCGGCTCACGCCAGAACCCACTGCACTTGACGGTCCGGGCGTTTAGCCGTGCCGTTTCCAGTTCCTCCACTTCAGCGGTCCATTCGATGCGATACGGTTGAAGGTTCGTCCACCAGCCCCAGGCGGGCATGGTATTTGCCGGTGCGCCGTTGAAAGTCATCAACTTGGCGGCGAGCTGGAGGGTGGCCGCACGAGCCCACGGGGTGTCAATGCCCGTGCCCATGAGCCTCAGATGAATCCTCAATGAGCGGGGGTCGCGCGCGTCACCATTTACGGTCAGGTTCAGCTGGGGTGTGCCCGCAAAATGAATTTGGCGAAGCGTGTCGGCAAATGTTTGGCAGCGAACCCGCCAGGGGGTGGTGTTGGTCGTCTGGCTACGGAAAACGTCCCAGTTGCGCAAGGCCGAGGCGTGGGCGATATCGCCCGACAAGATGATTTTTGCGCCGGCGAACCCGGCCTGGAAATTATCGAGCGACCAGAGGTCGTTGGTCTGAAACCGCAGCTCGAACCCGACCTGGTCGAGCGCAAGAGTATTGGTGGGTGAGAGGGGCCAGACGAATTTACCCTGGCGCAGGACGAGGCCATTGATCTGCAATTGAAGATGCAACAAGGCCGGATAATTCAACCGCAATTGAACCTGTCGGAGTGAGAGCGTCGGGCTTTCGCCTTCTCCGGTGCCGCCGATATGAACGTCGTCGGCCACGAGTCCACGCCAGAGGCTCAGGCGCAAGCTGGCAAATTGCAGTTCAATGCCGCGCGCGCGCAGCGTGTCGACGAGCGGCCGCTTTAAAAAGTCCGGCAGGCCGACTCGATTAAGCCAGCCCAGGGCGCAGATTAGAACGAGTACAAGGAGGAGGAAAAACCGACGGAAATAGCGGAACAGCGTCCGGCACCTCCGCCAGAAGCCAGTTCGGTGGCGCATATCAAGGAGCCCCGCCCGGCGCGGTCGGAAGGGAGAGATAACTCAGAACGAACTGATAGAGTGCCGGTGGGAACACAAACGCCCATCGCTCGCCGTCCAGAGTCACGGCCGCCACGGCGGTTTGCGAACCGGCGATGCCAAAATCCACGGTGTGTTTCGCACCGTTTTTAAGTTCCAGAGTGATGGAAAGATTTTCCGGCTTGAATCCAAATTTCCGGCACTCCGCCGCATTATGGGCGAGCCAGACGGTCGCCGTGAGCTCGCCAAACTGATGGGCGGTTTCCTCGATGGCGGCCGGGACGATGATACCCTGCGAGCCGGGCGCCAGGGACCATTGGTTGGGCCCATGATGAATGATTTGTCGGGTCCGGCCGTTTTGATGAATGGTGATTTGCGCCACCTCGGCTTCCGAAAAACTCCAGATCCGCCGTTCGCGCAGTTCCCAGCCGGCTTGCGGCATCTGGTTGAAATTATCCAGCGGGATGGCATAAACAAAATCCTCATCGCCGCGCCGTACGAAAACTTCGTTGGTCTGGGTCGCGCCAAAAAACAATTGCGCGATGACGGCGTTGGTGTTGCCGACCGACGAAAGCAAATTGATCTGCCAGGCGGGGTTGGCCAGTCCATAAGCCGGCAGATCCGGTGCCGTCACGACATCCTTGACGAATTCGGTCACCTGCAGGTTGGCGAGCATTTCAACAAAATTTTGCAGACTCCCGGCGTCCACCGGGAACTTTTCACCGACCACCCGCCAGCCGTTTGTCCCCTGAAGTTGCAGGGTGAAATTGTTCGTGCCGCGCACTTGGATTTCAGCCACGGGAGCGGAAAACTCAAACAAATAGGGATCGCGAAAGTCATTGACCGTTCCGTACCACGATGAGAGTGGTTCTTTGGCGGTGGTCACGATGCTGTTCCCACCGTCATGCCGCGCATAAACCAGTGACGAATCATTGGTCGGGCTTTTCCCGATATGGAGGGCCGTGGCAAAATTGGTTCCGCTGCCGAACCACAGATCCAGGTCGGCCGGTTGGAGGTTAAACGAGGACAAATCCGATTTGGGATTGTCGGTGACAAATTGCGAAACCCGCGCGGTTTGCAGCCGTTGGAGGGCTTCGGTGATCCGACCGGTGTTGGCCCGGGCCACCAGCGGCCGGGTCATCTGCCAGAGATGATTGGTGGCGTTGCGATGAAGTTCCATGACCTTCGTGCCGTTGGTCAAAATAATCCAATCGGGTGTCCGGCCGTCGAAATTCACGAGCGCTGTGTCGCGCCAGTCATTGGCCGAGTGGGGAAGGTATTTGAGCCAGCCGGCATCGGTGACGAAGGCGCCGTCCTTTCCCACGAGGCTTAAAAAAACCTGGTCGCCGGGGGCGGTTTTGTTGCCCACCAAGAGTTGCCAGCGCTGGTCGCCGGCTTCAAGGACGAGCGAAACGCTGGGATTTTCAAAACCGTAATCTGCCTCCGCGCCGCGGTGTTCACGACGTTCGCCGGCACTGATGCGAATGGCAGGTGTGAGTTTCTGCAACGCCTCCAGCAGGGTTTCAATGGCGGCGGATTGGGCGCGATAGGTAATCGGCTGGGTCAGGAGCCAGGTGCCATTCGTGTAATCCGCGCGAATTTCAAGCGCGTTGGCAGGAATCACTTGAACACTCGTGATGGCTGAGGGATGCAGGTCCGGCAGGATGGCGGTCAGGTCCGTGCCGCTCGGTCGCAGGAAATGTTCGAACGCGAAGATGAACGCGAACAATGCCGCGGCAATGACCAGCCAGACCAGGGTGTTTTTTGAATTCATTATTTTCTGCGGCGCAGCCAGACCAGGCCTCCGAGCATCAGCACGCCGCCGGGCAGCGCCCCGAGCAGGAGCCAATGAACCTGGCGTTGTTGCTGTCGGGTCATGATCAGCCGAAATTCGACGACGGGGCGCGGACCGATGCCTTGGAGCAGGGTCGGCCGATCCAGCAGCCAATTAACGGCGTAACCGGCAAAATCGCGGTTTGCCCCGCCATCGATGACCCGGTTGCTCAGAAAAAGCGAGTCACCCACCACCACGATCCGGCAGCCGCCATGGGCGGTAGCCAGGCCTTTAATCTCCTTTTGTTCAACGGCGGCCATGAGTGGATAACTGTGCGGTGGCAGGCCGTGCTGATTCATCAGCACGGAAGCAGGACCGGAAAAAGCCAGCTCATCCACCTTCGGTGCGTCGGCCGGCGGATTCTGCCAGTCGATACTGCTGACCGGCCGTGGCAGGATCAGCTCAAGCCCCGTCCCGGTCAAGGGATTGACGACGGGGTGTTGGCTGAAATTGTAAACCTCCACATCCGATCCGGAAACCGTACGCTGTGGGTCTTGCACCACATCGTTGCCGACATTGACACCCCATTGCCGGAGCAAGCCCTCCAGACCCGTGGGATGTTGGATGGAGGAATAATCCAGCAGCAAAAGCAACCGCCCGCCCTGGGAAAGGTATTGTTCAATTTTTTGCAGTTCGGGATTGGACAGCATGGTTCTGGGACCGGCGATGATGAGAAGATTGCAATCGTCCGGTATGGAAGTGTCGCCCAGCAAGGCCAGCGGTTCCACCTGAACGTAGTTCTGGGCCAAAACGGCCGCGAATTTCAAATAACTGGCATCGCCGCTATCGGTCAGTGACGGTTCGCCATGGCCCTCCAGGAAATACGCTTTGAACGGCTTGGAGTTTTCCAGCGCGAGCAAGGTGGATGTGAACATCATTTCGCCCAGAAACGCGACCGGTTTTTTCCGGAATTCGCGTTCCTTTTCATTGGGAACTTCCTCGTATGTGTATTTGGCGATGGCGTCGCCGGGAACAATTTTGGGCAGACTCCCTCCGCCACGATCAAAAATGATGAGATTCTTATCGGTTGGCGAGTTGAGTTTGTATTGCGCCTTGATTTTCTCCGCTTCACCCGGATCACGCACGTAATCCACCGTGCGAATCGAGATCTTCGGATTGACCGCGTGATAGGCATTGAGCAAGGTCAGGATGGTCGGGTAAAAATCGTCCTGGGTGTCATAATACAGCGTCACTTCCACCTGATTCGTGAGGAAACGGAGGACGTCCACGGTGCGCGGGGAAATCTCGATGCGGGTCTGCGAACTGAGGTAAAAGCGTTTGGGGAAAAGGCCGCCGAGATAGTTGACCATGACGACGATGGCCAGCACCAGGGCCGTTCGCACCACCACGTCGAACCCGATTTTCCACCGGCGGCCGGGGGAGAAACTGGGCTGGGGCTTGGGGTTGGCGGTCATCTTATTTCCAACGCCGGCTTTCCACCACGCGCAAGGTCAAAAACAAAAAAAACAGTGTCAGGCTGACATAAAAAATCAGCGCGCTGACGTCCACCACGCCGCGGGCGAAATCGTTCATCTGATCAAACAACCCGAAGTAAGAGAGCAGTTGCGCGCGCCACTGTGCCGCCGCCGTGATCGCCTGGGCCAGGAGCCCGAGGGAGAACAGGCTGACACCGAGCACGAAACTAATCATGGCCGCCGCCATTTGGCTCCGACTGAGGGCCGAGGCAAAACAGCCCAGCGACAGGAAAAGACATCCCACCAGAAACACTCCCAGATACATGCCGCCGATCATGCCGGGGTCCAGCGTGCCGGGTTGGTCCGTAAAATGCCGCACCACGAAGAGGCAAGGCAGCATGGGCAGCCACATAATAATGTAAAAGAGGACCGCCGCGGCGAATTTTGCCGCGACCACCTGTAAATCGCTCACCGGCGTGGTCATCAGGGTTTCGAACGTGCCGGAAAATTTTTCCAGGGCGAACAACCGCATCGTGATGATGGGGGTGGCCAGCAGCACGATGAACCAGAAGTAGTAGGTCCGGTAAAACAACTCCGTGACCGCCATGGGTGATGGATCGCTGCCAAGGTTTGTCATCAGCACGACGAAACCCAATCCGATCAGGAGCGTCACCGCCGTAATGATGACGTAACCGGTGAACGAAACAAAAAAAGCCGCCAGTTCCCGTCGTGTGAGCGTCAAAAAAATTCGCATCAGCTTTCTTCCTCTTCTTCCCCCGGCTGGGTCACTTGGACGTAAATGTCCTCCAGCGAATGGCGATTGCGCGTCAACTCGCGCAGCACCCAGCCATTTTGCAGTGCCAGCGCGAAAATCATCGGCCGCAAATCCAGTCCGTCCCGGGGTGTCAACGCGCAACGCTGGAATTCTCCATCGCATGCGGACACGTCAAAGTATTCGATTTCGGGTACTTGCGACCAACACTCGCGCAAGGCGGCAGCGGGAGCGGCGAGCTCGACGATGATTTGACTTTTCCCCGCCACAAGCCGTTGCAAATTTTCCGGAGTATCGGCAGCAAGAATCTTCCCGTCGTACATGATCAGCATCCGGTTGCACGTCATTTCCGCCTCGGGCAGAATATGGGTCGAGATGAGCACCGTGTGGGCGCTCGCCAGGCTTTTGATCAACTGCCGAACGGCGCGGATTTGGTGCGGATCCAGACCGATGGTGGGTTCATCCAGAATGATTAATTCCGGGTCATGCACCAGTGCATCCGCCATGCCCACGCGTTGCCGGTAACCTTTTGAGAGCTGTCCGATGATGCGGCGGCTCACGTCCGTCAGCCCGCACTGCTCCATCACCGTGTTGACCCGCTCGCGGGAACGCCGCCAGCCCAGTCCCTTCAGCCGCGCGCGAAATTTCAGGTATTCGCGCACCCGCATCTCCAGGTAAAGCGGGTTGTTCTCCGGCATGTACCCAATCCGTCGGCGGACCTCGCTGGACTCGTGAAAAACGTCAAAGCCGCCCACCCGGACCGTGCCCGAGGTCGCCGGCAGATAGCACGCCAGAATCCGCATCGTCGTGCTTTTCCCGGCGCCATTTGGACCCAGCAGACCGACGATTTCACCGCGGGCGACGGTAAACGAGATGCCCGCCACGGCGGTGCGACCCGCGTAACGTTTCGTGAGGCCTTTCACTTCAATCATCGCATTCCCGTTCATCGCCATCTCGCCCAGCTTAGCCGGAATAGCATGGTTTCGGCCAACAAAAACTTGCCCCGCAACCATGGCCTTTTCTATAAACAGGCAAATTCGGCATTTGATGCGTTCGATTTTTTACGCGTTGACTTGACTTTGGGTCGGCACCGGCGCAAAAGCAATTTCAAGATGCCTCCGTCTACCGGGAATTTCTATGCCTCCTGGCGCGCGCACGCGGGTGCCGTGAACGTCCTGCGCGACCAAAACGACGTGCCGGCCGAGCGCCTGCTTCAGGCCATCTGGCTCCATCAACGCCTGTGTCGGGACCGGCTCAAAACCGTTGAGGGAAAAACCGTTCGGGTTTTCCATCCCGGTTTCGCCAACCCCGAAGGCGGACCGGATTTTTCGGGCGCGGTGATCCAAATCGGCGAGGAAGCGCCGCGTTCGGGCGACGTGGAAATAGATGTATACGCCGGCAACTGGCATGCCCACGGACATGACGCCAATCCCAATTTTCAAAACGTCCTGTTGCATGTCGTCTGGGACGACGCGCGTCCGGTGGCCGGCGCGCCCCCCAGGTTGTCCCTGAGTGGTTCGCTTGACGCGCCCCTGGGCGAACTCTGCAACTGGCTCGAAAGCGAACCGCTTCGCCGCTTTCCCGAAAATTTGCGCGGCAAATGTTGCGCGCCCCTGCTGGAGTCGGACGAACGGCAATTGACCGGCCTTGTGCGCGAAGCCGCCGGTCTGCGTTTTCAAGCCAAAACGGCGTACTTGCGTCTCCGGGCCCGGCGTGTCGGCTGGGAACAGTGCCTCTGGGAAGGGTTGTTCCGTGCGTTGGGTTATAAACACAACGCCTGGCCGATGCAAACTCTGGCGGAATCCCGCGAGCGTTGGGCGCGCGCCGGGGATTCAGTGCCGGGCTTGCAGGCGCGGCTGTTCGGCATCAGTGGTTTGTTGCCGCTCGAATTGTCCCATGTCCCGACCGGTGGCGATGGCTATTGGCGGCGCATTTGGGACTGCTGGTGGCGTGAACGCCATGAATTCAGTGATTGTATTCTGCCGCGCGGCGCCTGGAAATTTCGCGGCGTCCGCCCGGTCAACCGGCCTCAACGCCGGCTGGCGCTCGCCGCGCACTGGCTGGCGGCTGGAGACGTGGTGGCAAGACTGGAACAGTGGTGCACCCAGGAGGTCCCGGAGGCGGCGTTGCCCGGTTCACTTCGTAAAATCCTCGAAGTGGAACGCGATGAATTCTGGTCCTGGCACTGGACATTTGGTTCGGGGCGATTGCGGAAACCACAACCACTGCTGGGTGACGCGCGCGTGACCGACCTGGCCGTGAACGTGATTTTGCCCTGGCTTTGGACGCGGGCGGTGGCGGGAAAAAACGGGAGCTTACAACGGGTCATCGAGCGGCGTTATTTTGCCTGGCCGCCCGCCCAGGATAATGCGGTGCTGCGTCTGACCCGGCAGCGGTTATTGGGGCCGGGCCGGGGTCGCCTGTGCCGGAGCGCTGCGGCGCAACAGGGTTTGATGCAAATCGCGCGCGACTTCTGCGGACACGCCAATGCCCTGTGCGAAGGGTGTCGTTTTCCGGAGTTGGTATGCGCCTGGCGGGCGCAAGCCGTTAATTGATTTCCATTTTTGCGAATGGATCGTTCGCAAAACCGCCGGCTTTTTGTCCGGGTGACGCTGGCGGCGGCGCCGGATGGTTGTTCGCTGACAGCGGGGGTTGGCCGCCTTCGCCGACCCGCGGATTTTTTGCGCGTTTATTGCGGGGCAGCGGGCTGACCATCACATTGATGCCGCGTCCAATAAGCTTGGGTTCAAAATCCGGGTGGCCATAGGGCGCAAGTTCCGCCAGACATTTGCGAACGACCTGGAAACCGAATTCCGTATGCGCCATCTCGCGTCCGCGGAATTTCAGCGCGATCTTCACCTTCATATCTTCGCACAGAAAATCGATCGCATGGCCGACTTTGATGCCAAGGTCGTGCGGATCAATGCGCGGGCTGAGTTGGACTTCCTTGACCGTGGAGGCGTGTTGATGCTTTTTCGATTCCTTTTCCTTTTTGGCCTGTTCATACCGGAACTTGCCAAAATCCACGAGCCGGCACACCGGCGGTGATGCGTTGGGAGAGATTTCCACCAGGTCCACGCCCTGCTGCCGTGCCATGGCCAGCGCCTCGTTGAGCGACAGCACCCCGAGGTTCTTGTCGTGCACGTCAATGACCCGGACTTCACGGGCGCGAATCTTGCCGTTGACCCGGACGAACGAGGCGGAGGAGAAACTGCGTGGAGCAAAAGGGCGGCTCAAGACACCCTCGTCGGTTGTGACTGTGCTGAATAGTTCTGCATCAAAAAAAACCGGCAACTGCCAAAATAGATTACAGCAGGTAATCTAAGCAATTCACGGGCCTTCGCGCAAGGAAAATAAACAGGATTATGATGCCAAAATGGCCTGGTTTGCCGCTTCATAGACCCTTTTTAACGGAATTTTGGCCCGGACCGCCTGTTTTTTGCACGACTCATATTCCGGTGTGGCGTGGACAACTTTTCCGTTCAATTTCCCCAATTTCACGGTGATTTTGCCATACGGCGTTCTGACCTGGGCGAATTCCCGCCGCAACTTGCGGCGTTCGGCAATGGTGCGCCGCACCCCGAAGGCAGTGGTCTCGCGCAAAATCATTTCACTGAATTTATCCGCTTCTGTTTCCCCGCACAAAATCGACAGCAACACCCCGGGCCGGTTCTTCTTCATCTGAATCGGCGTATAAAAAATGTCCAGCGCCCCCGCCGCCAACGCGCTTTCCATAAAATGTCCGAGCATTTCCGGGTGATGGTCGTCCAGATTGGTTTCCAGCAAGGCGATGTGGTCGGATTCCCAATCCAAATGTGGCCAGTCACGGGTGACCGTTGAACGGTTTTTCAAATCGCTGGTGCTCGCGCGCTTCGTGGCACTTGTCACCGGCCACTTGTCACTTTTGCCCAGCACGGCGCGTAAAACGTTGGGTCGCGTTTTGTTTTTGCGCGAGCCAAGACCAAAGCCGATCTTGGCCGCAACCAGGTTTTTCATCGGCTCAAAGCGTTCGGCAAATTCGGCCAGCAACGCTGCGCCCGTCGGCGTCACCAGTTCATGCGGTTCGTCGCATTGGGTAATGCCGATGCCGCGGGTCCCGAGAATGGCCAGGGTGGCCGGAGCGGGGACGGGGAATCGCCCGTGCGCGCAATCAATCCAGCCGGTGCCTTCGACGACCGGCGACGCAAACACCCGCGGCTTGCCAAGCATTTCCAACGCGACACATCCGCCCACGATGTCAACGATGGAATCCACCGCGCCGACTTCGTGGAAATGGACTGCCTCCGGCGGCCGGCCATGAATTTTGCCCTCGGCTTCGGCGATACGCCGGAACACGGCCACCGACTTTTTCTTCGCCCAATTGGAAAGCCGGCTGCGCGAAATGAGCCGTTTGATGTCCGCGAAGTCGCGGCTGTCGTCGTGGTGATGATGATGATGGGAATGGTGGGCATGCCGGTGGGCCGGGCTGGGGTCCATCTGCACCTCGAATTTAATCCCGGCGATGCCCGATTTTTGTTTTCGCAGAACTTGCAAGCGCCAGCCGCCGAGTTGCAATTTCTTCAACTCGCGCTCCAGTTTGCGCGCGTCTGCGCCCAAATCAATCAGTGCCCCGAGGAACATGTCACCGCTGATGCCGCTGAATAGATCGAGGTAAAGCGTTTTCATTTTTCCAGCAACGCGTTGATCTGACTCGCGGCGTAACCGGCGCCGAAACCGTTGTCAATATTCACCACCGTCACGCCGCTGGCACAACTGTTCAGCATCGCCAGCAAGGCGGCGAGGCCGCCGAAACTCGCGCCGTACCCGATGCTCGTGGGCACGGCAATCACCGGGCGGGAAACCAGACCCGCGACGACGCTGGGCAAGGCCCCTTCCATCCCGGCAACGACGACCAACACGTTCGCGCTCTGGAAGGTTTCGAGATGCGGCAACAGCCGGTGCAGCCCGGAAACTCCGGCGTCGCGGATGCGCTCAACCCGGTTGCCCATGATTTCTGCCGTGATCGCGGCTTCCTCGGCCACCGGCAAATCGCTCGTGCCCGCGCAAATGACGGCGATGCGGCCGGACCGTTTCGGCAGGGGCTTCTTCTCCAGCGTCACGCAACGCGCCATCGGGTGATGGTCCGCCATCTTGAATTTTCGTATCAATGCCCGGGCGTGTTCGCCGTTGATGCGGGTTACGAGGACGCGTTGTTCGCGCTCGAGAAGCGCGGCGGTGATCCTGACCACCTGTGCCGGCGTTTTGCCCGCGCCAAAAACAACTTCGGGAAAACCCTTGCGCAAGGCGCGATGGGTGTCCACCCGGGCAAAACCGAGGTCGGCCACCGGCGCCGCCTGAAAGGCGCGCAGCACCTGGTCGCGGCTGGCGCCGCCCGCCCGGAATTCTTCCAGCAACTGAATGGCTTCGGTCGTGGTCACGCCTGGTTTAGGATTTGCGATTTGTGATTTTAACAAACCGCCTTCCGTTGTGTGCAGCAATCATAGATCAAAAATCATCGATCACAAATTCCCTAACGGGGTTGCCGGAAAAGCCGTTCCCGGTTCTGATAGAGATACCAGACGACCGCGATGTTGATGAGCAAAACAATTAAAAGCCCGATGAAATAACGGTGTGGTGCATTGGGGCGGGAGATCAATTCAAAGATTTCGATCGGGATGAAAAAGGCAGATTCCCCAATCGCGAGCCAGATGGCCCATTTGGCGCGGAAGGACAGGCCAATCCCTTCCACGACCAGAAACAGTCCGCACAGGGACGTCCCCGAGGCCACGACGCGGACGTTGGCAGGTGTGACCGTGTCAAGCCAGTCGCCAATCCGGGCAAAAAATGTCCGTTCCGGATCCAGATGCACCCATCGCAGAAACTGGTCAAATACATCCGACAAATCCTTGTTTGCCAGGGTGAGGACCCCCAGCGCCAACAGCAGGAGCGCGACGCCCTTGATCAGCTTGATGGCGGCGATGAAATACAGCGTCGGCGCGCGTTTTTTGACAGATTTGGTTTCGGCGGCCATCGATCGAATCTCCGGTCTACTCCCTGATGAATAAGGACATTACCACCATAATCACATGCGAGATATTCCCGGATTCGTTGGCGACATACAAGCTCAACAAATTTTCGGCAACAACCAATCCCGCAAGGCTCCAATCGCCAGACGTTCCTGCCTGCCATCATCACGGTAGCGCATCGTTACCGTGCCTTTCAGCTCCGGCTTTTCGCCCAGCGTGTCAAAATCAATGGTTACGCAAAACGGCGTGCCCGCCTCATCCTGCCGGCGATAACGGCGGCCAATCGCACCCGCGTCGTCGTAGTAAACATTCATGTGCGGCCGCAGCAGGTCATGAACCTCCCGCGCCTGCTTTACCAGCTCGGGCTTGTTCTTGAGCAACGGGAGCACGGCCACCTTGATGGGGGCGACGCGCGGGTGAAATTTCAGCACCACCCGTGTTTCCGGTTTGCCCTTGTCGTCCGGCATCTGGTCTTCGTGATACGCGTTGCAAATCAGCGCCAGGATGAGCCGGTCCACGCCGGCGGACGGTTCGATGACGTGCGGAAGGTACTGGCCCTTGGCCAGGCTGTTCGCGTCTTCGGTCGCCTCTTTTGATGCCTGCTCTTCGGCGACGCCGGTTTTAACCAGATATTTTTTCCGGTTCTCGTAATAACGCCGCCAGAGTTCGTCCTGTTGCTCTTTTGACAATTTGGCCCAGGCAGCGCGAAGTTCCTCGTCAAACACCCCCATGGGCTTGCCGGAAAAACGTTCGTGCTGGCTCAAATCGAAATCACCGCGGGCGGCGATGCCTTCCAGTTCCTCGCCCGTCAATTCGCCCTTGTCGTCGCGTTTGCTGAACGGGAATTTGTAGAGAATGTCCACGGTCGCGCGGGCGTAATGCGCCAGTTCCTCCGGTTTTTGCCAGTACTCGACCAGCGTGTTCCGTGGCAGGCCGATGCCTTCGTAAAAGGCGATCCGTTGTTCGACCCAGTATTTGTGCCAGGCTTCCCAGCCCCAATTCGATTGCGGATGGCAGATTGCGGATTGCGGATTGACGTCGCTGGCTTTGGCCACGTTGCCACTGATGGCTTCCACCACTTCGTCCGGTTTGATGAAAAATTCCAACTCCATCTGCTCGAATTCGCGCGAGCGGAAGGTGTAATTGCGCGGCGTGACTTCATTGCGGAACGCCTTGCCCACCTGGGCAATGCCAAACGGAACTTTTTGCCGCGACGTTTCCAGGACATTTTTGAACTGCGCGAAAATCGCCTGGGCGGTTTCCGGGCGGAGGTAGGCAATCGCCGACGCGTCCTGCACCGGACCTACGTATGTCTGAAACATCAAATTGAAGGCGCGCGGCGGGGTTTTTTCGCCATGACATTCGGAGACCATTTTGCTGGACTTTTGCGGACAAGGAACCTCGGCCGTCTGATCGGCACGAAAACGACCTTTGCAGGTTTTACAGTCAATCATGGGGTCGCTGAACGTGTCCACGTGGCCGCTCGCCTTCCAGATTTGCGGCGACATGATGATGGTGGCTTCCAAGCCGACCACGTCGTCACGCTGGCGTGTCATGGTGTGCCACCAGAGTTCCTTCACGTTGCGCTTGAGTTCGGCGCCGAGCGGGCCGTAATCCCAAAAGCCGTTGATGCCACCGTAAATTTCCGAGGATTGGTAAATGAATCCGCGCCGCTTGCACAGCGACACGATTTTTTCCATGAGGGCGTTTTCTTTCGGATCAGCCACGGGATGGCCAGTGTTTGCGATG
>Ga0335078_10009041_pt1 | contig 14789 bp, 10 predicted proteins | sample Lox_Sample_32_FD_206711 | JGI IMG/M metagenome (GOLD analysis project Ga0335078, IMG submission 206711) | Soil microbial communities from Loxahatchee National Wildlife Refuge, Florida, United States - Lox_Sample_3.2 | ecosystem: Environmental > Terrestrial > Soil > Wetlands | place: USA...
CCTGGGGGTGCCCTTGCCCGGGAGTCACCCCTGGTTAACCGTCGCCTGGCAAGTTACTTCCGGGTAATGAATTGCTACCGTGGCGCGGGCGGGGTCAGGGTGCCGGGCTGACGACGCGCGCGGCGATCCACGCCTGGCGGTCCGCCGTCTGGCGGCCCGTGCCTGGCGGCCCGCGCCTGGCGGCCCGCGCCGGCGGCCCGCGCCTGGCGGCCCGCGCCTGGCGGCCCGCGCCTGGCGGTCCGCCGTCTGGCGGCCCGTGCCTGGCGGCCCGAGTGGGGAGAGGGAGTCTGTTGCGGATGACAACGAGGGTTGCGCTGGTTACGGCAGGCCCGCGGTGACCGCGGCCCCCGGACCGGACGGCGGCGGGTCGGCCGCGCCAGCGTACGAAACGGCCACGGCCGGGCCGCTGGCGGGGATCGTGGTGGTCGACCTGACCAGGGCGCTGGCCGGGCCGCACGCCGGGATGATGCTGGGCGACCTGGGCGCCCGGGTGATCAAGGTCGAGTCGCCCGGCGGCGACGACAGCCGCGGCTGGGGCCCGCCGTTCCTGCCCGGCAGCGACGGCCGCGAGCACGCGACGTACTTCCTGTCCTGCAACCGCAACAAGGAGTCGGTCGTCGCCGACCTGAAGTCCGCCGACGGCCGGGCGCTGCTGACGGCCCTGGTCGAGCGGGCCGACGTGCTGCTTGAGAACTTCCGCCCCGGCGTGCTCGGCCGGCTGGGGTTCGGGGTGGACCGGCTGCACGAGATCAACCCGGCGCTGGTGATCCTCTCGATCACTGGGTTCGGCCACGACGGCCCGGAGGGCAGCCGTCCTGGCTACGACCAGATCGCCCAGGGCGAGGGCGGCGTCATGTCGGTCACCGGGCCGTCGCAGGACCAGCCGACCAAGGTCGGCGTCCCGGTCGGCGACATCATGGCCGGGATGTACGGCGCGTACGGCGTGCTTGCCGCGCTGATCGAGCGTGGTCGGACGGGCCGCGGCCAGGTGGTGCGGACGAGCCTGCTTGCGGCCATGGTCGGCGCGCACGCCTACCAGGGCACGCGGTACACGGTCGCCGGGGAGGTGCCGAGGCCGGGCGGCAACTACCACCCGTCGATCTGCCCGTACGGCCTGTACCGGGCCGCTGACGGGTTCGTCCAGATTGCCGTCGGCAGCGACGCGCTGTGGCAGAAGTTCGCTCCGGCCTTCGGGCTGGACCGGCCCGAGTGGGCGCTGAACGCCGACCGGGTGCGCGATCACGACGCGGTGAACGATGCCGTGGACTCGGCGTTTGGAGCGCACGAGGCCGGGCGGGTGCTTGCCATGCTCGCTGAGCTCGGGATCCCGGCAGGGAAGGTGCGGGACCTGGCCGAGGTGTATGCCTGGGAGCAGACCAGGTCGCAGGGGCTGCTGATCGAGGTGGACCACGCCGCGCTCGGGCCGATCTCGCTGCCCGGGCCGCCGCTGCGGTTCGAGTCGGGCGGAGTCGAGAGCAGCCGCCGGGAGCACCTGCCGCCCCCGGTACTCGACCAGCACGGCGAGTCCATCCGCGCCTGGCTCGCCGGCCAGGGCGGGCCAGCAGCCCGCCCCGCCAGCCCTGCCGCCAGCCCTGCCGCCAGCCCAACCGACCGCCCCGCCAGCCCGACTGACCGCCCTACCAGCCTAACTAGCCCCGCCAGCCCCACCGGCTCCGCCGGGTCAGCCCAGACTTCATGATCACGGTGGGTTTCTGTCGCATGGAGTAGGAAAACTACCGTGATCATGAAGTCCGAGTCGGGCTGGGGTAGGTTCGTGCGGTGACGCGAGTGCTGATCGCTCTGGGCGGGAACGCGATGACCAGCCCGGACGGACGGGCCAGGCCCGAGGACCAGCGGACGGCGATCACGCTCGCGATGGAGGCCGTGGCCGACGTGGTCGCCGGCGGCACCCAGGTGGTGCTGACCCATGGCAACGGCCCGCAGGTCGGCAACCTGCTGGTCAAGAACGAGCTCGCGGCCGACGTGGTGCCGCCGGTGCCGCTCGACTGGTGCGGCGCGCAGACGCAGGGCACGATCGGCGTGCTGATCATGAACGCGCTTGAGGCCGCGCTGGCGCGGCGTGGCGTGGCGCGCAGCAGGCCCGCCGTGCTCGTCTCGCGGACCCTGGTCGATCCCGCGGACCCGAGGTTCGCCGCGCCGACCAAGCCGATCGGCAGGTACCTGCCGGGGGCCGAGGCCGAGCGGCTAATGACGCTCGGTCAGAACTGGCGCGACCAGGGCGAACGCGGCTGGCGCCGGATCGTCGCCTCGCCGGAGCCTGTCGAGTGCCTGGATGCCGCCGCTGCGGCGGCGCTGGTCGATGCGGGGTTCACCGTGGTCTGCGCCGGCGGCGGCGGCGTGCCCGTGGTGCGGGACGCTGAGGGCGCGCTGAGCGGCGTGGAGGCCGTGATCGACAAGGACCTGACCGCAGCGGTCCTCGCCCGTCAGCTCGGTGCGGACACCCTGCTGATCGCCACCGACGTCGGCGCGGTGATGACCCGTTGGGGGACGCCGCATGCGGCGTCGCTCGGCGCGGTGACGGTGGCCGAGCTTGCCAAGCTCGCTCGCAGGGGCGAGTTCGGCAGCGGGAGCATGGCGCCGAAGGTCGAGGCCGCCTGCCGGTTCGCGGCGGGAGGCGGGCGGGCGATCATCACGCATCTGGGCCAGATCGGGCAGGCGCTGGCCGGCCGGGCTGGCACAGTAGTGACGCTGGGCAGGACCGGCGCGGTGCTCGCGCAGGACGCGCCGGCCACCTGAGGGGCCGGCAGCACACGACGCCACAGCGCACAGGCGGCGCCAGTCAGCAAGGCGCAGAAGAGGAGTGAGCCGTGCCCGAGCCGATCGAAGTGCGCAAGGTGCCGCTGCACAGCGTCTCGGACGCGAGCGAGCTGGCCAAGCTGATCGATGACGGCGTCATCGAGGCCGACCGGGTGATCGCCGTGATCGGCAAGACCGAGGGCAACGGCGGCGTCAACGATTACACCAGGATCATCGCGGACCGCGCATTCCGCGAGGTGCTTACCGCCAAGGGCAGCCGGACCGCTGAGGAGGTCAGGGCCATCCCGATCGTGTGGTCAGGCGGCACGGACGGAGTGATCAGCCCGCATGCGACGGTGTTCGCGACGCTGCCTGCCGACCGGGCGGTCGCCACCGACGAGCCACGGCTGACGATCGGTTTCGCGATGAGCGAGCGGCTGCTGCCCGAGGACATCGGCAGGACAGCGATGATCACCAAGGTGGCCGACGCGGTCAGGGTCGCGATGCGGAGGGCCGGCATCACCGACCCGGCGGACGTGCACTACGTCCAGACCAAGACGCCGCTGCTCACTATCCACACGATCTCGGACGCCAAGAGCCGCGGCAAGACGGTCTGGACCGAGAACACCCACGAGTCCATGGACCTGTCCAACGGCTGCACCGCGCTCGGCATTGCGGTCGCACTTGGCGAGATCGAAATGCCCGCGGACGCCGACGTGCTGCACGACCGCGGCCTGTACTCGGCGGTGGCGTCCTGCTCGTCGGGGGTCGAGCTCGACCAAGCTCAGGTCGTGGTGGCCGGCAACGCGCGGGGCGTGGGCGGCAGGTACCGGATCGGCCACTCGGTGATGCGAGACGCCCTGGACACCGACGGGATCTGGGCCGCGATCAGGGACGCCGGGCTTGACCTGCCCGAACGGCCGCGTCCGGCCGATCTGGACGGGCGGCTGGTGAACGTGTTCCTCAAGTGCGAGGCCAGCCAGGACGGCAGAGTGCGCGGCCGCCGCAACGCCATGCTTGACGACTCTGACGTGCACTGGCACCGGCAGATCAAGTCGTGCGTGGGCGGCGTCGCCGCGTCGGTGACTGGCGATCCTGCCGTGTTCGTCTCGGTGTCGGCGGCCCATCAGGGCCCGGACGGCGGCGGCCCGGTCGCGGCGATCGTGGACCTCGGCGAGTAGGTCGGCGCGACGTCCGTCGGCGCCGCGCGCCATGATGAGCCTGTGCCGACAGTACTGGGATGCCTGATGCTGGGATGCCTGATGCTGGATGCCCGATGCTGAGATGCCCGCCGTATCGTTCCGCCGGATGCGGGAGGCGGAGCTGAGCCCGGGGCCGCTCGCGCTTGTCGGCAGCGGCGAGTACCTGCCGGTGATGGCCGGCGTCGAGGGCATGCTGCTCGAAGGGCGCCCGGCCAGGTACGTGCAGTTGCCGACCGCGGCCGCCCCGGAGGGGGAGCGAAGGCTTCAGTACTGGCTCGACCTCGGGGCGGCGCAGGCCGAGCGGCTGGGTGCCGAGCAGGTTCCGGTCGTGGTGCGGGACCGGGCGGACGCCGACTCGGCCGAGCTGGCGGGCCTGATCGAGGGCGCCGGGCTGGTCTACCTGTCCGGCGGCAGCCCGGGATTCCTGGCGCAGACGCTGCGCGGCAGCCTGGTGTGGCAGGCCATCCAGGCCGCCTGGCAAGCGGGGTCGGCGCTCGCGGGCTGCTCGGCTGGGGCGATGGCGCTCACCGGCTGGGTGCCGGCGATGCGCGCGCTGCATCGCGAGCCCGACCCAGGACTCGGCCTGCTGCCGCACCTGCGGGTGCTGCCGCACTTCGACAAGATGCTTGGCTGGGTGCCTGACCTGCTCACCCGCGCGCTGCTGCACGCTCCTGACGGCACCACGGTGCTGGGCATCGACGAGGACACGGCCGTTGTCGACATGGCGGGCACCGGGCACTCCTGGCAGGTTCACGGCCGGCAGCAGGTCTGGACCCTGGCCGACGGCCCGCGCCAGGGGTATCCAGAGGGCGCGACGCTCGCTACCCCGTGACCGACTGACAGGGCCGGTCAGGTTCCGCCGGGCGGGATCAGGTCGGTCCACCAGTCGTGGCCGCAGTAGCGGCGCGGCACGGGTGGCTGGCCAGGCACCGTGAGACCGTGCCGGTCAAGGTAGGAGGCGTACCAGTCGGGGTCGGCGAGAATGTGGTCGTAGAGCCACGAGTAGTAGCGGTGCTTGCGGAGCTCGGCCTCGGCCTGCGCGGTGCCGATGATCTTGGCGAGGCTCTGGTACTCCAGCGCGCAGACCGCCATGTGCAGCCATGTGGACTGGGCGTCCTCGCAGCCCGCCGGCGGCGGGGGCGGGTCAGGCCACCGCTCGCTCGCCTCGGCGGTCGCCGCGTCGGAGTCCAGGCCGCTGAGCCAGTGCAGCTGTTCGTGCAGGAAGCTTGACAGGGCGGACTCCGGGCGGATGAGCAGCAGCCGCGGATGCATCGTGAGCGGATGGCTGAATCCGCCGCGGATGCCTTCGTTGACGGTGACCACGTCCGTGAACATCCACCGCCGCAGATCGTGCCGGTTCAGCACCTCGCGCAGCGCCTCCGCGCCCGCGATCTCGTCGGCACTGCCGTGGGCCGCCCTGATGTCGACGTTGGCCGCCGGAAGCTCGGGCAAGTCGCCGTCGGCGGCTGGCCCGGCGTCGTCGGCCGGCGAAAATCCGGCGCACGCGCGGCACCTGGGCAGGTGCGGCAGGTAGGCGTCGTCCCACGGCACGCCAATGAGCGTCAGGTCGGCCTCGTCCTGCCCGCACCGCGCGCGACCAGAACCGTCAGCCGCGTGCAGCAGCACTCGGCACGTCACCTGCTCGAACGGCTTCCCCCTGAACGTCTCCAGCACCGTCCGCTTGTCGAAGGCCTGCTCGGCGAACGTCGGTATGGCAGTCACGGAACGGCCCGTACGTTGGTGCCGACCGGCCAGCCCGCGGTCAGAATCTGCTTGCTGAGATCGATCATGTTGCACTCCCCGGGTACCCGGCCGTCCTGCTCAAGATCGATGTGGAGAAAGTCCCAGAATACGCAGTGGCATCCATTCCACGCGAAGACGAGCGCGGCGCGGGCGGGGAGCGCGGGGGTTGCGGCGGGGGCCGGGATGCGGGGGTTGCGGCTCAGGCGGGGGCTGCGGGCGCTGCGGTGCGGGCCGGGATGCGGGGGTTGCGGCTCAGGCGGGGGCTGCGGGCGCTGCGGTGCGGGCCGGGATCCGGGGGTTGCGGCTCAAGCGGGGAGCGGGGGCGCTGCGGTGCGGGCCGGGATCCGGGAGTTACGGCGGGGGTGGGCCGGGGGTACTTGGCCGCGGCCCAGCCCCGCCGGGGGTCAGAGTTCGCCGGCGAGTTCGGAGGTCCAGACCACGACCTTGGTGCGGTCGCCGCGGAACAGGTCCCTGGCGAACTCCAGCGGCAGCCCGGACTGCGCGTAGGCGGTCCGCTCGACCAGCATCAGCGGTGCGCCCTCGCTGACGCCGAGTGCCTCAGCTTCGCGCACGCCCGCGGTGACCGGCTCGAGCGACTCCTTGGCGCGGTACGGCCGCTGCCCGTACTTCTCCTCGAGCAGCTCGTAGAGCGAGCCGTCAAGCCGGTAGTCGAGCAGGCCTGGGCAGCGTTCGGCCGGGAAGAGCGAGTGCTCGATGAGTATCGGCTGGCCGCCGGCTAGGCGAAGCCTGCGCACCTCATAGACCGGGTCGCCCACGCCGATCTCCAGCGCGGCCGACGCCGCGGCGCTGGCGGCGATCTCGGCGGCCGCGAGCACGCGGGCCCCAGCGACCAGGCCATGTCGCCGCAGCTGCTCGGAGAACCCGGCGAGCACCGTGAGATCCTGCTCGACCTTGGGCTCGGCCACGAAGGTGCCGCCGCTGCGGCCGACGGTCCTGGTGACCAGGCCGCGCTGGGCAAGCTCGGCGAGCGCGTGCCTGAGCGTCATCCGGCTGACGCCGAGCCAGCCGGACAGGTCCTGCTCGGTGGGCAGCCGGTCGCCAGGCGCGAGCCGCCCTGTCGCGATCGCGTCGGCCAGCCAGTTCTCGATCTGGCCGTGCACCGTGACGCCCGAGCCGCGGACGAGCTTCGGCTTGCGGCCCGGCAGCCTCGGATGCCACAGCGCGCTGGCCCGGCCGGACGGCGGATCGGCCTGCGCCGTCGGGACGGCCCCAGCCGCACTGGCGACCCCGTCGGCTCTGTCGGTTCTGTCCGCCCGGTCGGTTCTGCTGGCCCGGTCGGCCCGGTCGGTCTGGGCGGCCCGGTCGGTCTGGGCGGCCCGGTCGGTCTGGGCGGCCCGGTCGGTCTGGGCGGCCCGGTCGGTCTGGGCGGCCCGGTCGGTCTGGGCGGCCCGGTCGACCTTGTCGATTCGGCCGGGTTCGGTCGGCCCGGTGGCTTGTGCTGCGGTGGACCGCGCAGTCGGCACGACATCGAGAACAGTGTCCTGGCCCGGCCGCGGGCCGACGGCGGACTTGGCCACGCGCCGGGCCGCGGCTGCCGTGGCTGTCGCGGCTGACCTGGCAGATCGTAGGGCGGCATCGCCTGCTGGCGCCGGGGCCTGACCGGTCAGAACGGGCGGTTCAGGCGCCATCGGCTCCGATGCCATGCATTGTCCTCTCGCCAAGGGCGATGTTCCCCGCCGACACGGTACCTCGCCGCGGGCCAATCGGTACTGACCAGTAGACGCAGCAGACGCGCCCGCCGTTGCATCAAGCTCTCGGTCCCGCAGGCGCCTGGGCCCGGCGCTCGGCGTCCTTGAGTCGGGTCCAGGCCTCGTACTCGCCCTCGGGCGCGCTCAGCTGCTTGAGCGCCCTCAGCGGCTCAGCGGCGCGTCGTCCGCCGCCGGAGCCACGATCGGCGCGAACTCCTTCCGCGTGCCCGTCACCGCGTAGTAGATGACGCCGATCAGCGCGATCACCACGAACACCGTCCACAGGATCGGGATCTTGTTCAGGAACCCGATGTGGAAGTTCAGCAGCTGGGTCGTGCCCACCACCGACTGATTCGGGGTCGGGTTGCTCTGCGGTCGCGGCCAGGCGAAGTTCACCAGCATCGCCCCGCCGTAGAGCAGGCCGACCACGTTGATCAGCAAGCCCCAGCGGCCGAGCTTGAACGGTGCCGCGGTCTTCGGCCAGCCGCTCAGCCTGGCCCGCAGGATCGCGACGTTGCCGAGGAAGTACGCGAAGTAGATCATCGCCGTGGCGGCGATCGCGATCGTCCCGGCACCGGAGAACTGCAGGAACGGGATCGCCGAGAGTACCGCGATCACGATGCAGGCCCAGATCGGGGTGTGCAGGCTCGGTGCCACCTTGGCCATCGGCTTGGAGAACGGCAGCTGGTTGTCCCGCGCCATGCCGAAGCAGAGCCTGATCGTGGCGGCCAGGATCGACAGGCAGCACACGAAGATCGCCGCCGACACCACGAACAGGTACAGCGTTGCGAACGGCGCCGAGAAGTTGGCCTCGATGATCTGAGCGGGCCCCCAGCCGTCCTTGATCGCGGTGCCCAGGTTCGGGATCGCCATCAGCGTGCCGAGCAGGAATACGCCGCCGATGATGAACGCGCCCACGATCGAGTAGAGCACCGCCCGCGGCGCGGCGCGGCGTGGGTCGCGCGTCTCCTCCGCCAGCGTGGACGCCGTATCGAAGCCGTAGATCACGAACAGCGACATGAACATCGCGAGCACGAACGAGTTCGATCCGGTCAGGAAGCTGATGTGCAATCCCCCGGTGTTGGTGACCACCTTGAAGCCCTGGTGGTTGTGGAACGCCATCAGGATCAGCGCGAACACGAACATGCCGAGGATCTCGAAGACCACGCCGGTGTTGTTGATCAGGGCGACAAGCCGGACGCCGTAGATGTTCAGCACGGTGATCACCACGAGCGTGATCAGCGCCACGACAAGCTCGGTGTGCAGCACGGTCGTCGCGCTTCCCACCCCGAGGCTGTGCCAGCCGAGCCCGTTCAGCGCCGGGATCAGCGCCAACGGCAGGGTCGCCACCACGGCCGTGACGGTGAGGACTCCGGCGAACAGGTAGATCCAGCCGGAGAACCAGGCGTACCGCCGGCCGGCCAGGTACTTGGTCCACTGGAACACCGAGCCGGCGATCGGGTAGTGGCTGGACACCTCGGCGAAGTTCAGCGCGATGATGAACTGCCCCGCCGCGACGACCGGCCAGGTCCAGATGAACGCTCCGCCGATCGTGATCAGGCCGAGCGCGAACAGCGTGAAGATGCCCGTCGACGGCGAGATATAGGAGAACGCGACCGCGAAGGAACTGAACGTCCCGAGTGATCTCCTGAGCTCCTGGCGGTACCCGAATCTCGCGAGGTCAGCGCTGTCGCGCTCCTCACCGGCCTGCTCGGTGCTTGCGGTCATCGGATGATCCTCCACGAAACGGGGCGCAGTTGAGGCGCAAGCGTAGGGGTACGGGAGCTAACTGTCCATACCCTTTGCTGCCGGACCTGACCTGTATCTTTCCGAAACATCCGCTCATACATCTAGACCTTTTGGCCGGCACTGCCTACGCTGGCACTTCGACCACTCGGAGGTGGGGTTGGAAGCGAGCGCGGGCACGGATCTGGACGCCGAGGTGGACGCGATCCTGGACCAGGTACCCAGCATCGCCGGCCGCCCGCGCTCGGTGACCGAGCTGCCCGGCGGGCTGACCAACAGGAACTTCAAGATCACTATCCGCAACGGATCGTTCGTGGCCAGGGTCGCATCGGGGGGCAGCGAGCTGCTGGCGATAGACAGGCAGAACGAGTACCGGAACTCGGTGCGGGCTGCCGCGGTCGGCGTCGGCGCCCCGGTGGTCGAGTACGCCCCGCAGGCCGGCGTGCTCGTGCTCGGCTTCATCGAGGGCCGCACCCTGACCAACGCCGACGTGGCCGACCCGGCCAGGATCCCGCGGATCGCCCGCGCCTGCCGTGCGCTGCACGCCGCCGAGCGGTTCGACGGCGACTTCGACATGTTCGAGATCCAGCGCCGGTACCGCGCCGTGGTGGCCGAGCGGCAGATCACGATCCCGGCCGGCTATGACGAGCTGATGGTGAAGTTCGACGCGGCCGCGCAGGCGCTCGCCGTCCGCGCGTCGGGCACGGTGCCGTGCAACAACGACCTGCTCGCCGCCAACTTCATCGATGACGGGCGCAAGATCTGGCTGATCGACTACGAGTACTCCGGCAACAACGACGCCTGCTTCGAGCTCGGCAACATCTGGGGCGAGTGCCGGCTGCCCGACCAGGCGCTGGCGGCCCTGGTCGCCGAATACTACGGCCGCCCGCTGCGGAACAAGGTCGCCAGGTCCACCCTGCTCGGCCTGGCCGGCAAGTACGGGTGGACGCTGTGGGGCGCCATCCAGGCCGCGGTCAGCCCGATCGACTTCGACTTCTGGTCGTGGGCGATGGAGCGATTCGACGGGGCGGTGGCCGGGTTCACCGGGCCTGATTTCGACCGGCTGCTCGACGAGGTGCAGCGGGATGACTGAGCGCGAGGTGGGCGAGCCGGGGGGCGGAGAGCCGGGCGGGGCGGCTCGGGCCGGTACGGGACCCCGGCCCGAGCTGCCCCGCCGGGCACATGTCGTGATCATCGGCGGGGGCGTGATCGGGACCAGCGTGGCCTATCACCTGACCCTGCGCGGCCTGACCGACGTGCTGCTGCTCGAGCAGGGCCAGCTGTCCTGCGGCACGACGTGGCACGCCGCCGGACTGGTCGGCCAGCTGCGCGCCTCGGAGAGCGGCACCAGGCTGGTGCAGTACTCCACCGCGCTGTACGACCGGCTCGAGGCGGAGACCGGGCTGGCCACCGGGTTCCGCCGGTGCGGCGGGGTCACGGTCGCGCGCACCGGCGACCGGATGATGTCGCTGCGCCGGACGGCGGCCACGGCCGAGGCTTTCGGGCTCGAGTGCGAGCTGATCAGCCCGGCCCGCGCGGCGCAGATGTACCCGATCATGGACGTCTCCGACCTCGCCGGGGCGCTCTGGCTGCCCGGCGACGGCCGGGCCAACCCGACCGACCTGACCGCCGCCCTGGCCAGGGGCGCCAGGATGCGCGGGGCGGTGATCAGGGAGCGGACCAGGGTCACCGGGATCGCGGTCAGCTCGGACGGCAGGGAAGCCCGCGGCGCTGGGCCCGGCCGGGCGGTCACCGGCGTGCGGACCGACGAGGGCGACGTCGAGGCCGAGATCGTGATCAACTGCGCCGGCCAGTGGGCCAAGCAGGTCGGCGCGATGTGCGGGGTGACCGTGCCGCTGCACTCGGCCGAGCACTTCTACGTCGTCACCGACCAGATCGCCGGGGTGCACAGGGACTTTCCCGTGCTCCGTGACCCGGACGGCTACACCTACATCAAGGAAGAGGTGGGCGGCCTGCTGGTGGGCGGGTTCGAGCCGGACGCCAAGCCGTGGGTGGCGCCCGACCGGCTGCCCTACCCGTTCGAGTTCCAGCTGCTCGATGAGGACTGGGAGCACTTCGCGATCCTGATGGAGTCGGCGATCCACCGGATCCCCGCGCTCGCGACCACCGGGATGAAGAAGCTGTACAACGGGCCGGAGAGCTTCACCCCGGACAACCAGTTCATCCTCGGCGAGGCACCCGAGCTGCGGAACTTCTTCGTGGCGGCGGGGTTCAACTCGGTCGGCATCGCATCGGCCGGGGGAGCGGGCAAGTCGCTGGCCGACTGGGTGGTGGACGGTGACCCGGGGGTTGACCTGTCGGTGGTCGACATCCGCAGGTTCGCCGCGTTCAACGGCAACAACCGGTGGCTGCGCGACCGGGTCGGCGAGGTGCTCGGGCTGCACTACGCGCCGCCGTGGCCGAACCGCGAGCTTGAGACCGCCCGGCCGTTTCGCCGCTCGCCCGCCTACCACCTGCTGCGCGAGGCCGGCGCCTGCTTCGGCTCGAAGATGGGCTGGGAGCGCGCCAACGTGTTCGCGCCGGTGCCGGCCAGAAAGAGCGCTCTGCCCGACGGGGAACGCCGCGCCCCCGACGGCCAGGGACACCCCGCTGGCGACGACCGGGTGGAGTACTCCTGGGGCAAGCCCAACTGGCTGCCGTGGTCGGCCGCCGAGCAGCGGGCCACCAGGGAGGCGGTGGCCGTCTTCGACCAGACCTCGTTCTCCAAGTACCTGGTCACCGGGCCCGAGGCGCTGCGCGGCCTGCAGTGGCTGTGCACCGCCGACGTGGACGTGCCTCCCGGCAGGACCGTCTACACCGGGATGCTGAACGTCGGCGGCCGGTACGAGGCCGACATCACGGTGACCAGGCTGGACTGCGAGGAGTTCCTGATCTTCAGCAGTGCGGCGACCACGGAGCGCGACCTTGACCACATCAGGCGGCGGCTGCCCGCCGCCGGCGCCGCCGTGGTGGACGTTACCTCGGCCTACGCGGTCTACGGCGTGATGGGCCCGCGCTCGCGCGAGCTGCTGGCCAGGCTGACCGGCGCCGACCTGTCCAACGAGGGATTCGGGTTCGCCTCGAGTCGGCCGATCGACCTCGGCTACGCCACGGTACGCGCGACCAGGCTGACCTACGTGGGCGAGCTTGGCTGGGAGCTGTGCGTTCCTACTGAATTTGCAGTTGGGGTGTACGAAGACCTGATGGCCGCCGGCGCGGACCTCGGCGTGGTCAACGCCGGCTACTACGCGATCGAGTCGATGCGGCTGGAGAAGGGTTACCGAGCGTTCGGCCGGGAGCTCACGCCGGACTACAACCCGGTCGAGGCCGGCCTGCTGTTCGCCTGCAAGCTGAAGACCGACATCGGCTTCCTCGGCCGCGCCGCCGTGGAGCGGGCCAGGCTGGGCGGGCCGAGGCAGCGGCTCGCCAGCATCGTGCTCGACGACCCCGAGGTGATGATGTGGGGCGGCGAGCTGCTGATCAGGGACGGCGCCGCCGCCGGGCTGGTGACGTCCGCCGCGTGGGGAGCTACGATCGGCGCATCGGTCGGGATGGCGTACGTCAGGCATGCCGCCGGTGACGTGGTGACCCCCGACTACGTCCGCTCGGGTAGCTACCAGGTCAACGTCGGCGGGCAGATCTGCGCGGCGCGGGTGTCGCTGCGGCCGCCGTTCGACCCCGACGGGGAGAAGGTGCACCGGTGAGGCCGGCGGAGCTCGCTGGGCCGGCGGCGCGGCCGGCCGGGACCATGTCGGTCAGCACGTTCGACCTGTTCAAGATCGGGATCGGGCCGTCGAGCTCGCACACCGTCGGCCCGATGCGGGCCGCGGGGATGTTCGCCGCGTCGCTGGCCGCCGACGGGCTGGCCGATCGCGTCGCCCGGGTGCAGGTCGAGCTGTTCGGCTCGCTCGGCGCCACCGGGCACGGGCACGGCAGCGTGGTCGCCGTCGTGCTCGGGCTGCTCGGCGAGGATCCGGAGACCGTGGACCCGGCCGCCACCGAGCCGACCGTGCAGGCGGTGCGGCACTCCGGCAGGCTGCGGCTCGGCGGCACGGCCAGGGAGATCGATTTCGACGTCCATCACGACATCGTGCTGCACCGCCGCAAGCGGCTGCCGTTTCACTCGAACGCGATGGTGTTCGTGGCGACCGCCGCCGACGGGACGGAGCTGAGCAGGCGCACGTACTACTCGGTCGGCGGCGGCTTCGTGCTCGGCGAGGACGCGGCAGGCGGCCCGCTGCTTGTCCCCGACGCTGTGGCGGTGCCGTATCCGTTCGCCACCGGGGCGGAGCTGCTTGCCCACGCGCAGGCCCGCGGCCTGCCGATCAGCGGCGTGATGATGGCCAACGAGCTGGTCCGCAGGGACGAGGCCGAGGTCAGGTCCGGGCTGGCGCGGATCTGGTCGGTCATGCAGGAGTGCGTGGTGGCGGGCTGCGAGGCCGGCGGCGTGCTGCCGGGTGGGCTGAAGGTCAGGCGCCGGGCGCGCACGCTGCGCGAGACGCTCGAGCGCACCTCGGACAGCTCGGACCCGCTGTACGCGATGGAGTGGGTGACGCTCTACGCGCTCGCCGTCAACGAGCAGAACGCCTCGGGCGGCCGGGTCGTTACCGCACCCACCAACGGGGCGGCCGGCATCATCCCCGCCGTGCTGCACTACTACACCAGGTTCATCCCCGGCGCCGACGAGGACGGCGTGGTGGCGTTCCTGCTCACCGCGGCCGCGATCGGGGTGCTTTTCAAGGAGAACGCCTCCATCTCCGGCGCCGAGGTCGGCTGCCAGGGCGAGGTCGGCTCGGCGTGCTCGATGGCCGCCGCCGGGCTGGCCGAGGTGCTCGGCGGCACGCCCGAGCAGGTGGAGAACGCCGCCGAGATCGGGCTCGAGCACAACCTCGGGCTCACCTGCGACCCGGTGGGCGGCCTGGTCCAGATCCCGTGCATCGAGCGGAACGCGATCGCCTCGGTCAAGGCGATCACCGCGGCCAGGATGGCGATCAGGGGTGACGGCAGCCACCACGTGTCGCTCGACAGCGCGATCAAGACCATGCGCGAGACCGGCGCTGACATGAAGGACAAGTACAAGGAGACCGCCCGCGGCGGCCTCGCTCTGAACGTCGTGGAGTGCTGACGGGACCGGCCCGCGCGTTTTGGGTGGTGGGTGGGGGGCGCAGCGGGCGGGTCGTGGAGTGCTGACCCTGGATGACGCCGCGATATGCGGGTGCGCTGCGGGGCGGGAATCCCTGTAAGCTAGGCAGGCCCGGTCATCGCACCTGGGCACGCTGACGGCCCGCCGCGCTGGCTCCGGCCGTCTGCTCACGAGGCGGAGTAGCTCAGTCAGGCAGAGCAAGCGGCTCATAATCGCTGTGTCGCCGGTTCAAGTCCGGCCTCCGCTACGACGGCAGGAATGCCGCTGCCTCAACGGTAGTTGAAGGCACAGTTCCCTAATCGAACGCACAGTCCGCACAGCAGAAAGGCACTCCACCGTGGCTGCGACCGACATCAGGCCCAAGATCACCCTGGCCTGTCAGGAGTGCAAGCACCGCAACTACATCACCAGGAAGAACCGGCGCAACGACCCGGACCGGCTCGAGCTCAGCAAGTACTGCCCGAACTGCCGCAAGCACCAGCCGCACCG
>Ga0335078_10009043_pt1 | contig 14787 bp, 12 predicted proteins | sample Lox_Sample_32_FD_206711 | JGI IMG/M metagenome (GOLD analysis project Ga0335078, IMG submission 206711) | Soil microbial communities from Loxahatchee National Wildlife Refuge, Florida, United States - Lox_Sample_3.2 | ecosystem: Environmental > Terrestrial > Soil > Wetlands | place: USA...
AAGCCGGCGGTCCGCTTTCTGAAGATCTGCCGTCCCTCATCTATCGCGCTGACAATGGCGCCATCGTGAATACCGCCGCAGCCCCGCTGGTCAAAGACCTCGACGCGCAGCCCTGGCCCGATCGCGAGCGCATCGACATCCCGCGCTACGTAAGCACCTGGCGCGAGCATCACGGCAAGGGATCGCTATCCGTCATCACCGCCCGCGGCTGCCCCTATCACTGCCGCTGGTGCAGCCACTCCGTCTACGGCAAGACGCATCGCCGCCGCTCGCCCGCTTCGGTCGCCGATGAAGTGGAGCATCTGCTGGGCCGCTACCATCCCGACATGCTCTGGATGGCTGACGATGTCTTCACCATTCATCATGGCTGGCTGTTCAACTACGCCGCGGAAATGCGCCGCCGCCGGCTGCGCATCCCGTTCGAATGCATCACCCGTGCCGATCGCCTTGACGGTCGCGTCGCCGAAACCCTGGCCGAGCTGGGCTGCATGCGCGTCTGGATCGGTTCCGAAAGCGGCTCGCAACGCATTCTCGATGCCATGGAGCGCGGCGTCACCGTGGCGCAGGTTCAGCACGCCGTGGAACTGTGCCGCGCCGCCGGAATCGAGACGGGCATGTTCATCATGTGGGGCTACGAAGGCGAGCAGATGGACGACATCGAAGCCACGGTCGCTCATGTGAAGAAGTGCGCTCCGGAAATCTGTCTCACCACTGTTTCCTATCCGATTCGCGGCACGCCTTACTACGAACAGATACAGCCCAGGCTGGTGAACATTGGCGCATGGCGCTCCTCCACCGATCGCGATATCGCCGTGCGCGGGCGCCACTCCCGCCGCTTTTATCAGTTCGCCGACGAGCTGCTGAAAGCCGAAAGCACTCCCGTGCCCGACCTTGCGCGAATCGCCGCCGCGCGTGCCGGACTGGCCGAAACGCTCCATGAGGTCGAAGCATGACTGCACCGGCGCCGTTCGATCGCCTCGCCATGAGCTACGACGCCCTGTGGACACAGTCCGCCGCCGGCCGGGCACAGCGCGATGCGGTATGGAATGTCCTCGACCGCGTTTTCCGCACCGGCGACGAGATTCTCGATGCCGGATGCGGCACCGGCGAGGACGCCGTGCATCTGGGACGCAGCGGCGTTCATGTTTCCGCCATCGATTCTTCCGGCGAGATGGTCCGGATCGCCTGCTCCCGGGGCGTGGCCGCAACCCGCCTTCCTCTCGAAGAGCTCCACCGCATTCACGCCCAATATGACGGCGTTCTCTCCGATTTCGGTGCGCTCAACTGTGTTGGCGATCTTCCCGCGGTGGCCGCCGGCTTCGCGCGCCTGGTGCGCCCGGGCGGCCATGCCGTGCTCTGCCTCCTGAACCGCACCTGCGCGTGGGAGATGGTCTGGTACGCTTTGCGTTTCCGCGTGCCCGACGCCTTCCGCCGCCTGCATCGCGGCCCCGTGCCCGCCTCCCTCGGGCTGGGCGTCTACTACCCAACCGCGCGCGAGATCCAGCGTGCATTCGCGGAGGCGTTTAATCTGACACGAACCTGCGGCGTCGGTGTACTCGTGCCCCCATCGTATGTGCGTTTGCCGTCGCGCCTTGTCCGCGTTTTCCGCCTTCTCGACTCGCATTTCAGCCACTGCCCCGGTTTTCGCGCTCTGGGCGATCACCGCCTCTATGTGTTCCAGCGGAGGCCCGCATGATCGCCGAAGCCCGCCACCGGTTTCTCGCCGAGTATGCGGCGGTCCGTCATGCCGAAGGCCGTGGCGCCGAAAATGGGAACTGGTATTTCGAGCTGCCCTATCGCGATCTGAGCGGCCGGCTTTCACACCAATGGCGCATGCGCGCCCGAAGCTGGCAATGCCTCGAACGGCGCGTGCTCCCGGCGATCGTGCGCCGCGTCGGCGGCCATCTGCGCATTCTCGACCTCGGCGCGGGCAATTGCTGGATGTCCTGGCGGCTTGCTCAACTCGGCCACTCGCCGGTCGCGCTCGACATCTTCACCGATTCGCGCGATGGCCTTCGCGCCGCCCATCACTACACCGCCCGCATCCCGTTCCCTGTAATCGAGGCTGAGTTCGACAGCATTCCTCTTGGCGACGGCTGCGCCGATCTGGCCATCTTCAACGCGTCATTCCATTACTCGTCCGACTATCGGCGCACTCTTGCCGAGGTGCTCCGTGTTTTGCGGCCGGCGGGCTCCGTTATCGTCATCGACAGCCCGGTTTACCGGCGTCCCGAGCACGGTCTGCTGATGGTGGATGAGCGCCGTCGCCAGTACGCACAGCGTTTCGGCTTCCCCTCCGACGCGCACAACGGCATCGAGTATCTGGATCGCGTCGCGCTCGCCGATCTCGCACTCCGCTTCGGCCTTCGCTGGACGTCTCACACGCCCTGGTATGGGTGGCGCTGGCACATCCGGCCGGCAGTCGCCTGGCTGCGCGGCAAACGCCCGCCTTCGCGATTTCAATTGCTGGTCGGTGAGCGGCAATGATCGTGCTTCTGCATCCCCGCAGCACGCGCCCTCAGAATCGGCGTTTCCCGCTTGCCGTGCTTTCCCTCGCCGCGGTCATCGAGGGCCGCGAAGACTACGTCATTGTCGACGGCAATCTCGACCCCGATCCCGCCTCGACCCTCGATCGGCTCGCCGCGGAACACCGCATCGAACTGCTTGCCGTTTCTGTGATGCCCGGCCCGCAGATGGTCTCCGCCTTCGGGCTCTGCCGCGAATTCAAACGCCGCCATCCTTCGGTGCCCGTCGTCTGGGGTGGCTACTTCCCGTCGCTCTACACCGCCGCCACCCTCAACGCGAACTATGTGGACATGGTGGTGCGCGGCCAGGGCGAGGACACGTTCCTCGATGTGATCCAGGCTGTGCGCGGTCACAAACGGCTCGCGGACATCGCCGGCCTCTCGTTCAAGGATGCGTTCGGCCTGCACGTGCACAATCCGCCGCGCCCCTTGCGCTCGCCCAACGATTTCCCCGAGCTGCCGTATCATCGCCTGGGCGCGCCCGAAAAGTATATCGCGCGTACGTTCCTCGGATCGCGAACCGCCGTGCATCAGGCGAGCATCGGATGTCCCTACCGCTGCCGCTTCTGTGGCGTAGTCCCCTTGTTCGATGGCCGCCAGAAAATGGAATCGCCCGTTCGCACCGCCAGGACGCTCACTCATCTTCAGCGCGCCTATGGCATCGACGCCGTCCAGTTCTACGACAACAACTTCTTTCTTCGCGAGAATCACGCGCTCGATCTCTGCGATCGCATCGCGCCCCTCAAACTTCGCTGGTGGTGCGAAGGCCGCATCGATATTCTGCTGCGCTATCCCGACTCGACACTCAAGCGCCTTCGCGATGCCGGCGCAACCATGATCTTCTTCGGCGCGGAATCGGGTTCCGACGAAACCCTCAGGCAGATGAACAAAGGCCTGCGCACCGAACAGACGCTGGAGCTTGCCGCGCGCATTCGCCGCTTCGGCATTGTTCCCGAGTTCTCCTTCGTGGTGGGCAACCCGGAAGATCCCGAGGGCGATACGCGCCAGAGCATTGAGTTTATCCGCAAAATCAAGAAGCTCAATCCCGCTTCAGAAATCATCGTTCAGCACTATATCCCGGTGCCCCATCCCGATGGCTCCTACGGCGGCGGAGACCGCGTCGGGTTCCCCGCCACCCTCGAAGAATGGGCCAGCGAGCGCTGGGTCAACTTCGTGATTCGCACCGAGCCGAATACCCCCTGGCTCCCGCGCTCCGTTAAGCGCCGCATCGACGGCTTCGAACTGGTCGTGAATTGCCGCTGGCCCACCATGCAGGACATCCACCTGCCCCGCTGGGGCCGCGTCTTGCTGAAGGCCATGAGCGCCTGGCGATACGCATTCGGCTTCTACCAGCATCCGCTTGAGCTCGCCTGGGCCCAGCGGTTCATGAATCTCCGCAAGCCGCGGTTTGAGAGCCTTTGATGCGAGTAAGCGCGCTCGAAGGCCACGCCATCTGGTCCGCCGTCTATGACGGCTCGCCGAATCCGCTGGTGCAACTCGAGCGCAGAGTCGTCATCCATTGGCTGCCGCCCCTGCTCCATCGAACATTCGTCGATGTCGCCTGCGGAACCGGTCGCTGGGCGCGCTACGCCGCCGGCCAGGGCGCGCACGTTTTTGGAGCCGATTCCTGTGCGCCAATGCTGAACGTTGCCGCCGCATCGCTCCGTCCGCGGTTCGTTCAGGCCGATGCCCTGCGTCTGCCGTTTCCTCACCGGCTTTCGGACCTTACCATGTGCGCTCTGGCCGCGGGCTACATCGAATGTCCCGCCCGCCTGATCGCTGAACTTGCGCGCATTACCCGTATTGGTGGCGTCATCCTGCTCACCGATGTCCATCCCTCCGCGCTCGCCCTTGGCTGGCGGCGGTCGTTTCGCCGCGCGGGCGAGATCTACGAGATGGAACATCATGCTCATCCCGTCGGCGCCTACCTTACCGCGGCGCGCGGCCTCGGGTTGCAGCTTGAGCGCATTGAGGAAGCCCCGTTCGGAGAACCTGAGCGCGCGGTTTTCGAGCAGTGCGGCCGCGCCGGGGCATTCGCGAGCGTGTGCCGCGTTCCGGCCCTCTTCGCCGTCCAGTGGAGGCGCGCATGATCCTCTGCGGCGCTCGCGTGGCCATGTCGCCGGATCGTGCCGAACCCGCCGATATTGCCGTGGGCTATGGACGCGTGGCCGCCATCGGCCGGGTGCCCGGGCGACGCAGGATCGATTGCGGCGGCTATCTCATTCTTCCCGGCCTCGTCAACGCGCACGATCATCTCGATTTCGATTTGTTTCCGCGGCTCGGCGATGGCCCCTGGGAAAGCGCGGCCGAGTGGGCCTGCGACATCCACCGGAGATTCGAGGAACGTATTGGCGAAATCCTCGCCATCCCGCTGCGCGACCGCCTGATCTGGGGCGGTCTCAGGAATCTCCTGAGCGGTGTGACCACGGTCTGCCACCACAACCCCTCGCACCGGGTCTTTGGCGAGCGGTTTCCCGTTCGCGTTGTCCGCGCCTTCGCCTGGGCGCACTCGCTCCATTTCACCAGGGATCTTCAGCATCGCCACCAATGCTGCCCCAGTTCCCGCCCATTCGTCTTTCACGCCGGTGAGGCCGTCAACGGTGTGGGTGCGCGTGAAATGGAGACGCTGGCCCGGCTTGGCTTGTTTGCCGCGAACTCGGTCATGGTCCACGCCGTCGGAATGAACTCGGAAATGCTCTCTCTGGCGCAGGCCAGGGGCTGTTCGCTGGTATGGTGTCCCAGCTCAAATCTGTTCATCCTCGGCAGGACGCTCTCGCGTGAGGTGCTGGAATCCGATCTGCCGGTTGCTCTCGGCACTGACTCCACCCTCACCGCCGAAGGCGACATGTTCGACGAGCTCCACGTTGCGCGCAAGGTCTCCGGACTCAGCGATGCAAGGCTCTACCGGATGGTGACCGCCGTACCCGCTCGCGTCCTTCGTCTGGAGCACGGCGAGGGCGCCATTCAGCGCGGCGGCGTCGCCGATTTCCTCCTGTTCCGCGATCGCGGCCTGACGCCCGCTCGCACTCTCCTCTCCGATATGCCCGAGGCTGTCTTCGTCGGCGGCCGTCCGCAAATGCTCTCCGCCGATCTCCTCGCTGCCTGGTCGTCCGCGTTGCCCCAGCTCGCTCGCTTTCATCCCCTCACCATCACCGGCCGCGGCGCCCGCTACGTTCATTCCGAGATCCCGCCGCTTCCTGCCGGTTTTTCCGTCGGCGGCCGGCAGGTGCTCTCATGAGCCCCGCTCTCCACCGCCTCCCTGTTCTCGTTATCTCCGCCCATAGCCGCTGCAACTGCCGCTGCGGGATGTGCGATATCTGGCGGACCTCCGAATCGCGCCAGTTCACCATTGCCGATCTGCAGCGTCACCTCGCCGACATCCGTTCCCTCGCCGTCGAGTGGGTTGTGTTCACCGGCGGAGAAGCCCTCATGAACGTCGACCTGTTCTCCATGGCCCGCGTCCTGCGTGAATCCGGTGTCCGCGTGACCTTGCTCACCTCCGGCCTCCTGCTGGGCCGCTTCGCGCGGGACATCGTCGCGCACATCGACGATGTCATCGTCTCTCTCGACGGTCCTCGCGGTATTCACGACGCGATTCGCGGGGTCATCGGCGCCTTCGATGGGATTGCCGGCGGGGTTCGGATGATTCAGTCCGCCTCACCCGGTTTTCCGGTCGCCGCCCGCTGCACCGTTCAGAGAGCGAATCACGCGGCGTTGCTCGATACGGCGCGAGCCGCGCTATCCCTCAACCTGAAATCGATCTCATTTCTCGCCGTGGATGTCGCCTCCGATGCCTTCCGGCACACGCCTGACGCGCCCCGCGCGAAACACCTGCTCTCCGCCGGCGAGATTCAGCGGCTGGAAGAGGAGATCTCCCGGTTGCAGGAAGACCCCGTGTTTTCCATCGTTCAGGAAACGCCCGCAAAGCTGCGCCGCATCGTCCATCACTTCCGCGCGGCGGCCGGTGAACGAGAGCCCGAGGCTCCGCTCTGCAATGCTCCATGGGTCTCCGCCGTCCTCGATCATGATGGCGCCGTCCGCCCCTGCTTCTTTCAGCCGCCCATCGGCAACGTGAAGGAATCCAGCCTCGCGCAAGCCATCAACTCGGAAAGCGCGCTGGCCTTTCGCCAGTCGCTGAATGTCGCCACGGACCCCATCTGCCGCCGTTGTGTCTGCTCGCTTTATCGGCCGGAGGTCGCATGAGGCGGGGTTCACCGTGGGGCGCCCTCACAGGTCCCGGCGCGCGCCCGGCCCGCCTCTTCCTCGGAGAATCCCCATGCGCGTAGCCATCGTCCATTACTGGCTGCTGGGCATGCGCGGGGGCGAGAAGGTGGTCGAAGCGCTCTGCCGCATCTATCCCGGCGCGGACATCTTCACGCTCTTCTACCACCCCTCCCACGTTTCTGAGACAATTCGCAGTCATTGCATTCGCGTCTCGCGCCTCAACGCCGGGCGCCGCTTTTATCGCTCGCTGCTGCCCTTGTGCCCCATGGCGCTCGAGAGTTTCGACCTTCGGGAATACGATCTTGTGATCAGCAGCGAATCCGGCCCGGCCAAAGGCGTCATTACTCGTTCCGATACCTGCCATCTCTGCTATTGCCACACGCCCATGCGCTACTTGTGGGACCTCTATCCCGAGTATCGCGGCAGGGCTTGGACCGGTTCGGCGCTCAAGCGCCTGGCCATGGTGCCGCTCACCAATTACTTGCGTCTCTGGGATTTCGCCTCGGCCGCGCGCGTGGACGCCTTCGCCGCCAATAGCGAAAACGTGCGCCGGCGCATCGCGCATGTCTGGCGGCGCGACGCTCAGGTCATTCATCCTCCCGTCGATGTCGATCGCTTCTACTGGCAACCGCCAGAGGATTACTTCCTCATCGTGTCCGAGTTGGTTCCTTATAAGCAGGTCGCGTACGCGGTGCGCTCGTTCTCCGCCACCGGCCGCCGCCTGCGCGTTGTTGGCGATGGTCCGGAATATCGCGCTCTCCGCCGCCTCGCTGCGTCGAACGTTGAATTCTGCGGCCGCGTTGCCGATGAGCAGCTCCGCGCGCTCTACGCCCGCTCGCGCGCTCTCATTGTGCCGGGCGAGGAAGACTTCGGAATCGCCGCGGTCGAGGCGCTCGCCTCGGGCAAGCCCATTGTCGGCCTCCGGCGGGGCGGCACCGTCGAGATCGTCCCGCCGCATGCGCCGTCAGGCATCCTCTATGACGAACCCAATCAGGAAACACTGCGGGACGCGCTCATCGAGTTCGAGGGCACTGAGCCATCGGTGAACCCGCATTCGTTGCGTTCCTGGTCCGCACGGTTCTCGGAAGCCGTTTTTCGCCGGCAAATGGCCGAACTCATTTCCTGGGCGCTGGCGTCTAAGCGCCGCCACGGCCGCGAAGACCCATCGATGGAAAGCTCCCGTTCGGCAGCCGCAGGCAGAAGCGCGCGCCGGTAATCACCGCCGCGTCCGACCATAGCTCGCCGCCGTTGTCGGCCACCGTTTGCCGGGCCAGCGCGAGCCCCAACCCCATTCCATTTCTTTTATTGCTGGTGGCGAACGGCTCGAACAGCTTTTCGCGAACTTCCGGCGAGATGCCGCAGCCGCTGTCTTCCACGTACATCAGAACGTGCGTCTCGTCCACCGACGCGCGCACGGCGATCTTCCCGCCCTCCGGCATCGCCTCAATGGAGTTGGCGAACAGGTTCATGAAAACCCGCTGCATGCGCGCCCTCTGCACGGTGATCTGCAACTCCGGGTCGATATCCGCCTCCAGGGAAACTCCGCTCACATCGGCGCGCGTGGCCAGAAACTCCCAGGCGCCCTCCACCAGTTCCAGCGCCGGACACCGCTCCGGCTCGCCGTGGCCGCCCCGCCGCACGTCCAACAATTCGTCCAGCATCGTCTTGATTTGCAGCGAGGCGCGGTGGATGTTGGTGGCCAGCCTCTGCACACGCGACGGCTCCAGATCGCCTTCCGCCAGAATCTCCGAGCCGGCGTAGATCGCCGCCAGCGGATTGCGCAGATCGTGCACCAGTGAGCTGGACAGCCGCGCCACCGCTGTCAGACGCTCCTGGCGGATCAGATCGGCTTTCGCGCGCTGCAGCGATTCGCACATCCGGTTGAACGCCTCCGCCAGCCGGCCCAGTTCGTCGCGCGTGGTGACGGGCACCCGGTGCGCGTAGTTCTGCCGGCTCACTTCCGCTGCGCCCGCGTCGAGCCGCGCGATAGGCCGCATCAGGCGCTCCGCCAGAATCCACGCCAGCGCCAGAGTGGCCGCCAGAGCCGCCCCCCAAACCACCGCGAGGTCGCGCCGCAGCACCCACACGGCCTGTTGTTCCGCCTTGAACGAACGCAGAATCCAGACGTCGCCAATGGGCTGGCCGCCAATGTCCCGCAGCGGCCGGCGCAACGCGAGGTAGTCGGTGTCTCCCGCGCGCACTCGCCCGGCACTGGAACCCTGCACTCGCCCGAAGAACTGTCCGCTCGCCGCCGCCACGTCACGCGCGGGCAGCGTCGAGGCGACAACCTGGTTGCCAACCGCGAACACGAACTCGCTTCCCCCCGTGGATACGCTGAATCGCGATAGCAGTTTGTCGTCCACCCGATAAGCCGCCAGCAGCACATCGAGCAAACCCGGGTCCGCGGGAGCCCCTACATACACCGGCGTGATAACAACCTGATACAGGTTCCCGCCCTGAAACAAAAAACCCGTGCTTTGTCTGGGAAATGCTTTTGCCGCGATGCCTACCGCGGCTACCTGCTCCGACACCGCCGCCGGGGGCTTTTCGCCGAACGAGCCTATCGCCAGCCCTCGCGGGTCGGTCACCAGAAACACCGCGTTTTCCCGCGAGAACTTCGCCCAGCGCTCCCCGGCGGTGTCGCGAATTGTCTCCGCATCGCCCGTGCCGAATGCTGCCCGCACGTCGGACATACCGCTCAACGCGAGGCTCACCGAAGCCAGCAGATCGGTCCGCGCGCGCCACAACGCTTCGTACGCTTCCAGACTTGCCAGCGCTTCCGTCTCCAGCCCGCGCGACGCCGTCCCCACCGTACGGTACTCGATGACAAACCCCGTGGGAATAAACAGCGCCGCGATGATGGCGAACGTCGCCAGCAGGAACTTCACTCGAAGCGGAAGATTGCCCAGCAGATTCATGGCTTCGTGCCGTAGCCTCCGCCCTGGTCCTCGGCCGGATAGTCCCGCCCGTACTTGTTTTTGTGCGGCGCGGCGATGTACCCGGTGCCCGAGATCTGCAGCGCCGGAATCGTCGTCCTTCCCTCGCCTGTCGCCACCGCCCGAGCCAGAGTGTCCAGTGTTTGCCGCGTGGCCCGGTCGTAAAACACGTGCAGCGTGTAGTCTCCCGCCGGCACCTCGGTCATCGTGTATCCGCCGCGTTCATTGCTTACCGCCAGCCACGGCGTATCTTCGACTACGATCACCGCGTTCATCGACTCGTGAATGTTGCAGAACACCCGAACGATGCCGCTCTTGTGAAAAACCACGCGGCGGCTGGTCCCCGGCGGATACAACCCGACGTCGAACGGTTGCCCGTCGATATTCGAGAACGCGTTGTGGAAGATCGGATCGAGGTTGGGGAAATCCACCGCCGTCCCCGTCTGTATGGCCAGCACGTGCGGTTGGAACTGTTTGTGGTGTTGCGCCATCCGCGCTACGCCCGGATGCCGGTCCGCCGGCGCAAGTCCGTTCCTGGGAATCAGCCACACCGCTACTCCCGAGTTGCCCGCGGCTCCGCGCACGCCGGTCACTTCCACCGTGCCGGTTACCGTTCCCGCGAAGATCGGCGCCGCAAGGCAGAGACTAGAAAAGATACGCCAGAGCGAGGCCATATTGATTGCGCAGGTGATTTCCTGAAAACAGCCAGTCGGTACGCGTTTGCGACGCCTCGAATGCCGCGAATACATTCGGCGCGAGTTGATAGTATACGTTACCCGCGAATGACGCGTTCGAGGTGATTTGATCGCCCCACAGGTCCGAGGGGCGATTGTTCTGTGCTCCGCCGAAAAGATGGAACCTGAGGCGCGATGTGGGAATCAGCGTCAATTGCAGCCAGCCGCCCTCGGCGTGCACGGGCAGCGCCACCTCATTCGGGAAGATTGTGAAACCCGGTCCGCTCCCCCCAATGCCCGCGAGGTTCTGCCCGGAGAAGAACGTCCCTTCCAGGTTCCACCAGCGCGCCATCCAGTACTTCCCATCCGCGGAGAACAGATTGGAACTGACCGTCTGCCCGGCCACGTGCGTCTCGCTCAGATGAAAGCCGGCGGCGAAGTCGAAGCCCGCGTCGTCCCCGCCTGTGTGCTCGAACTCCAGCCGGCCTTCCCATCCCGGCCGCCGCGGGGCGAGGGTCGGCGCGTACAAGGAAGAAAGATACGCCGGCGTTTCGTGCGTGCTGATCAACTCCCCCTGCAAACGTACGATGTCGTTGCGCGAAAGGTGCAGCCGCTGCTCCAGGCGCGCCTGCGGCTCCCAGAACCAGAGATTGCCCGCGCCGCTCAGCGCCGGAACGGCCACCTGCGCGAAAGAATCGGGCGTCAGCGGGGAAATGAGCGGCTTGTCCACGCCGACGGTCAGAGTGCTCGAACTCCAATCGAGGCTGATGCCCCCGGTCCGCAGCCTTGGCGTCGGCCACTGGCCATAAGCGAGCGCGCTCGCGGAAGAACCGGCGTTTCCCGCGCTCCCAAAGAAATCGGCAAACAAGTCACCGTGTATCCGCGCGCCAATCGCCGTGTTCGGGCTGTCATATTCGAGCCCGATAATGGACTGGCTCAGGCTCCCGCCGGCGCTGGCGCTCGAGTACATTGGCCCGGTCGTCCCGGAATAGTAGCCGGTATCCTGATGCGTGTCGAAGAACGCGTTGAACAATGCCATCCCGCTGATTCGCAGCGGAAGCTTGTGTTCCGCTTCCACCTTCGACTGCGCCTGCTCGTCGATGCGCGACTGTTGGATCGCCAGCGCGTCCGCCTGCTGGCTTGACGAAGACGCCGCCGCCGTGGGCGCGCTCGCGGTGTTCTTCCCCTGAAGAGCGTCCAGTTCCGTCCGCAACTGCCGCACTTCGTCCATCAGTTGCGCGTTCCGTTGCTCCAGCTTTTCCAGGCGTTCCACGATCTGGCTGTTGTCTGCAGCCGGCTGTGCCGGAAGTGGCAGGATGGCGGCGGCAGCCAGCAGAATCGCCCTAATCCCGTTTCCCGTCTCGCTCATAGAGGAGTTGCTCCAGTGTGGCGCGAACCCGTCCAGGAGACCATGGCTTTGCGAAGAACGCGTTCGCGCCCGCTTCGAGCGCCCGTGCGGGCGCTGTTGATTCCGTTGTTCCGCTGATGACGATCACCGGAGTGGCCCGGTGGGCCACGCTCGATCGCATTCGCTGGATCAGTTCCAGTCCGCTGAGCTGCGGCATGTCCAGGTCCGTCAGCACCGCCCGGACATTCTCGCCTTCTCCGCTCTCCAGAAATCGCCACGCCACGAGGCCGTTCGAAAATGTCCGCACGCACACCGCGGGAATTGCTCCGACAACCATCTCCAGCGCGGCCGCGGAAGAGACCCTGTCTTCCACCAGCAAAATGAGCCGCTCCTCAGCCTCGCCGGGCATCAGGGAACAAATCGATAACCGACGCCGTGCAGCGTCAGAAAATGGCGGGGCGTCGATGGATCGGGCTCCAGCTTCTGGCGAAGCTTCACCACGTGAGCATCGACGGTGCGCGTGTTGGGAAATGACTCGTAACCCCAGACCGAATTCAGCAGAACGTCGCGGGTCAATGGCCGGTCCGGATGGTTCAGAAAGTAAGTCAAAAGGTTATACTCGGCGGGGGTTAGCTTGAGTTCCTTGTCCTTCCGCAGCACGACGCGTTTCTCCAGATTGACGCTCACATCGCCAAACTGGATTGCCTTTGGCTGATCGGGCTGCGACCGCCGCAATACCGCCCGAATCCGCGCCAGAAGCTCGCGCGCGCCGAACGGTTTCACTACGTAGTCGTCCGCGCCGATCTCCAGAAGCAGTACTTTGTCCACTTCCTCGCCCACCGCGCTAAGAACAATCAGCGGCGTTTTGATCCCCGACGCTCGAATCTGCTTGCAAATCTCGATGCCGCTCATGCCGGGCAGCCGCAGATCCACAATCAGCAGATCCGGCCGCGCCGTCACCGCTTCATTGAAGCCGGCGTTACCGTCCGAAGCCGACAAGACCCGGAACCCCTCCCGTTCCAGCAGAAGCTGGACGGTGTCCCGCAGGCTTTCGTCGTCGTCGATTACCAGAACCGTCGCTGGCGCCACAGATTGCAGTGTACGATATCCCGTTGCCCGGTCCGCCTCGGTAAGGTCGTTTTTACACGACTTTTGCAGCTCACTAACCGCCGCAGCCCTCGGTTCAGAACGACCATCCAAGACTCGTGTATGCCGTGTTGGCGTGGTAGTCGCGGATTGCAGAGAATTGTTCATGATAGCGGTAGTACTGCCAGCCGGCATTGAATCGAAGACGCGCGGCGAGAGGAATGGTGAGACGCGCCAATGGCGTGTCATATAACAGCGGATAAGTCTGCGCGATGTTGAACGCGGGCACGGGGTTGGTTCCGTCGCCCTCGGGAGTGGACCGCCCATCGCCGAGGTCCTGTACCCTGCTGTAGCCCAGATACAGGTCGGCGTGTTTGGTCATGGCCAGCCGCACGCCCGCGTTGCCGAACTGCACGTTGCTGATATAGATCGATTGCGTTCCGGTAATCAGCGTGGAGTTCACGAAGTAAAGCAATCCTCCCGCTGTATTCAGATGTAGTTTCGACCAGGTGGCGTCGAAAGTCAGCCACTCCCGCGGAGTCCAGGAAGTTTCCGCCCCGTAGCTGCGCGATTGCGAGCTGAAGGAGCTGATGGAAACCGAGTTGACGTTGTAATCGGCCTTCGCAAATACACCCGCCGAGAAGGACCCGATGCGGTATTGGATGCGGGCGTTGAACGTGTGGTAATCCTTCTCGCTCACCGGATAGATTGGGCGATTGGTGTGCCCCAGCTCGCCACTCACGCTAATGGTCAGCCGCTTGATCGGACGAAGCCGCAAACCCCCCGTCCCCGCGTGAAGCACGTTGGTCTGAGAGTAACTGCCCGCGGCCGGCGCGCTGTTGTCGCTGGCCTCGGCAATCGACCGGAAGCGGCGCGTGGACACTTCGTAGCCCCCGTCCATGCCGAGCCATCCGCGCGGCTGATAACTCACGTCCAGCGCGTCCGAAAACCCGCGAATGTCGAGTAACTGGAAGTTGACCGCGTAATCGATGAGCGAGTTGGCGTCGAACTGCTGATAAGTGTCGTTGCCGTTCATTTGTATCTGGTCGTACGACGCTTCGTTCGCGATCGAAAACCTGTTCACCGGCGCCCACACCACGTTCAGGTTCGCCGACGTCGCCGGCCGGCTCGCTTCACCGGACACGGCGATGATCTGCGGCGCTTCGCCGGGAGTGCCGGGGTTGAACAGTTGCTCGTCCAGCAGCGACCCGTGTCCCGTTCCCTGATAGGCTGCGTGCGCGTTCAGCGAAAGCGTCTTTCCGAAATCACGCGCGAGGAAGCCCCGCCATCCGGATGTCTCGCCATGATCCGGCTGGCTGCGCAGCGGCGCGGGTGTGCCGGATTGCAGCACACCGGTGTCGTCCCGGAAGAACTCCCAGTCATGCATTACGTTGATCCGGAATCCCCACAGTTTCGCGTCTACCCCCGCCCGGTATTCATCCTCGGTGCGGCGAATGTTCTGAAACACCGCTGGAATTGACAGCCCGGGAGTGAGCGTGGCCGCAAGATAGTCGTCTGAAATCGTCGTCAGTTCGGGCCCATCCTCCGTCACCCGGCTGTACCCGAGAAGGAACTTCACGCGCGACTGCGGCAGCAGGGTCAAATCGTGGTCCTGCGAGCGATGCTGAAGATTGGCCGCGTCGATGCCGCTGACCGTGGTGAGTCCGGGATTGACATAGTTGCTGAGCCGCCAGTTCATGTCGTATTCGTACCAGCGGTTCTTTTCCACGCGCAGCGTTGCGGATTCGTACGGATCGTTGCCGAGGCCGCTGGTCTTCAGACTAAGCTGATCGAACAACCACCCCTGACCGCCCTTCGAGGCCGCTTCGACGTCGCCGTCAAACAGGCGCAGACCGTTGCCGTAGTTCACCATGCTCTGGTAACTGGCCCCATTGCCGGTTAGCGAAAGAGCCCGGTATCCCGCTTCGAACGATTGCGTCACGGTGTAGTCGCCAATCGTGTTCTGCGCCGGCGCTTCCGGAGATGGCGCCGCC
>Ga0335078_10009044_pt1 | contig 14784 bp, 17 predicted proteins | sample Lox_Sample_32_FD_206711 | JGI IMG/M metagenome (GOLD analysis project Ga0335078, IMG submission 206711) | Soil microbial communities from Loxahatchee National Wildlife Refuge, Florida, United States - Lox_Sample_3.2 | ecosystem: Environmental > Terrestrial > Soil > Wetlands | place: USA...
CTGCCGCCGGCTTTCGAGCCGGCGCGCCGAGCGGAAGCTCGGCTGCGGCCCGGAGGGGCCGACCCCACGAACGCGTCTTCCATGGAGCAGTCTTTCGCGCTCTCGAAAAGTAGGACCGTGATCGGAAAAGACGCAACTTCATCTAAACCCCGATTCCGGAAATCCGTCTATACGGGCGAACCATCGCCGTACCCGACGCGGCGGCCGAAAGGAGAATGAACACGCACATGAAGTCATGGACCGTAAGGATGTTCGCGCTTGCCGCCGTCATGGCAGGCGCGGTTTTCGCTCAGACCACGACCACAACCACGACGGCTCCCACGCCACCAACGCCGCAGCAACAGGCCACGCAACTGGTGACGCAGCTTACCACGCTGCTTGATCTGACCAGTGATCAGCAGGCGTCGGCCACGACCATTTTCACCACCGAGTTCACGACGCTCCAAACGCTCCGAGCGAGCTTTCAAACCGCGCAAACGGCGTTTCAAACCGCAGTCCAGAGCGGCAGCTTGAGCGACGCGACGTCTGCCGCCAACCAGATCGGGACACTTACCCAGCAGCAGTTGGTAGCGCAGGGAACTGCTGATGTGAACTTCTATCAGATCCTAACCGGCACGCAACAGGCGAAGTACGCGACACTCAAGCTAGCAGGCATCGGCGGACCGGGGCTGGGTGGACCCGGACCGGGCCGCCCCGGAGGTCCCGGCGGCCCACCGCCTGGAGGACCGCCGCCGAGCGGCGCCGGCAATTGACCACGGAAGACCAACTCGCCGTGTACGCGCAGGCTTCGGCGGCGCGTCTAAACGAGACAGTGACACAGGATAAGATCCCGCAAGCTGCGCCGGCGGACGCGGATACAATCGCGTCCGCCGCTGCCGATTTTGAGGCGATATTCCGTGCCTACCGTTCCAGGATTTTCCGTTTCGTGTTCGCATCATTGCGCGATGACGACGCAGCCGATTCCGTGACGCAGGACTGCTTCTTCCACGCCTTCCGCGCGTGGAGCGCGTTTCGCCGCGAGTGCAGTCTGGATACCTGGCTGATGCGCATTGCCATCAACTTGGTCCGTGATTACCACCGCAACCGCCGGTGGCAATTCTGGAAGCGAACCCACGAGCATTCCGAGGCCTGGGAGGCGGCCCGGCTGGCCGGTCCGACGCATTCGCCGGAAGCGCAATTGCTGCTGCGTGAGCAGGTGGAAGCGGTGTGGCAAGCTGTGGGAAAACTACCGGAGAGGCAGCGCACGGTGTTCCTGCTGCGGTTCGTCGAGGAAATGGATCTGTTGGACATTGCGGCTGCCACGGGTATGCGAGAGGGGACGGTAAAAGCGCATTTGTTCACCGCGCTGCGCACCGTCCGCAAGCGCATGGGAGTAACCGCGTGAATCGACATTTTTCGGAAGAAGAGATTTGCCGGTGGCTGGCCGGCGAGCGCCCCGCCGGATGGCAGCAACACCTGGAGCATTGCGAGAAGTGCCGGCATCAGACGTCGTTGATGACAGAGGTCCTGGCGGGATTTCAGGGTTCGGTAACCGCCAGAAGTGCGGCGGGTCTCGCCGGATATCCGATGCGCCGGGCGCGCTCGGTTCGGCCGGCTCCGTTTGCAGCTCGGAAACTGTTGGCGGCCGCAGCAGTTGTCTGCGTGCTGGTGCTCGGTTTGTGGCTCCCTGGGCATCTCCACAGAAACGGAGTGATTGCGCCGGCGCGGCCGTCCATCGATTCGGCGGATGCCGATGTCGCCCTTCTCGAGCGCGTCAGCACGTCTCTCTCACGCACGGTACCAGGGCCATTGGAGCCTCTGGCGGCTCCTTTGGAACCGCCGCGGCAGGCCACCAAGGAAAGTAAATAAGCCTATGAATTCGATCCGCTTTTTCAGCGCGGCAACCGCGCTACTCTTGACGCTGGCCGGAATCGCCTTCGCGCAAGGCCCCCCTTTACCCAATCGCGACGGCCCGCCAGGAAGACCGGGCGGCGCCCCCGGCGGCCCAGGCCGTCCCGGAGGGCCACCCGGACTTTTGATTCCGCAGGGGCGCTGGTGGACCGATCCAACCGAAGTCGCGCGTCTCGGTCTTACCGCCGATCAACAGAAGCGCATCGATGCGGAGTTTCAGCAGGATCGTTTGAAGCTGATCGATCTCACCGCCGCCGTCGAAAAGGAAGAGGCGATTCTCGAACCCCTACTTGCCATGGAACGGCCTGACGAGAAGGCGGTGCTGGCGCAGATCGACCGCATCGCCCAGTCTCGGGCCGAACTGGAAAAAGCCGACGCCCGCATGCTGCTTGGATTTCGCAGCGTCCTGAGCGCAGACCAATGGAGGCGCTTGCAGGAGGACTCGCGACAACAGCCGGGACCAAGGGGCGGCGCACCCGACGACCGGCGACGATAGAGCCATCCACTCCCCATTCCCTTTCCCGCCGTTGTAATCTAAATCGATCGCGGCCCTGCAGTCGCCGTGTCAATTCGTCGTAGGCAGCCCAAGGAGACGCCATGAGAATTTCCAGCATCGCTTTATGCGCGCTCGCGCTCGCCGTCAGCGTGCCGACCCTATTTGCCGCCGATCCGCCACCGTGGGCCTACGGCTTCGACGGTCCGCCGCAAGCCGGAGCCGCGCCCGCGCCGATCGGTCCGGCCAACACCGATCAAACGCCGCGCAGCATCCCCGGCGCCACGGAGAAGTACGCAAGGGCGCAGATCGCCAACCGCTTCGGACCGGCCGACTGGTTCCCTGGCGACCATCCCCAGATGCCGGACGTGGTCGCTCACGGCAAACAGCCGAACGTGTGGGCGTGTGGTCTGTGCCACTATCCCAACGGCAAGGGCCGCGCGGAGAATGCCGGCGTCAACGGCCTGTCAGTCGAATACTTTATTCACACGATGCACGATTTCCGGGACGGCAACCGCAAGAGCGCCGATCCGCGCAAGGCGAACACCAACCTCATGATGCAGTTCGCGAAGAACATGACCGACGACGAGATCAAGGGCGCCGCCGAATACTTCGGCGCAATGAATTGGACGCCGTGGATCAAGGTCATGGAAGTGAAGACGGCGCCCAAGGCCAAACCCAACAATGGTCTATTCATCGTTGAAGAGAATGAAAAGGAGATGGTGCCGCTGGGAAACCGCATTCTGGAAACGCCCGTCAATGGCGAGGCCACGGAGGTTCTGCGTGATCCGCACTCCGGATTCATCGCGTACGTGCCCATCGGTGCGGTGAAGAAGGGCGAAGCGCTCGTCGCCAAGGGTGGCGGCAAGACCATTGCCTGCGCCAATTGCCATGGCGCCGATCTGAAGGGGCTTGGCCCCGTGCCTGGTCTGGCGGGCCGCTCGCCCAGCTACCTGATGCGCCAGATGTACGACATGCAGCAAGGCTTCCGCAAAGGAACGTGGACCGAGTTGATGAAGCCCGTGGTTGCCAACCTGACGACCGACGACATGATGAACATCGTGGCGTACACGGCGTCGTTGACGCCGTAAATTGCGATCGTAGCGAGTTCGACGCTCGACCGAACGGGGCTGAGCGGACGTTCGATTTCGCGCTGGAGTTTGTTGCGGTGCGGAGCAATCCCGCCGGGCATCGAGGCTCAGGCGAATAACCGAGGATTCGGCTCGCGTTGTGCTGGTCAGCGAGCGGAGGTTAGCGGGTGTCCGCCTGAATCCTCCCGTCCCGTAGATGCACCACTCGCCCCGCAATCGCTGCTGTCTCCGAACTGTGCGTCGCCACGAGCACCGTCGCGCCGAAGCGCTCGGCGCTTTCGCGCAGCAGCGCCAGCACCTGGTCGCCGCTGGACGTGTCGAGGTTGCCGGTGGGCTCATCCGCCAGCACCAACTCGGGCGAATGCACCAGCGCTCGCGCGATGGCGACGCGCTGCATCTGGCCGCCGGAGAGCTGATACGGCAGCGCGGAGGCTTTGTCTTCCAGGCCCACCCAGCGCAAGCGATCGCGCGCAGCCTCCGTCGCGCCGGAACGCTTCGCCAGCAGCAGCGGCAATTCGACATTTTCGAGAACCGTTAACGTCGGCAGGAGTTGAAAAAACTGAAACACGAAGCCAACGCGTTGGCGGCGGAGAACCGTCAGGTCGGATTCCGAAAGCGAAGACGTAGAGCGCCCGTCGATCAGCACGTCGCCGGAGGTGGGGAAGTCCATGGCTCCGGCCAGATTGAGCAGCGTGGTTTTTCCACAGCCGCTGCGGCCCATGAGCGCGGTGATGGTCGCCGGCTCGAGCGCCAGGGAGATTTCGTGCAGCACCGCGAGCGGCCGCCCGCCATTGAGATACGACTTCGAGACCTGGCGCAGTTCCAATCGCGGCGGCATTTTTTTATTTTATGAGCCAAACCGCAAAAAACAATTTGCAGTTTTTACGTTTTCTGGTATTCTGAGTATGCTCTGGCCATCGACAACCCGCGCCGTTGAGAAATGGATACAGCCGCACCGAGCATCCTGACTCGCGACGAGATGGAATCTAGACGTCTGCTCGCCGCCCAGGAACTACAGAGGGGACTTTCTCAATCACAAGTGGCCCGGAAGTTCGGCGTAAGCCGCACGACTGCATCCCGGTGGTGCCGTGCCTTGAACGGCAAAGGCGTGGAGGGGCTGCGCAAGCGGAGGGCGCCTGGTCGTCCCAGCCGTTTGAATGCGGAACAACTCAGAGGAGTAGCTGAGGTCTATCAGGCCGGGCCGCGAGCCGCTGGCTTCGACACGGATGTCTGGACCACGGCCCGCTTCGCCGACGCCATCTTCGCGCGCTTCAGCGTTCGCTACGATCCGGACCACGTCGGGCGCATCATGCACCGGCTTGGTCTGCGCGAGCGCAGCCGTTCGCGTAAGGGCGCGCAGGGAACCGCCTACGGTTCAGCGTATTCACCGAATACGCTTCTCAACCGGTCGGAGATCTCGCCCACAGTCGTGTAGCAGGCGGCCGCTTCGAGAATCGGCGGCATGAGGTTGCTGCCGGTGCGCGCAGCGCGTTCCAGCGCCACGAGCCGTTGCTCGACTTCCGCCTGGCTTCGCGAGGCGCGCACTTGACGTACACGTTCGATCTGTCCATTCTCTAACGCGGGATCGATACGGAACGCGGGGATGCCGCGGTTTTCATCGATCGGAAACCGGTTCACGCCGACGATGATCTGTTCGCCGCTCTCGATCTTGCGTTGGTAGGCGTACGCGGCGTTTTGAATCTCGCGCTGCAGGTAGCCCGTCTCGATGGCGCGGAGAGCGCCGCCCATGTCATCGATGCTTCTCAGGTATGCGTAGGCGCCCTGCTCCAATGAGTCGGTGAGCGCCTCAATGGCTTCGCTGCCGCCCGCAGGATCGGCGGTGTTGGCTACACCGCTCTCGTAAGCGATGATCTGTTGTGTCCGCAAGGCAATGCGCGCGGATTCCTCGGTGGGCAGGCCCAAGGCTTCGTCTCGCGAATTAGTGTGCAGCGATTGCGTGCCTCCCAGTACGGCTGCCAATGCCTGTAGCGTGGTGCGGACGATATTCACATCGGGCTGCTGCGCGCTCAGCGAGGAGCCGGCCGTCTGCACATGAAATCGCAGGATCATCGAGCGCGGATCCTTGGCGCCGAAACGGTCGCGCAGCAGATGCGCATAGATGCGGCGGGCCGCGCGATACTTGGCGATCTCTTCGAGGAAGCCGTTGTGTGCGTTGAAGAAGAACGAAAGGCGCGGCGCGAAGGTATCGATGTCCAGGCCGGCGTCCAGCGCCGCCTGAATGTAAGCCGACGCATCAGCAAACGTGAAGGCCAGTTCCTGAACAGCGGTCGAACCGGCTTCGCGGATGTGATAGCCGCTGATCGAAATGGGATTCCATTCCGGCATCTCGCAGGCCGCCCACGCGATGATGTCGGTGATCAACCGCAGAGCCGGCCGCGGCGGATAGATGTATGTGCCGCGGGAAATGTACTCCTTCAGAATGTCGTTTTGAATGGTGCCGGACAGTTTCTTCCGGTCGGCTCCCTGTTGCTGCGCGACCAGCGCATAATACGCCAGGAGAATCGCCGCGGTGGAATTGATGGTCATGGAGGTGGACACGTTTGCGAGCGGAATGCCGCGAAACAGGATCTCCATGTCGGCCAAAGAGGCGATGGCTACGCCGACACGCCCCACTTCGCCGGCGGCCATGGGGTGGTCGGAATCGTACCCCATTTGGGTGGGAAGGTCGAAGGCCACCGAAAGCCCGGTGGTGCCCGAGGCCAAAAGATAACGATAACGGCGATTGCTATCCTCCGCGGTGCCAAACCCGGCATATTGCCGCATGGTCCAGAGGCGGCTGCGGTACATGTCCCGATAGATGCCGCGGGTGTAGGGGAACTCGCCGGGCTGCCCCAACTCGCCGCTCATGATCGCGAGATTTTACGCGCGCGGCGGAAGGAGGAGACACCAAACCAGACCATGACCAGCGTGCAGAAGGCTGCGAAGAACAACCTCACCCCATCGCGAGCCAGGTAATAGCGCACGCCTTGGATTCCGAAGATGCCGCCGAAGCATAAGAAAAGAAACCCGATAACCTCATTCCACAAGGTGCGGGCCGGCTTGAGAACGGCGGGTAGAACATGCTCCACCAGCAGGCGTCCTTGTTGGAGAACTTGATGCTTCACGCTTCTAATCGTAACAAATGCTCCGATTCAGGTCGGCAGGAGTGAAGTATTTAGGCCGGATAGACGATAGTAAAACTTGAGAACGTGGTGCCGGTCCACTACAATCGAATCGGGTGGGGCTGGCCATCTGGTGGAACGCGAGGGTTATCCCGAGCATCCACTAAAGGGGGAACGTCTGTGGACGAACCATTGAAGCACCTCATGCAGGAATTGGGAAACGCGATTAACGATTCCCTTTCCGAGTCCGACCGCATCGCGGAGGCGATCGGGGAGATCAAACGAGCCGGTTACGATGTCTTTCTGGTTCTGGAAGCGACCATTGGGTTCAACCGGCGGGACGAAGAGGACGAGGGCGACGACGAATCAGAAACCATGGAAATCCAAGACGAGCCGAAGCGCTTCGAAGCTACCGGAAAAATCAAACTCACTTCCCAAGATCACCGTTTTCTGCGCGCTCTAAAAATCGCGGTAGACGAGGACAAGTAACCTACAATAGAGCCTGATAGATCTGCCAGGTCTCCCGAACAGCTTGCTCCCAGGTGAACAGTTTGGCCCGCGCGTAACCGCGAGCTGTTAGCCCCTCTCTCCATTTGTCGTCCTCCGTAAGCCGCCGCAGCGCCGCGGCGATGGCTGCCGTACTTTTGGGATCGACCACTGCCGCCGCATCGCCCGCAACCTCGGGCAACGCGGAGCAATTCGAAGTAAGCACGGGAATCCCCGCCGCCATGGCCTCCAGCACGGGCATGCCGAAGCCTTCATCCAGCGAGGGGAAAGCGAACACCGAAGCGCGCGAATACCAATCCGCCAAATCCGGCGGCGAGAGATAACCGGTCACCACAATGCGTTCGCGCGCGTTACTCGATTCGATCCGTCCGAGAATTTCCTGCGCGCCGAAGCCCCCGGATCCCGCCAATACCAGGCGCCACGCCGTGTCGACCGCTTCGAAGGCCTCCACCAGTCGCGCGGTATTCTTGCGCCGCTGGATCGCGCCCACCGACAGAATGATCCTCTCGCGCGCAGCCGGCCGCAGCGTCAACTCGCGCACGCCATGGTGTACGACGTGGACCTTGGCCGGGTCCACGCCCAGCAGTCCGGTCACCTGCGACCTGGTGAATTCGGAAACGGCGATGATCGCATCCGCGCGAGCCGCGGCGCTCTTCGCTTGCGCGGCAAAGCGTGCGCGGAATTCTGGGGTTGAATATTCGCCCGAAAGCACGAAGAGATCGTGGAAAGTGACCACGCATCGCTTGAGCGGGAGATCCGGCAGGCGTTGGTTCAGTGCATGGAAGAGGCCGGCTGAGCGAGGGCCCACCGGCTCCGCCAGAAGACTGCGACGCGCATTCCGGGGCAGGCGATCGGCCCACGAACGGAAGTACCGGTGCGGCCGGTAGCAGAAACGAAAGTCGGTCTCCGGGTGAGCCTTCGCCAGGCCGAACAGCAGTTCGCGGGAGTAGATGCCCACCCCGGAAAGCTGGTCTCCAAGGCTGTAGGTGGCGTCGAGAGCGATCCTCACTCGATACCGTATTGTTTCATTTTCCGGTAAAGAGTGGTGCGGCCGATCCGCAACAGGCGGGCGGCCTTGGTGCGATCGCCCTGGGCCGCGGCGACGGCTCTCCGGATTGCCTGCTTCTCGCTGTCAGAAATGGAAAATATCGTCACCTTGGGCGCCACCACGAACTCCGTAAATGGGTGGTCCTGCAAAACCTCCGAAAGGTCGGGGATGGGCGACGCGTGGTTCTGCAAGGCCGAAGGCAAGTCGGCCATCTGCAGCGCACCTTCGGAGTGGACCGCGGCCATGCGATCGATGCAATGCTTGAGCTCGCGCACGTTGCCCGGCCAATCGTAAGAAAGGAACGCGCGGATCACTTCATCGCCGGCGATAAACTCGGGAAGTCCCTGGCTGCGGCCCTGATCGATGAAATGGCCCAGCAGCAGCGGAATATCCTGCTTGCGATCGCGCAGGGGCGGCAGGTGCATGACGATCACGTTCAGCCGGTAATACAGATCCTGCCGGAAACGGCCGGCCGTCACCTCGGCCTTGAGGTCGCGGTGCGTCGCGGCGATGATCCGCAAGTCCACCTTGCGCCAGTTGAGAGCGCCCACCGGCCGATATTCCCGCTCCTGGATCAGGCGCAGCAGCTTCACTTGCATTTCGAGCGGGAGATCGCCGATTTCATCGAAAAATGCCGTCCCTCCATCAGCGAGTTCCACCAGCCCTTTCTTATTCTCGGTGGCCCCGCTGAAAGAACCCTTGACGTGGCCGAACAGTTCGCTCTCCATCAGCGTCCCGACGAGGGAACCACAGTCGATGGGGACAAAGGTACCGCGAGGGTTGGCGTTGTGAATCCCGCGGGCCACCACCTCTTTGCCGGTGCCGCTTTCGCCCAGTAATAGTACCGGAAGGCGATTTCTCGCAGATTTTTCGATAAGCCGACGGATTGCGCCGATCTCGGGGGATTGTCCCACCAGCCCGTGGGCGAATCCCGTGGCGACCGCTTGCATGTAGTGCGACTAGATAGAATCTACTCGTACCACGAAGGCCGAACTTTTCTCACCGGATTCTTGGCGAATCCTCTGGGCTAGCGCTCGCGCTTGAATCTCGGTGGTCTGCGAGCCAACCAGCACGCACCACCTCTCTTGATCGCCTTCCCGCAGGATCAGGCGGGCGGCGCCATAACGCGATTCCATCTGCTGCCGTAACCGTTCGGCGTTGTGCCGGTCGCGGAAGAGCCCCACCTGGACCGCGAACAGGGAAGCCTCCAACGTATCCGGCCACCGCAGGACGTCGACTCGCACATGCGCGGTCCCGGGACCAACCATATCGAGAGCCTCGGCCGCGGCGTGCGACAGATCGATGATCCGGCCATCGACAAACGGCCCGCGATCGATGATCCGCAAGTCCACGCTCTTGTTGTTGTCCTCGTCGAAAACGCGCACCCAAGTGTTAAACGGCAAGGTGCGGTGAGCCGCGACCATGGTCTCCATATCGTAGATTTCGCCATTCGCAGCGGCGCGGCCATGGTACGGGTGGCCGTACCAGCTGGCGATGCCCGTTTCGGTGTACGCCGACTGGCCCGCGATGGCCGGCGGAGCCGTGGGAGCGGTTGCTGGAGCAGGAACCGTGGCGGGACCCGGGGCAGGCGCCGGCGGAGGAATGGGTATGGACACGCTCTTCTTGTGAGCACAGGCCGACAGCAGCACCGTGAGCGCGATTACGATGCCAACGTTTCTCATTGAATTTCTACGATTATCCCATGATGCCTGGCGCACTGTGCCAAAACGCGCTCACTCTACCGAGTTGGTGCTTGGTACCAGCGGAAGATCACGTGCTCTGCTAGACGCTATGAAGTATCTGGTTCTGCTTTCGGTAGTTGTACTTTCGCTGACAGCTTGTCGCACACCGCAAACCGCGAATGCCGGTTCCGCACAACGCGAACTTCCCTCGGGCGCCATTCACGCGAATGGGCCGATTTTGTCGTATGCCGATGTGGTGCAGCCGGTCTCAGCCGCGGTGGTGACCATTCGCGCATCCCGGCGCGTGCGGGCTCCACAGCAGTTTCCCTTTTTCGACGATCCGCTCTTCCGGCAGTTTTTTGGAGGCGGCATGCCGCGATCGCAAGAAAAGACGGAGCTGCAATCTGCTCTGGGATCGGGCGTGATTGTTGGGGCCAACGGCTACATTGTCACCAACTTTCACGTGATCGACGGCGCCGAGGATGTCAAAGTCGATCTCAACAACCGTCGCACGTATTCGGCCAAGGTGGTGGGATCGGATCAACCGAGCGACCTCGCGCTGCTGAACATCAAGGCCCATGACTTGCCGGTCCTGAATCTGGGAGACTCGGACCAAGTCCGCGTGGGCGACGTGTGTCTCGCCGTCGGCAACCCCTTTGGCGTGGGCGAATCGGTTACGGAAGGCATTATCAGCGCGAAAGGGCGGTCCACCGACGTGGTGGGATCGGGCAGCTTTGAAGACTTCCTGCAGACCGATGCTGCCATCAACAAAGGCAATTCGGGCGGAGCGTTGGTGAACACGCGCGGCGAACTCATCGGCATCAACTCACAAATCCTCTCACCCAGCCAAGGCAGCGTGGGGATTGGGTTCGCGATTCCATCGAACCTGGTCCGGAATGTCATGGACCAGTTGATCAAAAAGGGGACGGTCCGGCGCGGCACGTTGGGCGTGACGGTTCAGCCGGTCACCAGCGAGATTGCGGCCAGCCTCGGCCTACACGATGTCCGCGGCGTGCTGGTGAACTCAGTACGTCCGGACGGAGCGGCCAAGCAGGCCGGCATGCAGGAGGGGGACGTGATTCTGCAGCTCAACGGGAAGGATATTGTCGACTCCAACGAGCTTCGCAATGAGATTGCGGCCAAGGCCCCTGGCACTCAGGTAACTCTCACTGTCTGGCGCAACGGCAGCCAGCGCCAGGTCAGCGTGCGATTGGGAGAGCTGACAGCACAGGCGCTCAACGAATCGCCAGCTACCGGCGAAAGCGGCGACAAGCTCGGTGTGACCGTGGAACCGATGACCGCCGCACTGGCTTCGCAGCTCGGATTGAGTCCCAAGACGCAGGGGCTCGCCATCGCTTCCGTCGATCCCAATGGCGCGGCCGCTCGAGCGGGCTTGCAGGAAGGCGATGTAATTCAACAGGTCAACCTGCGGCCGGTTCGTTCCATCGCCGATCTGCACGATGCCCTGCAGCAATCTGCAAATCGTCCGCCTCTCCTCCTGATCGATCGCGGCGGACAGAGGGTCTACCTGGCTGTGCCGCTCGAGTGATGATCGAGCGTCTCCTGATTCCACTTTTCGATGGGATCGAGCCAGGCATCGATTTGAGCGACGGCGTCGGCGGGGCGGTGCCCGATCAGGTGCGAGTACGTCTCGATCTTCTGACGCATATACTCCGCGTCTGCAACTCTTGGGCCGGGCGACAGCTTCTCATAATTCGCCAGGTCCTGGGCGGCGGCACGCAGGGGAGCCACGGCGTCTTTGAACTGATCTTCCAGTACTCGCATGCGCGCCAGCCGGAGATTCTGCCGCGCTTCCAGAAGCGGCATATTGCCTTCCACCGTGGTTCGAATGACGCTGTTGGGGATCGCAGCCAGTTCGGCATCGGCGGTAAGCCAATCCTCGCGCCGGACAGCATTTTCGGCAGCCGCCAGGTGTGCGGCGGCGCTGGTGACATCGAGACTTCCGGTGGTGACTTGCGCTTCGGCGCCCTGAACCGCGCTGTCGCGTTTGAGATTCTCGGGCGCATACTCACCGGTCCGGCTCTTCTTGGCGGGCGAATACGTGGTGGTGGTATCGACATTTTGGTAAAGCTCGACCAGCACGGGTTGCGGCTCGGCCGGTGAGGCCTTGAGGATATCGGCTGTCCAGGTGGAGGCCTGCCGTATGTGATCGAGTGCGGAGGCGCTCTCGTGTTGAGCTGCGGACTGGCGCGCCAGATTACTTTGTTGGACCACCCCGGCGGCCATTCCGGGCAGGCCTTGCGCCCATGCGACCAGGCAAAATGCACCGGCCACGGCGGCTACTGAAAACATTCGAAACATAGAAAGCTCCTGGTGAAACAGGAGCAATCTCCCGGCCAGACGGCGACCGGGGATTCGTGCGGTATCGGACGTATTAGCGGGGTCCTTGTGGGCGGCGCGATGCGTTGCCCGGCGCTGCCCCACGAGGGAGGGGAGGCCGGATATCACCACCCGCCGGAAGATGAGCTGTGTAGCGAAACCTCCGCTCCCTAACCCGGCAGAGCCGGAACCAAAGAGGAAAACCCATTCACCGCCGAGCCGCCGAGGCGCAGAGTGTTGGGATCGATGCCGTAACGCTCCGCGCCAGTCACGGCTGGGAGGGGTTGGCGCGCAGAGCTAGCCGAGGGAATCCCGCGCTACTGACGGTCGCGGCTCGGTAACAAGCATCGCAAATGCGTTACGTGGCGCTGGCGACGCGAATCTCGCGCGCTACCAACTCCGGATCCTCCATCGGAATGTAATGCGAATGCTCCGCGAGCAACAGGTCGCGCCCGTGCGGAAAGCGCTCCGCCAGTTGTGGATCGGTGGGCGAGGGCGACGGATCGTCGCTGAACAGCGGCCGGTCCACGAAACCAGCCCGCAAAATCGTCACCGGCTGCGCGATCGATGGGATCACCGAATGCAGGTTCGCATCGTCCTCACGCGAGCATTCATAGACCGAAGCCTCGGCTTCGGGCGGGCACGCCAGCGCGTACTCATCGCCTTCGGGAAGTACTCCGTAGTCGCAGTAATCGCGCAGCACCGCCGGCTTCCATCGGTCGAAGGGCGGCCGTTCGCGAAAATTTTCCCACATCGCTTCCGGTGAGGGCCAGTGCACTCGGCGCCTGCGGATGAAGCTGGCATCGAGCGGTTGCGTGCCGTAGGATTCCGCACGGCGAATCGTAGGATCGAGCAGCAACAGTTTGGAAAAGGCCGAAGGACATAGCGCGGCAGCCGCCACAATCGTGTGGCCGCCCATCGAGTGCCCGATGCCGATCGCGTCCGAGATCTGGAGCTGTTGCGCGATGCACACCAAATCGCGCCCAAACACCGGCCAATGGTAAGGAGCGGACGGCTTGCTGCTGCGGCCGTGTCCCCGCGCTTCGGGTGCCAGACAGTGGCGCGTGGGGAATTGCCGAATTAACTGGTCCCAACACCGCCCGTGAAATCCGGTGGCGTGCACGAACAGCAAGGGTGGATCGTCTCCGGGCCAGTCCCAAACGGCCAGGCGCAGATCGCCGGCCGTGACATAGATTAACTCCGGGGCGCGGGATTCAGAGGGCTGCACTCCTGGATTTTCGCACTAGCGTCCAGGAAACCGATGCTTAACCCGTGGCGGCCCACGTCCGTTCTGCGCGTGCCGCGCGCTGCATCGCCCAATATTTCTTCATCCGTTCCGACACTTGCCGGCGTTCCGCTGCGCCCATCGACTTGCGGCCACGGCGCTTTTCGGTTTCCTCCCGCGCCGGTCGCTTGGAATAGTATTGCTGTACTTCTTCCACCTTGCGAATCAAATCCACGATTCTCTTCCGCTCAGCGTGGAGCTCTTGAATGGTTTGGCTTAGATCCAACGTTATTTCCTCAGACTGTTTGAATTGTGGCAAAAATCGACACCAGACTACCACGAGGACTGCCTTGATGAAAAATGCGTTACAGGGGAAGTGTGATTTATGCCACGGCTGCTGCTAAACGCATACCCACCCAGGGGATATGGGAAAGCAACAGCCCTCGATGCGGCCGCTCGACGCAGGTGAACAGCGCCAGAGCCCCATACAGCACGCTGATCAGAACGGCCATCGATATCAATTCCAACCAGGTGCGCCCCGCAAGGCCATAGGTTTTCGCAATCCATGCCAGCGCCAAGACGGGGAGCGCGGTCAGAATCGGCCGCAGATAAATGCGCTGCAGATATGCGAAAAAGCTGAAATGGAGACCGCGGCAAACCAGCAGCGGCGTGTATAGTCCGCGCACCAGCAGCATTAGCCCCGAGGACACCACGGCAGCGCCCAGAATGCCATAGCGCGGGATGACCACAATCATCCCCGCCACGTTGAGCACTGCCTCCACCACCAGACCGCGCGCATAGCCGCCGTGTAAGCTCAATCCATACAGCAGAGCGCTGGAATTGAACTGGCCGGCCAGCACCAGGGCGGTGGAGGCCACAAACACCGGCAGCAGCGGCGCGCTATGTTCGGCGAAGGCGGGGCCTACCCAGCGAAGGATCAACTCGCGCCCGTACACCAGCAGCAGCACCACCAGGGGCATGAACAGCGTGAGCGAGTAGCGGTTGGAATAGATTCCAAGTTGGAGCACCGCTTCTTTCTTACCCAGCTCGGACAATTCGGCGGCGCTCGAGCGCGTTACCATAGCCAGGCGTGAAACGGCATCGACGGCGTACTGCAGGATTTTCGAAGGCAGCGCGTAGAATCCGACAAACTGGGTGGAATCGTAGTGCCCAATCATCACCGTACCGGATTGATTCAAGACCATGGTGGAGGTGTTGGCCACAAACGATTTCAAACCATACGAAACGATTTGCCGGAAGACCGAAAACTTCACCAGGTTCCAGGAGAAACGAAACGGACGAAACACCAGCCGAAAATTGTGGAAGTTGAGCACGTAGCTCAGAACCTGAAACACTACGAAAATCGCCGCCATCTCCACCAGGCCA
>Ga0335078_10009045_pt1 | contig 14783 bp, 15 predicted proteins | sample Lox_Sample_32_FD_206711 | JGI IMG/M metagenome (GOLD analysis project Ga0335078, IMG submission 206711) | Soil microbial communities from Loxahatchee National Wildlife Refuge, Florida, United States - Lox_Sample_3.2 | ecosystem: Environmental > Terrestrial > Soil > Wetlands | place: USA...
CGACCCGGTCCCAGTCGCCGCGCTGCGCGGCCTGCCACTCCTCGCCGGGGTCGTGGGAACCGGCGAGGAACAGCTCGTGCGTCAGTCCCTGCTCGGCGAACACATCCCGGCCAAGCCCGAGGTAGACCGCGAACGTGGTATACGAGGGGGCCGGACATTCGACCTGGGTGACATAGTCGGCGGGCAGCCGCCCCTTGCCGACCAGTTCCAGCATCGTCGCCGGTGCGCTGGCGTTGGAGATGAACACCTGCGCTTCCAGTCGCCGTCCATCACTGGTTGCCACGGCCAGGGCGCGCTCGCCGTCGAGGTCCACACCCGTGGCTAGCTGCCCGTAGCGGATGTCGCCGCCGCGCTCGCGTAGCACCTGCGCCAGCGTGTTGCTGACGCTTGCGAGCCGCCTTCGGGGTACCAGCCGCCGTGTTCGTGGTAGCTGCCGGTCACCACCGCACCCACCAGCGCGGCGCATTGCGAGGGCGGAAGGCCGATGTAGCCCCACAGCGCGCCCAGCGCCGCCTGCGCGTGGGCATCGCTCAGGTGGCGGGCCATCATCTCCTTCCACGTCTCCCCGCTGACCCGGACCAGCGTGGGGTAGCGGGCGGGCAACTCCTCCAGCGGCGGCACACGGCCGGCTGCCTGGTCCTCGCCCAGGCGCCGCGAGTCGCGGTAGACCGCGAGCGCCTCATCCAGATAGGCGCGGATGCCGACCGCCTGGCCCGGGAAATGGCCGATCAGTTCCGACTCATACCGGAACCAGTCGGCGTGCGCGACCACCTCACAATCCGGCAGCCGCAGCCGGTACAGCGGATCCAGCCGGTGCAGCCGCACCCGGTCCCAGATGCCCAGCTCCCGGTAGAGTGCATCGGCCCCGCCACCCGGCGCCAGCCCATTCAGCGCGTGCAGGCTCACGTCAAACCGGTACGGCCCCCGCTGAAATCCGGTCGCGTAGCCGCCGGGCAGGCTGTGCTGTTCCAGCAGCACCACCCTGCGGCCCTCACCGGCGAGCACAACAGCAGCGGCCAGCCCGCCGAGCCCGGCCCCGACGACAACAGCGTCCACCCGCTCCACCATGGCTCCTCCTCTGCTCACAGCAAAGAAGGCACGGGCCCAGGCGGGCGGCTAGGGCTAAAGGTCCCAAAGCGGCTAGGCGCGACTCTGACAACGTCGTCCGGCGACGCCATACCGTGCGCCCAGCCAAACGAGCCTTGCCCATCCATGCATGGTTTATACGGAGTACCGGCAATACACGCTGCTGGTTCAGCCAGTGACAAGCGTGACATGACGGGACCGGAATAGTTCCCACCGGCGGCGCCGCTCATAGCCTAGGAAACTGGCGGTCACGGAAGGTGAGCGCCCCGTCTCGTCCAAGCCAGATCCGGTGATCAGGTGTCTCCCTTGAGACGCAGGCCGGCGACGTCCACTGCTCCGGCCGGCTCGGGGACTGCAGGCTCAGGACCTCGGCCGGGAACTTCTGGCTCGAGCAAACCGGCCCGCTGCGCCTGAAGACGGGGTTCGGCCACGTTACCGCCGACAGCATCGCGGGCAGCACCGAGATCTCCACCGGCTCCGGCGAGATCCAGATCGGCGAGATCGAGGGCACCGCCGTGGTCAGGAGCTCTAACCCGTTCTAACGGCGCCATCTCCGTCGACCGGGCGGGTGCCGGTGTTGACGCTCCAACGGCAGCACCCGCCTCGGCGAGGTGGCCCGCCGGCGATGAACGCGCGAAGGTCTTGCACGCGAGTTCCGCAACAGCCGACCTGCGGCAACACAAATGGACTGGAGCGTCGCGGATTGTCCGCCAGTAAATGATCGTTTAATTCGGACCCCAGCCCCCAGGCCAGGCACCCAAGCCGCAGCACGACACGACCACGCGAACGTGACAGCGATACGCAATTCGACACGAATTTGAACCCGCTATATCATGCAAACGGCAAAAGGGACAACTGCTATCCCCGGCTAATATTCGGTTTGTTGTTTTGAGCCATTTGTGCCAGATGGCCCGATGCGATCAGCGTTCGCCCTGCTCAGTCCGGGAGCACGGGAGCAGCTCGTCGTAGGCGACGGGGAGGTGGATCGGGCCCCGCAGTACGGGGCTGGGCCGGTACGGCGGCGGGTCTGCCGCGAGCCGTGGGTTCGCGAGCCGGCGAGCAAAGGTGGTCAGCGATCGGTAGGCCTCGATACGGGCGAGCGGCGCGCCGAAGCAGTAGTGGAGCCCGCTCCCGAAGCCGAGATGCTGGTTATAGCCGCGGTCCGGGTCGAAGCGGTCGGGATGGGGGAAGCGCTCCGGATCCCGGCTTGCCGCAGCCAGCAGGAGGATGACCCGCGCTCCCTGGGGGATGGTCGTCCCGCCTACCTCGATGTCGGTGCGGGCAACCCGGTTTGGCAGGTACTGGACTGGTGGTTCAAAGCGCAGCAATTCCTCGACGAGGGGGATCGCCCAGTCTGGTTCGCCGCGGAGGCGTTCGAGTGCCCAGCGGTTGCGCAAGAGCGTGAGCATGCCGTTGGCGGTGAGGTTCACGGTGGTCTCGTGCCCGGCAACGAGCAGAAGGAGACTGGTCACGCCCAGCTCCACGTCCGTCATGACGTCCACCGCGTCGTCGTTGGCCAAATGTGAGAGCACTGAGCCGTCCGGGTGCATCCGATGCTTGCCCACGAGATTGGTCACGTAGACGAACATCGCCGCCTCGCTCTGGTCGCGCTGCCTGACCAGTGCGTCCGCGCCCTGCTGTTCCTGCGCGTCGATTCCCTTGACGATGTCTTCGGTCCAGCCACGGAACTGCGGCTCGTCCTCCTTGGGGACGCCGAGCAGCCCGCAGATGACCGACACTGGCAGCGGGTAGGCGAGGTGGTCGACCAGGTCAGCCTCTCCGGAGCGGGGAAGCGAGTCGACAAGGCTGTCCACGAATCCCCGGATCTCCGGCTCCTGGCCACTCACCACCCCGGGGCTGATCGGCGGTCCGAAGTAGCGCATGGCGATGGCGCGCAGCCGACCGTGGTCTGGCGGATCCCGCTGAATGAACGGCGCATCGTCGAGCAGCTTCGCGGAGCCGGGGTCGGACGCGTTGTGCGGGTCCGAACTGATGCGGGGGTCGTGGAGAAGACCGACGACGTCCTCGTATCGGCCGAGCGCGTAGCTGCCGTCAGCGAGAAGGTTGACCCGGTTCTCGCGGAGCCTGGCGTAGAGCGGGTAAGGGTCGTGGCGACTGGCGGGGTCGGTCACCTGACGCATGAGGTCGCCGGTCACGGAGCGCTCCTTCCTGGGGGCACCCGGATCGCGTCCATGTCTGTCGGCGAGTGACCGGTCACGATGACGGTGGGGCCGTGGTACAGGCCGGCCGGGTGGGGGAACCCGGCTGGCTGCGGGTCGCCCGAGAGTCCGGCACCGAACGGGCCGGGCAATGGGGATGCGCGCTCGATTAGGTGACGGTAGTGGTCGAGCCATCGCCCGTGGTTGAACGTGACCGCGGCCACTATCCGCCCCTCACTGTTCCCGTAGGCGGCGGCGAAGCTCGCATGTTCGGGTGAGCCCTGGGTAATGATGATCTCGTCCGCGAGCGACGGCACGCCGACGGATTTGATGTTCACGTCGAACTGCGTGGACCAGAAGGTCGGGACACACGCGTGGGGGCGGCGGTCCTGCGCAGGACAGATCATGTTGTGCGCCGCGATCTGGGCGCTGACTACGGCGTTGTGCCAGTGCTCCAAGGCGAGGAACTGGTAGTCGAACAAGGCGTGGGCGAATCGTGCGACGTCGCCGGCGACGTATACATCGTCGGTGACCAACCCGTTTACCGCGATCGCCCGACACCCTGCGTCGGCCGAGACGCCAAGCGGACCGGCGGCCAGGCCAGAGTCGGCCAGCCATTCGGTGTTGCGGATCGCCCCGAGCGCGATTACCGCGACGTCCGCCTCCACCGTCGAGCCGTCCGACAAGGCGGCGGCACGGAATCTGCCGCCTGTTCCCTCGAGCGCCTCGACGGTAGCCGCGCACCGCAGGTCCACGCCCTTCGAGCGCTGAAGGTTCGCAGCGACCGCGCCCACCACGCCGCCGAGCGCCCCGACCAGCGGTCCTTCCCCCCGCTCGATCACGGTGACCTCGATGTCACGGTGGCGGCACGCCGAGGCGATTTCTGAGCCGGTGAAGCCCGCGCCGACCACGACGACCCGCCTCACCCCGCCAGCAAAGAGCGATACCAGGTTCGCGGCGTCGCCGCGGGTCCTGACTCCGCACACCCCTTTGAGCTTCGCCTGGTCTTCGTCCGGCCAGGGCCGGTTGCGCACCCCGGTGGCGAGGAGCACGAGGTCGTAGGGGACCCGGGAGTGGTCGGCCAGCACGACTTCCCTGGTGCTCCGGTCGAGCCTGGCGGCCGGAGTTCCGAGAAGCCAGCGGGTGTCCCCGAGCTGCCCCAGATGCGGCAGGACGGTGTGGTCGGGCGGGACCCATCCACTGAGTACCTGCTTGGACAGGGGCGGGCGATCGTAGGGAGGGTCGGCCTCGTCGCCGACGACAGTAAGAACCCCGTCAAACCCGAGCTGTCGCAGCGTCACGGCAGCCCGGAGCCCAGCCAGGGAGCCGCCGACGATGACGATCCGCTCCGGGGCGGGCCTACCGGGCATCGCGGGCCATGGTGCCGGGGACTGAGGAGTCGGCGGAAATAGCATGAACCGGGCACGCGCCCATCGCCCGGAGGACCCGCTCACGCAGGTCGTCGGACGGGTTGGGGTCGTACATCAGCCCTTCGGGGCCGCTTAGCCGGAACGCCTCCGGTGCGAGAAAGGCGCACTGCGCATATCCCTCGCACACCGCGAGATCGACCACGACACGCATGCTCCCCCTCACGCTCTTGCCTCTCGCGATGAGTACAGCACTAGTAACGGGTCCGCGCAAGCGCCTGCACTCGGGCTATTCTCCCTGCTCAGTAGCGTGGCGAGGAACGAGCCACCACCCGGCAGCCCGATCGGCACCTGACCGGACCCCGAACGACACTGCCTTCATACCCGGCGGCCAGCTTGGGCCAACGGAAGAATCGGGCGGCTGATCTGCAGGCATGCGAGTTCAATGCAGGTAGATCAGCAACGGACTCGGCTTCGATCTCCCGCCTTGACTCGGCGCTGAGCACAGATGCCGTCGAGCTCCGCCGGATGGGGCTACGCACCTTCTCGTGACAGCGGAAGGCACAGGATGACTAAAAGTCTCTGCCGGCGAGGAGGAAGCGGGCAGTCACCGCAATCGGTTGATCGCCAGCGGTACTTCGCAAGTGACCGGCGCACGGACCCGGTCGTTCTTGCCCGTCGAGGAGTTCCGCAGTTAGTCTCGGTGTAGTGCTAACCGGGCCCTACCGGGATCTGCTCCCGGCCATCACTGGCTGCGCGGCCACCTTGACCGGCCTGTTGTTCGTCGCGATCTCCGTTGAGGCCCGCCATAACCCCGCTGATCGGCCGGTCGTCGTCCAGCAGGTCCGCGCTGCCGCCTCCATCCTGGCGTTCACTAATGCGCTGGCGGTCTCACTGTTCGGCCTTGTACCCGGAAACAATGTAGGGTATCCGGCCTCCATAGTGGCTGTCATCGGCATCTTTTTTACCGCCACAGGGACGCGATCCATCTTCTCCAGCCATTTGCCGCGGCACCACGTGCCGGGGCAGTTCGGATTGATCGCCCTCCTCCTGGCGGCGTTCGCATTCGAGCTCGTCGGCGGCATTGATCTGCTCCCACATCCGCGCAGCAGCGGCGCAGCAGAGCTCGTCAGCAACGTCCTCGTCGCATTGCTGATCATCGGAATCGCGCGAGCATGGGAACTCGTTGGGGAAAGGGACACAGGCATCATTTCCTCGATCGCGGTGCTCACCGGGCACGACCGCAACCCAGACGGCACCTCCAGCGTCCGTGCCCCCCGGGCCGATCGAGACCAATGAGCCAGCGACGCCGGACCTTTGAACTCATCGGCTAGACGACTGCCCGGAGTGATCCCGTTTCGCTCGCGGTGTGGTCCAGCCGGCGACAGTCGTTTAGGGACGGCGAAGCGCAGTGGCGGGGGCGCCATTCCTCGAACTGGCCGGACCCGAGCGCGCCCGAGGGCACGGACGATGTCGTGGACACAGTCCCGACCGTTTCGTTCTGCATCGGCCTTTGCCCGACGGCTGACTGCTCATCGTCTCGGCGGACGATGGACGTCTGCTCCGCAAAGAACCCCGTGCGCTACCTTACGGCGCCGCCAACAGCGCTCGGCATGAGGAGCACGGGACAGCGAGCGCGGTGGGAGAGCGTCTTACCGATGTCGCCGAGAACTTTCTCGCGGAGCTCGTGCAGGTGGTGGCCACCGATTACGATGAGATCGGCCCTGGTCACGTCCGCCTGAGCCAGAACCCGATCAGCGAGTTCGGCTGGCTTCATGCTGTTCGTTCGGGCGCTGGGCTTCGGCCGTCGCACGATGCTGAGAGTGGCGAGGTCCGCGAAGGCCCGGGCGACAATGACATCCGCTTCATCCATCGGGGTTTGCGTGACGCTGAAAAGCTTCAGGGCACCGAGGGCCACGTCCCGCAGCCGCAGCGGCAAGGCGAACGCCGACTGGAAACCCGCTCCGAGGGCCGCCACGGAGAACGACGGCCAACGGCCGGACCCGGCGGCCAGATTCTCGTGTTCAATGCGCTCGCCGGTGCGGAAGGCGTCCAGACACGGGCCCTCCTGGGCCTGGAGCTCGAACAGCTCCAGCAGGCGCATCGCCTCACTCGACGAGGCCACCAGCCCCAAGCTGCCCTCCGGTCAGCATCACACCGGCGGCAGAGACGCCGAGCAGGTTGACACACCGGTCCGCGAGCCCGGTCAGCAGGTCGACGATGTCGTGGTCATCGACGAGGGTGTCGGCCATCTCGACGAGCGATCGGACCTAGCCGCTGAGTGTGCTGGCAGGGGACGGCGCGGATCGGCGCCCAGACGACGAACGGCGGCGTTGTCGTCGTCAGCGATAGCCCCCACTATCGGCTCCTCGAAACCAAGCAGGGCCTTGCCGCTCGCCGCCTGGGTCACCGCCGCATCCAGCAAGATCCACGGGACGCCCTAGTCCCGGGAAGCGGGGCAGGCGAACGCCCGGCTTCCTCCTCCTTCGCGGAACCCAGTCGCGAGCGCCCGCGCGGCGTCCTCCATTGCCTGGGTACGCTGCTCGCGCGTCAGCCCGGGGGTCGTGCCCCAGTGATCCGCGATCTCCGCGTCGATGGCGGCGAGGGCATCATATGCCTGAGTTTGCCTGACCATCGACTGCCAGTGGCGGGCCAGGGCGTGCCGCAGGGCACTGGTGCCCGAGAAGAGGATCGCGCCACGGGATAAGACCCTGTATCGCATGTACCGCGTTCCTTTCAGGTTGATCCTCATCGACGCCTCGTGCGCCAATGCGGTGCACGGCCGAAATGTCACCCGATCCCCACGAGGTTCCCGCGCTCACCGGCTGCGCTAGGCAATCGGGGCCAGGCCGTGAGCTTGCCCGGGAGATGCAGTTTGGCAGGCCAGATGTGCCACGTGACGACGATGGCGGCATGATCGATGTCAGCCACGCGCCCGCCGTACTGGCGTCAAGCTTGGGGCTGACATCGCAGGAACAACGCCTGCCGACGCGGCACGTCAACAGCCTTGCAGGTTCAGCGGCCCAGACGAGCTGGCACCGTATGCACAACTTCAACCGGATCGTATGGACGCCCTACTCGATGAGATGTTGTTCACCTGAGCGCCGGTATCGTGAGCGCACTACCGGTCACCCGGTACGGACAGTCAAATAAGAGAATCCTTAATCCGCCGTCGCGCGGACGGGCAGCAGGAATTAGGGCCGAAGGTCCGGCTGCGGCCACTCGTCCTGATCCTCGATGTCTCCGGCTCGATGGCCGACTACTCGCGGAATCTCCTGCAGTTCGCGTATTCGGCCAAGCGGGCGGAGGGTTTACATCTGCACGTACGACGTGCCTGGCGGCGGCAGGCGGCACCGGGAGCAGATCGCCCGCGAGCTTACGGCGATTTACCATCCGTGCTGCAACGACCGGCAGTACGACCAGTCCTGGAAGGACGAGTGGATCGGCGAGTGCTCGGCCCCACGACGGGTCCGGTCGCCCGCCGCGGTCCCGACGGCTCCCCGCTCAGCTAGCGTTCCGCCCAATATCCGTAACGGCTTACGCCGGGTGCCCCGCTCGCGGCATTGCGGTGGGTTCCGTGGGATCGCCCCCCGGGCTGGCACTGGCACAACGGCGACAGGTTGCCGCTTCCCGATCGGCCTCGCGGCCAGCGTGGGGTGCCAACATCATCGATCACCTTGAGGAGCCGCAGTCATGCCGCTGAGTGCCCGAAACCAGATCCCGGCCCGGGTCAGCAGCATCACCACCGGGGGAAGCGATCGCCAATGTACTACTGCGCCCGGTGGCCTCGATCACCGTGGAGGTGGTGCGCCAGCTCGCCCTGGCCGAGGGCAGCGAGGTCACCGCGGTGATCAAGGTCTCAGACGCAATCGTGGCCACCCTAACTCACACCTTGGACCGAAGATCACCCAGCGGTCGGACGCACGATTCGCAAGTGCGTCTCTTGTAGCGCGCAAACATCGCTAATGCGCCACCGCAGTGTCCCTTTGGCGGCATGTGCGTTAGTGTTGCAGGATGCCGATGTTCCGGATCAGGGAGGCCGCCGAACTGCTCGGGGTCAGCTACGACACCGTGCGCCGCTGGGCCGATGGGGGGCGGATCGAGAGCATCACGGGCCCGTCCGGGCGGCTGGCGGTGGACGGGGCCGCGCTGGCGCGGTTCGCGCAGGAGCGTGCCGAGTCGCCCGGTCAAGCCGGTACCGGTGCGGCCGTCGCGCATTCGGTGCGTAACCGGTTCAGTGGCCTCGTCACCCGGGTGGTCCGCGACACCGTGATGGCTCAGGTCGAGATCCAGGCCGGGCCACACAGGTTCGTCTCGCTGCTCAGCCGCGAGGCCGCCGACGAACTCGGCCTGGAGCCGGGCGTGCTCGCGGTCGCGGCCGTCAAGGCGACCAATGTGGCCATCGAGATACCCGAAATCCACTGATCTCGCCGCGGGCGAGATTCGACTTAGGGAATTCACAGTGCGCCGTTCCGCTGTCACCTTTGCCGCAGCCGCGATCGTGGGGATCACAGGATCAGCCGTGGCCGGTTGCGGGTCGAGCAGCAGCTCTGGAGGCGGGGCCGCGTCATCGAGCGCGAGCAGTTCGGCGTCGCCATCGTTCTCGGGATCGATCACCGTGTTCGCCGCCTCGTCGCTGCTCGGTACCTTTACCCAGCTCGGGAAGCAGTTCGAGGCCGCCCATCCAGGGGTGAAGGTGACCTTCGGCTTCGGCGCGAGCTCGACCCTGGCCACCCAGATCGTCAACGGTGCGCCCGCTGACGTGTTCGCCTCGGCGAGCCCGACGAACATGCAGCAAGTCATCACTGCCGGAGACGCGTCCAATCCTGTGACGTTCGCCAACAACGTGATGGAGGTGGCGGTGCCCCCGGCCAACCCCGCGGCTGTCACGTCCGTTGACGACCTGGCCAAGTCGTCGGTGAAGGTCGCGCTGTGCCAGCCGCAAGTACCCTGCGGAGTCACCGCGGCGAAGGCTTTCAAGAACGCCAAGATCACCGTCAAGCCGGTCACCCTCGAACCAGACGTGAAGTCGGTCCTTAGCAAGGTCGAACTCGACGCGGTCGACGCCGGCGTGGTCTACGTCACCGACGTGAGGGCCGCGGGCACGAAGGTCAAGGGCGTCCAGATCCCGGCCAACCTCAACGCGTCCACCGCCTACCCCATCGCCCCGATCAGCAAGAGCAGCAACGCGGCCACCGCGCGCGCCTTCGCCGCGTACGTCGCCTCGCCAGCGGGCGAGAGCGTGCTCGCCGCCGCCGGATTCGAGAAGCCCTGACCTTAGCCCCGGCGCGGTCGCAGTGGACACCGCTGACAGCGTAGGCACAGCCGCCACGCCGTCGCGGCTGACCGCCCGCGAGAGGGCCCGCCGCGCCGCCCGGGGTGGTGGTTCGAGGTCGGCGCCTGCGCCCTTGCTTGCGCCGGCGCTTGTCGCGGTCGCGTTCTTGGTGCTGCCCCTGATCGGGCTGGTGGTACGCGCCCCCTGGGCCAGGCTCGGATCGGTCCTGAGCGGGTCGGACGCGACCCAGGCCCTGACGCTGTCGCTGTGGACCGCGTCGGTGGCCACGGTGGTCTCCCTGGTTATCGGGGTGCCGTTGGCCTGGGTGCTGGCCCGGAGCAGCTTTCCCGGGCAGCGACTGCTTCGCGCACTTGTGACGTTGCCGCTGGTGCTCCCGCCGGTAGTCGGCGGGGTCGCGTTGCTGCTCGCATTCGGCCGTGACGGGCTCGTCGGCAGGCTCCTGGATTCCTGGTTCGGGTTGACGATCCCCTTCACGCCCCTCGCCGTGGTGATGGCGGAAACCTTCGTCGCGATGCCGTTCCTGATCATCACGGTCGAAGGGGCACTGCGCTCGGCCGACCAGGGCTTCGAGGAAGCGGCCGCCACCTTGGGCGCGAGCCGGATGACCGTGTTCCGCCGGGTCACCGTCCCGCTGATCGCCCCGTCGCTTGGCGCGGGCTCGGTGTTGTGCTGGGCGCGAGCCTTGGGCGAGTTCGGGGCCACGATCACATTCGCGGGCAGTTTCCCCGGGCGTACCGAGACGATGCCGATCGCCGTGTATTACGCGCTCGAGACTGACCCCGACGCGGCGATCGCGCTCAGCCTCGTACTGCTGCTCGTATCGGTCGTCGTGCTGGTGTCCCTTCGCGACCGCTGGCTACGGGGCGGCGCGGCCTCGTGACAGATGCCGCTGCGCGGCGCAGCCCATGACGCCCGACAACGACCGCGGCCTGGTCGTCGAGGCTGAGGTCACGCGCGGCGGCTTCACCCTCAGGGCCGCACTTACCGCTTCGCCCGGTCAGGTGCTCGGCGTGCTGGGGCCCAATGGTGCCGGGAAGTCCACGCTGCTCAGCGCGCTCGCCGGGCTGACGCCGGTCGCGGCCGGCCGAATCGTGCTCGGCGGCAAGGTCCTCGACGACGCGAACACCGGAGCGTTCGTCGAGGCCGCCGGTCGGCCAGTGGGTTTCGTGTTCCAGGACTACCGGCTGTTCCCCCACCTGAGCGTGCTCGATAACGTAGCCTTCTCGCCGCTTGCCCGCGGCCTGGGCAAGCGTGCGGCTAGGTCTGCCGCGGATCACTGGCTCGGCCGGCTCGGGTTGACCGGCCTCGCCGGCCGCAAACCCGCGGACCTGTCGGGTGGGCAGGCCCAGCGGGTGGCGCTGGCCCGGGCCCTCGCTGGAGAGCCCGCGCTGCTTCTGCTTGACGAACCCTTGTCAGCTTTGGACGCCCGTACCCGCCTTGACGTGCAGTCCGAGCTCAGGCGTCACCTGTCAGACTTCACCGGGCCGTGCCTGCTGGTCACCCACGATCCGCTCGAAGCGCTGGTGCTTGCTGACCGCCTGCTTGTCCTCGAGGATGGGCGGATCGTCCAGGAAGGCACACCCGCGCAGGTCGCCCGCCGGCCGGCTACCGAATACGTGGCCAGGCTCGTCGGGCTGAACCTCTACTCCGGCCACGCCGACGGAGCGGGGGTGGACCTGGCCGCCGGGGGGACCTTCGTCGTTCCCGACCATGGCCAGCATGGTGACGTGCTGGTCGCGGTCCGCCCGTCCGCGGTAGTCGTCAGCAGCGAGCGCCCACAGGCCACCAGCGCCCGCAACACGTGGCAGGCACAGATCGCCGGCCTGGCGCTGCTGGCCGATCGGGTCCGCCTCGACCTCGACGGGCTGCCGCCCGCCCTCGTCGACGTCACGCCAGCAGCTGTCGCGGAGCTTTCGCTGACCCCCGGCAGCCGCGTGTGGCTTAGCGTCAAAGCCACCGACCTTGAGGTCTACACCCGCGACGACAGCCAGCACGGCTAAGCAGCGCCGCCTCGATCGCACGGGGCAACCGGCCGGTGATGGCATACATCGGTCTGGTTACCCTGGTCGTCCGCCACCACGACGAGGCGATTGACTTCTACGTCCGCCCCCTGGTTCCGGCTCGTCGCGGACACCGGCTGAGCGAACAGAAACGCTGGGGTCGTGGTGGCTCCGCCTGGTCCAGCCTGACATTGCACGGCTGCCCTCAGACCCGGCTCGGTTAGTGCTGGCGGCGGAATCGCATCGCGATGGTAGCCAGAGCTTAAACGAGTTCCTGCCGCGACACGTCGAACGCTTGTGCGACCAATTCGCTGAAGTGGGTCACGAGGATCTGTAGAGTACCGGAGCGTGGGGAGGCTTGTGCGCACCGCAGCGCCGCGTGGGGCCCGTGGCACGTTCTTCACCCCGACTCCATCGCCGAGCGATTCGGTTCACCCGGCCGAGAACAAGCCCGAACACGATAGGGGCCTATTGTGCCTGAATTGACCTGCCTCGAGATATGCGCCGGCGCGGGCGGTCAGTCGCTCGGCCTCGAACAGGCTGGCTTCGCCCACGTGGCGGCTCTTGAGATCGACCTGGACGCCTGTGCGACACTGCGGCTGAACCGGCCCCAATGGAACGTGATCCAACAGGATGTTCATCATTTCAACGGTGCCGGCTACCGGCGAATCGACCTTCTCGCGGGCGGTGTGCCGTGCCCGCCGTTCTCGATCGCGGGCAAGCAGCTTGGCGCTGACGACGAACGCGATCTATTCCCACAGGCCCTGCGTCTCGTCCAGGAGTGCCAACCGGCCGCGGTGATGCTCGAGAATGTCCGCGGCCTGTCCACGGCCCGTTTCGCGGGCTACCGCCAGCAGGTTCTCGACCGGCTGCACGAGCTGGGCTACCAGGCCGACTGGCAAGTGCTGAACGCCAGCGAGTTCGGCGTTCCGCAACTGCGCCCGCGCTTCATCCTGGTAGCCGTGACGGCGGATGCCCACGAGCACTTCGAGTGGCCAAGGGCCATCAAGACACCACCAACCGTCGGCGAGACCCTCCGTGATCACATGGCGGCCGACGGCTGGAGGGGCGCCGATGCGTGGGCCAGGAAGGCCAACGGCGTTGGCGCGACGCTTGTCGGCGGCTCACGCAAACACGGCGGACCCGATCTCGGCCCGACCCGCGCCCGCGAGGCCTGGCGTCAGCTGCACGTCGACGGCAAGGGCCTAGCCGATGCACCGCCCAAGCCGACCGACCCCATCAATCACATTCCGAGACTGACGCTGCCAATGGCCGCTGCCATCCAGGGCTTCCCACCGAACTGGCATTTCGCAGGTCGCAAGACGGCGGCCTACCGCCAGATAGGCAACGCCTTCCCGCCACCGGTGGCCCGGGCCGTCGGGATTAGCATCCGCTCAGCCATTGAAACCGCCCGTGCGCGGCCCGTTGCCGAGCCGGAGCGCTTGCTGCGCGCCGTCTGAAGAAACGCCAGTCCTTCAGCCGGGCTGAGCCGACCATCCTGGGTCACCACCCCGCTTCCTCCCGCACTGGCTAGGGCAGACTCCCCGGGAGGCAATGCCGGCGATTGGGATCATCGGAGGGGCCGTGCCAGCCGAACCGGACGGGGAGGTGATCGCCGCCAGCCGGAGATCATGGAGCTGGGCTCGGTTCGCGGGTTCATCGTGTTCGACCTTCCCGGCGCCGCGATCCGCGCCGCTGGGGAGCGCGCCTGGCGCCAGACGTCACCAGAGCCGATGTAGCGCTGCTTGCCCGGGGCCATGACCTGCAAGTTCGCGGCGCTAGGCGAGCCCGCGCCGCCGTTCGCAGCTCCGGATCGACCCGGCCCGACGCAAGCATGCCGGCGGAACCAACCGTTGGTGAGGACGGATCGCTGCAGCGTTGGCCTCGACGGCGCGCACCGCAGTAGCCACCCCCTGCCGCTCCCAGCCAAAGGGCGTGGCAGCGCCGCCGCCGCTGTCAGGCCCTTCGCCGTTCCTCACCGGCATGAGGATTAGGGTCGATCAGGTGAGCGCGCGAGCAATCTTGGTGACAGGGGCGGCTAGGGGCATCGGTCGCGCGGTGGCGCGGGCTTTTGCCGTGCAGGGCGACCGGGTCGCTGTCCATCATGGACAGTCGGCTGGTCTCGCCGCGGAGGTGGTGGCGGGGCTGCCTGGCAGTGGGCACGTCGCAGTTCAGGCCGATCTGGCCGACCCGCAGGCGGTGCGGCGGATGGTGGACCAGTCGAGGGAGGCGCTTGGTGGCATTGATGTGCTGGTGAACAACGCCGGCACCTTCACGCCGCATCGGATCACCGAAGTGTCCTATGAGCAGTGGCAGGCGGCCTGGCATGCGACGCTCGGGGTCAACCTCGTTGGCGCCGCGAACGTGACCTGGTGCGCCGTCCAGCACATGATCGCCCGGGGCGCCGGGCGTATTGTCAATGTTTCCTCGCGGGGCGCGTTCCGCGGCGAGCCAAACCAGCCTGCCTATGGGGCGAGCAAGGCCGGGCTGAACGCGTTCGGCCAGTCGCTGGCGCGGGCTCTGGCTCCGCATGGCATAGCGGTCGCGACCGTTGCACCAGGCTATGTGGAGACGGACATGGCGGCCAGTCACCTCGCGGGGCCGTCAGGCGATCAGATCCGCGCGCAAAGCCCGTTCGGGCGGGTCGCCCGCCCCGATGAGGTTGCCGCGGCCGTCGTCTATCTCGCATCGCCACAGGCCGAATGGGCCAGCGGCACTATCGTCGATCTCAATGGCGCTTCCTACCTGCGGCCCTGAAGGCATGTCCAGGGACGTGCCGTTCGCGCAAATGCTGATCCGCCGCCCCGCTACCTCTCAGCGCTGCGCCCGCCCGGCTTAACGGCTCCGGGCACCATTGCCGCGAGGTCGCCGAGAC
>Ga0335078_10009046_pt1 | contig 14782 bp, 15 predicted proteins | sample Lox_Sample_32_FD_206711 | JGI IMG/M metagenome (GOLD analysis project Ga0335078, IMG submission 206711) | Soil microbial communities from Loxahatchee National Wildlife Refuge, Florida, United States - Lox_Sample_3.2 | ecosystem: Environmental > Terrestrial > Soil > Wetlands | place: USA...
GCTCACAATTTTGTGATGATGGCAGGTGCGCTTGCGGTTTCACACTACCGCGAAATCCCGAAGGAATGCGCGTCAGACAATTAATGCAAGTCATTAAGGAAAATTCTAGGTAGAGGGTGTAGGAAAATGCGTGGCTTGCCTAGGAGTGCTCACATTCAGCGACGCCATCGAGCGCCCAGAACGAGATCATTACGGCACCGACGAACGGGTGTGAATTCTCGGAGAATCTTCTTTTGTCGCTAGTCGCCTTGGGCGGCGCTTCGCGCGCTATCCCAGCCACTGGGTGCGCCGTAGGGCAAAGCCAAGGAAGTGCCTTCGATCTGGCGAATCTTGCCGCTTTCGATCTTAAAGAATTCCGCCATCTCTACTGTGGAGGGCCGCTGCGTCACCGGAGGCATCGGCACTTTGCCCACGCCCGGCACGTCTGCCCATTTGATATTGCCGGGGTGATTGAACATCAAAAAGCCGAGCACGATGCCCATTTTCTCGTCGACAACCGGATAACGCTGCGGATCAATCGATTTGATGTAAGTCCAGATGTGCGTGTTCATGTTTTCGCGAATGTCCATCGCGTCGGGACGGAAGGAGTCCTTGTCGAACCAGCCCTTCGCCGTGGGGTTGTTCGTGTCCTGATAGCCGTCGAGGATGCGATTGCACTTCGGATCGAAAGGTACGGAATCTCCTGAGGAGTGAAGAATTCCCGAAAAATATGCACGGGCGGCCTTCACCATCTCAGCGCGCGAAGTTTTCTGCGCGGGTTCGAGGGCCTGCGTCCAGACCGGATTGGGCCGGCCGAATTTCTCGAAGGCTTCGGCGTCCTGGGCATTGCGATGGACGACGGACTCGATTTCAGTGATTTTGTTGTCTACGATTTTGAGTCGCACGAGAATGATCGCGGGCGTGCCGTTTTCGCGAATGGTGCCCTCGAAACCTGCTTGACCGCTCTGAGGATCGGCGAAGTAAAGTTTGTAGGTCCCCAGGCCGCTCATGGTGCCCCACAGCGCGTCGCCCAGTTTGAGGCGAATCGTGTTCTCTGTGAATTTCACGCCGGGTGCGACGGCAATCTGGCTCGGGTCGTGTGCGTTGACGGCTTTCAGGTAGCGATCGATCCAGCCTGTGAGACACGAATAATCGCAGGATTCTGCGGCCGCAGTCTTGGGCTGCGCTGCTGCATGGCCACTCTTAATTCCAAATGGCACCGCAAAGATCCCGAAGAGCGTCAATAACGCTGCAATTCCAATTTTTCGCCCCATGCGTTCCTCCTATTTTTTCCCTTTGTTCCGTAGGCCTCGACTGTGGCGAACCAACAACACAGAGCCTTCGGCAACGCCAGCATCGTTGACAGCAACCATTTCCCTTCTCGTTTGATCGGCCAGAGAACGAATGCTGAAGGCTTAGTGGCCGCTGTTGTGCCGGTGATCGAGAAGTTCGAGCTCGTGGGCGAACAGAGGATTCGCCGGAAACTCGGTCTGCAATTCGACAAGAAGCTGTCGCGCGCGATCATTCTGATGTTCGCGTTCACACGCCAGCGCCAGCCACGCCTTCGCGAACGGCTTCAGGTAATGGCCGTGCTCGGCGGTGCGCTGCAACTGGTCCATGCCGCGCTCGCGATCGCCATGGACGCCGCCGAACCAGAGGAAGGCGCGTTTATAGCCTGGCAGGCAGCCGATGATGTAATTTGCGGCACCGAGTGCCATGTAGGCGTCTTCGGCATTTGGATCGACCGCGAGCAATTTTAGGGCTTCGGCGTCGGCCTGCTTGGTGAGGCCGAGCGCAGCCATTTGCTTCTTCACGATGAGAGCGTCGTAATCGGCTTCCATGCCGTCCGTCATGGTGAGGACGAGCAAACCGAGCTTGTCCTTCGGGTCCGCTTTCAGCCGCTCGTTGGCCATTTCTCGAGCTTGATGGTTCGTTTGCATGAACGGATCATTTCGATTCTCGGAAGGGCTGCCGGATGCGCCGCCTAGGAATTTCTCATCGTTCAAGAAGAATTCGGAAGTGAAGATGCCCTTCTGATTGAACTGTTCGTAGAGGTAACTTGCCGCTTCGGCGGCTTTACCCATGGGGTCATCTGGCCGAGCTTTTTCGTACGACAAGAACTGCTCGCGGCCAGCCTTGAAATTCAATTCGTAGAGATCGCGGAAACCGGAGTTAAGTAACTCCGCTGGAGGAGGTGGCGCCTCAGCGTGCGCTGGGGCCGGCGCAACAGGAGCCGCAGTTTGCTCTGAGGGGCCGATTGCTTCAGGCGAGGCTTGCGCGAGACAGGTTCCGGCTGGGGACAAACACGACAAAAAGAAATAGGCGGCCACGCCCGCGCAGAACAAAATTCGGTTCGAGTGATATCTGTGGGTGGTCATTCAGGCCGCTTCGGCTGGCGGGTAGTGTACGCGCCAAAGGGACGCATTTCCATACCCCTTGCTGTATAATCCGCGCCATCGATCCCGTGTCCACCGATATTTCAACCAGCCCATCGACAGGCGAACTCGCCGCTCTGCCGCGCCGCACCGGACTCTACACTGCGCTCTGGGTCGCGGCTCTCGCAAATGTTTTAATACCGGCGGTCTTCTTCTCCGTAACCCAATTTTTTGGACCGTCCGATCCGCGCTATCGGGCGCTCGTGGTGGTTGTAGTTCTGGCGGAATACGCCATCACATTTTTCCTGCTGCTGGTGCATGCCAACGTAGGATTCGCGAGCGGCTACAGCGTGGCTACCTCGGCGACAGTGACATTAGGTTCGGCAGTGCTGACGTTCATCACATTGTTCCCCGCCCGGTGGAGCGCAAGCGCTATTTTCGCCGAAGTGCTGGTGGTCGCGGGCTTTTCCTTCGCGGTTCTATCCAACCTGGTGTTTTTGCTGGCCAGTATTCGTTACGCGCGAGCGATTCATCCGCGTTTACATCTCGGCGGATTCTTCCTTGGTATCGCCGCATTCCTGGCACTTATCGCCGTGTACATTCACGAAGTCGCCGGTCGCCCCTAAGCGGCACTGACTGCTCCGGGCTGGCAACGGCCAGTTCCTTTAAAGTCCTACTACCGCATTCATCGCGGCGTCGAAATTCGTGTCGCGATTTCCTAGCAAGACGGCCCCGCGAACGTATTCGGTAATCGCCCAGACGGTGATGTGTGTTTTCGGTTCGATGATTTGCAGGCGAAGTGGACCAAGCAGGGGGAGCTTTAGCCCTGTATCGGTCAGCTCCCAACTAATCTCGAGAACCAAATCCGCGGAACCCGGCGCAGACGCAAGCTGGTAGCGGCCCCAAGATTTCATTGCGGCATAAAGCTCATGGTAGGGTCGATCGGGGCCGCCGTCGAATACTGTTTCATCGATGACGGTGTCCAGACTCTCGCCGCCCGCGTTGGCGATGAAAACTGTTTGCGCAGCGGCAAGTTGCGGCGGCACGGGGGCGGGAGGCGGCATCGGCGTTTTTGATTGAGCTGACAAACCGGGAGCGAATAAGGAACTCAGTCCAATCAGAGATGCGGCCAACAACAACGTCGTCTTGAGCATGTGCCCTCCGCGCGTCAATCGATGGCCACTCTGCCACCATCACAACGCGGCATTACTGAGGATCAGTCAACGCAGAAGGCTTACGAGCGCGGCTACGGCGCAGCAAAACGGGGCGCGTTGTAGGCGATGGAATGCTGGAATCCAGGAGCGCACGAGCCCCGGCCACGGAATTGACGTGCGCTCCCGTTCTAGAGAATTGAGGATTGCCTATTGGGTTGCCGATTTCTCGCCCAGCCGACGCATGCGTTCCTGCAGCTTCTTGCGCAGCGGACCCGGTGCGTTCGGATTGAAGGCGACCAGATACCAGAGCGGCTGGCTGCGATCGCGGCTCAGACGCGTGAGCGTAGCCGCGTCGCTATTCGGATGACGCGCAATATTTTCGCGAATCGCCGAATACGGATGGTGCGAGAGGCGTCCCAGCGTCTTCGAAGTGACTTTGGGATGCTCGCTGATCAGGCGCAGCAAGTAATAGTCTTCCCTCGGCGCCTGGCGTGAGAGATTGTCGAGTGCATCCGGCTTCACCTCAGCACTCAGAACGGTGCCAACTTTTTCGTCCCACCCCGGATTAATGCGATTCAATTCCTGAGTGCGTGCGTGAATGAGTTGTTCGATTACGCGGCGCTCCTGATCCATGCGCGCCGCAGGCAAAGCGCTGCGCTCGACCGAATCGAGCACGCGCAGAAGATGCTGCCGCTCTCCAAAAACGATTTGAGATGTACGCAAAGCTTTCCCCTTGCTGGAATTTCGAACCAAGTCGGAACGTCTCATGTGTCGCTCACTCCGTCAGAATCTACGAGTTCAAGGAACCATCATGAAGGTCGGCCCAGGACTCCTGCTCCGGCGTGACAGCTGAACTGGTCTGAATCCCTCGCCGCCACGCGGAGCGCGTGCGGGAAAAGCACTGCCGAAGGATACTCCAACTCGGGTTGTGAACTGCAGCCCCGGAACCTGTCGAGCAAGCCCGTTACGGCGAAAATCATGGACGACCGCCATGATTATTCTGCGACGTATCGCGCGAGTCAAAGAGCGAGCGCGGAGAATGTTCCGTAGCACACAACAGATAGTCCTAGGACTATCTGTTTGCGATGCGGAAACGCGTGGCGAAGATCGCGAATCGCAGACAAGGCGAACGCAAGGAGTTATTTCGCCGGCGCTGCGCTTGCCTGCGGGATGTCGTTCTCCGCCGTGCGGCGCTCGAAGCGCCAATGGCCGTCTTCGCGCACGAGAGTGTCGTCATAGTGCCCTCCGTAGAGGATCGAAGGTTTATTGTCGGCGGTCACGGTGAAAGACCAGCGCGACCAGGCGGTGGCCGTGTCGCCGTGCGGGTCGATCTCGAAATTCGTCAGCAGATGGTATGTGGAACCGGGCTTGGAAGTGCGCGTTACGCCGAGATTCTTCTCCATCAACGCTTGGATCGCGGCTGGACCCTTAGCGGAGCCGAAGCCGCCCACCCATTCGCCATCCTTTGCAAACAGATGGGAGTAGCCCGCGAGGTCATGTGCATCGAGCAGGCGGCCGTAGTCGATCAAGAGCGTGCGAATTTCTTCAATGTCCTCGAGACGCTGCACACGGGCGGCGAGCGTGGGCTCAGCAGCCGCTCGGGCAGAGGAGCGAGCGGCGACCGACCAAGTGCCTCCGACGGCGGTGAGAAGCACTAGCGTGATTGGTAGCGGGCCGAGCTTTAGACTTCGAAATCGATTCACGGTGTCCTCCCGGCGATTTGGATATAGCCGCGCGGACGATATCACACACAGCCCGTTGTCTCAGCGCAGGAAGGGATTGTGTTCGCGCTCGTCCCCGATCGTCGTGTTACCACCGTGGCCAGGAACCACGAGCAAGTCATCGGGCAGGATGAGCAGCTTCTCATGGATCGAACGAATGATTTGAGGATAGGAGCCGCCAGGGAGATCCGTCCGGCCGATGCCTCCCTGAAACAGCGTGTCGCCAGCGATCAGCGTGCGCCGTGCAGCTTCGCCAGTTTTCTTTTCCTGAAAGGCGTCTTCCACAACGAGACTGATGCTGCCGGGCGTGTGTCCCGGCGTATGCAAAACTCGCGCGAGGAAGCCGCCCCAGCGCAACATGTCGCCGTCTTTGACGAAATCGCGAATGGTGAGGGTCTCCGGCGTGGGGACGCCAAGCCACTGTGCTTGCTCATCGAGGCCGCGATAGAGCGCCAGATCGGCGTCGTGGATCAGCACCGGAGCGCCGGTTGCGCGGTGCAGCGCGGCAAGCCCGCCGACGTGATCGATGTGCGTGTGTGTGCTGACGATGGCGCGGACTTTCAGCTTGTGGCGCTTGAGAATGGCAAGAATGCGATCGACTTCATCGCCGGGATCGACCACGATCGCCTCGCCCGTTTCCGGATCGCCCAGGATCGAGCAATTGCACTGAAGAAATCCGACCGGGATGATTTCGTGAATCAGTTTTTGCGTCATGAAACTTCAGTATAGCAATCGAATGCTCTTAAATCGGCTGCTGATCGGGAGGTAGTCCTGCGGCCACAATTCTCTCCACGCGCGAAGTAAGCTCATTGCGCTGATCCATGGTGTAGCTGGCGCCGTTAACGGCGGGATCGAATCGCACGACCGCCTCACCCGGGCGGACAATCTTCTGACCCTTTCCCATCAGCTTGTGCGCTCCGGCGATCGAGACGGGAACCACGAAAACTCCCGCCTCAATGGCCATCGTGAACGCGCCTCGTTTGAAAGGCCGCATGCGACCATCAGGGCTGCGCGTTCCCTCCGAGAAGATGACGTACGAGAATCCCTTTCTCAGATTCTCGACTGCCGTGGTGACAGCAGCGCCCGTGGATTCCTTGTCGCCGCGATCCACCGGAATAAACTGGGCCACGCGCATGGCCGTTCCGAAAACGGGGACTCGGAACAGCTCCTGCTTCACGAGAATTCCCACTCTGCGCGGAATGAAGGGAATCAACACCATCGGATCGACATTCGAGGCATGGTTCGCGACGAAAACACATGGGCCTGGCGGAATGTTCTCTAGCCCCTCGATTCGCACGCGGATCCCGAGAATTCGGTTTTCGAAGCGCACCACGCCCATCGCCATCCAATACATGGCGTCGGGCCTACCAGTGATCACGCTCCAAAGCACGTAGAACGGGAGAATGAAAATCACCGCCAGCGCGAGCGTCAGGCCAACAAAGAATGTGCGGATCATCGGGCAGTCGAAGCGTGCCGCATCTCAGTCGGTCGTGCCGTGCAGGAAACCTTCACGGATGCGGCGCTGACGATCGGAAGGATGCGAGATTTCATCGACGACGATGCGATTCCCCGTAATCTTCGTTTCTAAACCCGCGATGGACAGAAACTCGCTGAACGGAACATCGTCGGTACCGGCAACATAGCGCGCGAAGAAATCCGCGAAACTCTTCCCGGCTACCTGCTCAACGGCCGCGCGAATCGAATTGCTTTCATCGTAGAACTTTCCCTGCTTCGGATATTCGGCATACAGAAGACGCATCACATCGTCGAGGGACTTGTGGTTGTCGGTCGCATCGCGGATCGAAAGATCCAGCAGATCGCCTAGGAGCTGGCCTTTATTGTAGTAGTTGATACTGTGCATGGGCGTGTTGTAGAGGTCGTACTTCTCGAACCACGCGTCGAGACTCGATTCCTCCACGCTCTGCCATTTGCGCGCCGGACGCGATTGCAGATCGCCAATTTGCTCGGCGAGATCAGTGTAGAAGCGGTCTTTCGACCAGAGGCCCGTGCGCTCGAGCGTGAATGCTGCGTACGTGCTTGTTACGCCCTCGGCGAACCACAACGCGCGCGTGTACTGCTCTTTTGTGTAGTCGACCGGCTCCAGCGCTTGTGGGCGAATTCGCTTCACATTCCAGACGTGAAAGAACTCGTGCGCGGCGACTGCGATCGCGCCTTCGGTTGACGACGAGGCGATAGCGGTCGAGTTGCGGTGCTCCATGCCGCCACCGTCGAGGTCGCCATCAGGCGAGATGTGAAAGATAAACATGTATTCGTTCATCGGGGGATCGAACGGCGGCCCGCCCATCAGTCGCAGCTCGTAGCCAGTGATGCTGTGCAGCGCGCGTTCCAGCAGATCTCTCTTCCATGAAGGCGAATCAACGATCACACGGAAGTTGCCGCCGCCTTCTTCAAAGCGGAACTGATCGAAGCTGCCAGTCTCGACGGGAGCGTCGACAAGCTGATCGTAGCTTTCCGCCGCGTAGGCGTTATCGAGATCCACCGCACCCACAAGCTCGGCGGCCGTCTGCCAGCCGGCCGGAACATCGACGAAGCGCACGGAGACCTCTTCGTTGCGTCGATCAGGAATGTACATCAGGATTTCGGCGAGATTGATGAACGCGTGCCGCAGATTCAATTGAGAATTGAACGGGCCGGACGAATCCCACTCAATCCAGTAGTCGATTTGAAAGGAATTGTGATCACCAACCTGACAGCGCCCGTCAAGCGAAAACCGCCAAGTGTCTTTATCGACCATGTGCTTGTCAAGCGGCACGGCAGTCAATCCGGCGCAAACACCGCGAATCGTCTCGACGCGCTGAGAAAAATCCCGGACTCGATAGAGGGTATTCCACGCAGGCAGCGCGGTGATGAGTTCCCTGCCCTCGACCGGCACCGTCATCGTCACGTGAAATGTGTGCGCGCCTGGATCGGTCAGCGAGACACGGTACTGGATAGCAGCAGCGCAGCGATGGGGAAGAAGTAACGCGCCCAAAATCAAAAGCGGAGTCGAAATGTGGCGAAAACGGGGATGCAAATCCATCATGCGCGGACACCAGCCCGCGCGCCGAGCCTTTCCAGCACTTTGGACGTGAGGCCGTCGAAGCTTCCGTTGGACATGATCAAGACCAAGTCACCCGGTTTGGAATTATCCGCGATGTGTTCGGCAATTTCATCAGCCGACTGCAGGGCCGCCGCGGAGCAGCCGCGCGCTCGAATTGATTCGGCGATGGTCTCGGGGGAGAGCCGATCCGCTTCTTCGAGAAGCTGAGCGCGATTCACGGGACCGAACAGGACCGTATCGGCGAGTGTCAGCGCGTCCGGGAGCGCGTCCTGGAACACTTTGCGGCGCATCGTATTGGAGCGGGGCTCGACAGCCGCCCAAATCTTGCGGCCGGGCCAGCGAGTGCGAGCGGCCTCGAGCGTCAGCTTGATCGCCGTGGGGTGGTGCGCGAAATCCTCGACGACCAGAACACCGCCTGCTTCGCCTTTGATCTCCATCCGGCGGCGCACGCTTTGAAACGTCGCCAGGGCGTGAGTGATCGCATCGCATTCCACGTCACGACCATAGGCCAGCGCAACCGCCGCGAGCGCATCAAGAACATTGTGACGGCCGGCGACGGGGATGCGGACACGCGTTACTTCATTGCCGCGATAGGCCACCCGAAATTCTGTCGCGGAATCGTGCCACGCGATATCGCCCGCGCACCAAGCGCATTCCGGCGTAAGGCCGAATGTCTCCACCGGGCAAAAAGCCTTGGCGGTCGCGGCGCGCAGTTCGGGGCTCTCGCCCCAGGCGACAATCCGACCGCGTCGCGGAATGAGGTTCACGAGACGCCGGAACTGAAGCGCGATCGAGGCCAAGTCGGGATAGATGTCGGCGTGATCAAATTCGAGCGATGTGAGAATCAATTCGTCCGGATGGTAGTGCAGAAATTTCGGGGCTTTGTCGAAGAAGGCCGTGTCGTACTCGTCGCCTTCGATGACGAACTCCTCGCCGCCTCCGAGGCCATAGCTGCGATCACCGAAATTCGGAGCGACCCCGCCGAGCAAAAAATCTGGCCGGCGTCCGGCGACTTGCAGAATCCACGCAAGCATTGCGGTGGTCGTGGTTTTGCCGTGAGTACCGGCGATGACGATCGAGGTCTTCCCCGCCAGAAAATGCTCTTCGAGTAGCTGCGGCATCGAGCAATACGGAATTTTTTCGTCGAGGATGTATTCGAGTTCGGCATTGCCGCGCGAAATGGCATTGCCGATCACGGCGAGATCGGGAGCCGGTTTGAGATTCTCGGCGCGATAGCCTTCGTGCCACTGAATGCCGAGCGAATCGAGCAGCGTCGACGCAGGCGGGTACACATTCACGTCTGATCCGCTGACGCGAAAACCGCGCTCCTTGAGCATTCCTGCTACCGGCGACATGGCGGAACCCGCGATGCCCAGCAAATGAATATGCTCGATGGGAGTTCGCGAGAAAGCACCGGTCATGGCACGCACGCCGGTTCGAGAATTTTCAGCATGCCCCCACCCTCGCTCGACAGCGCGGCGCGGATGCCGAGGGGAAGCGTCAGCATCGCGCGGGACGTGTGTCCAATCGGCGCTCCCCACACGACGGGGACGCCCAGCGGTTCCAAAACCCTACGCGCAACGTCTTTCACGGTCTCACCGCCAGCTGGGCCTTCACATTCCGGAAAATCGCCTAGGACGATGCCAGTAACGCCCTTCAGCTTGCCGGCTTGCTTAAGATGCATCACCGCGCGGTCGATTTGATAAGGCTTCATGGCTCGATCTTCCAGCGCCAAGATTGCGCCGGTGGTATCGAGTTCCCACGGAGTGCCAAGGGATGTCTCGATCAAAGTCAGGCAGCCTCCAAGAAGCACGCCCTCGGCTCGACCTTCCACGAGCGGTTCGCCGTGAAGGTCAAGGGACGCGCCTCCCTGCGTTTGCGTTAGAGCCTTCCGTAGGCTTTCCCGGTCATAGCCGTGCGAGGCGCCCGGGCCGCGATTGAAATTCGTCGCCACCATCGGACCGTAGAACGTCACCCAGCCAAATTCTTGCCAGAGGAAAATCTGCAACGAAGTGATGTCACTTGCGCCAAGAAGAATCTTCGGCGTCTTCGGTACTTCCGTGAGGCACTCCAAAAGATAGTTGGTGCCGTAGCCGCCGCGGGAGCAGAAGATCGCGCGCGTCTCCGGATCGCGAAGCGCGGAACGCAGCTGATTCACGCGCCCGTCATGCGATCCCGCAAAAAAACTCTCGTGCGCCAGCGCCTGTTCCCTATCGACCCACGGCTTGTACCCGAGAGCGGACAACTCCTTCACGCCCGCTTGCAGCAATTCCTCCTGCACAGGGCTCGCGAGCGACAGAACGCGAATCCCGTCTCCTGGGCGCAGTGCGGATGGTTTTTGTGCTGGATGCATGTGGCAAATCGAGAATAAGGAATTTTCAGAGGCGCGTCTAGGCGGAGGATCTCAGTGCGGGAGTTAAGAGTTACGACTCGCGGCCAGCTGAATCGCTATTTCACGGTGAAGGTGAGCTGCTTCGACGTTCCGCCGCCGGGCGCGGGATTCACGACGTCGATCATCGCTGTGGTTGACGCAGCTAGCTGGGCGGCTGGGATCATGACAATCACTTCGGAGCCACTCAAGAAAGCCGTCGCCAGCGGAGTCGTTGGGCCGCCATTCGCGCTCCATTCCGCATTCGAAAACAACTTGAAACCGGAACCACTAATCATCACTTCCGTATCGCCGCTGCCGACGGAAACCGTCGAAGGCGAAAGCGACGAAATCGACGGGCTCGGATTGTCGGGCCCCGTCACCGGGAACGGCTCCGAGAGCGACCCGACCACGAGTCCCGGCGTGAACACCGCAACGCTCGCCACACCAGCGTCGGCAATATCATTCTGCAGAATCGCCGCGGTCACCTGGCCCGAGTTCACGAACGTGGTCGTGCGCACGCTTCCATTCCAGGTCACCGTATCGTTCGCCCTGAAATTGCTCCCGTTGACCGTCAGCGTGAACGCCTGGCCGCCAGCCGTCACGCTGGTCGGTGAAAATGGCGGCCCCGGATTTGCCAGCGTGGGCGCGCCCGCTTGCGGCGTCTCCACTGTGAATGGAACGGGCGTTGATTCACCTCCGCCGGGCGCGGGATTCACGATCGTGACGTTGACGCTTCCCGGATTTGCCACATCCGACGCCAAGATCTGCACCTGCAGCTGGCCCGTGATCTGATTGAGGCTGGTCGACCGCGGCGAGCCATTCCAGTACAAAAACGAGGTGCCCTTCGAGCCGGAGACAAATCCGGTGCCGTTCACCGACATCGTAAAGCCGGAGCTGCCCGCGACGATATTTGACGGAAAGAGATTCCCGATCGCCGGCGTCGCATTGAACGGAGGATTGTTTCCGCCGCCGCATCCGATCAGATTGACTCCGGCCGCAACCAGCGCGAGCGCGGCCCAGCGCAAACGATTCACACCCATCTCCTCAATGTTTCAGCGGGATCCCGAAGCCGCACATGACTGGCGGGAAAAGCGGGAACGAAGCGGCGCGTGGCGCCTAACGAACCCTTATAACCGCACCGATTGATAGCATTCCCGCGCGTGGCACGTCAACTCGGATTCGACTGTGCCAAGAAGGGTTGCCGCTGGCTACAGCTTAAAGGTTGTAATCTTGGCGAACTTCTTCGCCCGCGCGGCGATCTCCTTCCGCGTGACGCGTGCCAGGCGCTCGACCCCAAACCGCTCCACCGTGAAACTGGCGAGAACCGAGCCGTACACCATTGCCGAACGCAAAGTGCCTTCATTCACTCGCCCCTTACTCGTGAGATAGCCCATGAACCCGCCCGCAAATGTGTCGCCCGCGCCGGTGGGATCGTGCACTTCCTCGAGCGGAAATGCGGGAACCGAGAATACGAAATCCTCGTGAACCATCACCGCGCCGTGTTCCCCGCGCTTGATGATCAGCGTCTTCGGGCCCATCTTGAAAATGTGCTTTGCCGCGCGAAACAGATTGTGTTCGCCGGTGAGCTGGCGCGTTTCGTCGTCGTTAATCGTCAGGATATGCACATGCTTCAGCGTTTCGCGCAATTCTGCGGGCGTCCCGCTGATCCAGAAATTCATCGTATCGAGGCCGACGGCTTTCGGCTTGCCTTGCACTTGCTTCAGGACGGAACGCTGCAGCGTCGGATCGATATTGCCGAGAAACACGTACTGCGAGTTCTTGTAGCTTGCTGGCAGAGTGGGATTGAACGCGGCGAAAACATTCAACTCGGTCGTAAGCGTGGTGCGCTCATTCATGTTCTGGCTGTACCGGCCCGCCCAAAAGAACGACTTGCCCTGCACGCGTTCGAGGCCTTCGAGATCGATCTTTCGTCCACGAAAGATTGCCTCGTCCTTCGCCTGAAAATCCTCGCCGACGATTCCCACCAGCCGCACCGGCGTGAAATGGCTCGCGGCCAGGGCGAAATACGTGGCCGCGCCGCCCAGGGTGCGATCCACTTTGCCGAACGGCGTTTCAATCGCATCGAATGCAACCGAACCCACTACAAGAAGCGACATGAATGCTCCCGTTTGCGCGTGAACGTGCTAGGCAAGGCGTCGCGCCGCTCCGCTAAATTGAAATCCAACGATACGCCAAATCTGATTTGACGCGGCGACGCAGGACGCACTGTTTGGCGTGCGTTGCTCAGATGTACTTCCCGATGATCGGCGCTAGGCGCTTCTTTGCCGCGGCAGAGATGCAGTTGCGATCAGTGAGAATTGCGTGCGCGACGGCCGATCCGCACTTGCAGGCGCGATCGTGGTCAAGCGAGCGAACCACTTCGCGAATCGCGCGCTGCACGTTTTCCGCGTTTTTCGTTAGGTAGCCGATGATCATCTCCACCGTCACCGAATCGTGCTCGGGATGCCAGCAATCGTAATCGGTGATCATAGCGAACGTAGCGTAGCAAAGTTCCGCTTCGCGCGCGAGTTTGGCCTCGGTCAGGTTCGTCATTCCGACGACGTCGAAATGCAGCTGGCGGTATGTGTTCGACTCGGCGAGCGTCGAGAACGCGGGACCTTCCATGCAAACGTATGTGCCGCCGTTATGCGCCCTCACATCGGCGCGGACACAAGCATCCGCCAAACGCTTCGAGAGGCGCGGGCACGTGGGCTTGTCAAAAGCGATGTGCGCCACCACGCCGCCCCCAAAGAACGTCGCGCTACGACCCTTCGTGCGATCGTAAAACTGATTCGGAATCAGGAAATCCATCGGCGGCAAATCTGCGCGCAGCGAGCCGACCGCGCTTACTGAAATCACCTGTTCCACGCCGATCATCTTCATCGCGCAGATATTCGCTCGGTAATTAATCTCGGACGGCGAAAAAAGGTGTCCCCGGCCATGCCGAGCGAGAAACGCGACGCGCCGGCCTTCGAGCGTGCCGACGACGAGCGCATCGGAGGGATCGCCAAAGGGCGTTTTGATGCGAACTTCGCGCGTGTCGGTCAGCCCCGACATCCGATACAAGCCGCTGCCGCCGATGATGCCGATCTTTACGGATTCCTTTTTCGCGCTCCTCTTTCCTACCTTCTTGGCCATTCCGGCTCCTGGTGCGACGGCAATCGTGCTGGACGGCAACTAATCGATGCTGATGGGATCGGCTTCCCAATTTCCGTCGCGACTGCGCAGATATGCGGCGCGCACAACCGGGTCGTGCGCGAACAGTGCGATCCAGCCTTCGCGAATCGCTTCGGGAATCCAGCGCTTCTTGTTCTCAAGCGTCGTCATCGGGAAAAGATCGTAACCCATAATCCACGGAATCGGGAGGTGCGCGGTGGTCGGGACGAGGTCGGCAAAGAAAAATGCCGTTTTTCCGCCGCTCGTGATCCTTACGCATTGCATGTGCTCGGTGTGTCCTGGCACTCGAATCAGCTCGACGCCCGGAGTCACCATGTGCTCGCCTTCGAGCGCATCGAGGAGGCCCGCGGCGCCGACGGGCGCAAAATTCGCCGGAATGTAGCTTGCATGATCGCGCTCGGTCGGATGCAGAGCATGGTCGAGTTCGCCCACCTGGACGAGATAGTGGGCATTGGGGAACGTAGGTACAGCCTCGTCGCCAACGAGGCGCGTATTCCCGCCGCAATGATCGAAATGCAAATGCGTGTTGACGACGATGTTGATGTCCTCGGGCCGGATATCGAGTGCACGCAGTCGATCGACGAGGAACGGCCCGTCCAGGCCGTAGATGTCGCGAAGTTTCGCATTCATCTTTCCGCCCGCGCCTGTTTCGACCAGAATGCACTTGCCGTTCGCGCGTATCACGAGGCAGTTCATGGCGAGAGTGATGCGATTACGCGCATCGGGCGGCATCTTCTTCTCCCACAGGGGCCGCGGGATCACGCCAAACATGGCGCCGCCGTCGAGCAGAATGTGGCCGTCTGACACAACATGTATTTCGATATCGCCCAGCTTCACCCGTGGCTCCTTGAAAGGATTTCGTTCACAGCGGCGTACGGATCTTTCTTTCGCGCCGCCACTTGAGACGCAATCGCGTCGAATTCCGCCTCGTTCAGGCGGTCTCC
>Ga0335078_10009047_pt1 | contig 14780 bp, 12 predicted proteins | sample Lox_Sample_32_FD_206711 | JGI IMG/M metagenome (GOLD analysis project Ga0335078, IMG submission 206711) | Soil microbial communities from Loxahatchee National Wildlife Refuge, Florida, United States - Lox_Sample_3.2 | ecosystem: Environmental > Terrestrial > Soil > Wetlands | place: USA...
CAGCGTGCCGATGCGGCGGTCATCGGCGCCGGCTTCACCGGACTCTCCGCGGCGCTGCATCTCGGCAACGCCGGCCGCAGCGTCGTGGTGCTGGAAGCCGCCGCGCTCGGCGAGCGCGCCTCCGGCCTCAACGGCGGCCAGGTCATTGCGGGCGTCAAGACCGATCCCGACCCGCTCGAGGAGATATTCGGCCCGCAGCGCGGGCCGCGTCTGGTGGCCGCGGTCGCCGCCGGCCCGGATCTGGTGTTCGAGCTGATCGCGCGCGAGCAGATCGCCTGCGACGCGGTGCGCAGCGGCTGGATCCAGCCCGCGACCTCGCCGGCGACGCTCGCGCAGCTGGGTGAGCGGGTCGCGCAGTGGCGGCGGCGCGGCGCCGCGGTCGAGATGCTGTCGGCCGGCGCGGTCGCGCGGCTCACGGGAAGCACGCGCTACCTGGGCGGTCTGCTCGACCGCCGCGGCGGCACGGTACAGCCGCTCTCGTACGTGCGCGGTCTCGCGACCGCGGTGCTGCGCGCCGGGGGCAGGATCTTCGTCAACAGCCCGGCGCTGCGCCTCAATCGGGCGGCGCGCGAATGGCGCATCGACACGCCCGGCGGCAGCGTCACGGCGCCCACCGTGATCGTCGCCACCAACGCCTACAGCGGCGCGCTCATCGGGGTGCTGCGCCGGAGCATCGTCACGGTACCGTCTTTCCAGGTGGCGACCGTGCCGCTGCCGGCGGCGCTGCGCGCGAGCATTCTGCCGGGCGGCCAGGCCGCCTCCGACACGCGCCATCTGCTGCGCTACTTCCGCCTCGATGCGGGCGGGCGCTTCGTGCTGGGCTCGCGCGGGGTGTTCGGGGTGCAGCCGGGGCCGCGCACCTCGCGCCACCATTACCGCGCGGTGCGCGAGCTCTTCCCGCAGCTCTCGGGGCTCGCCTTCGAGTATCACTGGGGCGGTCTCGTGGCGATGACGCCGGATCATCTGCCGCATCTGCACGAGCTCGCGCCCGGGCTGCTCGCCGGGCTCGGCTACAACGGCCGCGGCGTCGCGATGGCGACGCTCATGGGCCGGGTGCTGGCGCAACGGGCGCTCGGCATGTCCGATGAGGAGCTGGTGTTTCCGCTGACGCCGGTGCGGCCGATCCCGTTCCACGCCGCGAGCAGCCTCGCCGCGCGCACCGCCATCCAGTATCTTCGCGCACTGGATCTGATTGCCTATGCACGCGACCGGCTGCGGGGGAGGGCCTCATGAATATGAAGCAGGCGGTGCTGGCGGCACTCATCCTCATCAACATCGCGTTCGTCTTCGGCTGGATCGCGGCGGTGAAGCGCCATGGCTTGCGCGGCTGGCCGCAGCTGCCGGACATCGCGATCGGCGCCCTCACCACTTTCCTCGATACGCTCGGCATCGGCTCGTTTGCACCCACGACCGCGCTCCTCAAGTTTCGCGGCAAGGTGGCGGATGAGCTGATTCCGGGCACGCTCAACGTGGGTCTGAACACCGCGGCTTTCGTCGAGACTTTCTTCCTGATCAAACTGGTGGAAGTGCAGCCGGCGCTGCTTGCCTCGATGGTGGTGGCCTCGGCTCTGGGGGCCTGGCTCGGGGCTGGAGTGGTCAGCCGGATGCCGCGGCGTGCGATTCAGGTCTTCATGGGAGTCGCGCTGCTGATCGCGGCGAGCTTCTTCGCCATGAAAAACCTCGGCGCATTCCCCGCCGCCGGCACCGCGCTGGGCCTTGCCGGCTGGAAATTTCCATTCGCGGTCGTTGTCAGCTTCATCCTCGGAGCGCTGATGTGCATCGGCATCGGCAACTATGCCCCGCTCATGATCCTGTTATCGCTCCTCGGCATGGCGTCCATTGCGGCCTATCCGATCATGACGGCAAGCGACGGGCTGCTGCAGCCGGCGGCGAGCCTGGGGTTCTTCCGCTCCGGGCGCTTCTCGCACGTCGCCTCCCTCGGACTGACCATCGGCAGTTTCCTCGGCGTGCCGTTGGCACTGCTCATCCTGAATTACGTCCTGGGGCAACCCCAGGGCATGCAATGGATCCGCTGGCTGGTGACCTGCGTGGTCATCTACGCGGCAGTGTCGATGCTGCGCTCGGCGTGGCGCGAGCGCGTCGCGCCAGGCGTCGCCGCCACCGTCGACCACTGACCCCTGCAACCGGCAGAACGGCGCGGAATCCGTTGCGCACCGGATTCCGGCCGACGGGCGCGTTAGGGGTGACGCCCGTTTTTCAAACTGTCAGCCAACTGTCCAGCCCATGCGCACGGCAGCCAGATATTGCCCCACGGCCGGCCGCGGCGCGCTCCCCGACGCATGGCGGTGGGTGCATGCGAGCGCCGCCGCCACGAGTGGCCGGGCGGTGGTGTATGCGCCGGCGACGATGACCCCGAATGCCAGATTGATGAGCACGGATCCGAAGATCGCCCAGCCCGCGAGCCTCATGGTGTCCTCCCGACAATGTGGCCGTCGTAGGTATGAGACACCCCGGCGAGCAAGGGTTTAAGCCACGAGCCCACGAACTCGTCCTGTCCGCCAACGGTTTCGTCCCCAGCGGATGTTACGATGAGGTTACGCAACACCGGTCTGCCTGCGTTCCGGGAACGCCGATGGCCAAGCTCCACGAAGTCGAGATCCACCGCCTGCGCCCGACCCAGGTCACGGTCGGGATGATCGAGGTGCGCGACAAGCGCGCCAGGCTCGAGGCAATGAAGAAGCACGAGCAGCGGGACTTCCTGCAGGGCCACCCGATCCCGGCGGTGTGGGGTCCGGACGGTAAGCTCTACATCACGGACCACCATCACCTCGGCAGGGCGGCCGAGGAGGCCGGTATCGATACCGGCTTCTTCCTGGTTGAAGACGATTTCTCCAGCGTACCGATCGCGCAGTTCTGGCCGCGCATGAGCGCGGCCAGATGGGCGCACCCCATAGATCAGAACGGCAAGCCGTGCTCCTTCGAGAGGATTCCCGATCACCTCGCGAAGCTGATCGACGATCCCTACCGCTCGCTCGCAGGCTACGTGCGCGATGCCGGCGGCTACGACAAGTCACCGACGGCCTTCTGCGAGTTCCAGTGGGCCGACTTTTTCCGGCCGCGCATCCCGATCGGACCGACGCGTGCGGATTTCAACAATGCGGTCGCGGCCGCCGTGAAGCTCGCCCTCTCGCCCGAGGCGGCAAACCTGCCGGGCTACAGGGGGCCGGCGAAGGCCTGAAGGCGCGGTGCCGGCACGCCCCCTGCTAGTATTCACGGCCGACTGAGGGTGCCGGAGAGGTGGCAGAGCGGTTGATTGCACCGGTCTTGAAAACCGGAGGGTCCGCAAGGGCCTCGTGGGTTCGAATCCCACCCTCTCCGCCAACTTGCGTCACCCGTCGCTGCAGGGTGGTGCCGGTGTTTCCCGGGATCCCCGGGGTCCCGCAAGCTCCGGAATCCCGGGGAGCACCGGGACCCCCGAGCTCCAGGACCCCGGAGCTCCACGACCGGCTTCGCAGCCCACACTTCCCGGCTATCAGCGGCCCCTGGTTCGCGCAGCAGTCCTGAGGATTACTTTGCGGCGAACTGTGCGGGCAGCTGGATGCCGTGTGACGCTGCTTCCTGCATCGTGTGGGTGGCGAGATAGGACTGCGTCACCAGCGGCGTGTTGGCGGAGCGGACCGCATCGCCGAGCGCCTTTTCGACACAACCCCGCAGATCGTCGCTGGGTGCGAGGTCGACACGCGTACCGCGCGTGCATACCACCCACGCCGCGTTCTGCAGGCGCACATAGAGTCTCTTGGCGTCCTCCACCTTGCTGAGATCGAGTCCCTGCTTGCTGACCGGAACGGAAACGGCAACCACATGCTCTCCGGCCGAGGCATTGCCCGCGAAGCAGGTGCAGGCCAGGGCGGCGGTTGCAGCCGCCAGCGACGAGGCGCGCGTGAAGCGAATTGACCTGTTCATGTGAACCTCCGAGAAAATGCGGTGTTGGGGAAATTCGTGTGAGCGTTATCCGATTCAATGGATAGGAGGGCCGGGCCCGGCGAACGGCTACCACTGAATCGCGGTCGGGCAGATAACGAGGGTCACGGGCCGGCGCGTGACAAAAAGCCGCGAGTTTTGGTTGTCAAATTGCCCCCTTGGCACTCATATACATAGAAGGGGGAGGTGGAACCCGCAGTTATGTCCGTCGCTGACCCGAAGCCATCCCTGGTCGAGCGGCTGTTTGCCGAGCACGGCGGCGCCCTGCAGGCGTTCTTTCGCCGGCGCATCCGCGCCAAGGCCGACGCAGCGGATCTGGCGCAGGAGGTGTATCTGCGCATGCTGCGGATCAGCGACCGCGAGACGATTCGCAACCCCGTCCCTTATCTCTATACGGTGGCGAACAACCTCGTTAAGGAGCACGCGGTACTCGAACGCCGGCAGGCGACCGGCGTCGACATCGACGAGGTGGAAACACACGCGCAGCTCGAGTCGCTGCCGGCGTTCGATGGGGATCTGGATCAGATGCAGCGGGCCGAGCGGCTGCGGGCGGTACTCAAGCAGCTGCGGCCGAAATGCCAGGCCGCCGTGGCGCTGCGGTTCACCGAGGGGCTCACTTATCGGGAAGTCGGCATCCGGCTGGGAGTGTCCCCGCAGATGGCGAAGAAGTATGTGGCACAGGCGTTGGTTCATTGTCGTCGCCGCATGGCGCGGCTGGGTTGAACTCATGATCTCCAACGACGAGCAGATGCGAGCCGCGATCGCCGAACAGGCGGCCGAGTGGTTCGTGGCAAACGACGAGGGACTGCTGGATGAGCAGGAATCCGCGGCGCTGGTCGCGTGGCTGAGGGCCTCGCCGATCCACGTCGAGGAGTTCCTGCGCGTCGCGGGGATTGCGCGCGATCTGGGCGCAGCCTGCGCCCACCCTGCCCATTCCGCGGATGTGCTGCTGGCGCGCGCCCGCACCGAGGCTGACGTTCCGGTGGAGTCCTGGAGGTCACGGCTGTTGGGGCCCTTCACGCAGGTCGCGGCGCGGCGCTGGCAGACTGCCGCCGTCGCGGTGGCGGCCCTCGGTGTGGCAAGCGCGGCGCTGCTCCTGTCGTGGAATCGCCTGCCGGTCGCGCCGGCGCCGGCTCCCGAGGCCGTCGCGGTGCTGCATTACTCCACCCACCACGGCGAGCTGCAGACTCATCGGCTGGCGGATAACTCGGTGCTGCATCTGAACACCGACACCGACGTCACGGTCCGCTACAGCAGGACCGAGCGCCTGATCACGCTCGCCTCCGGTGAGGCCGCCTTCGAGGTGACCCACGAGCCGCAGCGCGCGTTCCGGGTGCTCGCCGGTCCGGCACAGGTCGTGGACCTCGGAACCCGATTCGACGTGCGCCGCGAGGACCACTCGTCCGTGGTGACCGTGGTCGAAGGGCGAGTGGCCGTCGCCCCGTCCGCGGCACCCGGGACGAGCGGCGCCACCGCCACCCCGACCCCGCCGCAGCAGTCGGTCGAGCTCGGTGCCGGCCAACAGCTGAGCGTGGCCGAAGGCGCGTGGCCGGCTGTGCCGGTGTCGGTCGATGCGCAGCGCACCACCGCGTGGCTGCACCGCCAGATCAGTTTCGACGGCAAACCGCTGGGGCGGGTGGTCGCCGAATTCAACCGCTACGCGCCGAAGCCGATCGAGATCGCATCGCCCGCCTTGCAGGATCTGGAGATCAGCGGCGTGTTCTCGGTCGACGACAGTGAAACGTTCATTGCTTTCCTGCGCAGCCTCGAAGGCGTGCAGGTCGAGGTGAGCGACACACGGATCCGCGTGTCGCAGAAGTAGGTCGTGCTGCGGCGCACAATCAAGGGTTAGCACCGGGCCCGGTAAACTCCCAGCTCAAAGGCCGATAAGAAGCCCGATAAAGATCGGCTGGGGGTATCGCTTGCGTCACCCGTCGACGCAGATTGCGATTGCGGTGTCCGGCGCAGTGCGCGCACTCACTATCGGTGCGCCCATTGCCCTCGCTCTTGGTGGCGCGCCCGCAGTACTGGCGCAGCCGACAGAGCCCGCGGGGCCGGCGGTCGCGATTCCCGCGCAGCCCTTGGGCCAGGCGCTCGCAGCGCTTGCGAGGCAGACGGGTCTGCAGCTCCTGTATGTCTCCGGGCTGGTGCGCGATCGGACCTCGCACGCGGTCCCCGCGGGCCTTGAGACCGACGCGGCGCTCGCAGCGATGCTGCGGGGGACGGGACTCAGGTTCGCGTATCTCGGCGCGAATAGCGTGCGTATCTTCGCCGCGACGCCCGCGTTGGAGGCGCGGATCCCGGCCCGCCCGGGCGATGAGCCGTCCGAGGTCATCATCACCGCCAGCCGGCGCGAGGAGAACTTTCAGGACGTCCCGATCGCGATCCAGACGATGACCGGGGATCAGCTGGGTCAGCTCGCGGTGACCACTTTCGATGATCTGCTGCAGTACACCCCGAACGTAACCTACAGCGGCAATGGGCCCGGCACCGGCAATATTTTCATCCGTGGTCTGGGCTTCGTCGGCGCCGGTAACCAGAGCCAGTCGACGACCGCGCCATTTCCCGCCGTTGGGCTGTACCTCGACAACCAGTCCATGCAATTCCCGGCGCGCAACAACGATGTGTATCTGGTCGACATGGCGCGGGTCGAGGTGCTCGAGGGGCCACAGGGGACGCTCGACGGTGGTGGCGCTGAGGCCGGTGTCATCCGCTATGTCACCAACAAGCCCGATCTGAGTGTCAAGTCCGGCGAGTTCAATGCGGGCTATGGGATTACGGCCGGCGGCGAACCGAACACCAGTCTCAGCGCGACGCTCAACCTGCCGCTCGTTCCGGAGACGCTGGCGGTGCGCCTGGTGATGTTCTCCGAGAGCCGCGGCGGTTACATCTCGAACGTGCCTGGAACGATCGGCTTTCCGCCGGGCTCGACCCCGGCGGTCGAGGGTGGCAACCCCTCCGCCAACAATGCCCACCTGGTCGCCTCCGACACCAATCCCGTGACCTATCAGGGATTGCGGCTCTCAGTGCTCTATCAATTCACTGACGAGTGGCATCTCCTCGTCCAGCAGAACTACCAGCACATGGACGCCGAAGGCTATTTCTACGCCTATCCTCAGGCCCCGGGCGGCAATGCTCTGCAGCCTTATCAGATCACGGCGTTCACTCCCGCTTACAACAAGGATCGTTACGCGAGCACGGCGTGGACACTCAATGGCAGAGTCGGCGAGCTGCGGGTTGTCTACAGCGGCAGTTATCTGGTCCGGCACATCGACGCACAACAGGACTATTCCAACTACCTGCGCAGCCACCTCGGCTCCTATTACGCCTGCATCGGAGCGGGGGCTGGATATTTCAACCCGATGATTTTCCCGGCTCTCGCCGGCAAGCCGCTGCAGTGCTATCCGCCCGTGGGGAGCTGGTATGACAGCGTTCGCAACACCCACCAGACACACGAGTTACGCGTCAGTACCGGCGAGGACCATCGGGTTCGGGCGCTGCTGGGCGCGTATTGGGAAAAGTTCGTCATCGACGACAACATGAACTTCAACTATCTCGCCATTCCGCAATGCACTCCGGTGAACCTGAGCGTGGCTCTCGCCGGAGGCCCGGACTGCCTGTCCGCGGTCGGGCCGCTACCAGGGGTCTATGCGAGCGATCCGAGCCTGCGCGTGAACATCAACAACGCGTTCGGCGAGGACTTGCAGCGCGGCTACCGGCAGTCTGCCTTCTTCGCGTCGGTTGATTTCGATCTGATCCCGAAAGTCCTGACGCTCTCGGCCGGCACACGCCGCTACCACTACGATGAGTTCGAGCACGGCTCGGAGTGGTACAGCCTGACCAGCAGCAGCGGTCTGGTGCTCGATCACCTCAACGGCACCTGCACGGCCGCGGGACTCTGCGGCATTCCCATAAACCTCGACAAGAGCGAGAGCGGGTTCTCGAGCCGCGCCAGCCTCACCTGGCACATCACGCCGGACATCATGGCGTACTACACTTTTGCCCAGGGTTTTCGCCCGGGCGGATTCAATCGCAACGCGTCGTTTCCCGGTCGGCCGACCACCCTTGCAGGGGGTGCCAGCTATTGTGGTGCGGCGTCGACCGACCCAAGGTGCCTCAAGGGCGGCAGCCTGTTCGAAGTCGACACCAACCAGGCAGTGCATTCACTGGGCTATGACTCGGACACCCTGGTCAACAACGAGGTTGGCATCAAGAGCGAACTCCTGAGCCACCGGCTGCTGCTGAATGCAGCCGCCTACCGGATGAGTTGGGAGAATGTCGTCTCGCAGCTGTTCGATCCGGCGTTTCTGGGAACCGCCACCTGGGTCACCAACGGCCCCAGTTACACGATCAATGGCGTCGAGCTGCAGTTGACCGCGCGCCTGCCCGGGGGACTCACCCTGCAGGGTGCCAGCTCGTGGAACAGCGTCCGCCAGGTCAACTCTCCCTGTCTCGTCTCGGCGGGCATCACGCCAAGGACTCCGTACAACCCGACTCCGGCCGGCGAGTGCATCGCGGTTGTCGAGGGCCTCCCGTACCCGGGTCCCTGGGGCCCGGCCGGCACCGCGGCGCCGTTCGCGCCGCCCCAGATGTTCAATCTGCGGGCTCGCTATGACTGGAGCATCGGCAACTACCGGCCGTTCGTCCTGGTCAGCGCCGGCCACATTGCCAGCATGAGCAATACGCCGGGAAACTTCCCGGACGGCAACGCACCGGGACAAAGCCCGCCGACCACCGTGCTTCTCAGGTACACGATCCCCGCATACACGATTTACGACGCCTCATTCGCAGTGACCAAGGACAACTGGACGGTGCAAATCAGCGGCAGCAATCTCACGAATGCCTACGCTGCGACGAATTTAACCGCGGGTCAGTTCATCAGGGCGGAGATTCCTTTGCGGCCGCGGGTCCTGATGGCGATGTTCGGGTATAAGTTCTGACCGGCTCAGATACCCGCAGGAGGACCCGCCGCAGCAGGTCCTCCCGCAGGGCGCCCGGTTCCTAGGGCTTCACGCGCTCGTACATGTTGCGAACGATGATCAGCAGCGCCGCGCCGGCGGCCAGCACCCCGAAGTTGCCGAGGATGGCGGTGATCGACGGGCCGGCTCCGGGGATGCCGTTGAACGCGCTCGCCACCGTATGCAGCGCGAGTGCCGAGACGATCACCCGGACGTGGTGCTCGCCGGCGACGCTCAGACCCACCACCACGCCCGCGACGGCGAGGATGGGCTCGGCATAGGGTATGTTCACGAAGGCCGCGACGATCGCGAGCAGCACACCCAGCATTCCAACGATCTTATAGACGTTCATGGTCGGACTCCCCCAACAGGTAGTTGATTTTGCTGTTGAATCCGGCGATGAGCTGCGCGCCCTTATGCAGCTTGAGCTGCAACGAGCGTCTTTACTCCTCGAGTCACCGCCATCTCTACAATAACCGGTTTCCGGGCGTGATGCATCGTCTGGAGTGAGCCATGCCTGTAGCGCGAGAGTTTCTCCTCAACCCGCTTGAAAGCTACCTCGCGCTTTCCGAGCCCAAGCGCACCTGGGTGCTGGTGATCGCCGCCGTGCTGATCCTCCTCATCGCCTTTTGCGACTGGCGGATCGAGGAAGTATCGCTCGGCTATCTGTACGTGCTGCCCATCCTCATGGTCGCCGCGACGCTGCGCGGCTGGCACATCATCCTGCTGGCGGTGCTGTGCGGGCTGCTGTGCGAGTGGTTCGCGACCTGGCACTCGATGCCCGGCGTGGCCGCCCGCGTACTGATCGGCACCGGGGGCTTCGCGCTCGCCGGATACTTCGTGTCGCGGCTCAACCGGCAGCGGCAGTCGATCGCCCAGCATCTGCGCGAGCGCGAGCGGCAGATGCAGCTGCGCCTCGATGCCGAGCGGCAGCTGCAGGCGCTGATCGATACCAGTCCGCTCGGCATCCTCACGGTGGGCGCCGAGGGGCGTGTGCTGCGGGCGAACGCCTCGGCCCAGCAGCTGCTGCACGCCGAGACACCCCTCGAAGGACAGCAGATCCGCGCTTACCTGCCGATCGTGGAGCGCTTCCTCACCGTGCAGCCATCGCGCCCGAAGCTGCGCACCGCGGTCGAGACCAGAGGACAGCGTGCCGATGGTGAGGTGTTCCTCGCGCATCTGTGGCTCTCGACCTTCGTGAGCGGCAGCGGGCCGTGCCTCGCGGGCTTCATCTCCGATGACTCGGAGAATCTCCGCGACCGCGAGGGCACGGGCCTCGACTCCATGATGGCGACTTCCCGGATCCTGATCGGCGCCATCAGCCACGAGATCCGCAATCTCGCCGCCGCCGCGCGGGCCGCGCACAAGGAGCTGGACGCGGGCTACACCGGCTCCCAGGCGGAGCGCTTCCGCACGCTTGGCAGCGTCATCGAGGCGCTCGAGAACATCGCGACCTCGGGGCTGCGGATGGCGTCGCACTCCTCCACTGCGGTCGCCAATCTCGGCGTGGTGCTGGAAGAGGTGAGGATCCTGCTCGATCCGATATTCCGCGAGCACGGTGGTGCGGTGCACTGGACCATTCCCGATACGCTGCCGCTGGTCGAGGCCGACCATCACAGCCTCCTGCAGGTGTTCCTCAACCTGGCGCGCAACAGTGAGACCGCGGTCAGGGATTCCGCCACCAAGATGCTATGGGTCGAGGCGACGGCGAACGACCACATGGTGCAGGTACGCTTCCGCGATTCCGGGCCCGGGGTTGCGAACCCGGAGAGCCTGTTCACCCCGTTCCAGCCGCGCGCCGCGGCCACCGGCCTCGGGCTGTACATATCGCGCGCCGTGCTCAAGTCCTATGGGGGCGACCTGTACTATGAGCCAGGCGCGGCCGGCAGCTGTTTCGTGGTAAGTCTGTGGCCGGCGGCCGGCGTCGACGACAAGACGGAGTCGAGCTCGTGAGCAAGCTGTGTGCCCTGCTGGTGGATGATCACGCCTCATTCGGCGAGAGCGTCGCGCGGGCGCTGAGTACCGAGCCGGATCTCAAGGTGGCGTTCTGCACTACGATCGCCGCCGGCCTCGAGGCGCTGCAGCGCGAGCCGATTGATGTCGTGCTCCTCGATCACAATCTCGGCACCGAGCGCGCCTCGCAGTTCCTGCCCGCGGCACGCCGCGCGGGCTTCGGCGGACAGGTGCTGATCGTGACCGCGGGCATCAGCGACAACGAAGCCAGGCGCCTGCTGCGCCAGGGTGTTTCCGGCATCTTCCTCAAGGGCAGCAAGCTCGAGGCACTCGCCGCCAGTATCCGCACGATAAGCAACGGCGGCACGTCGCTGGATGAGCGCTTCGGCAACCTCGCAGCGGACGACGGGCCGGCCGAGGCAGAGGGCGATGGGCCGCAGTTCAACGAGCGGCAGCGCGAGGTGCTGCGTTGCGTGCTCGAGGGCCTGTCCAACAAGGTGATCGCGGCGCGATTGCAGATTTCCGAGAGCTACGTCAAAGCGCTCGTGCAGGTGCTGTTTCGCAAGACCGGGGTCAGGACCCGGGGACAGCTGGTGCGCGTGGCTCTCGAGCAATATCAGGACGAGCTGTAGTCTCCTCGCCCGCGCCCGCCGTGACGATCTGCGTCTCGAGCGCACGCGCGCCGCGCAGCGAGTTGGCGATCAGGCAGCCGTGCTCGGCGCGCTCGAGCAGTTGCCGCGCCCTGGCAAGATCGGAACCCTCGGCGACCGTGAGCCTCGCGAAGGTGGCGTAGCGGGTGAACTGTGCGCCCGCGGGCAACCGCTCCAGTACGCCCTCTACCCGGCACTCCAGCTGCAGCCACTCGAAGCGGCAGGAGCGGCTCACCGCCCTGAAAGTGAGCACAAAGCAGTCAGCGAGCGAGGCGCAGAGCAGCGTTTCGGGGGACCAGAGGCCTCCGGGGCCATCGAATTGGGGCGGTGCGCCAGTCTCGAGACGCGCAAGCTCCGGTGAGGTCACGGCGACCGGGCCGATGCCGGTACCATGCGCGGAAGCGACATAGGTGTGTGGGTAGGGGTGCATGGACCCCGATGCTAGGGGCTCGCTCGCACGGCCGACAGTGTGGTTAGTCCGTACCCGGACAGCCGGCCGGCGGCTGCGACTTCAGGGCTCGAGGATCAGGACGTCGGTGGTCACCGCATCCACTGCGGCGCGCGAGAATTTCAGCGGGAAGTACTGGCCTGCGCTCCATAGCGGCAGCAGGTCGTCGAAGTGCTTCGCTTGCGGCTGACCGCTCTGGCCGGGCACGTTGATCGCAACCGAGTTGTCCCAGTCGCTGAGGTCGAAGATCTCCCGGTAGCTGGCACCGGAGGTCTGCTCCAGCGACTGCGCGTCGAAGCCCGTCGCCTGCACCACATCGCCATCGCCCGGCCGCTGCACCGGGCCGCGATCGAGCACCGGGGCGCCGCCCGCCGCGGCATCGAGCGCGTGACGAAAATACACGGGGTGCAATGCGCCCCACGACCAGTGGCTGGCGTCGGCGCCGAGTCGCGCGGCGGCTTCCGCGTACGCCGACTGCAGCGTGTCGCGCAGCAGTGCGTCGCGCGCGGAGCGCGGATCGGGACCAAAAACGGCCTGACTGGGCGCTGCGAGCTCGCGCACGGTCTGGTCCAGCGGCCAGGCCGGCATCATGCCCTGCGCCGCCTCGGGGAGCGCGCGCCGCGTGACCGCCTGACGCAGTTGCGACGCCCAGATCTCATACAGCGCGGCGCTCGCGGAGTCCTCGCGCAGCGCGCAATCCCAGTGCAGCACGAGGTCCGCTGCCGGCATCGCCGCGCCCGATCCCGTGGCCTCGCGCAGCAGCAACTGCAGCTGCCGCGCCAGCAGCGACACGACATCGAGCTGCAGCGCCTCCATATCGGCGACGGCGAGCTTGTGGCCGGAGCTGCGAGCCCCTTCGAGTACTTCGCGGATGCGGTCGAAGCGCGTCGGCGGGCCCCACTCGTAGCCGACGGCGAAAGGATAGCCTTCCGGGATCGTGCGCTGGTTCGCCGTCGCAATGAAGCCCGCGCCGGGGTTGAAGCTGTGGGGCAGGGCGCCGTTCGGCACGAAGCCGCGCCACTCGTAGCCGCGATTCGCCGGCACCGGCAGCAGGCCGTTGAAGTTCGTCCGCAGCGGCGCAAGTCCCGTCGAATGCTCGCCGATGTTGCCGGCGCGATCGGCGTACACGATGTTCTCCGAGGGCACCTTCCAGCGCGGCATGGCGCGCTCGAACTCCTGCCAGTCGCGCGCGCGATCCAGGCTGAGCGAGCCGAGGTAGCCGGCCGTGCCGGGCTCGGCGCCGATCCAGCGCAGCGCCAGCGCGCGCTTGCCGTCCTCCCAGAGCACCGGGCCGCGCGCGGTGAAATGCAACACCGCCTGCACATCGGCTGCATCGCGCACCCGGATCGTCGCGTGCTCCTCGCGCATCGGCGACCAGCCGGAGGCGCTGCGGTATTGACGCGGGTCGTCCGGGTTGAGCGCTTCGATATAGAGATCCTCCTGGTCCAGTCCGAAGATGGTGAAGCCCCAGGCGATGCGCTCGTTGTGTCCGGCAGCGACCCCCGGCAGCGCGGGCTCGACCGCGCCGATCACGTTCCAGCCGGGCGCGACCAGATGCACGATGTAGCGCAGCGAGGGCTGTGCGATCACCCGGTGAGGATCGTTGGCAAGCAGCGGTTTGCCGCTCGTCGTCAGGGCGCCGGACACGGTCCAGTTGTTGCTCTCGCGGAGCGAGGCGGCTGGAAAAGGGATGCGCCTGTCGCTGCTGACGATAGCCGCGAGCAATGCCGGCGACAGTCCTGCGAAGTCGGCACCCGCCGCGGGGTCGAGCTCGGTGGCCGGATCGAAGGGAAAGAGTCTGGAGGCGGTGTGGGCACCGACCAGCGCCACCAGCCGCGCATGCAGCAGCTCATCCGATGCGTTGCCCATCATGGCGTAGGCGGCGAGCCGGTTGAGACAGTCTTCGGGTTTCCAGGGCTCGGGACTGAAGCCGGCGAGCCGGAACTCGACGGGCAGGCCCGGGCGGCCGGGCCGCGCGATGTCGGCGATATAGGCGTTGATGCCGGCGGTGAAGGCTTCGAGGATCTGACGCGCATCGGGCGCGTAGCTGCGATATTCCTGCGCGAGATCTCCGCGGTAGCGCAGCAGCCGGGCGCTCACGTCGCGCGGCACGGCGCTCGCTCCGAGGATTTCCGCCAGACGCCCCTGTCCGGCGCGCTTCCACAGCTCCATCTGAAAGAGACGGTCCTGGGCGGTGACGTAGCCCTGTGCGAAGAACAGGTCGTGCGCATCGCGCGCGTAGATGTGCGCCACGCCCCAGGTGTCGCGCTGTACGCGGACACGGTGGTGCAGCCCCGGGACCGTCTCGGTGCCGCGGATCACGGCCACGGCAGCAGCGGCTCGCTGACGCAGATCTGCTTCGCCGGCGTGCGCGAGCGCACCGCCGAGCGCGGCGGCGGCCAGGATGACGAGTCGCAGGGTGCGGCGGACGAGGCTCATGTGGGTGTCGGCGATGTCGCGTGGATTCTGCAGCAAAGGATAGCTCCCATGGCCGCCGTTTGGCCGCACCATTGTGCTTATAATCCCATCCGATGCTGCGGGAGTCAGTCAGCGGTTTCCTGGTGCTGTGCGCTGCGGCGGCCGTTACGGCTGGGGCTGCACGCGCCGCTGCGGCGGATCCGGCCGCCGAAGACGGCCAGTGGACGATGCCGGGGAAGAACTACTCGGCGACGCGCTTCAGCGGCCTCGACAGGATCAATCGTCAGAACGCGCGCTCGCTGCATCCGGTGTGGACCTTCTCCACCGGCGTGCTCGCCGGCCACGAGGGACAGCCGCTGGTCGTCGGCGACACGATGTACGTCGTCACGCCGTGGCCGAACGTGCTGTACG
>Ga0335078_10009048_pt1 | contig 14779 bp, 11 predicted proteins | sample Lox_Sample_32_FD_206711 | JGI IMG/M metagenome (GOLD analysis project Ga0335078, IMG submission 206711) | Soil microbial communities from Loxahatchee National Wildlife Refuge, Florida, United States - Lox_Sample_3.2 | ecosystem: Environmental > Terrestrial > Soil > Wetlands | place: USA...
CACCACGCGGGTGCCCTCGACGCCGGCCCAGATGCCGGGCCGCCCGGCCAGATCGGCGGCCAGCCCGCGCAGGTCGAGCCACCGCTAGCCCACCGCTAGGCCGGTGTCCCGCGGCCGCACAGCGCCCGCGCGCCGTAGTACAGATTGAACCGTCGACGTACACCCCGATCCGCACCTGGGCAGCCTGGGACTGCACCACATGTGGCGCGGCGGGGGTGCGGCGTTGCGTAATCTCTCGGCATGACCAGCTTCCGGGGGATACGCGTCCGATGCCGCCGGCTGGCCTGCGCCGCGGCCGGGCTGGCGCTGTCTGGCGGGCTGCTCGCCGCCTGCAGTTCCGGGCCGGCGCCGCAGGCCACGGCCAGCGCCTACCTGTCCGCCTGGAGCAGGCAGGACTGGGCCGCGATGCGGCAGCTCGCCGACCACCCGCCGGCCGATTTCGTGTCGGTCAACAGCGCGGCGTTCAGCAACCTGCACGTCAGCAAGGCCACCTTCACCCCGGGGACGATGGAAACGACCGGGTCAACGGCTCAGGAACCGGTCACCGAGCGGCTCGGCCTGGCCGGGCTCGGCGCGATCACGATCAGGGCGACGCTGCATCTGGTCCAGCGTTCCGGGCACTGGCTGGTCGCGTGGACCCCGGCGACGATCGCGCCGCCGCTGAGGGCCGGTGGCCAGCTCACGGTGACGACCACGTGGCCGGACCGCGCGGCGATCACCGGCGCGGGCGGCGTGCCGCTGACCAGCCAGGCCCAGCAGGTGACGATCGGCGTCGAGGGCAGCCTGGTCAAGAACGCCGCCACGCTGACGTCCGCCCTGGTCGCGGCGGGCGCGACGGCGCAGCAGGCCAGCAGCGCGATCACCGCCGCGAAGGCGCATCCGACGTTCTTCGTGCCGGTCTTCACCGTGCCCCAGGCCCGGTACGAGCAGCTCAAGCCGGCCCTGTACCCGATACCGGGCACCGTGTTCACGTCGTCGTCCACAGCGCAGGCCATCACGCAGGGGCTGGCCTCCGGGGTGGTGGGAACGCTCGGCCCGGTCACCGCCGAGCAGCTGAAGGCGCTGGGCGGCGCCTACAACGCGCAGAGCGTCGTCGGCCAGAGCGGCCTGCAGGCCGCCGCCGAACGCCGGCTGGCCGGCACGCCCACCGCGACCGTGGCGGTGGTCACGGCCCAGGGCGCGAACGAGGCCACGCTGGCCACGCTGCCCGGGCATGCGGGCACGCCCGTGCAGACCACGATCGACCCGGCCGTGCAGCGAGCCGCCGAGGCCGCGCTGTCCGGCCAGACGAAGAGCGCCGCGCTGGTCGCGGTCAACGCGCGGACCGGCGCCGTGCTGGCCGCGGCCAACGCCAACGCCGGCGGCTTCGACCAGGCGATCAACGGCGGCTTCCCGCCTGGGTCAACGTTCAAGGTGATCACGTCGGCGGCGCTCATCGGCCACGGCCTGACCCCCGCCTCGGCAGCCAGCTGCCCGCCGACGATCTCGGCCGGCGGCGAGGCGTTCCACAACGCCGAGGGCGAGGGCCAGGTCAGCGACCTGCTGCACGCCTTCGCCGAGTCATGCAACACCGCGTTCATCGGGCTGGCCACCACAAACCTCAGCCCGCCGGACTTCCCGGCCACCGCTTCGATGTTCCGGCTGGGCACCGCCCCGCAGATGGGGCTGGACGGCTACGCCGGCTCGGTGCCCAAGCCGGCCGACGAGGCGGACCTGGCCGCCACCTCGATCGGCCAGGGCCGGGTGCTGGCCTCCCCGCTGAACATGGCGATGGTCGCGGCGGCCGTCGACACCGGGACGGTGCGCGCCCCGCGCCTGGTGACCGGCGCGCCCGACGACACCGCGCCGGCCCATCCGCTCCCGGCCGCAGTGGTCACCGACCTGCACCAGATGATGGCGCAGGTCGTCGCGTCCGGCACCGCGGCCGGCCAGGGTCTGCCGTCCGGGACGTTCGCCAAGACGGGGACCGCGGAGTACGGCACGAGTAACCCGCTGAAGATCGACGCCTGGCTGATCGGTTTCCGGGGCGACATCGCGTTCGCCGTGCTGGTGGTCAACGCCAACGGCGACGGCGGCCCGACGGACGGGCCGATCGCGGCGAAGTTCCTCGACGCGCTGGGATCGTAGCGGGCCGGCCGGCCGGTCCCGGCCCCTTGGCCGGGCGAGCGTGCGCGGGGCGGCCCGGCGGGCCCGCCGAAGCCTCCGCTGAAAGTCAGCATCCTGCTCGGACCCACGTTCTTTCACGGCCGGATCACGACCACGCTGTTCCCGCCCGTGGCGGCCACCGCGTATCCATCACTTACCGACGAGTTCCGCCACGGGAGTTACCGCCACTGACGGGCCCGCTGGCCAAGCCATTTGTGGCGCCATCGTGCCCGCCGGGCCCTGATGGCCACTGTGCACCTTGCATTCACTGCCATCTCGCCTACCATTGGGTCCAGGCCGGGTTTACCTTCACCCTTCAGGCCCGGGAGCTCACGACTGATGGCCACTGACATGTACCTGGCAGCGCTGGTCGTACCGGTGACAAGGAGGCCGGGAAACAGTTTTCTCCGACCAGCTGAAGTGCACCCGGGTTTCAGCTTCGGCGTTACGAATTCGACGATGCCAGGTAGCGCCAGGATCGCGCAGCGCCGCCGCGGGAAGCGGTCCGGGCAAGGTCTGGGTTACCATGGGGCAGTGCGGCTTTGAATCCGTGCCCGCCCGCGGTTTGCCCGCCGGGGGGCCCGGCCGGCGACATCATCAATAACGGAGGTAATCCGGTGCCAGCTGTTAAATCTGTTCCTCCCGGTGATTGGGAAGGCAGCATTGTGCTCGTCGGCAAGGGGACAGACGGGAATCTCTACCAGACTGTCTATAACACAAGCACCGGCAAATGGGGCACTCCAGTCAAGTTGTAAGCAAGCCGGGGCTGCTAATCTGCAGAAACCTGTTTTAGTCAAGGATGGCCCGCTCTTCGCTGCGTGCGAGCACTATCAGCTCATCCTGCAGCGAGACAGCCACCTCGTTATTTCCGGCCCAGCATGGTGAAATGCGAATCGCTGGTGTCAGCACGCACGATGCCGTAACGACGACCACAACCGGATGGAGAGGGCAGTGCCAGCCGTTGGATCCGCCCCACCCGGAGATTGGGAAGGCAACATCACGCTAGTCGGCAAGGGGACAGACGGGAGTCTCTGGCAGACTGCCTATAACACAAACACCGGCAAATGGAGCGCCGTCAGTCCTCTCGGCGCTCCCGGGGCCACCGGCCCGGCCGGCCCCGCAGGCCCTCCCGGAGCCACCGGCCCCGCCGGCCCCGCAGGCCCTCCCGGAGCCACCGGCCCCGCCGGCCCCGCAGGCCCTCCCGGAGCCACCGGCCCCGCCGGCCCCGCCGGAACGACGGCCTTGTTCGGAACACACACCAGCCTCGCGGCCGAGGGGACGGGCGCGCCGGGCACTCTCGGGCAGGTCATTCTGAGTGCCGGAACCGTGGCCAACGGCATACCTGCGGACGGCCGGCTCCTGCCCATCAACCAGAACCAGGCGTTGTTCAGCCTGCTTGGGACCCGGTACGGCGGGAATGGCACGGAGGTCTTCGCGCTGCCCGATCTGCGTGGTGCTGCGCCTAACGGCCTGACGTATTCCATATGTGTTGCGGGCGTCTACCCCACTCGCTCCTGAACCGCAGCGCCCGGCAACTGACGCCAGGCACTTATCGCCGGCCGGCGTCAATCCCGGTACGTGGGCGGGCGGAAAACCGCCACCAGCACGCGCACGGCGAGGATCGCCGCGATCACCAGCAGGCAGTAGCCGAAGAACGCGTACAGGCTGACGGTCCGGGTCACGCTCGGCCCGCCGTGCAGGCCGATCATCATCACGGCCACAATGCCGGCCGCCGCGGCCAGGAACGCGAGCAGCACCTGGTGCAGCAGGCCGGTCACGTACCGGCGGTCCGCCGCGTTGGCGTACAGGCGGACGTTGAGGCTGAGCCGGCCGGTTTCCAGCGCGCCCGCTATCCGGTCCAGGCGGCGCGGCAGGCGGCGCAGCATGGGCAGCAGCGACGTCAGCTCGTCCAGCCCCGTCTGGCGCAGCGTGTCCGGGCTGAACTGGTGCGCAAGCTGGTCGGCGGCGAACCGGCGCGCCTCGGCCACGATGTCGAATCCGGGCGCCAGCTGGGTCAGCGTGCCCTCCATGGTGGCCAGCGCGCGGAACACGGCCGCGATCTCGGGCGGCACGGCCAGCCCATGGTCGGCGACGATGCGGAACAGGTCGGTGAACATCCGCACGTCGGGGGTGATCCCGGCGGCGACGTGCCGGGCCGCGAACCGGCCCAGGGTCCGCTCCAGGCGCAGTTCGTCAAGGTCCTCGGGGCGCTCCACCACATCCAGCAGCGCGTCCGCCAGCGCGGCCGGGTCGCCGCGGTCCAGCGCCAGCAGCAGCCGCTGGAGGGCGCGGCGCAGGCCGGCGTCGATGCGGCCGACCGAGCCGAAGTCCAGCAGGCCGAGGGTTCCGTCGGTCAGTAGCAGCACGTTGCCCGGGTGCGGGTCGGCGTGGAAGGTGCCATCGAGCAGGACCTGGCTGAGCAGGGTGTCCAGCAGGCCGCGGGCCAGCGCGGCCCGCTCCTCGGCGGGCATCGTGGCCGCGGCCAGCGGGTGCCCGTCCAGGTACTCCATGACGAGCACCTTCTCACCGCACAGCGGCAGGTGCGGGACCGGGACCCGGACACCGCCGCCGCGCGCGGCCGCCGCGGTGGCCACCGCGATCATGTTGCGGGCCTCGATGCGCAGGTCGAGCTCCTCGCGCAGCGCGTCGGCGAACCCGTGCGACAGCTCCACCGCGCCGACGGCCCGCCCCCAGCCGGTGCCACGCTGCAGCCGGGCCGCGAGCCGGACGATGATGTCCAGGTCCCGGTCCACCACGCCGCGCACGTCCGGCCGGCACACCTTGACCACCACCGGGTCCCCCGAGGGAAGCGTCGCGGCGTGCACCTGGGCGATCGACGCCGCCGCGATCGGCTCCCGGTCAAAGCGCGCGAACACCTCGTCCGGCTCGGCGCCCAGCTCGCTGCGGAGCACGGCGGCGATCGGCGGCCACGGCACCTGCGGGGCGTCGTCCTGCAGATGACTCAGCTCGGTGATGAACTCCGGCGGGATCAGGTCCCGGCGGGTGGACAGCACCTGGCCCAGTTTGACGAAGGTGACCCCGCCGTCTTCCAGGGCCAGGCGCAGCGAGCGGGCCAGCCGGGCCCGCCCCGCGGCGGTAGCCAGCTCCGAGCGGCGGCCGCCGCGCACATAGGGCAGCAGCCCGCGGCGGACCAGAATCCGGCTGATCTGGGAGTAGCGGCGGGTGCGGCCGAGCTGCTGGCGCAGGGCACGCAGCACGTAGACCGGGCCAGGCAGCGACCCGCTCGGCACCAGGGCCTCGGAAACGACGAGAAAGACCATGCCCACCAGCAGAGCGATCACCACGCCGAGGAGCACGAACAGCAGGCCGGGAAGGGTGGTCCGCGACCTGCTGACCGATGAGCCGCCGAGGGCCAGGATGATGGGCGAGGCGCAGAAGAAGGCGATGATTCCGGCCAGCAGCGTACGCAGCGCCGACAGGGGCAGGCCGAGGAGCCGCCGGACCCCGAACGCGAACAGCAGGACGGTCAGCGCGGTGGCGACCGCGGCCAGCGGAAAGTTGAGAATGTTCACGACGCGGCCGCAGCGGGAGCGGATGCCTGCGTGGCCCCGGGGCGGGCGGCGGCACTCACATCTGCAGGACGGCCGCGCCGTGGACGCGTTCCGATTCCAGATCGGCGAGCGCCCGGTCCGCCTGGCTGAACGGGTACGGGGTGGTCGTCACCTTGATCCTGAGGCGCTCGGCCAGGGTGAGGAACTCCTGGGCGTCACCGCGGGTATTGGAGGTGACACTGCGCAGGTTCCGTTCCTGGAACAGGTGCTTTTCGTAGTTCAGCGACGGGATGTCGGTCAGGTAGATCCCGGCGATTGCCAGCGTCCCGTTCCGGTCCAGCGCGGCCAGGGCGGCCGGGACGATGGTGCCGACCGGGGCGAACAGGATCGCCGAGTCCAGCGGCGCCGGCGAGGGGTCGGAGGAGTCCTGCACCGACGCCGCGCCGAGCTCGCGGGCCAGGTCGCGGGCGGCCGCGCCGCGCGTGAAGACGTGCACCTGGGCGCCCTGGGCGATGGCGACCTGCGCGGCCAGGTGCGCCGAGCCGCCGAACCCCCAGATGCCCAGCGTGCCGCCGGGCGGCACCTCGGCCCGGACCAGCGCGCGGTACCCGATGATGCCCGCGCACAGCAGCGGCGCGAGTTCGGTGTCGCTGAATCCGCCCGGCAGCGGGTGGGCGTACGCGTCCGCCACGGTCAGGTACTCGGCGTACCCGCCGTGGATGTCCCAGCCGGTGTAGGTGGATCCCGGGCACAGGTTCTCCTGGCCACGCCGGCAGAACCGGCAGGACCCGTCGGTGCCCGCCAGCCAGGCCGCCCCGACCCGGTCGCCCACGGCGAACCGGCTGGTGCCCGGCCCGGTGGCGACCACCTCCCCGACGGCCTCGTGGCCGGGGGTCATCCGCGGATGGTGCGGCGGCAGGTCACCCTCGGTCAGGTGCAGGTCGGTGCGGCAGACGCCGCACACGATGACCTTGACGAGAAGCTGCCCGGGACCCGGCTCGGGCACCGGGCGCTCGTCGGTCAGCTCCAGCGGCCCGGTAGACATCGGCCCCGGCTTGGCCACAACCCATGCGCGCATGCGCCCTACGTTACGGCCCGGCCGGGCCCGGGTCAGCAGCGGGGAACTAGTTCAGGCGGGACTGCCAGTCGGCGGGAACGCGGCCGGCCGGGCCCGGGGTGGGCTGGCCCAGCGGGTGGTGGCGCGGCGGGGCCAGCTCCGGGCCCCGCTCGTAGAGCTGGTCGTCCGGGTAGCTCCAGAACCACGCCTCGTTCGGCTCGAAGCTCTGCACGATCGGGTGGCCGGTGTCCTTGGCGTGCAGGCTCGCGTGCCGGGACGGCGAGGAGTCACAGCAGCCGACGTGCCCGCACTGGGCGCAGCGGCGCAGGTGGAACCACCAGCCTCCAGCGGCGTCGCATTCCACGCAGCCGTCGCCGCTGGGCGGGACCGCCGGGTCGACGCCTGGGATCTCGGTCATGCGCTCTCCTGCCCGGTCTCGTCCGGAGCCGGCCGGTCGTCGTCCGGCGGGGTCAGCGGCAGCCACACCCGGAAGCGGGTGTCGCCGGGTTCGGACACCAGGTTGATCTCGCCGTGGTGCTTCCTGGCCACGATCCGCCAGGAGATGTCGAGTCCCAGCCCGGTGCCCTCGCCAACCGGCTTGGTGGTGAAGAACGGCTCGAAGATACGCGACTGGATCTCCCGCGGGACACCCGGGCCGGTGTCGCCGAACTCGACGAGGAGCTTTTCGCGGTCCAGCGCGGTCCGCACGGTGAGCCGGCCGTGCCCGCCCATGGCGGAGACCGCGTTGTCGATCAGGTTCGTCCAGACCTGGTTGAGCTCGGCCGCGTAGGCGGGGATCTCGGGCAGCGTCCGGTCGTAGTCCTTGACCACGGTGATGTCCGGGCCGATCTTCCCGCCGAGCATCAGCAGCGTGCTGTCCAGCAGGTCATGCACGTCGACCTCCTGGAACGGGGCCCGGTCGAGCTGGGAGTACTGCCGGGCCGCGCCGACCAGGTGCATGATCCGGCCGGTGGATTCCTGGATCTCGTTCATCAGCAGCTCGGTCTCGACCGTGTAGGTCAGCCACCGGATCGCGCCTTCCAGGTCGTCGGCCTCCACGATGTCGGCGACCCGGTCGAGCCATTCGGTGTCCAGGCCGGCCTGCACCAGGACGGGAGCCAGATCCCAGCCGCCCTGGATGCCGTACCCGTCGAGCCAGTCGCCGATCGCGTCCTCGGCGTCGGTGGTCTCGATCGGGCCGAGCACCGGCGCCTTGGAGACCCGCTCCGCGGCCCGTTCCTGGAGGTCCATCAGGTGTTCCAGGGTTTCCTGGTGGTAGGGGTGCTTGGCCAGCATGCCCAGCTTGTGCCGCATTCCGGCGACCCGCTCGCGCAGCGCCGACGTCGCGCGGACCGCCGCGGCGGCCGGGTTGTTCAGCTCGTGGGTCAGGCCGGCCGACAGCGAGCCCAGGGCCAGCAGCCGCTCGCGCTGGCTGACCGCCTGCTGAGCGGCCTTGTTACCGAAGAACGCGCCCTCCAGCAGGTGCACCGCCAGCGGGAACCAGTCGGTCATCATCTGGGCGAAGCAGGCCGCGTCCAGCACGAAGAACCGGGACGGCACGGTCACCCGCAGCGAGCTGTTGTAATTCTGCGGCGCCCGCTCCCCCATGTAGGACTGGAACGCGCCCGCGTACACGCCGCGCCCGGAGGTCCGGTTGACCTCGATGTCGTCGGAGCCCACCCGGCGGGACAGCACCAGCGTGCCTTCGAGCAGCACGTAGAAGCAGGTGGCCGGGTCGCCCTCGGCATAGACCGGGCCGGCCGGGAGCCACTCGACCCGGCCCTCCTGGCACAGCCACGCGACCTGGCCGTCGTTCAGCTTCTCGAACAGGAACAGGGAGCGCAGCTCGGCCGGGTCGCACGACGCGACCCGGATGCGGTCGCTGTCCGTGGCGGGGGCTGCGGCTTGCTCTGCGGTCACAGTTTCTCCAGGTAACGATGGACGAGCATGACGGCCATGGCGCCCTCGCCGACGGCGGAGGCGACACGCTTGGCCGATTCGGCGCGTACGTCGCCCGCCACGAACACACCAGGGACGCTCGTTTCCAGGTGATAAGGCGCGCGGTCCAGCGGCCATTCCGCGGGCGGCTCACCGCCTTCGGACAGGTCGGGGCCGGCCAGCACGAAGCCGTGCTCGTCCCGCTGCACGACGCCGTCCAGCCAGCCGGTCAGCGGCGCGGCCCCGATGAACACGAACAGGAACGACGCGTCGGCCTCTTCGGTGGCGCCGGTGTTGGCGTCGCGGAGTATGAGCTTCTCCAGGTGATTCCCGCCGCTGGCGCCGACGATCTCGGTGCACGTCCGGACCTTTATGTTCGGCACGCTGCTGACCTGCTCGATCAGGTAGTGCGACATGGACTTGGCCAGGGACGGCCCGCGCACCAGGAGCGTCACCGACCGGGCCATGCGGGCCAGGTAGACCGCGGCCTGGCCGGCGGAGTTGGCTCCGCCGACGATGTACACATCGTTGCCGACACACGCGGGCGCCTCGGTGAGCGCCGAGCCGTAATAGACCCCCAGGCCGGTCAGCGACTCCAGCCCCGGCGCCGTGAGCTGCCGGTACTCGACCCCGGTGGACAGGATCACGCTGTGCGCGTTGAGCTCGGAACCGTCGGAGAACCGGACGGTGCGGGCCGACCCGCTGATCTCCAGCCCGGTCACCTCGCGGGTGGTGAGCACCTCCGCACCGAACTTGGCCGCCTGCAGGCGGGCCCGGGTGGTGAGCTGGGCGCCGGAGACCCCGTCCGGGAACCCGAGGTAGTTCTCGATCCGGGAGCTCTGCCCGGCCTGCCCGCCGGTCGCCGTACGCTCCAGCAGTACGGTCCGCAGGCCCTCGGACGCGCCGTAGACGGCCGCGCCGAGGCCGGCCGGGCCGCCGCCGATCACGATGAGGTCGTAGAAGTCCGCCGACGGCACGGTGGCCAGGCCCACGTGCCCGGCCAGTTCCGCGTCCGACGGCGCGACCAGCACCTCGTGGTCCAGGGTGATGATCACGGGCAGCGTCAGGCCGTCCTGGCTGGCCGCCTCCAGCAGCCGCCTGCCCTCGGGCTCGTCGGCGGAGAACCAGCGGTAGGGCACCTGGTTGCGCGCCAGGAACTCGCGGACCTCCGAGGACCGCGCCGACCAGCGGTGCCCGATGACCTTGGTCTCCGGGACCACGCGATGATCGGCGGAGCGCCAGGTCTCCAGCAGCGCGTCCACCACCGGGTAGAGCTTCTCCTCCGGCGGATCCCAGGGCTTGAGCAGGTAGTGGTCGAGGTCGACGACGTTGATCGCGTCGATGGCGGCGTTGGTGTCGGCGTACGCGGTGAGCAGCACGCGCCGGGCTCCCGGGTAGACGTCCATCGCGCGTTCCAGGAACTCGACGCCGTTCATCTGCGGCATCCGGTAGTCGGCCAGGATGACCGCCACCTGGTCGCCGCGCAGTTTCAGCTCGTGCAGGGCGTCCAGCGCCGGCTGGCCGGACTCCGCGCGCACGATCCGGTACCGGCTGGCGTAGCGGCGCCGCAGGTCACGGGCGACCGCGCGGGACACGTCCGGGTCGTCGTCGACGGTGAGGATCGCGGTCCGGACCGAGTCGGCGGGGGCGTTCGGCGGCATGGGCGCTCCGGGGGGTTGTCGGGGCGGGGTAGTCGTCAGGCGGGCACACGTCACCCACGGCCGGTCTACCCAGCCATCGTAAGTACCCGCCGGCCGGAATGCGCCCTCCGGGTTTCCGCTCGCCGCGTAACCGCCCGAGTGGCGCGCGGACGGCAGTGACATCCAGGGCACCCGGCCCGGTGACCTGCCCATGACGTCGCGGGTTATGCATCGCCCAGGGCCGCGGGGCGGGCGGTGTGGCTGTACTGGGACCAGGAACCCGGGTACAGCCGGCCCTCTCCCAGCCCGGCCTGTTCCATCATCAGCAGGGTGTGGCAGGCGTTCACGCCCGAGCCGCAGTAGCTGATCACCACGGTGGCGTCGGTCACGCCGGCTTCGGCCAGCCGCTCGCGCAGCCGGCCGGCGGGCAGGAACGTGCCGTCAGCCGCGAGGCTGTCCCGGCAGGGCAGGCTCCGGGCGCCGGGGATGTGCCCGGGCCGCGGGTCGACCGGCTCGGTGTCGCCGCGGTAGCGGGCGTGGTCCCGCGCGTCGAGGACGACGTGGCCCGGGCCGGCCGCGTCCTCCAGGCGGGCGAGCCGGCGGGCGGGCCAGGGCCGCGGGGTGAACGAGGCGGCCGGGCGGTCCGGCGCCGCGCGCTCCAGCGGGCCGTCGTAGGCCTGGATGCCGCCGTCGAGCAGCGCGGCGGAGTGCCCGGTCACGCGGAGCATCCAGACCAGCCGGGCAGCGACCACGCCCCCGGCGTCGTCGTAGCCGACGACCGTGGTCTGGTCGGCGATGCCGAGCCGCGCCATGCCGTCGGCGAACACCGCCGGGTGGGGCAGCGGGTGCCGGCCCTCCTGCGGGCTGGGCGGGGCGGCCAGCCAGCGGTCCAGGTCCACGAACACGGCGCCGGGCAGATGGCCGGCGGCGTACGCGTCCCGCCCGGAGCGGCCGTCCAGGTACCACCGGACGTCGGCGGGCACCACCGCGTCACGGTGCTGCCGCCACCACCCGGCGCTGACCACGGGACCGATCACGCCGCCACGTTATCAGCGCAGATGACCCTGGGCGGGACCAATGACCCTGCCCTGGCGTCCTCCCGGTGATGCCCCCTGGAAGCAGCACGTGATCCGAGGAGGCAGCCATGAAGCAGCGAGTTCCCGGGAGGACCTGGTACGGGTCAGCGGGCGCCGGCCGCCGTCCCCGCCTGCTCATCGAGGACACCCACCCGGCCCTGGAGATCTCCGACTTCGCCGCCTTCCGCGATGCCGGCTTCGACGTCGCGTACTGCTCCGGCCCGGGCGGCACTCCCCGCGTCTGCCCGCTGCTGCGCGGGGCCGACTGCGACGTGCTCGCCGGCGCCGACGTCGTGCTGCACGGGCTGGATGCGGCCGCCGGGGTGGCGGCAGACATCCGCTGGTGGCACCCGGAACTGCCGGTCGTGGTCAAGACCGACGCCGATCCGCCCGAGGGCTGCACGGCCATCCCAACCTGCTGCTCGGTCAAGGGCCAGGTCGACGCGGTCCGCCGGGCTCTCCCCCGGCCCGCCGACCATTCGTGATCGCGGCGGGATGGGCCGACGGATCCCGCGCCAACCGCGCTTGCCTGCGGCGGCGCGGGAGCCGGGGCACCAGCACGCCCTATTCGCCGCCGAACTTCTTGATCTCCTCGAACTCCGCCTCGGTCAGCTCGCGCGGCACCTCATCGCGGGCGACCTTCGTGCCCTGCACGTGGTGCCGGATGTTTTCGACGATCTCGGGATTGGCCAGCGTGGTGGTGTCCCCGACGTCGGCGAAGTTGGATATCGACGCGATGACCCGGCGCATGATCTTGCCGGACCTGGTCTTCGGCATGTCCGGCACGATCCAGACACTGCGCGGCCGGGCGATCTTGCCGATCTGGGTGTCGATCGCCGCGCTGACCTTGTCCTCCAGGTCCTTGCTCGGCTCGAAACCGGGCTTGAGTGAGACGTACACCTCCACCACACGGCCCCGGATGTCATCGATCACCGGGATGGCGGCCGCCTCGGCCACCTCGGACACGGTGAGCGCGGCGGATTCGATCTCCTTGGTGCCCAGCCGGTGCCCGGCTACGTTGATCACGTCGTCGACGCGGCCGAGGATCCGGAAGTAGCCGTCGGCAGCCTGCAGGGCGCCGTCCCCGGCGAAGTAGGGCCAGTCGTGCCAGTCCTTGCTGTCCGGGTTCGTGTTGTACTTGCTGTAGTAGGTGGCGACGAATCGGTCGGGCTGGCCCCAGATCGTCTGGAAGATGCCCGGCCAGGGGTTGCGGATGCAGATGTTGCCCGCCTTGCCGCTGCCGGGCGGCAGCTCGTTGCCCTCCTCGTCGTAGATCACGGGGAAGACGCCGAGCACCCCCGGCCCGCAGCTGCCGGGCTTCATCGGCTGCAGGGCGGGCAGCGTGCTGCCCAGGAAGCCGCCGTTCTCGGTCTGCCACCAGGTGTCGACGATCGCCGCTTCACCCCGGCCGACCTCGGCGTGATACCAGCGCCAGACCTCGGGCTCGATCGGCTCGCCCACCGTGGTCATGTGCTTGAAGTGGTAGTCGTACTTCTTCGGCTCCTCCGGGCCGACCTTGCGCAGCATCCTGATCGCCGTCGGCGAGGTGTGGAAGATGTTGACCCCGAGCGACTCGGCGATCCGCCAGGGCCGCCCGCCGTCGGGATAGTTCGGCACGCCCTCGTAGATCACGGTCGTCGTGCCGAGCGACAGCGGCCCGTAGACGATGTAGCTGTGGCCGGTGATCCAGCCGATGTCGGCCATGCACCAGTAGACGTCATCGGGGTGGATGTCCTGATAGTACTTCGACGTCCCCGCGACATAGGAGAGGTAGCCGCCGGTGCTGTGCACGCAGCCCTTGGGGCGGCCGGTGGTGCCGCTGGTGTACATCAGGAACAGCGGCGCCTCGGCCGGCATGGATACCGGCTCGACGGTCGCGCCCCGGTACTCGCCGAGCAGCTCGTCGGCGAAGAAGTCACGGCCGCTGACCATCGGGGCCTTTGACGCGTACTGGTCCCCCCGGCGCCGCCAGACGAGCACCTTGTCGACTTCCTGGCCTTCCTCGCGGGCGATCTCGACTGCCTCGTCGGCCTTGACCTTGTGGTCGCTGATCTGGCCGGCCCGGTAATAGCCGTCCATCGTGATCAGGACGCGGCTGCCGGAGTCGGCGATCCGGTGCCCGCAGGCGGCCCCGCTGAACCCGCCGAACACCTCCGAGTGAATGACGCCGAGCCGGGCGCAGGCCAGCATGACGATCGGCAGTTCGGGCACCATCGGCATGTGCAGGGTCACCCGGTCGCCGGTCTTCAGGTCGGCGAAGCCGCGGAGCATCGCCGCGACCTCGTTCACCTGGCGCAGCAGATCCGAGTAGCTGATCTTCACGTGCGGGTCGGACTCCAGTTCCGGCACGAAGACGATCGCCGTCTTGTCGGGGTTGGCCTCGGCGTGCCGGTCCGCGCAGTTGTAGGAGGCGTTCAGCCTGCCGCCGACGAACCACTTCCAGAACGGCGCGTTGCTGGTGTCCAGGGCCGTATGCCACGGCTCGTCCCAGACGAGCAGGTCCGCGTACTCCTTGAAGCAGTCAGGGAAGTGCTCCTCGCTGAATCGCTCGAAGATGGCCGGGTCTTTCGCGTTCGCCTGGTCGACGAACGTCTTGGGCGGCGGATAGTACTCCTCCTCGCGCCAGTGCACCGCGATCTGCGCCTCGGATGTCTGTCCCGTCGGCTGCTTGCTTTCTGCCATTTGCCTTGTCCTCTCGCCGGAAGGTAGTTCTCAGGTGCGGAGGGCAGGCCTGCCTAAGCCTCATCGAGGAGGCCGGCGCATACGCCGAACTCCCGAAGCTCGCCGCAGACCGCCGCCTGGCGGGTGAACGTCACCGTGTCGCCCTTGTTCAGCGACTCCCAGCACAGCCGATCGGCCAGTGCCAGGGCGCGTACGGTCACCAGGCACAGGGCGGGGATCGGTGCCGTCTCGGCCGCGTGCCGCAGGGACGATGCGTCACGCCAGGCCGCTTCGGTTGTGGTAACCGCCTGCAAGTGCGCAAGAAGCACCGACAGCTCTCCCGCTAAGTACTGCTGTGTCACACCCATCGCCCAGCCTCGCCGACCCGTGCCGCCGTATCGGGCGATCCGACGGCACCGGTCATGTCGCACCCGGCACCCGCTGCCCTTTTCAGGCCGCTCCAAGGCCCCGGGAGTGAGCCAAATGTACCGCTGGGGGGCATCGGCCGGTATGACCGGTCTGCGACGTCAGCCGAGGCAGCACCCGCAAGGCCGGGGTCCCGGCCGTGTCCCGGCCGCGACCTGACGAGCTGAGGCAACGGCAGAGTCAGGCCGTTAAGCGCGCCTGGCGATAGGAGTCCAGCGATGCGAAAACGACGGTGCTGCTCAGGTAATGGCCGCTGGCATAGTCAAAAGCGCCGCCGCAGGTAATGAGGTGCAGCGCCGCGTAGCCGGTAGCACCGTAAACGGT
>Ga0335078_10009049_pt1 | contig 14777 bp, 13 predicted proteins | sample Lox_Sample_32_FD_206711 | JGI IMG/M metagenome (GOLD analysis project Ga0335078, IMG submission 206711) | Soil microbial communities from Loxahatchee National Wildlife Refuge, Florida, United States - Lox_Sample_3.2 | ecosystem: Environmental > Terrestrial > Soil > Wetlands | place: USA...
AGTCGGTGCCGGCGTCGCCGTCGATGGTGCCCGAGGCGGGGTCCCCGGACTGGGCCGAGTCCGCGCTCGCCTGGCCGGCCAGCGCCCAGTCGATGCTGGGCCCGCCTGGCGGCGGGGTCCCCGGGCTGCCCCCCGCGGGCCCGGCCAGGCGGGCTCCGAACGGCGAGGTCGCCGGGCTGCCCCCCGCGGGCCCGGCCACCGCCGCGCCGGCGCCGGCCACGAGGATCAGCGCCGCGGGGACGGCCGCCAGGGCCGCCGCCCGGGTTAACGCGTGACCACGCGGCAGGAGCGGGCCGGAGGAGAGCCAGGAAGGCACGTGACGGGACAGGTTCGGCATGGCAAACCTCCGTGATCCCACAGAAAGTCAAACTTGAGCGCACAATAACGCGCACCAACCCGACCAGCAATGCCCCCGCGGGCAGGTTTCGCGGCAGCGGGATAGGTTGGGGGCCAGCCCGGCTCCGCGGGCGCTGGCCCCGGCCCCGGCCGCGGGCCCGCCCGGCGGCCCGGCGGGGCAGGGCACGGCGCACCGGAGGTAACGGCGATGAGCGGGGTAGGACACCTCATCCTGTCCGGGCCCCTGCTGTTCGCGATCCCGGTGGCGGCGGCGGCGGGCGCGGTGACGTTCCTGTCTCCCTGCGTGCTCCCCCTGGTGCCCGGCTACCTGTCCTACGTGACCGGCATATCCGGCGTCGGCGCGGAGCAAGGCGCCGGTGACGGCGCGGAGCAGGGCCCCGGGAGCGCCGCACCGAGCGGGGGCACCGCAGGCCGTGGCCCCGCTGGCGGCGCCGGGGGGCACGCCGCGGTCGCGGTGACCACCGTCGCGCCTGGTGCGCCGGCCGGCCCGGCGCCGGCGCGGCCGGCCAGGCGGCGCGCGGTCCTCGGCACGGCGCTGTTCGTGCTGGGCTTCTCCGCCGTCTTCACCAGCTTCGGGGTCGCCTTCGGCGGGCTGGGCGCGGTGCTGCAGCGGCACAGCGTGGGCCTGACCCAGCTCTTCGGCGTGCTGACGATCCTGCTGGGCCTGCTGTTCGCCGGCGCGCTCGACCGCCTCCCGGTCACCGGGCGGATCCTCCGGCCGTCGCTGCGCCCCCGCGCCGGGCTGGCCGGCGCGCCGATGCTCGGCGTCCTGTTCGGCCTGAGCTGGACCCCCTGCGTGGGCCCGACGCTCACCCTGGTGCTGACGCTGTCGATGACCTCGGGCACCGCGATCCGGGGGGCGATCCTGACCTTCGCCTACTGCCTCGGCCTGGGGGTGCCGTTCCTGATCGTCGCCCTGGCGTTCGAGCGCGGCGTGACCGCGTTCGGCTTCGCCCGCCGCCACGTGCGCGCGTTCAGCCTGGCGGGCGGGGCAATGCTGGTGGCCGTCGGCCTGCTGGAGGTCACCGGCGCCTGGTCCAGCGCCATGCTCTGGCTGAAGATCCACTGGATCGGCAGCTACCAGTCCCCGCTGTGACGGGCCGGCCTGCCGGGGCCCCGGCGGCGCGCCGCCACCGTGCCCCTCCGGAGCCCTCCCCGCCGCTATGATCGGGGCCGTGCGCACCACGGAGGGCCGGACCGGCCGGGGCAACGGGGCGGGCCCGGTGAACGGGACGCTCGCCCTGGTCAACAGCGGCCTGTTCGCCGACGCCTCCAACTTCGACCTGCGTTACGTGCCCGAGTACGAGCGGATCGCCGCGATCGTCGGCGCGCTGCGCACCCTTGGCCTGAAGGTCGTCCTGACCAGCGGCTCGTTCGACATCCTGCACGAGGGCCACTCGATGTACCTGGAGGCGGCCCGCCATTTCGGCGACTTCCTCATCGTGGGGCTGGACAGCGACGAGAAGATCCGCGCGCGCAAGGGCCCGCATCGCCCCGCGGTTCCCGAGATGGAACGGCTGCGCATGGTGACGCACCAGCGCGGGGTCGGGCTGGTCACGCTGAAGCACCTGTCCGACGAGCGCTGGCGGCTGATCAAGACCATCCGCCCGGACGTCCTGGTGGCCACCGCCGACACCTATGCCCCGGCCGAGATCGCCGAGCTCGAGGAGCGTTACTGCGGGCGGGTCGAGGTGCTGGAGCGGATGGCGACCGTGAGCACCTCGGCCCGGCTCCGGCGCATCCAGCTCGGCCTGCCCGAGCCGCCACCGGAGTCCGGGGAACCCGGCGGCGCCCAGCCTGGTGAGCCGCCGGCGTCCTCGTGAAGCAGGTCCTGCTCTACCTTCCGGTGATCCACTCCGGCTACGAGGCGTTCCTGGCACGGCACGCCGACGCCGCCGGGATCCTGCTGCTCGGCACGGGGTTCACCGGTGACTACCCCAGCCTGGCCAAGGACATCCGGGCGCTGCCCCCGGCCCGGGCGGCCGAGTACCTGCGGCGCACCGCGGCCGCGCGGGTCAGCGTCGTCGAGCCGCCCGGGCTGGCCGGGGCCGTCACCGGGGACCCGCTGGTCATGCCGGACGAGGAGGTCATGCGCGACGTCGCGGCCCGGCACCACCTCGGCCAGGGCCGGACGGTGCTGTTCGACCGGACCTTCCTGCGCTGGGACCGGGACTGGGCGGCGGCCCGGGCACCGGTGGCCTTCGACGGCCAGGTCACCGCCGAACAGCTCCCCCGCGAGCTGCTCGGTCGGGCGGCGGAGCTGGCCGGCCGCAGCTCGGACTGGTGGCGCCAGGTCGGGGCGCTCGCCGCCCGGGACGGCCAGGTGCTCGGCTGTGCCTGGAACCGGCACCACCCCAGCGAGTACGCGCCCTACCTCAGCGGGGACCCCCGGGACGCGTTCGAGCGCGGGGTCCGGGCCGACCTGTCCACGGCGATCCACGCCGAGGCGGCCGTGGTCGCCGGGGCGGCCCGCGACGGGACGGCCCTGCGCGGCGCGGACCTCTACACCACCACGTTCCCCTGCCCCGCCTGTGCCCGGCTCGTCGCCGAGGCCGGGTTCGCCCGGTGCTTCTTCGCCGGCCAGTATTCGGTGCTCGACGGCGAGCAGACGCTGCGCGCCCGGGGGATCAGCCTGATCTGGGTGGATACCCGGGCCGGGAGCTGAGCCGCATCCGCACCGGCGGCGCGGCCGGATCATCGGACCCCACCAGCACGTGCGCGTGCACATGGGTGATCGTCGCGCCGGTGTAGCGGCAGTCGCCGTTGCGCACCCCCAGGCCGTAGTGCCGCAGCCCGTGCTCCCTGGCCGTGGCGGCAAGCGCCACCCAGAAGTCGCTGCGCGCCGCATCACTGAGTTCCAGCAGGTCGCCCGCGTGCTGGTGGGGCACGAGCAGCAGATGGAGGGCGGACCCCTGGTAGGGGTAGGCGTTGGGGGTGACGCTCCAGTGCTCGGTGGACAGCAGGATCTGCTGCCGGGCGTGGGTGGCCAGGTGCTCGGGGCAGAACAGGCAGATCCCCGCGGCGTCGAGCCGGGCCATCTCGGCCCGCTGCTCCTCCGTGCGGACGTTCTCGAAGCAGTACAGCCTCACCGCGCCGCCCGCTGGTAGTCCAGGAAGGAGTACCGCAGCGGCCCCTCGTCACCGGCGCCGTCGTCCCGGGCGGCCAGCTCGAACCCGGCCAGCCAGCCGGCCGGCATGGCCCGGTCGCCGGCCACCTCGCCGTGGACCCGGGTGAGGTACACCCGGTCGGCCAGCGCGAGCGCGTCCCGGTACACCGACTCCCCGCCGATGACGAAGAACTCGCCGTCGCCCGCTTCCGCCGCCAGCCGCCCGGCCAGGGCCAGGGCCCCGGCCAGCGACGCCGCCACCCGCACGTCCGGGTGCCCGGGATCCCCGAGGGTCCGGCTCACCACGACCGACGTCCGGCCGGCCAGCGGGTGGCCGAGCCGGGCGAGGATGGACTGGTAGGTGAGCCGGCCCATGACCACCACGTGGCCGTGGGTCAGCGCGCGGAACCGGCGCAGGTCCCCGGGCAGGTGCCAGGGCAGCGCGCCGTCGGCGCCGATCACCTCGTTCGCGGACGCCGCGACCACCAGCGACACGATCACGGCGACACCGGGATCGAGCCGATCGCCGGGTGCGGGTCGTAGTCGCTCAGCTCGAAGTGCTCGGCGCGGAACTCGTGGATGTCGGTGACCTTCCGGCCGTCCTCGGTGAGCCGCACCGTGGGCAGCGGCCGCGGCTCGCGCGCCAGCATGGCCGCGGCCGCCTCCCGCTGGTTCGCATAGACGTGCGCGTCGGAGATCGTGTGGTAGTACGCGACGGCCGGGATCGACGTGAGCTGCTCGAGCATCAGCAGCAGCGCCGCGTACTGGATCATGTTGGCCGGCACGCCGACCGGGACGTCGCCGGAGCGCTGGAACATGTGCAGGTGCAGGCCGCCGGCCAGGACCCGGACGTGCACCCAGCCGTGGCACGGCGCGATCGTGGTCTTCGGGGTCTTGCCGGAGCCCCGGACCTGGTACTGCGGGATCCACGGGGACACGAAGTGGGTCCGGTCGCCGGGCAGCTCGATGATCTGCTCCACCAGGTGCTGGTACTGGTCGAACGCTCCCCCGTCGATGGTCGGGAAGTAGCGGAACGCGCCCCCGTAGGACCCCGGGCCGAGGCTGCCCGGCGGCAGCCCGCGGGCCGACGTCTTGGCCTCGGTGGCCCACGGGCCCCACCAGTCGCAGCCGAAGTCGGCCAGTTCCGCCAGCGTGGTGGCGCCGTTGATGAAGGCGCACAGTTCCCCGATCGACTTGCGCCAGAACGACCTCAGGCTGCGCTCGGTGATCATCGGGAACCCGTTGGCCAGGTCGAAGCGCATGGCCTGCTGCATCAGCGTCAGCGCCGCGGGCCCCTGCCTGGTGGGCACGCTGACCCCGGACGTGACGATCCGCTCCAGCAGCAGCCGGTACTGGGAGTCGGGCTCCCGCTCCCCCGGCGGTCGGTACTCCACGGCCGGCCTCCCCTCGCCTCGCTCCCAGTCTCGCCGATCCGCGGCGGGCGGGCGCGAAAACGGGCAGGCGCGCGGCGGGACGCACGCCGCCGGGCGCTGAGCGGCAGCGCGCTCAGCCGCCGCTGATCGCGATGGCGGTCGGCTGCAGCCCGGTGCTGATGGGCCGGGCGGCGGTGCCGGTGGCGGTGCTGACCGGGAGCACGTCCTGCGGGAGCCCGGCCTCGGGGGCGCCGGCCCGCAGCACGTAGAGGGTCTTCCCGTCGGGAGTGATCGCCATGGCCGCAGGGTACCCACGGAAGGTGATCGCCTTGCCGACGGCTCCGGTGGCGGTGCTGACCGGGACGATGTACCCCCTGGTGGACCTGGCGAACGTGCCTTCCACGTAGATGGTCCTGCCGTCCGGGGTGATCGCGGCGCCATAGTCGCCGCCGTGGCGGGGCGCCACCCGGATGGACGGCCGGGTGCTGCCGGTGGCGGTGTCGATGGGCGTCAGCGTGGTGTTGCCGGCCACGTAGAGCGTCCTGCCACCGGGGCTGATCACCATCAGGCTGAACGCGAGGGGGAATGCCGCGCCCTTGATGGGGATGGGCTTGCCCGCGGTGCGGGTCGCGGTGTTGACCGGGGTGACGCTGCCCTTCCCCGGATCCCCCTCCGCCAGGTTGAGGACGTAGGCGGTCTTGCCGTCCGGGGCCATGACGATGGGGCCCGGGGTAACCCCGACCTTGATGTTCTTGCCCGCGGTGTTGGTGGCGGTGCTGATCGGGGTCACCGTGCCGTCCGGTTCCTCGTTCACCACGAAGACGGTCCGGCCGTCCGGGGTGACCGCCATCGTGGTCGCGAACGGATTCGCGCCGGTCCGGATCGGCCTGCCCGCGGTGCCGGTGGCGGTGTCGACCGGGGTGACCTCGCCGACCAGCCCGTCGGCGACGTAGAGGGTCTTCCCGTTCGGCGTGACCAGCATGGTGCCGGGGATGAACCCGGCCTCGACCCGTCGGCCCACCTGGTAGGTGCTGGTGTTCACCGGAGCGACGTAGCCGTGGCCATCGAGGCGGCGGAGGTTCAGGGCAACCCACGCGGTCTTCCCGCCCGGCGCGATCGCCACGCCTATCGCGTTGCGCGCCAGCGGGATCGTCCTGATCACCGTGCCGGTGGCGGTGTCGATCGGGGTCAGCGAGCCCTTCCTCGCGCTGTTCACGGCCTGGTTCACCACCCAGGCGACGGGCGCCGGAGCCGCCCGCGCGGCCCGGACCGGGCTGGCCAGGCCGGCCGACGCCGGCAGGGCCGCGGCGGCTAATGCCAGCGCCACGCCCGAGATGATTCCGATTCCACGCTTGATCATCGTCATTCCTCCGCGGCCGGGGTCCTGGGGGCAGGATAGATCACGAGGTGGCGGCGGCGGAGGCCCGCGGCCGGGCCGCGCACAGCCGGAGCACGTTGGCGATCACCTGGCGGCCGGTGCCGCCGGTGGCGGTCAGGATCGACTCGGGGTGGAACTGCACGGCCCACCGGCCCGCCGCGGCGTCCTCGATCGCCATCACCACGCCGTCGCCGGTCACCGCGGTCACCGTGAAGCCGCCCTTCACCTGCTCCGGGACCGTGTGCAGGGAGTGGTACCTGGCCGCGGTGAACTCGGCGGGCAGCCCGGCCAGCAGCCCGTCGTCCGCGCCGAGCCGGACGATCCGGCCCGGCTTCCCGTGGGCCGGCTCGGGCAGCAGCGACAGTTCCCCGCCCGCGTGCTCCACCATCGCCTGGAGCCCCAGGCACACGCCGAACGCCGGCAGGCCGCGCGCGTCGAGCAGCGCCAGCAGGTCCGCGCAGGCGAAGTCCGCCGGGCGCCCCGGGCCGGGCGACAGCACCACCAGGTGCGGCGCGTAGTCGTCCAGCGCGGCGGCGGGGAACCCGGCGCGCAGCGTCGTCACCTCGGCCCCCTGCTCCCGGAAGTAGGCCGCCAGGGTGTGCACGAACGAGTCCTGGTGGTCGGCCAGCAGCACCCGCAGGCCCGCGCCCGGCCGCCCGCCCGCCACGCCCGCCGTGGGTGCCGCGGGAGCGGCGGGGCCGGCGGCACGGGAGCGTTCTGCCGCGAAGACGGGCGCGGCGGCCTGCGCGAGCGTGTCGAGCAGCGCCCCGGCCTTCAGCTCGGTCTCCTTCTCCTCGGCGTCGGGGTCGGAGTCGAACAGCAGCGTCGCCCCGGCCCGCACCGTGGCCACGCCGTTCTCGATGTGCGCGGTGCGCAGCGTGAGACCGGTGTTCATGTTCCCGTCGAAGCCGATCCAGCCGACCGCGCCGCCGTACCAGCGGCGCGGCGCGGTCTCGTGGTCCTCGATGAACTGCATGGCCCAGGTCTTGGGGGCGCCGGTCACGGTCACCGCCCACATGTGGGTGAGGAACGCGTCCAGCGCGTCCAGCCCCGGCCGCAGCCGGCCCTCGATGTGGTCCACGGTGTGGATCAGCCGGGAGTACATCTCGATCTGCCGCCGCCCGATCACCCGCACGCTGCCCGGCACGCAGACCCGGGACTTGTCGTTGCGGTCCACGTCGGTGCACATGGTCAGCTCGGACTCGTCCTTGGCCGAGTTGAGCAGCGCGCGGATGTTGTCGGCGTCCTCCAGCGGGCCGCCGCCGCGCCGGATGGTGCCGGCGATCGGGCACGTCTCCACCCGGTCCCCGGTCACCCGCACGTACATCTCCGGCGACGCGCCGACCAGGCACTCGCCCTCGCCCAGGTTGAAGAAGAACTCATACGGCGCCGGGTTGCGCCGGCGCAGCGACTGGTAGAACGCCGCGGCCGACAGGCACGGCGCGCGGAACGCCTGGCTCGGCACCACCTCGAACAGGTCGCCGCGGGCGAAGCGCTCCCGCGCCCGCGCCACCGTGCGCGCATAGCTCCCCGGCTCCGGCCGCGCCGGGAGGTCATGCGTTACGCTCCGGCCAGCCAGGCCGGTCCGCCCCGCGGCGGGCGTGTCCCGGGGCAGGCCCTCGGTAGTGGCGCCGCCCACGGCGAACTCGTAGGAGTAGCGCACCGCGGTCTCGCGCTTGCGGTCCACCACGTACAGCTCGTCGGGCAGGTGCAGCACCAGGTCCCGGCTGTCCGCGGACCGGTCGATCCGCCGGGTGACCGGCTCGAACTGGAACGCCAGGTCGTAGCCGAACACCCCGTACAGGCCCAGGTGCTCGTCGCTGCCCGCGAACGCGGCGACCACCTCGCGCACCGCGGAGAAGACCGTCGGGCGCCTGCTCCGGTCCTCCTCGGCCACCAGCCCGGCGGGCTCCGGGATCAGCACGCCGGCCTGCGCCGGGCCGGCGCCGCCGTGCGGGTCCCCGGCGCGCTCCAGGGCGGCGCGCAGCACCGGCAGCAGGACCATCCCGCGCTCGTTCAGCGCCCGGGCCGTGATCACCCGCCCGCGTGCCACGATCTCCGCGCAGGGGTTCACGTAGGCCAGGTGCCAGCGGCTGTAGCGGCCCGGGTACTCCATGCCGGAGCTGAGCACCCCGCCGCGGCGCTCGTCCGCCTGCGCGCAGATGCCGTCGATGCCGTCCGCGGCGAACTCGGTCGCGGTACGGCTCACCCGCACCCCGCCGCGGGTGACCGTCTCCGCACGCTGCCCGTCTCGTGGCTGTCCTGCCGGGTCCACGGCCGCTCCCCTGGGGTCTAGGGCCCGGTGCCCGGACGCGAAGAGCGACCGCCGCAGCCGGGCGATCGCTCCTGGTTATGGTGCACGCGAACCAGTCACCGCCTCACTGGCGGCGCCACCACTGGTTCCTGCTGACTCGCACGCCAGGGAGCCTATCAGCCCAGGGCGAAGACGACGGTGACGGTGACCGACAGCTGCTGGGTGCCGGGGTGGACCGGGACCGCGGAGCGGGCGGACGATGCCCCCGCGGCCACGGGAACCGGCTCGAACGGCTGGGCGGGCGGCGCCTCCGACATGCTGATCACCGGGCCCAGCGGCCGGCCGAGCGCCCGGGCGTAGGCCGCCGCCTTGGCCTTCGCGTCCGCCACCGCCCGCGCCCGTGCCGAGGCCAGCAGCGCGGAGGTGTCGGACAGGTTGAGCGACACGCCGTCGATCACGGTGGCGTTGCCGCCCGCCCGGGCGGCGGCGCTGATCTGGCTCCCCGCGGCCGTCAGCCGGCGCAGCGTCACGCTGATCTGCTCGCCGACCGCGTACCCGCTGGGCACCCCGGAACCGCCGGAGTAGTTCGGCTGGATGGACAGTCCCGAGGTCTGGATGTCGGCCGCGCTGACCCCGCTGCGGGTCAGCACCGCGGTGATCGACCGGACCGCCTGGTTCGCCTCCCGCAGCGCGGTGGCCACCGACGCCCCGCTGGTCTGCACGCCCATGGACAGCGCGAGCTGGCTCGGGGTGCCGGACACGGTGCCCGTCCCGGTGACGGTGATGCGCGCCGCGGGGGCGGCGGGTGCGGTCGCGGCCGTCAGCGCGGCGCCGCCGGTCGCGGCGGGGGCCGCGCTGCCCCGCGCCGTGCCGAGGGCGAACGCCCCGACGAGCAGCCCGGCGGATGCCACGCCGGCCGCGACGGCGCGCTGGGCAGAGGAGAACTGGACCGCCATGATGCCGCTCCTTCGAAAGGCATGATGCCCCCTTGGACGCGGCCGCGGCGTGCCTGGTTCCCGCGGGTCAGCCCGTGGCCGGCGCGGGGCCGGTCTGCGCCACGATCTGCTTGATGTCCGCCAGCATCTCCGCCTGCCTGCCCGGCATGTCCTTGCTGGCGAAGTTGTCCAGGATCGCCAGCACGCGGTCCTGGCCGTGCAGGATGTTGAGCTGCTGGCGGCCCATCTCGTGCAGCGCGATGAGCGTCTCGTGGTCGGCGATGGCGCGCTTGTCGCTGGCGGTCTGCGCCCGGTTGGCGCTCACCTGCAGCGAGATCATGATGGACAGCTGCGGCAGGTTGAGGATCGTGAGCAGCAGCGGCCAGGGCGTCTTGTCGAAGCCGACGATGTTGCCCGCGAACAGCCAGAACACGATCCCGATGGTGATGCCGAGGAACACCCACATCGAGCCGCAGAACTTGTTCACCCCGTCGGCGATCCGGTCCAGGAAGCTCTCCCCGCGCACGTGCCGGGACAGCACGAGCCTGGGCTTGTGCAGTTCGGGCGCCCGGCGGATCTCCGCGGCGCGCTCGGCCGCGTGCGCCGCGGCCCGGGCGTTGTCCCGCGCCGCCGCCGCCGCGGTGTGGGGCAGGTGCGCCGGCGCGGCCTGCGGGGCGGGGCTGGTCACGGTGTCGGTCATCGATGGTCTCCCGGTGCGCTGGAGTGCCCGGCCCGGCGGCGGGCGGCGGGCGATTGCGCACAAGGTAGCGCGGCACCCGGGCTCAGGGCAGCTGGTAGACCCGCCGCGCGTTGCCCGCCCCGATCATCGCGGCCACCCGGACGGCGTCCTCGGTGGTCCAGTCGCCGGCCTGCACCCACGCGCCCAGGACGGCCGCGGTGGCGCGGCGCCACTGCAGCGCGCCCAGGTAGTGCAGCTCGGCCGGCCCGAAGGCGTCGGAGGAGTACAGCACCTTGCCGAACGGCGCGAGTTCCAGCGACTCGGCGGCCACGGCGGCCGCCCGCGCGCCGACGTGGTTGAGCGCGAGCCCCACGTCCAGGTACACGTGCGGGTACGCCTGGGCGAGCGCGCCCGCCTGCCGGTGGTAGGGGTAACAGTGCAGCAGCATCACCGGCACCCCGCGGGGCTCACTGCGCTCGATGAACCCGCGCAGCAGCAGCGGGTCGCACCGGCGCAGGTTCGCGTCGGGATCCCCGAAGCCGGTGTGCACCTGCACCGGCAGCCCGCGCTCCACCCCGGTCCACAGCAGGTGCCGCAGCAGCACCGGGTCGGTGACCCGGGCGCGCCCGCCGCCCTCGCCGCCCTCGCCGCGCTCGATCTCGCGCAGCCAGCGGCCCGCAGCGGCGGTCACCGCCGCGATCGCGGGCGGCTCGGGATCGAAGTCCAGCCCGTGCCGGTAGGCGATGATGCTCTTGGTGCCCACGGCGGTGCTGGTCCGGTCCCACAGCGCGGCGGCGAAGCGCGCGGCGAAGTCCCCCGCCGTCACCTCGCCGGCGCCGGCGACCTGCTCGGCCACGTGCTCCAGGCGGACGATCTCCGCCACCGGCGCGCCGGCCACCTCGGCCATCGCCGGCAGGCCGAGCAGGCCGTCCCGCAGGTACCCGGTGTCGACCAGGTAGCAGGCCACGCCGGCCGCGCGCAGCAGCCGCCGGGCGACCTCGTCCGCGCCCAGGCCGGCCCGCCGGGCCAGGTACTCCTCCGGCGGCGGGGACGGGTCCAGGCCCAGCACCGGGGCACACCAGCGCCGGATCGCGATACCGAGCTGGGAGTCGAACTGGCTGGTGCCCGCGGGCGCGGGACGGTCCGACTCGGTGATCAGCTCCTCGAACCCGGCGCGCGGCAGGTCCCCGCCCAGCACCGGGTGGACGTGGTGGTCCACCAGGGCGAGGGCGGCCACCGTCTCGCCGAGCGTGCCCGGGTCAGCCATCCCGGCCCGTTGCCCGGTGCCGCCCGCCGGTACCGGCGGTCACCGGGGTGGCGGCGCTGCCGCTGGCCCGGCCCACCAGGTACAGCAGGGTGGCGATCGCGAGCGATGCCACCGTGATGCCGCCGATCCACCAGAACCAGGTGCCGTAGGAGATTGTCGCGCCGAGGATCGTGATCGTGCCGGCGCTGTTGCTGATCAGCGGGGTCCACGAGCCCGACAGGGTGGCGATCACCCCCACCAGCGAGGCGAGGCCGCCGATGATCGAGCAGGCCCAGAACACCGCCGGGTGGGCGATCCGGCGGGCCTGGAACTGGGCCTGGAACCGGCGCAGGATGATCAGGATGTCCACGAACAGGATCACGATCGAGATGCACCAGATCACGGTGACCGCGGCCTGCAGCACGTCGTAGATCTTGGTCTCGGCGTTGACCGAGCTGCCGCTGGTGATGCTCGGCACCACCACGAACGCCAGCAGCGTGAACAGCGCGGCGATCACCGTCTGCGCCCACACCGCGGTGTCCGGCACCCGGTGCTTGTTCACGTGCGACATCGCCTTCGGCAGGCGCTGGTCGAGCCCGGAGACGAAGATCAGCCGGGCGAAGGAGTAGTTGTACACCACGGTGATGAACAGGAAGAACAGCGCGAGGATGATCGCGGTGATCTTCCCGGCGACGCTGCCGAGCCCGATGCCGACCACGCTGGCCACCGCGGTGATGTTCGCCGCCCCGGAGGCCGGCACGGTCACCATCACCCCCCAGGTGGCGAGCAGGTAGGCGATCACGACGACGAGCGAGCCCCAGATCAGGTACCGGGTTACCGACCGCTGCTCGCGGATCTCCACGCCCATGTTCAGCGGCACCTCCACGCCGAGCAGGGCGAGCACGACCAGGCCGAAGAAGGTCCAGTTGGTGAAGTTGATCCCGTGCGCGGCGCTGGGCCGCCAGGCGGCGAAGTCCCACGGGTTGACCTGGGCGTGGTTCCCCTTGGCCAGGTACACGATGCCGGCCACGAACATCGCCAGGATGGCCAGGCCGTACAGCGCGAACACGATGTTGACCAGGTTCTGGGTGACCCGGAACCGCAGCACCGCGACCAGCGCGGAGACCACGATGAACCCTATGATCAGCACGCCCTGCCACTGCACCGGCCAGCTGTTGACCGAGGGGAAGGCGTAGCCGAGGAAGGCGATCGTCGAGGTGCCGGTGGCCACCATCACCAGGACCCCGGGCCACCACGCGCAAAAGCCCGCGAAGAACCCCCAGAAGGGGCCGAACGCCTTGTGCGTCCATAGGTAGATGGACCCCTCCCCGGGGAACATCGCGCCAAGCTGGCCGGTGGCGATCGCACACGGGATCAGGAACACGACGAACCCGATGACCCACCACCCGAACGCCGACGGGCCGGCCGACTGGACCACGGCGGAGTTGGTGATGAACAGGACGATCGCGACGAAGATCGCGACCATGTCGAACGTGGTGAGGACCTTGGGCAGGATGCCCCCGGCCACCCGCTCGGAGATCAGCGAGCCAGAGTCGGTGTCAGCGGTCACGGGCCCTCCTCAGCGCGGCGAGGTCACCCCTGTGATCTACCCACTTGGGACATCCCGGGCACGTCGCCCCGGGGGTCAGCGGATCCCGGCGCGCTCCACCCGCGCCCCGCAGAACGGGCAGGCCACCTCGTCCGCGCCGGCCGGCAGGGTCATGGTCGCGCCGCACCCGGTGCACGGCAGCTCCGCGCCGCCCAGGCCGATGGTGCGGCCGCAGCCATCGCAGATCAGCGCGCTGGCACCGGGCAGTGCGCTGAACTGCGCGCCGCAGCCGCCGCAGTGCCTCGGCTGGCCGTCGTGTGCTTCGGCCGGCACGTACTGGCTGGTCAGCCCGGCGCGGTCGAGCAGCGTGGCGGCGGCGTCCCGGGGCAGCATGCCCAGCCACCCCTGGCAGAAGCCGGACCAGCCGAGCTTGCCTGTCAGGTGCTCCGCGTGGTCGGGGTCGAGCTCGGCCAGGCCGGCCGACCGGTAGAGCGTCCTGCTGGACCCGATCTGCTTCTCGAGCGTGTCCACCACAGGCCAGAAGGAATCCGGGTCCACCGTGGGCGACATCATGTTCCCGGTGTAACGCAGCCCCATCACGCGCTGCGTCATCTCCGCTTCCAGGGCGCGGGCCGCCGGGTCGAAGGCCCGCGCCACGGCGGCCTCGGCCATGTAGGCGACGTAGGCGTCCCGGTAGGCGGGGTCGTTCCTGGCCCGGTGCGAGACGGCCATCGGCACGTAGGTCACGTACGCCTCGAACACCTGCCGCCGCAGGTCGCGGTAGGCGTCCCGGTCCCCCGCCGCGACGGCCGCCCGCGCGGCTGCGTGCGTGCCGTTCACCGTCGCGGCGTACTGCGGCCCGGGCGCGGTGTCCCCCTCGCACGCCCGGCGCAGGTCGTAGTCGATCAGCGCGGCGCAGTAGTCGCAGTACACGTAGGCGGTGACCGTCGGCAGTTTCTTGGGCGCGCCGCAGACCACGCAGGTGCAGCGCTTGACGTAGCCCGGCTGCGGCGGCGCCAGGATCGCCAGGACCTGGCGGGCCCAGGCTCCCGACCCCACTTCGGCTCCCGACCCCACTTCGGCTGCCGACCCCGCCCCGGCCGCCGCTCCGGCCCGGGCCGCCGCTCCCGCCCCGGCCACCCGTCTCGCCGCTCCGGCCCCGGCCGTCCCGCCGGGCTTCGATGCCTGCTGAAAGGCGGCCACCTGCTGCATCGCCTGCGCCTGCAACTGCCTGGCCTGCGCCTGCATCTGCGCCGCCTGCTCCTGCCACTGCCGCGCGAGCGCCTTCCGGTCGGCTGGCGCTGGGGTGTCCTCGGGAGATTCCTCCCGGTTCCGCTTGAACAGGCCCATCGGGCTGCCCCCTCCGCCTCGTGTCCGCCTTGCCAAGATCGAGTATCCCCCGCCGGGCAAAGCCGGGCATCGCGGATCCCGCCCGGTCTCGTATCGTGGGCGGCATGGTGGTAGGGCTCGGCGCGATCGCGGCGGTATTGATCGTCGTCGTCGTCATCGTGAGCCGGCGCGGGGACTGAGCGCCACGGTGCACCCTTCGACATGAGGTGGTGCACGCATGCCGGGGAGTCCAGCCCGGCCGCCCCCGGCACTCCCCTGGCGTGTGTGCTTGTCAGGCGGGGTATTGGCCGGGGTTGGTGTGGTAGGTGCGGCCGTGGGGGGCGGTCCAGGTGAAGGTGCCGGGCTGGGGCTGGGTCAGGTGCCAGCCGGTGGTTTGCTTGGCGCGGTGGTGGCGTCGGCAGCAGGGCCCGGCGTTGCATTCGCAGGTGCGGCCGCCGTGGTGGTGGGCGATGGTGTGCTCGAAGTCGCAGGTGGTGGCGGGGCGGCGGCAGCCGGGGGCGGTGCAGGTGATCTGGCGGACCTGGATCAGGTGTGCCAGCGACCCTAATGG
>Ga0335078_10009050_pt1 | contig 14773 bp, 15 predicted proteins | sample Lox_Sample_32_FD_206711 | JGI IMG/M metagenome (GOLD analysis project Ga0335078, IMG submission 206711) | Soil microbial communities from Loxahatchee National Wildlife Refuge, Florida, United States - Lox_Sample_3.2 | ecosystem: Environmental > Terrestrial > Soil > Wetlands | place: USA...
CGTCTACGCCCACATCGTGCCGAGAGCGGACGGCACCCCGCTGTTCTTGTGTGCGCACCTCGACACCGTGCCGCCCGACGGCGAGCTGCGGCCGGTGGTCGAGGAGGGAGTGGTCCGCAACGCCGGGGGGACGATCCTCGGCGCCGACAACAAGGCCGCGGTGGCCGCGATGCTCGAGGCGGTGCGCCGCGCCCTCGTCGAGAACCGCCCGCACGCGGGCATCGAGCTCCTGCTCACGACGCAGGAGGAGGTCGGCCTGCTCGGCGCAGCCGCGTTCGACCACACGCGCCTGCACGCGAGGCTCGGCTACGTGTACGACCAGGCCGCGCCCATCGGCGAGATCATCCTCGGCGCGCCGTGGGCACGACGGATGGACGTCGTCTTCCACGGCCGCGCAGCGCACTCGGGCATGTACCCGGAGGAGGGCCGGTCGGCGGTCCAGGCGGCGGCGAAAGCGATCGCGGACCTGCGGCTCGGTCGCGTCGACGAGGAGACGACGGCGAACGTCGGCGTCATCAGCGGCGGCACTGCCGCGAACGTCGTCCCGGAGTGGTGCACGTTCCTCGCGGAGGCGCGCAGCCACGACGAGCGCAAGCTCGACGACGTCGTGCAGGAGATGCTCGACGCGTTCACGTTCGCGGCCACCGAGTCGGAGTGCGAGGTGGAGGCGACGCTGCGCAACCAGTACCGCGGGTACCGGTTCGCGAAGAGCGACGACGTCGTCCGCCTCGCCGCGGACGCGCTCGAGCGCTGCGGGAGGAGCGTCACCTACGCGCTCTCGGGCGGCGCCGCAGACGCGAACGCCTTCAACGAGCGCGGCCTGCGGTGCGTCAACCTCGCGAACGCCATGACCGACATCCACACCGCGGACGAGCGGATCGCCGTCGACGACCTCGAAGGAATGGTCGAGGTGACGCTCTCGCTGATCGAGACGGCTCGTGCAGCCTGACTCCGCCGAGACCGTCTGGCGGGGGAGGCTGCTCGCGGTCACGGTCGAGCGGTGGGGCGGGCACGAGCGGGAGATCGTCGAGCACCCCGGCGCGGTCACGATCGTCGCCGTCGACACGGAGGGGTACGTCGCCTTCGTCCGCCAGCCGCGGGAGGCGACGCGCGCTCGGCTGCTCGAGCTCCCGGCGGGGACGGCGGAGCCGGGCGAGGAGCCGCTTGCGACCGCGCGGCGCGAGCTCCAGGAGGAGTGCGGGCTCACCGGCGGGGCGTGGACGCGGCTCGGCGGCTTCTGGACGACACCCGGCTTCACGCGCGAGTACATGCACGTGTTCCTCGCCGAGGGCGTCGAGCGGGGAAAGGCCGCACCCGAGCCCGACGAGGACCTCGAGCTCGTCCTCATCCACCGCGACGAGGTCGTCACCAGGATGGGGGAGGTAGAAGATGCGAAGACACTCGGCGGCCTATTCCTCTTCCTCCACCGGCATCCCGGTCGCTAGAGTCCCGCGCGGCATGCGGATCGGGGTCGCCAAGGAGATCAAGACCGACGAGTACCGCGTCGCGCTGACGCCCGCCGGTGCACGGGAGCTCGTGCTCAAGGGGCACGAGGTGCTCGTCGAGACGACCGCGGGCGAGGGAAGCTCGTTCGCCGACGCCGACTACGAGCGCGCCGGCGCGCAGATCGTTTCCGTCGACGCCGCGTGGGGCCGCGCGGAGATGCTCCTGAAGGTGAAGGAGCCGATCGAGCCGGAGTACGAGCGGCTGCGCGAAGGGCTCGTGCTGTTCACGTATCTCCACATCGCCGCGGACGCGCCGCTGACGCACGCGCTCGCCGACAGCGGCATCGCGGCTGTCGCGTACGAGACGGTCGAGACGGACGACCGCCGGCTCCCGCTGCTCGCGCCGATGAGCGAGATCGCAGGGCGACTCGCGTCGCAGGCCGGTGCGTACTTCCTCGAGAAGCCGCTCGGCGGCCGCGGTCTCCTCCTCGGAGGCGTGCCCGGCGTCGCGCCCGGCCGCGTGCTCGTCCTCGGCGGTGGGATCGTCGGCTACAACGCCGCGATCATCGCGCTCGGGCTCGGCGCGCAGGTGACCATCCTCGAACGCTCGATCGACCGCATGCGCCACCTCGACGAGATCCTCTCCGGCCGGGTGAGCCTCGTCATGTCGTCGACGCTGCAGGTCGAGTCCTCGATCGCCGACGCCGATCTCGTCATCGGCGCGGTGCTCATTCCGGGCGCGCGCGCGCCGAAGCTCGTGACGCGCGAGATGCTGGGCGAGATGCAGCCGGGCGCGGTGATCGTCGACGTCGCCATCGATCAGGGTGGATGCGTCGAGACAGCGCATCCGACGACGCATTCGGACCCGGTGTACACGGTCGACGGGGTCATCCACTACTGCGTCGCCAACATGCCCGGCGGCGTCCCGATCACCTCGACGAAGGCGCTGACGAACGCAACGCTCCCGTACGTGGAGGAGATCGCCGAGCACGGGCTCGCCCGCGCGGTCGCCAAGGACCGGTCGCTCGCCCGCGGCGTCAACGTCCTGGACGGGAAGATCGTCTACGAAGCGGTGGCCGAGGCGCACGACCTCGAGTTCACGCCGCTCGAGGACGTCCTGCCGCTCACCGCCGCCTGAAGCTAGGTCTTCGGCGCCGCGTCGGGCTTCTTCGGCGGCGAGAGCTTCACGACCACCCACGTGATGGCTGCGGCCGACCCGACGATGCAGCAGATGAAGAGGATGAAGGCGAGTAGGCCGAGGACGGTGCTCATTGGCAAACCTAGAATAGCCTCATGCCTCGAGCCTGCGTGATCGTCCTCGACGCGGTGGGCGCCGGCGCCCTGCCGGACGCCGACCAGTACGGAGACGAGGGCTCGGACACGCTCGGCAACGTCGCGAAGGCCGTCGGCGGCCTCGACCTGCCGAACATGGAGGCGCTCGGCCTCGGCAACGTCGAGCCGCTGGAAGGCTGCCCGCCGCAGCCGGGTGCGCCGGCAGTCGCGGGACGCCTCGTCGAGCGCTCGAAGGGCAAGGACACGACCACCGGGCACTGGGAGCACATGGGGATCGTGACCGCCCAGGCGTTCCCGACGTACCCGCACGGCTTCCCACACGACGTCATCGACCCGTTCATGCACCGCACGGGCCGCGGCGTGATCGGGAACAGGCCCGCGTCCGGGACGGAGATCATCCAGGAGCTCGGCGAAGAGCACCAGAAGACGGGCAAGTGGATCGTCTACACGTCCGCCGACTCGGTCTTCCAGATCGCGGCGCACGAGGAGACGGTCCCGCTCGACGAGCTGTACGACGCGTGCCGGGCCGCTCGCGAGATCCTCACCGGCAAGCACGCCGTCGGGCGCGTGATTGCGCGGCCGTTCGTCGGCGAGCCGGGCAGCTACACGCGCACGGCGAACAGGCACGACTTCTCGCTCGAGCCGCGCCGGCCGAACTACCTCACGCTCATGCGGGACGCCGGCGTCGAGGTGCACGGCGTCGGCAAGATCGGGGACATCTTCGCGGGGCAGGACATCGACGAGTCGCATCCGACGAAGTCGAACATCGAGGGCATCCAGCAGACGGAGCGGCTGTTGCAGGAGCTGGAGGAGGGCTTCGTGTTCGTGAACCTCGTCGAGACCGACATGCTGTGGGGCCACCGGAACGACCCGGTCAACTTCCACCGCTGCCTGCAGGACTTCGATCGCCGCCTGCCCGACCTGCTGGAGGCGATGCAGACGGGCGATCTCCTCATCCTCACCTCCGACCACGGCTGCGACCCGACGACGCCGTCCACCGACCACTCGCGCGAGCACGCGCTGCTCGTCGCGTACGTCGCGGGCCGGAACGCCGCCGGCCGGATCCACAACGGCGAGTTCGCCGACGTGGGCGCGACCGTGAACGCGTGGCTCAAGGGCAAGGCGCCGTCGCGCGGCATGCCCGGGCAGCCGATCCTCACGCCGTGAGGCTCGACGATCCGGAGGTCGTGAGAGCCGAGTACTCGACCGAGGTCGGGCTCGAAGCGCGCCGGGCCGCCTTTGCGACCGCCACCGGCCCGAGCGCGCTGGACGTGCTGTTCGCCGCCGTTGCGGAGGCGCAGCCGCGGAGCTGCCTCGAGGTCGGGTGCGGCCCCGGTCAGATGGCTGCGCGCATCGCCGAGGAGCTTCGAGTGGAGCTGGTCGCGATCGACATCTCGCCGAGGATGGTGGAGCTCGCTCGCGGACGGGGCGTGGACGCGCGTCTCGGAGACGTGCAGGAGCTGCCGTTCGCCGACGGCTCGTTCGACTGTGCGGTGGCGGCGTGGATGCTCTACCACGTTCCGGATCTCGACCGGGGGCTCGGCGAGCTCGCCCGCGTCCTGCGGCCGGGCGGCCGCCTCGTCGCGTCGACGAACAGCATCGACAACATGAGCGAGCTGTGGAACCTCGCCGGCCGCACCCGGCGCTCGGAGGTCACCGTGTTCCTCGCCGAGAACGCCGAGGAGCCGCTGCAGCGACACTTCGGTTCCGTCGAGCGGCGCGACGTCATCGGCGAGATGACGTTCACCCGAGCGTCTGCGCGAGACTACGTGGCGAACTCGATCGCGCACGGGCATCTCGCCGACCGTCTCCCCGAGTTCGACGAGCCGCTCGTGGTAACGCGGCGCATGGCGATCTTCGTCGCTACGAGATGAGCCGCGTCTCGGAGCTCATCGAGCGCAAGCGCGACGGCGGCGAGCTCACCGCCGCCGAGATCGACGAGCTGATCCTCGGCGACGTCCCCGAATACCAGCTCGCCGCGTTCTGCATGGCGGTGTTCTTCCGCGGGATGACGAGCGCGGAGACGTTCGCGCTCACCGACGCGATGGTGCGCAGCGGAGAGCAGATCGACCTGCACGCGGCGATCGGCCGCCGCGTCGTCGACAAGCACTCGACGGGCGGCGTGGGGGACAAGGCGACGCTCGCGATCGGGCCGATCGTCGCCGCGTGCGGCGTCCCGTTCGGGAAGATGAGCGGCCGCGGTCTCGGTCACACGGGCGGGACGCTCGACAAGCTCGAGGCCATTCCCGGCTACCGCATCGAGCTCTCCACCGACGCGTTCGTGACGCAGGTGAGGGAGATCGGAATCGCGGTCGTCGGACAGAGCGCGGACCTCGTCCCGGCCGACAAGAAGCTCTACGGGCTGCGCGATGTCACCGCGACCGTCGACAGCATGCCGCTCATCGCGGCGAGCATCATGTCGAAGAAGATCGCGTCGGGCGCGGACGCGATCGTGCTCGACGTGAAGGTCGGCGACGGCGCCTTCATGAAGTCGCTCGACGAGGCGCGCGAGCTCGCGCGGACGATGATCGCCCTCGGACGCGAGGCCGGCAGGGAGGTCGTGTGCGAGCTCACGGACATGGATCAGCCGCTCGGACGGGCGGTCGGGAACGCGCTCGAGGTTCGCGAGGCACTCGCGACGATCCGCGGAGATGGGCCGCCGGACCTGACGGAGCTCGTGGTCGCCTCCTGTGCGCACCTGCTCGCGCTCTCGGATCTCGGCGTCGACCATGCGGACGGGCGGCGCCGCGCGGAGCGAGCGGTCTCCGACGGGTCGGCGGTGGATGCGTACGAGCGGTGGGTGCGCGCGCAGGGCGGAGACCCCGAGGTGTCGGCGCTGCCGAGGGCGCGGCTCATCCGCGAGGTGTTCGCACCGCGCAGCGGGTACGTGCGACGGCTCGCGGCGCTACCGGTGGGGCTCGCCGCGCTCGGGCTCGGGGCGGGCCGGTTGACGAAGGACGACCCGGTCGACCACGCCGTCGGCGTCGTGTGCGTGAAGAAGCGCGGCGACGCGGTCGAGGAAGGCGAGCCGCTCGCGGAGATCCACGCGCGCGACGAGGCGGCCGCGGAAGAGGCGGCGTCGGCGGTGCTGTCGGCCTACGAGCTCGGCGACGAAGCGCCTTCGCCGACCCCGATCGTTCTGGACACCATTGCCTGAGGCCGGTACCAGGTACGCGCACGTCTTGTGAACGACTTCGTCACCGCCGTAGCTGTTCTTGGAGGCGTTACGAAGGCGTCAGCCTTTCGTACGCGTACCTGGTATCGGTCGGATGCCTGAGCTCCCCGAGGTCGAGACGGAGCGACGGCGGCTCGCCGAACGCATCGAGGGGCACCGGATCGCAGCCGCCCGCATCGACGACGCGCGACTGACCAGACCAGAGGACCCGAAGGTCGCCGCCGCCGTCCTCGAGGGCGGGCACGTCGACGCGGTCGAGCGCCGCGGAAAGTACATCGTCGTCCGGCTCGCCGACGGCCACGTACTCCTCGTCCACCTGCGCATGACGGGTGGCTTCCGTTACACCCCCGTCACCCACGAGCGGGCGGTGCTCGAGCTCGACGACGGGACGCGGATCGCATACCGCGACACGCGTCGCTTCGGGACGTGGCAGCTGCTCGAGGAGGACGAGGCCGCGCGTCTCCTCGGGGTGAAGAACGGGCCGGAGCCGCTCGGCCGCGCGTTCACAGCCGCCTTCCTCGCCGGCCGGCTGGCGGGCCGGCGCGCGCCGGTGAAGGCGGCGATCCTCGACCAGCGGACGGTCGCCGGCCTCGGGAACATCTACGCGGTCGAGGCGCTCTGGCATTCGAAGATCGACCCGCGGCGTCCGGCCGGCGATCTCGACGCCGGGGAGGTCGCCGCGCTCCGCGAGGGAATCCGGCACGCGCTTCGACTCGGCATCCGCCGCCAGGGCGCCGACCTCGGTGACGGCACGTACGCGGGCGGACGCATGCAGGACGAGTTCCGCGCGTACGGACGGGGCGGCGAGCCGTGCAGCCGCTGCGGGACGCCGATCGCGAAGGCGCAGGTCGCCGGCCGCGGCACGTGGTTCTGTCCGACGTGTCAGACCGTCGGTTAGCCGGCCGGGAGGAGCACCCGGAAGATCGTCCCCTCGCCGGGCGGACAGCGGAGCTCGATCGTCCCGCCGTGCGCGTCGACGATCGCCTTCGTGATCGCCAGCCCGAGCCCCGTCCCCGGCACCGCGCTCGCGTTCGCGGACCGCGAGCGGAAGAACGCGTCGTAGAGATGCTCACGGTCCTCGGCCGGGATGCCCTCGCCGGTGTCGCTGACCTCGAAGAAGACGTCGCCGCCCACTCGCCCGGCGCGCACGTTCACGCGGCCCCCCTCCGGCGTGAACTTGATCGCGTTCGACACGAGATTGTCGAGCATCTGGCCGAGACGCTTGGCGTCGCCCCGGAACGGCGCGGGCCCGTCCGACTCGCCACGCAGCACGATGCCGCGCGTGTCGGCCGCGGGCCGCGCCGCCGTCACCGCCTCTGTCGCGAGCGCCGCCGCGTCGACGTCCGCGAGATCGAGCGTGAGCGTCCCACGGCCGGCCTCCGCGACGAGGAGGAGCTCGTCGACGAGCTCCACGAGCCGGTCGGAGCTGCGCTGAACGACCTGCAGGTATGCGCGCTGCTCGGGCGTCAGCGGTCCAGCGTCCTCCTCTGAGATCAGCTCGAGATAGCCGATGATCGACGTCATCGGCGTCCGCAGCTCGTGCGAGACGACCGCGACGAACTCGTCGCGCAGGCGGACGAGGTCGCGGGCGCGGGCCGCGTTGTCCCGGTCGATCCGTCCCGCGCGCCGCTCCATCTCGAAGAGCCAGCCGAGGAGGAGGACGACCGCCGCCGCCCCGGCGATGCCGGCGAAGAGCGCCCGCCGCGCCGCCGGGTTGACGGCGTGGATCGCGCTCGACTGCCGGGTCAGCTCGGTCTCGATCTCGTGCAGGAGCATCGTGTTCTGCGACGGGGCACGGAGGTACATGAGATACGAGGTGCGCAGCCGCCGGCCCTCGGCGGCGTCGTGGGAGGCGAGGTCCCGATAGGCGGACTCCGCGGCCGCCTGCCGATGCTCGAGCACGGCGCTCTGGAGCGACTGCGTCCGGATCGTCTGCCGCTCGAGCGCCGCGGAATGATGGAGACGGAAGCCGCTGACGATCGCGGCGGCGAACGTGAACGCGAGGGCCAGCGCGATGAGGGCGTACGCCAGCTTGTGGACGTGTCGCCGCAGGGCCCCCATGGCCAGAGCTTACGCAGACCTGCCCGCTGCGTACACTCGATATGTGGGCCGCACGTACAGGACGGAGGCGGTCGTGCTCCGCTCGATCCGCTTCGGTGAGGCGGACCGCGTCCTCCACCTCTACACGCTCGAGCGTGGCCGCATCGGTGCGGTCGCAAAGGGCGTCCGGAAGACGACCTCCCGGTTCGGCGCCCGGCTCGAGCCGCTCTCGCACGTCGAGCTGATGCTCCACCCCGGCTCCGGCGAGCTGCAAACGGTCACCGGCGTGCACCTGGTCGCCGCGCACCGCGCCGCACGCGAGGATTTCTACCGGCTCTCCGTCGGGCTCATCGGAGCGGAGGCGATGCTGCGGCTCTTCAGCGAGCAGGAGGCGAACGCGCGCGCGTTCACCGCGCTGACGCGCTTCCTCGAGCTCCTCGACGAGACGCCGCACGCGGAGGAGCGGCCGGCGCTCGACCCGCTCGGATTGTCGTTCCAGCTCAAGCTCTTGTGGCTCTCCGGCTATCTCCCGCATCTCACGAGCTGCGCCGAGTGCGGCGCGACCGACGCGACGCTCGTCGGGTACTCGCCGCGCGCCGGCGGTGCCGTCTGCGGGGCGTGCGCGGCGCACACCGAGGCGCTCGGGCTGAGCCCGAGCGGGATCCACGCGATCGAGACACTGCTCGCGAGCCCGCTCGCAGACGCGACGTCCGCCGGCCTCGACGAGCGCTCGAGCCGGGACGCGCTCCGGCTCGTGCAGGCGTCGTACGAGTACCACGGCGGCTTTCGCCTGCGGACCCTGAGCGCGTGAGACGCGATCTCGGCGACGGGTACGAGCTCGACGACGACCCTGCGCGGGTCGACGTAGACGCCGTCCATTCGTATCTCTCGCGGTCGTACTGGGCCGAGGGACGGCCCCGCTCGGAGGTCGAGCGGCTGACCCGCAGCGCGCAGCGCGTCGTCGGGCTGTACAAGGACGGGGCACAGATCGGGTACGCCCGCGCGTTCACCGACGACATGTCCGCGGTCTATCTCGCCGACGTCTATGTGCTCGAGGAGCACCGTGGCCGCGGCCTCGGGCTCGAGCTCGTGCGGGAAATGGTGGACAACGGCCCGTATGCGAAACGGCGCTGGATGCTGCACACGCGCGACATGCACCGCCTGTACGCGAAGCTCGGCTTCGGCCCGCCGAGCGAGCGCGTGATGGAGCGCGCTCCCTCTAGCCGGTGACGAACGGGCTGAAGCGCAGGCTGCCACGCTCGCAGACCGACGTCGGCGGCAGGACGGGCGCATCGAGTGTCCCGCCGCCGGGGGCGGTGACGCGGAGGACGGTCGCCGTCGGCTGGCACGGCCCGGGCGTCTGCGAGTCGCCCTGACCGGGGACGTCGGGGGAGAAGCGTGCGTCCGCGGTGGCGGTTCCGCCCGGCTGGAGCGTCACCTTCGAGCCGCTCCCCTGGCCGGGCTCGAGGGACACCGTCGTCGGCAGGGCGCCGCCCGTGGTCCCCAGCAGCTGCACCTGCGGGACGCCGGAGACGAAGCACGCCGACGACCCCGTGTCGCTCAGCGTGAGGCGATAGGAGATCTGTCCCGCGCCGGCGCTGCCCGCGATGGCGTCGAACGAGCCCTGGAGGTGACCGGCCGCGCAGGCCGAGGAGGCGACCGTGGCCGTCGACGTCGTCGTGCCCGGCTTCGTGACGGTCACCGTCCGCGTGGTCGTGAGCGTGCTCGTGACCGTCACGGTCTTCGTGCTCCCGCCGACGCCGCAGCCGGCGAGGACGAAGACCGCGGCGAGGGCCAGTGCAGCTCTCATTGCTTGGGTGTTCGCCACGGCCGCTCCAGTGCCTCCCCGAGCCACTCGCGGACGCCGCCGAGCGGCAGCCGTTCCTGGGCGAGGGAGTCGCGGTCGCGAACCGTCACGGTGTCGTCCTCGAGCGTCTGGTCGTCGATCGTGAACGCGAACGGGGTACCGATCTCGTCCTGGCGCCGGTAGCGGCGTCCGATCTGGCCGCCGTCGTCGTACTCGACGAGATGCCGCTTGCGCAGCTCGTCGTGCAGGGCGCGCGCCTTCGCCACCATGTCGCCGTTCCTGGGGATGAGCGGCAGGATCGCGGCCTTCACCGGCGAGATCGCCGGGTGGAGGCGGAGGACGGTGCGGTCGCGCTCGGCGACGACCTCTTCGTCGTACGCGTCGCAGAGCATCGCGACGAAGATCCGTTCGATGCTCACGGCCGGCTCGACGACGTAGGGCGTGTACCGTTCGCCGCCGTCGCCCACGAACTCGAGCTTCGTGCCCGAGTGCTCGGTGTGCTGGGCGAGGTCGTAGGCGCCGCGGTTCGCGATGCCCTCGAGCTCCTGCCATCCGATGGGATAGAGGTACTCGATGTCGCTGGTGCCGCTGGAGTAGTGCGAGCGCTCCTCCGCCGAATGCTCCCGGACACGGAGCATGCGCTCCCGCAGCCCGTACCGCAGGTGCCACGCGAGGCGCGTGTCGATCCAGTACCGGTACCACTGCTCGACCTCGTCGGGAGGGACGAAGAACTCGACCTCCATGAGCTCGAACTCGCGCACGCGGAAGAGGAAGTTGCCCGGCGTGATCTCGTTCCGGAACGCCTTGCCGACCTGCGCGATGCCGAACGGCGGCTTGCGGCGCGCGAGCTGGAGGACGTTCTTGAAGTTGACGAAGATGCCCTGCGCGGTCTCCGGGCGCAGATACGCGGTCGAGCTCGCGTCCTCGAGCGCGCCCACCTGCGTCTTGAACATGAGGTTGAACTGGCGCGCCTCGGTGAGATCGCAGTCGGGCGTCTCGCCGGGCCGTTTCGACGGCTTGCGCCCGCAGCTCGCGTCCTCGAGCCTGTCGGCGCGGAAGCGGAGCTTGCACGTACGGCAGTCCACGAGCGGGTCGGTGAAGCCGCCGACGTGACCCGACGCCTCCCAGACACGAGGGTTGAGGATGACCGCGGAGTCGAGCGCGACGATGTCGTCTCGCTGCTGGACCATCTCCTGCAGCCACAGGGCGCGGATGTTGTTCTTCATCAGGACGCCGTAGTGGCCGTAGTCGTAGGTCGACCCCATGCCGCCGTAGATCTCGGAGGACGGGAACACGAACCCGCGCCGCCGGCAGAGCGACACGATCTTGTCCATCGTCACGGCTTCGTCGGCCACGCGCGCAGCGTACCGGGCTAGGCTCACGCGGATGCCGGCCATCCCCGTCGAGCTGCACGTCGTGTCGGATGCCACGGGCGAGACGGCGGCCCGGCTCGTCCAGGCGCTCGAGGCGCAGTTCCCGGAGCAGGAGTTCGTCGAGATCCGCCACCCGCGGGTGGAGTCGGAGGACGACCTCCAGCTCGCGGTCAACCGGATGCGCGGCCGACCCGCGGTGGTCGTGTACACGCTCGTGAAGCCCGAGCTCCGGGAGACCATGCGGACGCTCTGCCGGCGGGCGAAGCTCCACTATTGCGATCTTCTCGGCCATCCGATCGACGCGGTCGCCCGCGTCTCGGGCGTGACCGCGAAGATGACGCCGGGCTCCAGACCTCCGCTGAACTCGGCGTACTTCCGCCGGATGGAGGCGATCGAGTTCGCCGTGCGCTTCGACGACGGTGTCGGCCGGGGCCTCCACGACGCCGACGTCGTCCTCGTCGGCGTCTCGCGGACCTCCAAGACCCCGCTGTCGATCTATCTCGGCTACCTCGGGTACAAGGCGGCGAACGTCCCGGTGGTGAAGGCGATCGAGCCCCCGAAGGAGCTCTCTGAGATCGAGCAGGCGAAGGTCGTCGGGCTCACCATCGACCCGAACCGGCTCGCGGAGATCAGGCGCGCGCGGGTACGCACCATGGGCGGAGGCGCGCGCAACCGGCAGTACGCGGAGCTGATCGAGATCTACGAGGAGCTCGAGCAGGCGGCGAAGCTCCATCGCCGGCTCGGATGCCCCGTGATCGACATCTCCGAGCTGTCGATCGAGGAGACCGCGCACCGCGTGCTGCGCGTGATCGAGGAGCGGCGGGCATCCAATGCGTAACGAGAAAGGCCACGTCCCGGTTCGGTACTGGATCCTGTGGTGGTCGATCATGGTGGTGGCCGACGTCGTCTTCTACGTCCTGCTGACGCCGATCTGGATGGGGCTGCGCGTGTTCGCGTGGCTGGCGGAGTTCCGGCGCCGTCGCCGCCGCCACTAGAGGACGCGCGTCGGGAGCTCGACCTCGCCGTCCGGCCCTACGCGGTAGCCGCGCGCGTCCGGGCTCGACACGACCACCTCGCGCAGCTCGCCGTCCACGTACAGCGCCGCCGCCGCGTCGTCGAGGGCGATCCCGGGCGGGAAGCCGTTCCGCACGAGCTCGGTGTACACCGGGCGGCGGCGGTCCTCGCCGTCGTAGTGCGGGCACGCGCTACCGGGCAGGAAGCCGAGCCCGTCGCGCATCCCCTCGAGCTGAGGCCCGAACGAGTCGGTGACGCCCGCCTCGAACCAGCAGATCATCCCCGCGCTCCACCCGGCGAGGACGACGCCCGCCTCCCAGGCCTCGCGGAGGATCCGGTCGAAGCCGTGGACGCGCCAGACGGCGAGCATGTTGGCGGTGTTGCCTCCGCAGACGAGAATCGCGTCGTGGCCGAGAGCCAGCTCGCGGAGGTTCTCCGGCGGCCAGGGGTAGAAGGAGAACGGCGTCAGCTCGCCTGGAAGCTCGATCGGCCCGTCGTGCTGCGGCGAGGCGGTCTGGTCGACGAGGACACGCCGGCCCCTCGCGCGACTCAGTACGTACTCGCACATCGCCCCGTTCGGGAAACCGCCGATGCCGATGATCGTCTGCAAGGGCAGGTTTGAGGGTATGACAACATCTGCGCTCATGACCAGGTACGTATACGCCTTCGACGAGCCCTCCGAAGGCGGCCGCGAGCTGCTCGGCGGCAAGGGGATCGGGCTCGCGGAGATGACCCAGCTCGGCGTTCCCGTCCCCGCCGGCTTCACCATCACCACCGACGCCTGCCGCGCCTTCATGCACGGCGGCCACGAGGTTCCGGGGCTCGACGAGGAGATCGACGAGCACATCGCGAGGCTCGAGGAGAAGACCGGCAAGCGCTTCGGCGACACCGAGGACCCGCTGCTCGTGTCCGTCCGCTCGGGCGCGGCGATCTCGATGCCGGGGATGATGGACACGATCCTCAACCTCGGGCTCAGCGACGCAGCCGTGGAGGGCCTCGCCCGCACGACCGGCAACCCGCGCTTCGCGCGCGACTCGTACCGGCGCCTCATCCAGATGTTCGGCGAGGTCGTGGACGGCATCGACGGCCACCGCTTCGAGCGTGCGCTCGCGGACCTCAAGCGCGAGCGCGGCGTCGAGCTCGACGTCGACCTCACCGGCGACGATCTGGCGGCACTCGTCGAGACCTTCAAGAGCATCTACCACCACGAGATCGGCCGCGACTTCCCGCAGGACGCGCGCGAGCAGCTCCGCCGCGCGGTCCTGGGTGTGTTCGAGTCGTGGGAGAATCCGCGCGCGCGCGTCTACCGCCGCACGTACGACATTCCCGACGACCTCGGCACGGCCGTGAACGTCATGCAGATGGTGTTCGGCAACAAGGGCGAGCAGTCGGCGACCGGCGTGTGCTTCACGCGCGACCCGTCGACCGGCGAGCAGGGCGTCTACGGCGAGTACCTCGTCAATGCGCAGGGCGAGGACGTCGTGGCCGGCATCCGCACGCCGCAGCCCATCGAGGAGATGGGGAAGCGCCTCCCGGAGGCGTACGAGCAGCTCCTCGACACGATGACGCGACTCGAGCAGCACTACCGGGACATGCAGGACATCGAGTTCACGGTCGAGGAGGGTCGGCTGTACATGCTGCAGACCCGCTCGGCCAAGCGGACGGCGGCGGCGGCGATCAAGGCCGCCGTCGACATGACGGCCGAGGGGCTCATCTCCCGCGAGGAGGCGATCGCGCGCATCGATCCGAAGCAGCTCGACCAGCTGCTCCATCCGATGCTCGACCCCAACGAGGACTTCGACGTGGCCGCACGCGGGCTCAACGCGTCGCCGGGCGCCGCGAGCGGCGCGATCGTGCTCGACGCCGACACGGCGGAGGAGCGCGGCAAGGCAGGTGTCCCGGTCATCCTGGTCGGCTGGGAGACGACGCCCGACGACATCCACGGGATGATCCAGTCCAGGGGCGTGCTCACCGCGCACGGCGGCATGACCTCGCACGCGGCGGTCGTCGCGCGCGGGATGGGCAAGCCGTGCGTCGCCGGCTGCGAAGGCCTCGAGATCGACGCCGACGCGAAGACGGTCACCCTCGGCGGGCATCTCCTGCACGAGGGCGACACGATCACGATCGACGGCGGTACCGGCCGCGTCATCGTCGGCGAGGTCAAGCTCGTCCCGCCCCAGATCAACGAGGACTTCGAGACGATCCTCGGCTGGGCCGACGAGGTCCGCCGCCTCCAGGTGTGGGCGAACGCCGACAACCCGGAGGACGCGGCGAAGGCCCGCGAGTTCGGCGCTCAGGGCGTCGGTCTCTGCCGGACCGAGCACATGTTCTTCGGCGAGGACCGGCTGCCGGTCGTCCAGGAGATGATCCTCGCCTCCGACGAGCAGGGCCGGCGGGCGGCGCTCGACCGGCTGCTCCCGTTCCAGCAGGAGGACTTCGAGGGGATCTTCGAGTCGATGGTCGGCCTTCCGGTCGTCATCCGGCTCCTCGACCCGCCGCTGCACGAGTTCCTGCCGCCGCTCGAGGAGGCGACCGACGAGCGCATGCGCAGTCGCATCAAGGCGCTCCACGAGGCGAACCCGATGCTCGGCACCCGCGGGTGCCGGCTCGGCATCCAATGGCCCGA
>Ga0335078_10009051_pt1 | contig 14773 bp, 10 predicted proteins | sample Lox_Sample_32_FD_206711 | JGI IMG/M metagenome (GOLD analysis project Ga0335078, IMG submission 206711) | Soil microbial communities from Loxahatchee National Wildlife Refuge, Florida, United States - Lox_Sample_3.2 | ecosystem: Environmental > Terrestrial > Soil > Wetlands | place: USA...
GACGTTGCGGCCACCGTTGATGACCCGGGACACCGTCCCGCGCCCGACGCCGGCCAGCCGGGCCACGTCCTCGATCGTCGGGCGCCGGCGGGAGGGGGCGGCGCGCCGCTGATCTGAATCGGCCACCAGCGCATCCTATCGCCGCGGGCCAGGTTATTGGAATCGCTCCCAACTTTCCATTGCCAGGCATGATTAGGGCTGTTACAGTCCACGACAACAAATTGGGAACGCTCCCAAAATGACCGTTGGTGTCCGCCCCACGCTACCGCTGCGACCCGGCACCATACCGGGGCTGGGCCTCCGGCACAGCGTTGTTGATCCGCTCCGGCCTGCGTCCCCCGCGCAGCCAGAGGAGTTCAGGAGGTAGCAGCACATGACATCGCCGATCCCCCGCACCAGACGCACGGCCTGGTCCCGGCACAAGATCCTGATGGCGGCCGGGGCCGCGGCGGGCGCGCTGGCCCTGGCCGCCTGCAGCAGCAGCCCCGCCCCGGCCAGCGGCGGCAGCACCGGCAAGGTCACCCTGACGTTCTGGTCCTGGGTCCCTGGCATCTCGCAGTCGGTCAGCCTGTGGAACAAGAGCCATCCGGACATCCACGTGAACCTGAACGAGGTCACCTCGGGGAACGCCGGGACCTACGCCAAGATGTTCAGCGCGCTGCAGGCCGGGAACGCCCCCGACCTGGGCCAGGTCGAGTACGCCACGCTGCCCAACTTCGAGCATGTCGGCGGCGTGGTCGACCTGTCCAAGTACGGCGCGAGCAGCGTCAAATCGGACTTCGTGCCATGGACCTGGGCCCAGGTGTCCCAGGGCGGCGCGGTGTACGCGATCCCGCAGGACACCGGCCCGATGGGCCTGTTCTACCGGGCCGACCTGTTCAAGAAGTATGGGCTGACCGTGCCGACGACCTGGGCGCAGTACCTGAGCGACGCCAAGAAGGTGCACGCCGCCCACCCGGGCGTGTACATCGCCGCCTTCCCGGCCAACGACGCGCAGTGGTTCTCCGGCCTGGCCTGGCAGGCCGGGGCCAGGTGGTTCAGCACCTCGGGCGACACCTGGGTGGCCGGTATCGACGACACCGCCTCCACCCAGGTCGGCAACTACTGGCAGCAGCTGATCAGCCAGCACCTGGTCAAGGTCGAGCCGGACTTCGCCTCGGAGTGGTACAAGGACCTGTCCGACGGCACGCTGCTCACCTGGCCGACCGCGGTCTGGGGCGAGAACACCCTGGTCACCAACGCCGCATCGACCAAGGGCGACTGGCGGGTGGCCGCCCTGCCCAACTGGGGCACGACCAAGAGCAACGGGAACTGGGGCGGCTCGACCACGGTGGTGTTCTCCGGCAGCAAGCACCCGGCCCAGGCCGCGCAGTTCGCCGAGTGGCTGAACACCAACCCGCAGAGCATCACCGGCCTGATCACCAAGGGCGGCCTGTACCCGGCCGACCTGGCCGGCCAGGGGCAGCCCGCGGCCAACTCCCCGGTGCCGTTCTACGGTGGCCAGAACATCTGGCAGGTGTTCCGGGCCAACGGCGCGCTGGTGAACACCAGCTTCCAGTGGGGCCCGATCATGAACACCACGTTCACCCAGATGGCCGACGGTTTCGGCAAGGCGACCAGCGGCTCCACCACGCTCACCCAGGCGCTGGCCACGACGCAGTCGCAGACCATCAGCACGATGAAGCAGCAGGGCTTCTCGGTCAAGTCAGGCTGACTGTCCCGCGGGGGCGCCCGGGTCCAGTAGGCCGGGCGCCCCCGCCCTCCCGCAGCCGCGTGACGCCGACCAGGAAAGGAAGCCCGCATGGCCGTCGGATGGAGATCGCCCCGGGCGAGCCGGGCTGGCGCGGGCCGGGCCGGCTGGGCGCCGGTGCTGTTCCTGGCCCCGTTCGGGGTGCTGTTCACCCTGTTCTTCCTGCTGCCGATCGGGTACGCGATCTATCAGAGCCTGTTCAAGGTGCACGTCTCCGGTCTCGGCCTGGGACCGAGTTCCACCACCACGGTGTTCGCCGGATTCAGCAACTACGCTCAGGTCTTCGGCGACCCGTCGTTCTGGTCGGGCGTGGGCCGGGTGCTGCTGTTCGGGATCGTCCAGATCCCGGTGATGCTGGCCTTCGCCACCATCCTGGCCCTGCTGCTCGACTCGGCGGCGGTCCGGTTCCGGCGCTTCTTCCGGCTGGCCTTCTTCCTGCCCTACGGAATCCCCGGCGTCATCGCCGCCATCCTGTGGTCGTTCCTCTACCTGCCCGGTCTCAGCCCGGTGGTGGCCGCGCTGCACGACACCGGCTTCGGCACGGTCAACTTCCTCGGCACCAATTCCGCGCTGTGGTCCATCGCCAACATCGTCACCTGGGAGTACACGGGCTACAACATGCTGATCATTTACGCGGCCCTGCAGGCCATCCCGGCCGACCTGTACGAGGCCGGGCGCATCGACGGCGCCTCGGAATGGACGATGGCGGCCCGGATCAAGCTCCCGATGGTGGTCCCGGCGCTGGTGCTGACGGGCATCTTCAGCATCATCGGCACCCTGCAGTTGTTCAGCGAACCCCAGGTGCTGCGCGCGATCACCAGCAACATCAGCAGCTCCTACACGCCCAACCTGTTCGCGTACACCCAGGCGTTCACCGGCAACAACCCGAACTACGCGGCGGCGATCGCGGTGGTGCTGGCCATCGGCACGTTCATCCTGTCCTTCGGCTTCCTCCGGCTGGTCCAGCGGCGCGGGGCGGTGGCGTGATGGCCGTGACCACCGAGGTCCAGCTCAGCCGCCCGGCGCGGGCCAGTGACCAGGCGGCGCCGCGGCCCACCCGCTCCGGCATCCTGGCCACCGCGTTCATGTTCGTCTGCGCCGTCTACTTCCTGCTCCCAGCGTGGTGGCTGATCGTCTCCTCGACCAAGGGGCCGAGCACGCTGTACGCGTCAGAAGGGTTCTGGTTCAGCCAGCTCCACCTGGTGTCCAACCTGACCGGCCTGTTCACCTATGACGGCGGGATTTACTGGCACTGGCTGGCGAATACTTTGCTTTACGCCGGCGCCGGGGCAGTGTGCGCGACGCTCCTGGCCGCCGCGGCTGGCTATGCCCTGGCCAAGTACGAGTTTCGCGGCCGGCAGCTCATTTTCTCGGTCATCCTGGGCGGGGTGCTCATCCCCGGCACCGCGCTGGCGCTGCCGCTGTACCTGCTGCTGAGTCACGTCGGGCTGACCAACACCTACTGGGCGGTGTTCCTGCCCAGCATCGTCAGCCCGTTCGGGGTGTATCTGGCCCGGGTCTACGCGGCCGCGGCCATCCCCGACGAGCTGATCGAGGCCGGCCGGATCGACGGCGCCAGCGAAGGCCGGATCTTCTGGACCGTGGCCCTGCGGATCATGTCGCCCGCACTGGTGACCATGTTCCTGTTCCAGTTCGTGGCCATCTGGAACAACTTCTTCCTGCCGCTGGTGATGCTCAGCAACACCAGCCTGTACCCGGTGACGCTCGGCCTGTACACCTGGAACAACGAGTACGGCCAGGCCCCGCAGCTGGTCAGCTACGTGGTCATCGGCTCGCTCATCTCGGTTATCCCGCTGGTCATCGCGTTCCTGTCGCTGCAGCGGTTCTGGCGGTCCGGGCTGACCGCGGGAAGCGTCAAGCTGTGAGCGCGCCCGGCGCCGGGCCGGCCCGGCGGATCCTGCCCCAGCTCGGCGGCATCGCCTACGGCGGCGATTACAACCCGGAGCAGTGGACCGAGGCCACCTGGGCCGAGGACATCCGGCTGATGGCCGAGGCCCGGGTCAACCTGGTGACGGTCGGGGTGTTCTCCTGGGCCAGACTGCAGCCGGCCCCGGGCGCGCTGACCGCGGGCTGGCTGGACCGGGTCCTGGACCTGCTGGCCGGCGCGGGGATCTGGGTCGACCTGGCCACCGCCACCGCGTCCCCGCCGGCCTGGCTGGTCGCGGCGCACCCGGAGATGCTGCCGGTGACCGCGGACGGGACCCGGCTCGGTTTCGGCTCCCGCCAGCACTACTGCCCGAGCGCCCCGGCCTACCGGGCGGCCGCCGCCGACCTGGCCCAGCGGATGGCCCGGCGGTATGGCGATCACCCGGCCGTAGCCATGTGGCACATCGGGAACGAGTACGGCGAGCAGGTCCCGGCGTGCTACTGCGAGCACTCGGCCGCGGCCTTCCGGCGCTGGCTCCGGGCCCGGTACGGGGAGCTGGACCGGCTCAACGACGCCTGGGGCGGGGCGGTGTGGAGCCAGGACTATACGAGCTGGGATCAGATCGAGCCGCCGCGCGCCGCGCCCACTTTCCGCAATCCCGCTCATCAGCTCGACTACGCCCGGTTCAGCTCCGACGAGCTGCTGGCCTGCTTTACCGCCGAGCGGGAGGTGCTGGCCGCGCACAGCCCCGGCAAGCCGGTGACGACCAACTTCACTGGGCTCTTTCGTGCGGTGGACCAGTTCCGCTGGACGAGGAGAGAGGGCGGGACCGGGCTCGACGTGGTGTCGGTGGACAACTATCCGGACCCAGCCGATGCCGAGGCCTACCTGACCTCGGCTATGGCCTGCGACCTGACCCGCTCGGTCGGCGGCGGGCGGCCCTGGCTGCTGATGGAGCAGGCCCCGGGCGCGGTCAACTGGCGGGCGGTGAACGTGCCGAAGGCGCCGGGGCAGTACCGGGCGCTCAGCCTGCAGGCGGTCGCCCGCGGCGCCGACGCGGTGCTGTCCTTCCAGTGGCGGGCCGCGGCGACCGGGGCCGAGAAATTTCACAGCGGGATGGTGCCGCACGCCGGGACCGACAGCCGGGTCTGGCGCGAGGTAGTCAGCCTGGGCATGGAACTGGACCGGCTCGGCTCAGTGGCCGGCCACCTGGTACCCGCGGCGGCCGCGCTGCTGCTCGACTGGGAGAACTGGTGGGCGCTGGAACTCGACTCGCATCCGACCAGTTGCCTGCGGCTGACCGAACTGCTCAGCGAGCTGTACCGGCCGCTGCTGCAGACCGGGGTCAACGCCGACTTCGCCCATCCGGAGAGCGACCTGTCCGGATACCGGCTCATCCTGGTGCCCGCGCTCTACCTGGTCAGCGACGCGGCCGCGGACAACGTGCGCCGCTTCGTGGCGGCCGGCGGCACCGCCCTCATCACGTTCTTCTCCGGGATCGTGGACCCGCGGGACCGGGTGCGGCTGGGCGGTTACCCGGCGCCCTGGCGCGACCTGCTCGGCCTGCGGGTCGAGGAACTGGTGCCGCTGCGGCACGGCGCGGCCATCCGGCTGGACGGCCCCGGCGCGGCCCCGCCCGACGCGGCCGGCCGGCTGTGGCAGGACGTCATCGACCTGCGCGGTGCGACCCCGCTGCTGAGCTACGGCGAAGGCCATCTCGACGGCGAGGCCGCGGTGACCCGGCACGAGCACGGCGCGGGCACCGCGTACTACCTCGGCACGCTGCCGGACCGGTCGACGCTCGGCCGCCTGGTCGGCCAGGCGTGCCAGCGGGCCGGCATCGCGCTGTGGACTGGCCTGCCGCCCGGCGTGGAGGCGGTCCGCCGCGGCGGTTACCTGTTCCTGATCAGCCACCTGGACCACGCGGTCGAGCTCGACCTGGGCGCCAAGCGCCCCGACCTGCTCAGCGGGGTCCGGGTGGGTCCGCGCGCCCAGCTCGCGCCGCGCGATGTTCTGGTGCTGGACTGGGCCGAGCCCGGCCGCCCGTGACTTCCGCACCGGCCCAGGCCGACCCACTCCAGCCTCAGCGGGCGCATCAGTCACGCGTTCCGGTGACTCTTCACGTATGCGGTGCGCTCGCTGTCCGGTTTGTCCAGGTTACGGCGCACCGGAGACGTGAAGAGTGCCACTTTGCGGCCGGCTGGGGTGGGCTCAGCTGACCTGGATGAGGATGACGGCGGCGGTCAGCGGGCGCTGGGGCGGGATGGCCAGGCCGATCTCGGCCAGCGCCGCGCCCGAGGCCTGCACGTCGGCCAGCCCAGCCCGGCCGTCCCCCGGCGTGACGTCCCGGGCCCGGTACCGCCGCCCGGGGTCGAGCCCGGGTACCCGCATGATCACCGGCTGGTCGCTGCGCGGCTCATCCAGCTGCACGTAACACATCAGCGCGGCCGACTGGTCCGCCGCGATCACGCCGTACAGCCAGGCCGCGTCCCCGGCGGTGTCCAGCCGGACCATCCGCCCGGCGTGGATCAGCGCCCGGTGCTGCTTGTACAGCCCGATCCACGCGGCCAGCTCGGCCAGCTCGGCCGGGCTGGCCCGGGTGAGGTCCCACTCGACGCCCAGGTGCCCGAACAGCGCCGTGGCACAGCGCATCGGCAGCGGCAGGCGCCGCCCGGTCTGGTGTGAGACCGGCGCGGACACGTGGGTCCCGAGGTATTCCGGCGGCAGCAGCTGCCCGGTCCATCGCTGGATCGGCTGCCGGGCCAGCGCGTCGGTCATGTCCGAGGGCCAGACCCGCTGGACGCGCTCCAGGATGGCCAGGTCGATCCGCCCGCCTCCGGCCGCGCATGACTCCCACTCCACGTCCGGATGCCGGTCCCGCAGCCGGTCCAGCAGCGCGTAGACGGCCAGCGCCTGGGCGTGCGCGGCCGGCGCGCCGGCCCGCAGCCCGGAACCGGCGTCGATGATGTCCCGGTTGCAGTCCCACTTGACATAGGAGATCGGGTACTCGGTCAGCAGTCCGCTGATCCGGCCGAACAGATAGTCCGCGACGTCGGGCCGGGTCAGGTCCAGGACCAGCTGGTGGCGCTGCAACGGCGGCACCCGCCCGCCCGCCGACAAGATCCACTCTGGGTGCGCCCGGTACAGGTCCGAGTCCGGGCTCACCATCTCCGGCTCGAACCACAGGCCGAACTGCATGCCCCGTGATCGCACGTAGTCCGCGATCGGGTGCAGCCCGCCGGGCCAGACCTCCTCGTCCACGGCCCAGTCACCCAGCCCGGCCCGGTCGCTGCGGCGGCCGGTGAACCAGCCGTCGTCCAGCACGTAGCGCTCGACCCCGATGCCCGCGGCCAGGTCGGCCAGCTGGGCCAGGGCCGGGAAGTCGTGCCGGAAGTACACCGCCTCCCAGACGTTCAGGTTCACCGGCCGGGGTGAGGTGGGGTGCGCGGGCAGCGACCGCAGGTACCCGTGGAACTGCGCGGCCAGGCCGTCAAGCCCGGCCCGGCTGGCCGCCAGGTACACCCACGGTGTGGCGTACGACTCCCCGCTGGCCAGCACGATCTCCCCCGGCAGCAGCAGCTCACCGCCACCGAGCGTGGCCAGTCCCGGGTACTGGCGTTCGGCATCATCGATGGTGGTACGGGAAGCGGGCACCCGCTCGACGCGATGCACGGTGTTGCCGCTCCACGCGACGTGCACGCCGAACACGTCCCCGTGCCCGAACCCGAAGCCGGGCTCACCGGCCACCACCACGGTGGCCGAGTCGTGGCCGGTGTGGCCGCGGCGCCCCTCGCGCAGCCACAGGCCGTCGCCCAGCTGGTGGCGCTGGGGTATCCGCTCGGCCGTCTGCCGGCCGGTGAAGTCGAGCACCTCCCTGGCCTGGGCGGGCAGCGGGACCACCACCTCCAGCCCGGCCACGGCATAGGGCTCGGGACCGGTGTTGGTCACCGTATGCCGGACCCGGACCGCGCCGCCCGGCACCGCTTCCGCCTCGGTGACCAGCCGCAGCCCGGCCGTCACGTCCCCGGCCTCGACCCGGGCCCGGCGCCCATCGCCGGTGATCCCGGCGGGCGTGAACACCGGCGACCAGTCCCGCCCGGCCGCCGGATCCGCGCCCCGGCCCAGCCGACCGCCGGACAGGCCGGGCCGGCCGAACCAGCCCAGGCCATGCTCGGGCAGCAGTGTGCACGGCTGGGCCGCGGCCAGCAGTGCGGCCACATCCGCGGGGTCCAGTCCGACGGCCGGCACCGGCCCCAGCCACGCTGTGGGCAGCAGGCCCGGCCGCGGGAACAGGATCAGCCCGGTGCCACCGGGCGAATCAGGGTCGGTCACCAGCAGCGGGCCAGCCGCTGGGGTGGCGGGCGTAGCTGGCATCGGCCCTTACGGTACGCGAGCTAGCCCGGCAGGTTGAACTCGCCGGACTGCACTCCTTTCAGGAACATTTCCCACTCGGCGCAGGTAAAGGCGACGAAATGGGATGGCTCGTTGGAGTTCCGCACCGCGACCCCCGCCGGAGTCACCGCGACTTCGACGCAGGTCTTGTCGGGTGAACTGCTGAAGCTGCTCCGCGTCCAGTGCGAATTCCCCAGGTCCAGGTTCTGCAACCTCTCACCTCCTCTCGGCAGCCAGTCAATGGAACGGATGTGACCGGAGAGGAACGGTGAGACTTGCCGGGACAGGCCGCCAGCCCGGCGCGGGAGGCGGAAAAATGGAAATGTGGAACGGTTCCCTAAGCGCTCGCGGCCGATCGGAACCAGGTCGGCACGCTCCGTGTGTTCGATGGGATCCATCGCTCCCGTCAGCCCCTGTGCCGGGAACGGTCGACAGCCTGCTAACGCTGTGGCGCGACGCCCCCGGCGGCACAGCTCTCTTGCCCTTGAGAAATGGATACCCGGTTGCGGGCGCACGGCAACCTGCTGGCGGGCCGCGCCGTCCCCGGTCGGCACGGCCCACCGGCCTGAGAGACTAGCGCGATTCGCGTTCATCAATGACAAAACGCGATTTTCTATCCGCAAGTTGCTCTATCGGCCCATCTCCGGCATACTCGGCAGGCTGCATCGGCATGCCCGGCAGACTTAGGGCCAGCGCGCCGCGAGTGGGCCAGAGACCGAGCTTGGAGATCGCATGACGGCAGACGGCAGCAGTCCGGTAGTACGGCGCCGCAGGCTGGCCGCCACGCTCCGGCGGTTGCGGGCCGACTCCGGGAAGACCCTCGAAGACGTGGCCGAGTACCTGGAGTTCTCCGCAACCAAGATCAGCCGCATCGAGACGGGCCAGGTTGGCGTCCGGGTGCATGACGTCCGGGGCCTGCTCGACTGCTACGGGGTGGACGGCCAGCAGCGCGACGAACTGCTCGAACTGGTCCGGCTCTCGCGCACCAAGGCATGGTGGCACGCGTATTCCGACCTGCTGTCCGAGGATGTGCAGACGTTCATTGGCCTGGAGGACGAGGCCGCCCAGGTCCACAGCTACGAAACTCATCACGTCCCCGGGCTGCTGCAGACCGAAGGCTACGCGCGGGCGCTCATGACCGCCCGCCCGGACACCCCGCTCGAAGATGTGGAGCGTGGCGTGGCGCTGCGCCTCAAGCGGCAGGCCATCCTGGCCCGCAGCCATCCGCCGCAGCTGCACGCGATCCTGGACCAGGCCGCGCTGCACCGCCGGGCCGGCAGCACCGAAGTCATGCTGGCGCAGCTACGGCACCTGATCCAGGAGGCGGCCAAGCCGCACATCACGCTCCAGGTCCTGCCGCTCAGCGCCGCCGCTCACCCCGGCGACGGGTTCGCGTTCACCATCCTGAGCTTCACCAACCCGGCCGACCCGAAGATCGCTTATACCGAGACGCTGCTGGCCGAGTACTCCACCGACAATCCCGAGCTGGTCGGCCGGTGCCGCTCAGAGTTCGACTACCTGCTAGCGCGGGCGCTCAGCCCTGCCGGGACCACGGACTTCATCGAGGGGCTGATCAGCGCCCTGGCCGCAGGCCAGCTGCCGCTGCCCGCGGCGGCCAGCTAGGGCCGGGCCGGGACGGGCCCGGTGAGCTTGACCTCGACCTCCCGCGCGTCCGGGTGCCGCAGCTCCTGGAAGACGCTGAGCGCCTGCTGCCATGAGCCGCGGGCGGCAGCATGATCGCCTGCCGCCTGCTGGGTGTCGCCCAGGCAGGCCAGGGCGCGGCCGGAGAAGTAGCGCTCGCCGATCTGGCCGTACAGGTCCAGCGCCCGCCGGTAGCATGCCATGGCGTCGTGATGCTGGCCCAGCTGGTGGTGGGCATCCGCGGTGGCGTGCCAGACGTAGGCCTCGGGAAGGCGGTAGCTGAGCCCGGACAGCAGAGCCAGGCCCTCCCGGCAGGCGGCCAGGGCCTCGGCTGGCCGGCCGGCCCGGACCAGGCACCAGCCGGTGGCGCCCACGGCGGTGGCCTGGCCGGCCAGATGACCGGCCGCCCGGTACAGGTGCCCGGCCCGCTGGACGTGGGCCAGCGCGTCCTCGTGACGGCCCAGCTCGACGAGCGCGAAGGCCAGGTCGAATTCCGCCCGCGCCGCGCCGACCTGGTGGCCGGCGCGCAGGAACATGTCGATGGCCTGACGCAGATGCTGCTGGGCCGGATCGGGTGAGCCGAGCCGCTGGGTGGCCAAGCCCAGACTGAGATGGGCGCCGGCCTGACCGGTCAGGTCGCCGGCCCGCTGCGCGGCGGCCAGGGACAGGCGGCTGGTGGCCGCCCACTCCGGCCAGGAGACACTCAGGCAGAAGTACGGGACCAGGGAGCAGCCGAGCCGCCAGGCGTGCGCCTCGAAGCCCGCGTCCGCCTGGCGCAGGGCCGCCCGCAGCACATCGCATTCGGCGGTGAACCAGGCCAGCGCCTGGCCGTCATCGCCGATCGGCTCGGGCCACACCCGCGGACCCGGGCTGGCCGGGGCCAGCGAAGGCCGGGTCGGGCTCAGCCAGCCGGCCGCCGCGGCGGCGGTGTGCACGTAGTGGTCGAGCACCCGGCGGACGGCGGCCACGCAGCCGTCATCCCCGTCGATGTCGCGGGCCTGCTCGGCGGCATAGCCGCGGAGCAGATCGTGGCACTCATAGCGGCCGGGCACCTGCTCGGAGAGCAGATGGGCCCGGGTGAGCTCGGCGAGCGCGACCGCGGCCTGATCGGCATCGAGGCCGGCCAGGCTGGCCGCGGCGGCGGCCGAGATGTCCGGGCCGCAGTGCACGCCCAGCAGCCGGAACATGCCCGCGGCCGGCGCGCTGAGCTGCCGGTAGGACCAGGAGAACACGGCCCGGACGTCGGTGCTGGGGTCGCCGGTGCTGAGCACGGTGAGCCGGCCGGGCCGCTGCCGCAGGCTGGCCGCGAGCTCGGCCAGTGAGCGGGTGGGCCGGGCCGCGGCCTGGGCGGCCATGATGCTCATGGCCAGCGGCAGCCGGGCACACAGCTCGATGAGCTCGGCCACCGCGACCGGCTCACTGGCCACCCGGGCCGGGCCGATCCGCCGGGTGAGCAGGTCCTGGGCGTCCCCGGTCTCCAGCAGGCCGACGGTCAGTGGCTGGGCGCCCTCGCTCACCACCAGGCTGGTGAGCTGGCTGCGGCTGGTCACCACGGCCAGGCAGCCGTCCGAGCCGGGCAGCAGCGGGCGGACCTGCGCGCAGTCCCGGGCGTTGTCGAGCAGGATCAGCATGCGCTTCCCGGCCAGCACGCTCCGGTACAAGGCGGCCTGGGCGGCCTCATCGGCCGGGATGTGGCTGGGCGGGATCCCCACCGCACCAAGGAACCCGCGCAGCACCACGTCCGGTGCCACCGGCGGGCCGGCCGGGTCGAAGCCCCGCAGGTTGACGTACAGCTGCCCGTCGGGAAACTGGCCCGCCACCTGATGCGCCCAGCGGACGGCCAGCGCGGTCTTGCCGATCCCGGCGGTGCCGTCGATGGCCGAGATCACCACGGTGCCGCGGTCGCGGACCGGGTGGCCGCCCGGCGGGCCCAGGTGCGGCAGCTGGGCCAGCAGCTCATCCAGCGCGGCCAGATCCGCCGCCCGGCCGGCGAAGTACCGCGATGCCGGAGGCAGCTGGTGCGGGACGGCCGGCGCCAGAGCGGCGGGCGGCGGCGCGGGAGGTCCCCCGCCGTGGCCGTTCCCCGCCGGGCCGGCTGAGCCGGCCCGGGCGGGCGCCAGGGCCAGGGCCGGGTCGTCGGACAGGATCTGCTGGTGCAGCCGCCGCAGATCGGGTCCAGGATCGAGCCCCAGTTCCTCGGCCAGCTGCGTGCGGGTGCGGGCGTACACGCTGAGCGCATCAGCCCGGCGGCCGCAGCGGTACAGGGCCAGCATGAGCTTCTCGGCGGGCTTTTCCCGCAACGGGTGCTCCGCCACCTGGCCGATGAGATCCACCACGGCGCCGCGGTGCTGGCCGAGGGCGAGCATGCGGTCGTAGTACTTCTCCATGACCGCGCACCGGCGCTCGTTCCACGCGGCCGCGGCCGCCTCGACGACCTGGCCGGTCAGCCCGTCCAGGGCCGGGCCGCGCCACAGCGCCAGGGCCTCACGTAAGAGCAGCAGGGCCTCGTGGTCCCGGCCGCCCGCCATGGCCGCGTCGGCCGCGCGCACCTGGGCCTCGAATAACGACGCGTCCAGCGCGCCCGCGGGCACGCACAGCCGGTATCCCGTACCCGCCGTCGCGATGCGCACGGCCGGCTCACCTGGGGCCAGGAGCTTGCGCAGCCGGGACACCGTGTTGCGGGCCTGCTTGGCCGCGGTGGCCGGCGGCCTGGCATCCCACAGCGCGTCGACCAGGCGGGTGACCGGCACCACTTGATTGGCATTTACCAGCAGAACGGCCAGTACCCGCTGCTGGCCCGGCGGGCCAGCTGGCAGCAGGCCGCCGCCGGCTTCGGCTTCCAGGCTGCCGAGAATACGGAAATGCATGAGCCTTACACCCCCTGACGCAGGGCCCATTGCGGCGCCAACTCTCGTTGCGCACACCGTCATGCTAGTGGTCAGGGCGTGGCCAGCGCCGCGGCGGCCAGCCCGGCGCAGCTAGCGGGCTCGGGACCGGCCACGCCGAGCCCGCCGGCCAGCCGGCCCGCCACCCGGACCGGCAGCCCGCCGGCCACCCCGAGCACCGCCGGGATCACGATCGGGACCAGCCGCTCGACTCCGCCGTACCGCCGGGCCACCTCCTCGCTGGGCCCGTCGAACAGCGCCGCGGTGTTCGCGATCGCCTGGGCCACGGCCACCGCCCCGGCCGGCCCGTCGTCCATCAGGTCCTGCTGGATCGCGTCCCCACCGCGGTCCACCACGGCGACCGCCACCCGCAGGCCCCGCCGCTCCGCCTCGCGCAGCACCCGGTCACACAGGCTCTTCGCCCAGCTCAGCTCGGCCTGCCGGCAGGCAGCCGGGGCCGGTGACATCCCGGCGCTGTCGGCCGGGTCGATCCTCAGGTCGCCGAAGCGGGCCGCCCAGCGCGGCTGGTCGTCGCCGTGCTGGCCGGTGTAGGGCAGCTGCAGCGCGTAGGCGATGAGCAAGTCCTCAGGGTTGGCCGGCTGGCCATCCACACTGAGGCTGGCCGGTCCCACCCCGTCGGGGAAGAACGGGGAAACGGTGGCGCCGGAAGCGGCGATGCCCGCCACCACGACCCCGTCCGCGCGGATGGGCAGCCCGCCCGCACCGGGGAACATCGCTTCCGGCGAGGCCCGCACGAAGCCGGCCGCGATCGGCGGGGCCAGCGTGGTCATCCGGTGATGGTGCTCGGCGGTGGGAATCTGCTGGGTGGCCGAGATCCAGGCCTTGGACCGGGCCCGGGCCATCCCGCCCGGGCCCCCGGCATCCATCCTCGACGCCGAGACCAGCGCACCGCTCGCGCCCACGACCGCGATGGCCCCGCGCACACCGAGCTGCTCGGCCTTGTCCACGGCCCGCTGGATGAGCGCCCGCGCCTGGCCCAGGGCCAGGTCGCGGGGGGCGGTCCAGTCAGCCATGGCGGTCCGGCCAGGCGCACTCTCGCATCACGGAAGCAACTATCGCCTGATGGCCAGCGGCCGGTCAAGGCTCATCATCCGCGAGTCACGCTGCCGGGCGGCAGCAGGTGCTCACAGGCGGCGTTAGCCCGGGCCCTGGGGGTGCTGGGCTTCTTGGTGCCGGGCTTGCTGCCGTGCAGGTGCCCGCTGATGCTGACGTGGAAGCTCTCCCCGGGACGGGGGATGGGGAAGTTGGGCACGCCGTGGTTTCGCATGCAGTGCGCGTAGGCCAGGTTGGCCTGGTAGCCGGCGGTCGAGGCCGGGTCGGCGCCCACCGAGACATGCAGCACTCCGCATGCCGCCGTCGACAGGGCGGCGGCCACCACGACCGCCAGGACGCCCGCGCGCCGGGTACCCCGACCGGCGCTGTACTTGCCGTTCATCATGGTCTCCTCATGTCCTTGTGCTGTTCTCCCGCTGGAAGCTGTTGTACAGAAGGGGAGGTGCCGCGACGGTGACGGAAAATGTCACCCGGGTGTCACCGGCCATCTGCGATCTTGGGAAAGCGCGCGGCTGACAGACCGTGCGCACACGAAGCGGCGGGCAGGCGATGCGGGTCCTGGTGACCGAGGACGACGAGATCCTGGCCACGGCGCTGGCCGCCGGCCTGCGCCGCGAGGGGATGGCCGTCGACGTCGTCCTGGACGGCGCCGCGGCCCTCGAGCACCTGGCGGTCAGCCGCTATGACGTGCTGGTGCTGGACCGGGACCTGCCCGGCGTGCCCGGCGACGACGTCTGCCGGGCCCTGGCCGCGAGCCGGTCCGAGACCCGGGTGCTGATGCTCACCGCGGCCAGGTCGGTCAGGGACCGGGTCGAAGGCCTCGGGCTCGGCGCCGATGACTACCTGCCCAAGCCGTTTGACTTCGGGGAGCTGGTGGCCCGCATCCGCGCCCTGGGGCGGCGCGCGACCGCTCCGCTGCCGCCCAGCCTGGAATACCGTGACCTGAGCCTGGACCCGGCCCGCCGGGTCGCGGTCCGCGCCGGGCGGCGGCTCCCGCTGACCGCCAAGGAACTGGCCGTGCTGGAGTGCCTGCTGTCCGCGGACGGACGGCCGGTCTCGGCCGAGGAACTGCTCGACCGGGTCTGGGACGAAGCGGCCGACCCGTTCACCAGCACCGTGAAGACCACCATCGGCCGGCCGCGG